>UEXM01000141.1_pt1 | contig 78876 bp, 70 predicted proteins | sample 1796661 | NCBI WGS metagenome assembly UEXM01 (sample SAMEA4772469, study PRJEB27181) | metagenome | reverse complement strand
TTTTGCGCTTCTTGGTCTGGTACTCGGCTTCGGAGAAGGTGATCTGATCCATGGCGACATTGAATCCTATGCGGTTGACGATGGCCGAATTATCGCTGATTTTGAGACTTATTCAGAGTCTCCTTAGTAAAGGTAATAAATCGATTACAGAAGAAGGATTGAAGAATAGTTCGGCGAAAGTGATGCCTGCAGGGAGTGTGCATTTTTCATCAAGAGCGCCGATTGGTTATGCCGCTATTAGCGCTGAGCCTTTAGCAACCAACCAAGGATTTAAAAGTCTGGTACCAGTACAAGGTATCTTAAATGAATATGTCTACTACTATCTGAAAGCTTCGAAGCAACTCGCTGAAAAACGTGCTAGTGGAACAACCTTTCTTGAACTTTCGGGAAAGGCATTTGGTCTGTTACCCATTCCAATTCCCCCACTCAACGAACAAAAACGTATTGTCGCCAAAATCGAAGAACTCTTCTCCGAGCTGGATAACGGCATTGCCGCACTAAAAAACGCCCGCGAGCAACTCAAAGTCTACCGCCAGGCCGTGCTCAAACACGCCTTTGAAGGCAAACTCACCGCAAAGTGGCGTGAAGAAAACTGCGTCTCTGGAAGCTCTTGGCAGGATGCAACTGTCAAAGATCTATCACTTCTAGGCCCATCCAATGGCCGCTCTGTGAAAGATAGAGCGGGAGGGTTCCCGGTCTTAAGACTAACCGCTCTAAAGAATGGCAAAATAGACTTGAACGAATTCAAGGAGGGCGCATGGGATAAAGACGAAGCCAAAAACTACATTGTATATGACGGTGATTTTCTGTTTTCCAGAGGAAATGGGAGCAAACACCTAGTAGGACGAGGTGGATTAGTCACTAAGCCAACATTTGATGTTGCATTTCCCGACACGCTAATGCGTATTGGTCTTGATGAATCGAAGGTCATTCCTTCATTTTTTAGTTACCTATGGGAGTCCAGATTAATAAGAATCCAAATAGAGAGCTCCGCTAGAACTACCGCTGGGATTTACAAAATTAATCAACAACACGTAAAGAGTTTCACGCTTTCCTTGCCTTCCCTAGCGGAACAGAACGTAATTACTAACATTATTGAGGAAAAACTTTCAGTCGTTGATGCTCAGTTATTTGAATTAGAGCAGCAACTTTCAAAATCTGAAGTCCTACGCCAATCCATCCTGAAAAAAGCCTTCTCCGGCCAGTTAGTGCCGCAAGACCCGAACGATGAGCCCGCCGGTGAACTGCTGGCGCGCATTCAAGCGGAAAAGGCGGCTCAGAAAGCCGCTAAGAAGGATTCGGCCAAACCCAAGTCTGCCGCGAAACCAAGCGCCAAGCGGGGCTAAAAGCCCAAGGTGGCGTCCTGATGTTTTTGATCGTGATCGGCTGCCCGAAAAGCTACAATGACCTTATATCGAGGAGGGCCCCACTATGGCCAGTGCAGACCAATTAAAGGCGCTGCTCCAGTCTCATCTGGAGGGCGACGAAAACCGTTTTTATTCCGTTGCCATGCAGGTGGCAGCCCATGAAGCCAAGCGTGGCCATGGCAAGCTGGCTGAAGAGTTGCGTGCGCTGGTTGATCAGGCCAAATCCCGCCGGGCGGCTGTGACGGGGAATAGTCCAGATAGCAAGACGGTGCCCATCAGCAAGCCAAGGGGTGAACTGGCTAACTTACTGAGTGTGAGTTACCCCAAATCTCGCTTGGGGGATATGGTGCTCAATAACGAGCTTGCCTTGCAATTGGAGCGGATTATCCGCGAGCAGCGCCATGCGGCGGAGATTCTGTCCCACGGATTATCACCACGGCGCAAACTGCTGTTAGTCGGCCCCCCCGGTACGGGAAAAACCATGACGGCATCGGTACTGGCCGGTGAACTGGGTCTGCCGTTGTTCCAGGTGCGTCTCGATGGCCTGATCACCAAGTTTATGGGTGAGACCGCCGCCAAGCTGCGGCAGATCTTCGAGTCTACCCACCATGCTCGCGGCGTGTATTTCTTTGATGAGTTCGATGCCATCGGCTCTCAAAGGGGCTTGGCAAACGATGTGGGCGAAGTGCGACGTATTCTCAACAGCTTCCTGCAAATGATTGAGCAGGATGACTCGCATAGCCTGATCATTGGAGCCACCAACCACCCGGATATTCTGGATAACGCTCTGTTCCGCCGCTTTGATGATTTGCTGCATTACGAGTTGCCGGATGAAACACACATTGCCAGTGTGCTGAAGTCGCGCTTATCACGCCTGGCAATTAAAAATACCTCTTGGAAACGGTTGGCCGCTAAATCGCGTGGATTGAGCTATGCTGAGCTCACCCGTGCCGCAGATGAAGTGTTGAAAACAGCGCTGATTGAGCGAGCAGAAAAAATATCCGAAAAAGACATTTCGCAAGCGCTGGATGAACGTCGCAGGCTTTCCAACCGATTGAATAAAAGTAGTTAACGATAAGGACATCGCATGGCGGACAGGGAGCCGAATAACCACCCGCATTTTATTTTTCAAAACAGTGCTCAAGCTGAAAGTTTTACATCACCAGCTACAGGTGGCGGTGGTAAACAGATCCCTTTAAGAGATAGAGCAGCACATGGTGGTGCCCTTCAGGGTAAGCTACAGCAATTGACGCCGGTGTTAGCCGAAGCAGCGGATCAACAGCGACAAGCTGGGATTGACGAAGGATTCGGTCTGCAAATTGAGTTTGAAAGCTTCCCGGATGTTGAGCTGGCCTTTGAATCTCTTGCCCGTGAGCGGTCTGGTATCGAACTTCAAAATGTCCGCCACGATGGTCATAAGACATTTGCTACCGTCTTTGTGCCTGATGGCAAGCTAGAGTTCTTCGAGAGGCTCATCACTTCCTATTTGGATGGCAGCAAAGACAAAAAGAGTGGCCCCGCTCATAGCAAGTTGTTGAATGCCATTTCCGATATTCGATCGGCCACGTTGCAAGCTTTGTGGACTGACTCTCCCGGTGCCATGCCAACGGCAGACGGTGAACACCTCTGGTGGGAGGTGTGGCTGCCGACGCGAGGCGATCGCCAAGGGGTTATAAATCAGTTCCGGGAAACGGCAACTGGCCTGAACTTCCGCATTGCGCCTGGCGAGCTCTTTTTCCCAGAACGCTCTGTGCTGCTGGTATATGGCTCGGTCGGGCAAATGAAACGCTCGATGATGGCGTTAAACAGCATCGCAGAATTGCGTCGCGCTAAAGAAACAGCAGAATTTTTTGATTCTTTGAATCCAGAAGAGCAGCCGCAGTGGATTGATGAGCTAAACGACCGGTTAACCGTGCCCGCTGACGGTACAGATGCGCCCTATGTGTGCCTGCTTGATACTGGAGTAAACAATGGGCACCCGTTATTGCGACAAGCAATTACCGATGCCGATAAACACAGTGTTGAACCGGCATGGGGCGTGAATGATGGAGAGGGGCATGGCACAGAAATGGCGGGGCTTGCCCTGCTAGGCAACCTGGCCGATGCGCTCTCAATTCAGATGCCAGTAACGGTTTCGCATCGTTTAGAGTCCGTTAAATTGCTGCCAGAAGATGGGGCGAATGGTGGTGACGCCATTCTGCATGGCTACCTGACCTCTGAGGCTGTTGATCGACCAGCAGTTACTGCGCCGCACCGCAAACGGGTTTTCAGTATGGCGGTTACCGCCAGAGACAATCGTGATCGAGGGCGACCTTCAGCCTGGTCTGCAACCATTGACCGGCTTGCCTATGATGCAGACGCACAAGGTGAGGCGCCCAAATTATTTGTGATATCTGCCGGTAACATTAAAGATCCTAACGCTTGGATGGAATACCCGCACAGCAATGGCTCCGACGGCATTCATGATCCGGCACAGGCATGGAATGCCTTGACCGTAGGTGCCATGACCAACCTGGCAAGAATCACTGAGGCGGATGCAGAGCACTACTCTCCAATTGCGGAAGTTGGCGGATTAAGCCCTTTCAGTACTACATCACAAATGTGGCAAGCTCATTGGCCATTAAAGCCGGATGTTGTGTTCGAAGGTGGCAATGTGGCACAAGACGGCTTAGGTGCCGCCTGGATGCCAAGCCTAAGTCTGCTGACGACCAATGCAAATCCAGTTGAACGTCTGCTGACCACGAGCAATGCCACCAGTGCCGCTTCAGCCCTTTGTTCACGAATGGCGGCCCAGTTAATGGCCAAATACCCTAACCTTTGGCCAGAAAGCATTCGCGGACTGATCGTGCATTCCGCGCAGTGGACTGACGCGATGAAGCGTATGTTTCTACCCGCAAGGGGGGAACCTACCAAGGCGCAGGCAACCGGATTGGTAAGGCATTGCGGGTTTGGTGAGCCAAGCCTTGAGAGAGCCATGTGGAGCGCCGACAACTCGTTAACCATGATTTGCGAGGAGTTTTTACATCCGTTCAAACGCGATAAAGGCAAAGAACCACAACTAAGGGATATGAATCTGCACCAATTGCCATGGCCATTGGCGGAGCTTGAGTCTCTCGGTGAAGCGCAGGTAGAAATGCGGGTAACCCTGTCTTACTTCATAGAGCCAAACCCTTCTGCCCGTGGCGTGACGTCCCGCTATCGGTATGAATCTCACGGCCTTCGTTTTGATGTAAAACGCCCGTTGGAAAGCGAAGCTGACTTCCGCGCCCGAATCAATGCAGCGGCCAGAGACGATGAAGATCGTGCAAATAGAAACGACAATGACCCTAACTGGATGATTGGCAAAAAGAACCGGCACAAAGGCTCGCTGCATTCAGATATTTGGAAAGGCAGTGCAGCGGAGCTGGCAAGCCGCGGTGCCATTGCGGTTTACCCTGCGCTTGGCTGGTGGAAAACAAGGCCTGCACTTGAACGATATGATCAACGGATCAGGTACTCTCTGGTTGTATCTATTAACGCACCTGATATTGATGTGGATTTATACACGCCGATTGCTAACCAGATTGGCGTACCTGTTGTCATCTAATAATTGATTTAAGTGGCGCTGATCCCATTAACGAAAGATCAAGAAATATGAATACATCAACCATTATCTCCAGAGTCTGGAGCTTCTGCACTACCCTTCGTGACGATGGTGTGGGCTATGGCGACTATCTTGAACAACTGACGTATCTGATCTTCCTGAAAATGGCAGATGAATACTCCAAGCCACCTTATTCCCGTGATGTGGGTATTCCTGCAAAGTACAACTGGCAGGCGCTGACCAGTAAGAAAGGCGCGGAGCTAGAGGTGCTTTATGTGGAGTTGTTGCGTGAGCTGGGCAAGCAGAAAGGCATGCTTGGCCAGATTTTCACCAAAGCGCAAAACAAGATTCAAGACCCCGCCAAGCTGTACCGCCTGATTGATATGATCGATAGCACCCAGTGGATCATGATGGGTGCAGATGTTAAGGGTGACATCTACGAAGGGTTGCTGGAAAAGAATGCGGAAGACACCAAATCTGGTGCGGGTCAATATTTCACGCCGAGGGCATTGATTCGCACGATGGTGGAGTGCGTTCGCCCAGAACCAGGGAAAACCATCGCTGATCCATCGTGTGGCACGGGAGGATTTTTTCTGGCCGCCTATGACTTCCTGACAGATGCAGAAAACTATTCACTCGATAAAGAGCAAAAGCAGTTTCTTAAGCACAGCACGTTCTATGGTAACGAAATCGTCGCCAATACCCGCCGCTTGTGTTTAATGAATATGTTCCTGCACAACATCGGCGAAATTGATGGAGACAGTCTGGTATCCCCCAATGATGCACTAATCTCTGCCAGCCCTATAAGCGTGGACTATGTGCTTGCCAATCCACCCTTCGGCAAAAAAAGCTCAATGAGCTTTACCAATGATGAGGGTGAGCAGGAGACGGACGAACTCACCTATAATCGGCAGGACTTTTGGGCAACCACGTCAAACAAACAGCTTAACTTTGTTCAGCATATCCGCAGTATGCTGAAAACGACCGGTAAGGCTGCCATCGTAGTACCGGACAATGTGTTGTTTGAGGGAGGGGCAGGAGAAACTATCCGCAGGAAACTTCTGGAAAACACAACACTGCATACCATTCTACGTTTACCTACAGGTATTTTTTACGCACAGGGGGTCAAGGCGAACGTTTTGTTTTTTGACAACCAACCAGCCAGTCCAAACGCCTGGACAAAGGAGGTCTGGTTCTATGATTACCGCACCAATATTCATCACACGCTGAAGAAAAAGCCGATGCGGTTTTCAGACCTGACAGACTTTATCGAGTGCTATAACCCTAAAAATCCAAGCCTGCGCCAAGAGACTTGGGACCCGGAAAAGAATCCGGATGGTCGCTGGCGGAAATACAGCGTTGATGAATTGCTTTCTCGCGATAAAACCAGCCTTGATGTTTTTTGGCTTAAAGACAAAAGCCTGACTGACTTGGATAACTTGCCAGAACCAGATGATCTGGCTGAAGAGATTATCGAAAATCTAGAGGCTGGGTTGAGCAGCTTTAGAGAGGTCCTGAGCAGCCTTTCAAAAGCATAGGTTAGGCTATTGCTGGTGGCGACCAGGAGATGCTATAGGTCTTGGCCGCCTACAGACACACATGAGGATTTTTCTGGCAGTTTTTGTGTCCATCTTCGGAGTTTTCGGTTTCAGTGCAAAGGTCAAAATTCCACGGCCGGAAAAAATGCCCTAGAAACCGTGGACACACCATGGACACAATTTGGACACAGACAAATAAAAAGGGCCTACGTTTTCACGTAAGCCCTTGAAAAATATGGCGCGCCCGAGAGGATTCGAACCTCTGACCTCTGCCTCCGGAGGGCAGCGCTCTATCCAGCTGAGCTACGGGCGCTTGAAATCGTTGCTGTCGCATCAATTTCGAGTGCGCAATCTTACGTGCGCAGCGGGTATCTGTCCAGCCCCTGCCATAGGTTGTTTTCAGGCGGGGTGCAGCGGTTCCGGCGTGATGCTGACCAGTGAATCCTCGTTACCGATGCTGACTTCGCCATCCTGGATGGAGCATTGCAGGCTCATGGTGCGCTCTACCATGGCGGCCAGGGCTTCGATCGGCGCGGTGGGCAGATTGATGATGGTGAGATTGTCGAAGCGCGTCAGCTTGTTATGGTGTTTCTCCCACCACAGCGGTACCGCCCGTCCACCGTAGGTGTACAGGATAACCCGTTGTGAGCGGTTGCAGGCTTTGCGCAGGCGGCTTTCGTCCGGCAGCCCCAGTTCGATCCAGAGTTCAATCTCGTCGCTCAGGGATTTCCGCCACAATTCGGGCTCGTCGTCTGTACTCAGCCCCTTGGTAAATTCGAGATCCTCGCTGGCATTGAGCACGAATGCCAGCAACCGGCTTATCATGCGTTCGTCGTTCTCGGAGGGATGGCGCGCCAGGGTGATGTGGTGGTCCGCGTAATAGTGACGGTCCATGTCGGCAATGTTCAGCGTGGCTTTGAAGATGGTGGCCTTGAGCGCCATGGGGCTTCCTGTGTTGCTGTGGCTGATGGGTAGCGGGTCGTGTAATAGTGTAATGCAATTCGGCGTGCGGGGAGCAAGACGTCCATGGTGATGTTGCGTGGTTTTCTGGTGTTGTCGGCATTTTTTGTGTTCGGTGAGCTGTTGCGCCTGCTGCTGGCGCTGCCAATCAGTGGCGGCGTGCTGGGGATGATTCTGCTGACGGCGGTGTTGATGGCGCGCGGTACGGTCAGCGACAGTCTGGCCGCCGCCAGCGAGTCCCTGATCTCGGTGCTGGTTCTGCTGATTATGCCCGGTGTGGTGGGTGCGTTCTTCCTCGGCGACGCCTTCGATGGTCAATGGCTTGCCGTGGGGGTGGCGTTGGTGGTGGGAACCTTCCTCAGCGTTCTGACCACGCTCTGGCTGATGAGCCGGTTCACCCGCCCGCCGACCGGGAAACTTTCTCGTGAGTGACCAGCTCTGGGGATGGTCGTCGACGCTTGTCACGCTGGCGGACAGCCCGGTACTGGCCATCGCGCTGACCTTGGGAGCATTCCAGACCGGGCGCTGGGTATTCCATCGTCTGGGTTCGCCGATCTGGGCACCGCCGGTACTGCTGTCTGCCATGGTGTTGAGTGCGTTGCTGGCGTTGCTGGCCATCGATTTCCGAGACTACCGCAGCGGTGCCCAATGGCTGACCGTGTTGCTGGGGCCGGCCACGGTCGCTCTCGCTGTACCCTTGTATCAGCAGATGCATCACATTCGTGCCCTCTGGCGTCCCATTCTGTGTACCCTACCGCTGGCCGCAACCCTGGCCGCTGTGTACGCCATCGTGATCGCGGGCTTGCTGGGCGCCAGTCCGCAAGTGCTGGCTTCCCTTGCGCCCAAATCGGTGACCGCACCTATCGCCATTGGCATTACCGCACAACTGGGTGGCTCGGTGTCGTTGATGATGGGCGGGCTGCTGATCACCGGTGTGGTGGCCACCCTGTTTGTGGAAGTGCTGGCCCGCTCGCTGGCGGTGTCCGATGAACGGGTGCTGGGGTTTGCTCTCGGATTGAATGGCCATGCAATCGGGACTGCCCGGGCTTTCGACCTGGGCCCGACGGCTGGCGCCTTCGCCTCTCTGGGGATGGGCCTGACCGGCGTGTTCACCGCGTTGATTCTACCGTTGGCGTTCCGGCTACTGGGCGCCTGGACCGGTGGCTGAAAACGGTTGGCGCGTGTGGCGGGCCTTGTAGGTAAGGGATTGGCGTAAATTTTAAGCAAGGCCTTGCAATCCGGCATGCAAATAACAATAATTATCACTATCTTTCATTGGGCAGTGAGTGATCCCTATGTACGTATGCCTTTGCCATGGCGTAACCGACCGTGAAATCCGTGAAGCCGCCGATAACGGCGTCAGTTCCATGCGCCAGCTGGGCAAGGAACTCGGCGTGGGCACCCAGTGCGGCCGCTGCGCCTGCACCGCGCGGGAAATCCTGCGGGAAAGCCGCACCCCGGACTATCTGGCCATGGCGAACATGCTGGCTCAGCCCGCCTGATATCGCGCTTACTGCGAGCTTTTCCCAATTGTGATTTTTTCTCCCTGAACAAAGGTCTATCCTTGTTGGAATTGCTCATCCATCCAGGAGAACCCTCATGAAAGGCGACAAGAAAGTCATCCAGTTTCTGAACAAGGTGCTCGCCAACGAGCTCACAGCCATCAACCAGTATTTCCTGCATTCGCGCATGTACAAGGACTGGGGCATCACCAAACTGGCCGCCAAGGAATACGAAGAATCCATTGATGAAATGAAGCACGCCGATCAGTTGATCGAGCGCATTCTGTTTCTGGAAGGGCTGCCTAACCTGCAGGATCTCAACAAGCTGCTGATCGGCGAGAACGTGGAAGAGATGATCTCCTGCGATCTCAAGCTGGAGCACCTGGCCCACACCGACCTGAAAGAGGCAATTCTCCACTGCGAGACGGTACAGGACTTCACCAGCCGTGAACTGTTCCGCAGCATTCTGGACAGCGAAGAAGAGCACATCGACTGGCTCGAAACCCAGCTGGAAATGATTTCCCAGATGGGCATCCAGAATTACATCCAACTGCAATCAGAAGCCGCGGAGTAACACCCGACAATGGACCTGTCCTGTTTCAAGGCCTATGACCTGCGGGGTCGTGTTCCAGATCAGCTGAACCCGACCCTGGCCGAACGCATTGGCCGGGCGTATGTGGAAATCACCGGTGCGAAACGCGTCATCGTAGGCTATGACATCCGCCTGTCCAGCCCGGAAATCAGCGAAGCCCTGAGTTCCGGCCTCATGGCCGCCGGGGCTGATGTGTTCGACATCGGCTTATGCGGCACCGAGCAGGTGTATTTCGCCACCAGCCACTACAAGATGGACGGTGGCATCATGGTAACGGCCAGCCATAATCCCCGGGATCACAACGGCATGAAAATGGTCGGGCCGGACTCGTGTCCGATCAGCTCGGACAACGGCCTGAACGACATTCGTGACCGGGTACCGGAACCGTTCGGCGACGCCCCCCAGCAGGGCCGCTACGAGGCCCTGGAAGTGATGACCGCGTACGTGGACCACCTTCTGGGTTACGTTGACGCCGCTGCGCTCAAGCCCCTGAAGATCGTGGTCAATGCCGGTAACGGCGGCGCCGGTCTGGTGATTGATCAACTGGAACGGCACCTGCCGTTCGAGTTCGTCAAAGTACATCACCAGCCTGACGGCCATTTCCCCAACGGCGTGCCGAACCCTATCCTCGAAGAAAACCGCGCGGCCACCGCCGATGCGGTCAAAGCCAGCGGCGCTGCCATGGGCATAGCCTGGGACGGCGATTACGACCGCTGCTTCTTCTTCGACGAAAACGGCCGCTTTATCGAGGGTTACTACATCGTCGGCCTGCTGGCGGACCAGTTCCTGCGCAAGACCGGCGGTGGCAAAGTCATCCACGACCCGCGCCTGACCTGGAACACCCTGGACCTGGTCAAAGCGGCCGGCGGCGAAGCCATCGAAAGCAAAACCGGCCACGCCTTTATCAAACAGCGCATGCGCGATGAAGACGCGGTCTACGGTGGCGAGATGAGCGCCCATCACTACTTCCGTGATTTCGCTTATTGCGACAGCGGCATGATTCCCTGGCTGTTGATCGCCGAACGCCTGTGCCAGACCGGCCAGCCGTTCTCCTCCCTGATCGACGCCCGCATTGAAGCCTACCCGGCCAGCGGCGAAATCAACCGCACCATCGCCGAACCGGCAAAAGTCATCGCTGCCATTGAAGCGGCCTACAGCGTTGGCGCCAAAAACGTCAGCCACGTGGACGGGCTCAGCGTGGAGTACGACACCTGGCGCTTCAACCTGCGGATGTCCAACACCGAACCGGTGGTGCGGCTGAACGTGGAGTCGCGCGGGGATATCCCGTTGATGGAAGCCAAAACTGCCGAGTTGCTGGCGGAAATGGACAGGTTGAATACCTGAGGCTTGCACAAGAGTTCGGGGCCAAGCGGAACGGCACCTTTTCCTGAAACTGTGCGGAGCCATGGATGGCGGAGCCCAAGCGCCACATGGATGTGCTTGAGCGTGTTTCAGGAAAAGGTGTCGTTTCGCTTGGTCTTGAACAAGGTCTACAGCCAGTCGTTCAGCATAATGCCAACCCCGACCCGCTGAATCCGCTCGTTGTAGTCGATCAGACTCTCCCCGTAGCCGTTGTAGTACTGGAAAAACCCCCGGATCGTATCCCCCATGGGAAAGCTGTACCCGAACTCCACCGACGTCTTGTTGTTCTCCGAGCGCAAATTGTTGCGCAGCTTCAGCGACAGCGTGCGATCCTCGGTCAGCTTGTAGACCGCAAGATAGTCCGCGTGCCCCAGAAAACGCTCGATATCGGGGTTGTCATCCTCGCTGTCGCTCTCCGGCAATCGGTACCAGGGCTTCACCAGGAACAGCCAGCGGTTGTAGCTGTAACCCACCGACCCGATGATGCGGTTCCAGCTGCGTGAGCGGGGCTCCGACTGGCCGTTGGACTGATGGTTGAAACCCACGGTGAGGCCGCTCAGTGTGCCCGGGCCCATGTCATAGTCCGCCTGGTAACGCAGAAAAATCTCCGGCTCGTAATTGGTCTCCCGGAAGGGGGCAGAATCGTCGGTGTTGTAGACCTGCCAGAACGATTGCTGGGTATAGCCGAACCACAGGGTTGTGCGGTCATCAAGCCAGCCGGTCAGCAATGGCACCTTAAAGCTGATCTGGTATTTGGCTTCCTCATTGTCGACCGAGTGGTCATAAGCCGTCTCGCCGAGTCTGGGGCTGACCGGCCTCTCATTGGGTGTATCTACCCAGGTGATCGGCAGGATATAGGTTGGCCGGTGCCCGACAAAGCTGCCGGAGAACGAGAACACCGCCTTCTCCGCGGCGGTGTAGCGCTGCACCAGGGCGGCCATCACGCCGTCGTCCTCATCCTCAGAATCGCGGGCGATCTCTTCCACCAGATCCTCATCGTCCGAAGCCTCCGCGAGCGCGTCGTAGGCAAAGGTGTCAGTGGCCTCCTCGGCCTGGCGGACGTCTTCCTGTTCAGCCTGCTCACGGGCTTCCACGGGGTCATTCAGGCTGTCGTAGCAGGCCAGCCGCTGGATGCCGTCGTCAATCAGGGCGCAGTCCTGCAGTGTCAGGCCTGCTGGCAATGACGGATCTGCAGGGCTGTCATCAGACTGACCGAAACCGAGAGCGGGTGACAGGCAGAACGCCACCAGAGGAATCATCGGGGAGCGAGCGTGCCGCAAGCTGCGGGGAGAGAAGTCCATGCGCAAAATTCCTTGTTAGGCGTAAAGGCTAACCCAGGTATTGAAGATGCCATAGGACCACACGCCGAGCAGCGTAACGGTCAATAGCGAAAAAATGATTTTGTGGCGGGTTTTTTCGCCGGCCTCGGCAAGCGCCACCCAGCGCAGATACATCAGGCCGATGAAGCTGCAGAATACCGCCAGGCTCGCCACCGCAGGGATCAGCAACCAGCCCGGACTGAGGGCGCTGGCGGAATCCGCCTTGTGGGAGAAATAACCCATGGAGATCAGCAGTATGGCCAGTGATCCGAACTCCAATGCCAGCAGCGGCTTGCGAAGAGGGTGGGGCGTTTTTTCAGTCGGGTGCATAAATCCTGGTTCCGGGAAAGGTCGTATGCCATGGTAACCGCATAAGCGATTGAACGTTTGAATGCTTACGAAACGGCAATAAAAACGATTGAAATCTATCGGTGATTTTGCTCTTTGGTTTTTTTGCCCTGCCGCAGTCGCTATAATGCGACCACTGATTATTATAACGCTCTGATGCGAGGTGCATTGTGAAGATGAAGAGAGTCCTGGCTGCTGTATTGCTTGGCTTTGGCCTGACAGCGGGTGCCGTAACGGCAAGTGTTGAAGACGAAATCCGTGCACGTATCGCCCCGGTGGGCGAAGTCTGTGTTCAGGGTGATGACTGTGGCTCTGAAGCCGCACCTGCTGAGACCGCAAGCTCCGGCCCGCGTTCGGGCAACGAAGTGTACGATTCGGCGTGTGCCGCCTGTCACAACACCGGCGCTGCCGGTGCGCCCAAGCTGGGCGATGCCGGTGCCTGGGGTGGTCGCGTCGACAAAGGCCTCGACACGCTGGTGGAGCATGCCATCAATGGGTTCAACGCCATGCCAGCGAAAGGTGGTTGTGGCAGCTGTTCCGATGAAGACATCGAAGTGGCTGTCGAGTATATGGTTTCAGAAGTGGAATAATGTCGGTGGAGAAATGCCGGCAATAAAAAAAACCCGCCACATGGCGGGTTTTTTGTCAGTGCCCATCGTCCGTGGATTGGGCCACGATCGGTCGCCAGGTAAGCCGGCCGGTAATGGCCGATACCTCCTGCTCGCCCTGTTGCACCGGAATGCGCCATTGGGCGGTTTCAGCAGGCTGTTCACCTTCGGGTGTGGATAACCGTGAGTCGACCCAGCCGAACGTGCCTGAGCCAGACACTTCCACCCAGTGTACATCCTCTTCTACCCTGTACCCTTGACTCTGGGGGAGCTTTGGCCAGTCCACACTGCGGACGTGCGCCTCTACGCTGTTATCTGTGAAGCGTAAGAAAGGCTCGTTCTCAGTGTCGTAGACCGTCAGCACTTGCTCACCGTCGTAACGAATCATCAGAGCTGGCTGCGGCGCGTCCACCACCATGGCACTCATTCCACGAACATCGCCCTCGTGGGCGATGGTCGCGATGGTTATGCCCTCGGGTACATTGTCTGCACCCGGGGGTTCGTGGGCCATCCCTGGCCCGGCCATGGTCAAAAGCGCAGCAGTCAAAAGCCTGGGAGCTATCCCGTGAATGCTTGACTTTTGATCACGTTGGTTCATGAGGCCTCCTAGCGCTGCCCGGTCAGGGAGCCAAGAAGATTGGAGAGCGGTCCGTCACGAAGCTCTTCGTCAGTCTCTCCATTCTCATCAACCATCTGGGTGCCGCCGCTGCATTGCAATGAGCCATTGGTTTGCACCATTACCGGCGCAGAGACCGACGGTACCCAGCCTTCTTCGGTGTTCTTGCTGGCGAACAACATATAAGCACCGGCTGGCGTCACGCTGGCACTCTCGGGCATTTTCAGCCGAATGTTATTACCATTGCGGCTTTGCACCGGCAGCTCGATGGCGCGCTGATCGCTGTCAACGGCATGTGTCATCACTGTTCGACGGATCAGCAGTACCTTGTCGATCTCTGCTGCCTGGTCTACCTGAATGCTGAACTCATCACCCGGCATCAGGGTTTCCGGTGCGGAAAGGATCTCTGGGCGGTCGTTTCGCATGGCGTACGGCGGGGTGTAGATCTCAAAGCTCGGATCCCGGCCGTCATACGGTGCCAGCCCGAACTCTTGCAGGTCGACAAACCGCAGGTACGCGGTATTGATCGGAGAGTGACCGGCAACCATCACTCGCCCGTCCGGGAGCAGAACAGCGGTGTTGTGGTAGGTTCGTGCCCGGATACCGGACGCCATTTCTGTCCAGGTGCTGGTCTCAGGGTCAAAACGTTCGGCGGTCTTGATCGGACCTTCGAGGCCGGGGACGACTACGCCGTCGCGATCTCCACCACTGAAGACCATCACTGAGCCGTCAGGCATCAGCACGTTGGTGCCGTACCAGCGCGGCCGATTCAGTGGTCCGGTCAGACGCGACTCATAATCGACTTCATCGCCGTCGGTACGAATCGTATCGATCCGGCTCTGGGCGATGGGGAAGTAGCCGCCCGGACTGGTCAGCAGGGCATAGCTGGGTACGCCACCCGCGGTCAGGAATTCCGCATCGGTGTATTCGCCGTTTTCATTAGGCTTGAGGGGGAGCATTGTCGACGAGGTCGAGCCGCGCATCCCGCCACCAATGGCGCTTTTCAATGTGTCGGGATCAATGTCGAGTTCACTTGCGAGCGTCAGCAGGTTGCCGGCTGAGCCGACCAGGTCGCCGACCAGAGATGCACCCTGTTCCATTGATATGTTGGTCACGTTCAACGTGCTGGCCAGTTGACCCAGACCAATTTCATCCAATTCCAGCGGCAGACCGGCGTAAGCAAGGTCTGTCCAGCGCTGTTCGGCCGGGTTGTAGGTAGCAGCGATATTCCACAGCGCTTGATCGTAGGCCTGTCCGAAGGGATTGAAGGCCTGTCCGCCGGCGTTGTAGTAAACGTGGCCGTTGGGGAGCAAATGCAAGCGGGGATAGAGTGGCAGCGAGCGGTCCGCAGTGGACGGATTGACGCTCCAGGTGCCGGTGCAGGGATCGAAGGTCTCTGTCTGCGCGATGTTGCGACCGCTATTCAACGGGTCACTGGGGTAGACTGGCTTGAGGAGCTTCTCAACACCACTGGCGACCAATACTTTGCTGTCCGGCAGGGTGACCAAAGAGGGGTACCAGCGACCGTACTTCATGTCGCCGCTTTGAGTCCAGGTGTTGGTCTCAGCGTGGAAGATACGGGAATTCTTGATGCCTTCCAGCTCGGCAACGCCCAGAGGCAGGCCGTCAATGCCTGGCTCGGAATAGTAATCGGTGCCGCCAACCGCAAAGACACTGCCATCAGCCAGGCCGATGACGTCTGAGCAGAATAGGGCGCCGTCGTTCTTGTCGGTGTTGTCTGCGGTATCGAGCAAGCCGTCCAGTACCGCCAGCGGCGTATTATTGAACAGCGTTTCGCTGTCTGCGCCGTCCGGGTTAGCGCCCGCGCGAAGCACATCAGGCTTCAGCCAGGTGGGCTCATCGTTTTCACCCAGCGACAACACCCGGCTCTGGTCGTTGACAGAGACTTCGCCGAACTCGGCAACAATAGACAGCTCGACGTTTTCCGTGCCTTCCAAAGCGTTCAGGTACAGCAGGCGGCCATCTTTAAGGAGTGCCATGGTACCTGCGGCGGGCTTGCACTCGGCCAGGCCGTCAGCCGTTTCCACGCACTTCTCATCGGTTTCCACGACTTCGCCGTCCACAATGATGGTGGGTTCAGCGAAAGGCTCGCTGAACGCGCCCATCGGCGAGTAGTTTTCCTTGAATGTCGGTTTCGGTTCAGCGGTGGCCGTCACCTGATCTCCCGCGACCGCCGATTCCTGCGTCTGGGATGTGGTTGAGGTGCTGTCATCGCTTCCGGAAGAGCCCCCGCCGCATGCGGACAGGGCCACAGTGCTCAGGGCAAGGGCGATATGCCGGTACAGTAGGTTCTTGTTCCAATGCATGATTTGTTCCTCGACGTTTGTTTTTGTATTGAGATCTACTACAAAAGGGTTAGGCGAATTTTGCCTACGCGATAACCCTTACGTTCGAGGTTAACAAAAGGTTTCACCTGTATGGCAGTTTTTTGCAAAATTGTTCGACAAAGTGTCGTCTAGATACCCAGGTCGCCCAGCAGGGCGCTGAGGGTGGCTTTGCCTTTTTTCTGGTTGGCTTCTACGTCGAGGTCGCCCAGCCCCTCCCATTTCAGGTCGTCTTCCGGCAGTTCATCCAGGAAGCGGCTGGGGATGGTCTCAATTTTCTCTCCGTACTGTTTGCGCTGAGCGGCGTAGGTGAGGGTGAGGGTTTCTCGGGCGCGGGTGATGCCGACATACATCAGCCGCCGTTCCTCTTCTATGTTGCCTTCCTCAATGCTGGCGCGGTGGGGCAGGATCTCCTCCTCCAGCCCCATGATGAACACGTGGGGGAACTCCAGCCCCTTGGACGCATGCAGGGTGAGAAGCTGAACCTTGTCGCTGTCGTCCTCCTCTTCCCGCTGTTCCATCATGTCCCGCAGGATGAGTTTGCTGATGGCGTCTTCGATGCCCACCTCATCGGCGGTGCCTTTGCCGTCGTCCAGCATGCGTTGAATGGATTCCACCAAGTACCAGATGTTTTCCATGCGCCGTTCGGCCTGCTTGGGCGTGCCGGAATGTTGGTGCAACCATTCCTCATATTCGATGTCGGTAAACAGTTGCTTGATCACCGGTACTGGGTCTTCCCGGTGTACCCGCTCGCAGATGTAATCCACCCAGTGGGCAAAGCGCCGTAACCGGTCCAGGCCCTTCTCGGTGACGTGGGTTTCCGCACCCATGTCCCCCAGGGCCTTGAACAGGCTGACGTTGCGGGAGCGGGCGTAGTGACTCAACTGCTCCAGGGTGCGGGGGCCAATCTCGCGGCGCGGCACGTTGACCACCCGCAGGAACGCGGCGTCGTCGTCGGGGTTGATCAGCAATCGCAGGTAGGACATGGCGTCCTTGATCTCGTTTTTCGAGAAAAACGACTGCCCGCCGGAGATGCGATAGGGGATCTGGTAGGCCTGAAGTTTCATTTCCAGCAGCCGGGCCTGGTGGTTGCCGCGATAAAGCACGGCAAAGTCGCGGAACGCGAGCCCTTTTTTCAGCTTCTGGTCGAGGATTTCGGTGGCCACCCGGTCGGACTCGGCATCTTCGCTGCGACAGCGCACGATGCGGATCTCCTCGCCGATGGTGTGGTCACTCCACAGGGCTTTCTCGAACACGTGGGGGTTATTGGCGATCACGGTGTTGGCGCTGCGCAGGATACGGCCGGTGGAGCGGTAGTTCTGCTCCAGTTTGACGATTTTCAGGCTGGGAAAGTCTTCTTTCAGTTGCGCCAGGTTCTCCGGGCGTGCGCCGCGCCAGGCATAGATGGACTGGTCATCATCACCGACCACGGTGAAGGCCGCCCGCTCCGCGACCAGCAGTTTGACCAGTTCGTACTGGCACACGTTGGTGTCCTGGTACTCGTCCACCAGCATGTAGCGGATCTTGCGGCGCCATTTGGCCAGCACGTCCGGGTGGGTGCGGAACAGCTGCACCGGCAGCAGGATCAGGTCGTCGAAGTCCACCGCGTTGTAGGCTTTCAGATACTCGTTGTAGCGTTTGTAGATCAGGGCGATGCGCTGTTCCCGCTCATCGGCCGCCTTGCTCCAGGCTTCTTCCGGTCCGCGCATGGCGTTTTTCCAGGCGGAAATGGTCATCTGCACGTCGGACAGTTCATCACCGGCGTCGGCGCTGTCTTCCCGCAGCATCAGGTCCTGTAACAGCGCCTTGGCATCCTCGGCGTCAAAGATGGAAAAGCCGGGATGGTAGCCCAGATGCGGGTGTTCCTCGCGGATCATGTTGAGGCCCAGATTATGAAAGGTCGAGACAATCAGCCCGCGGGTCTGTTTGCGATCAACAATGCGGCCCACCCGCTCTTTCATCTCATGGGCAGCCTTGTTGGTGAAGGTGACCGCGGCAATGTGGCGCCCGGGAATGCCCAGATGCTCGATCAGGTAGGCAATCTTGCGGGTAATCACACTGGTTTTGCCACTGCCGGCACCGGCCAGAACCAGCAGGGGGCCGTCGGCATAACGCACTGCTTCGTTCTGTCTGGGGTTGAGTTTGTTCATCCGCGCATTCTACACCAGCAACAGATCCTGTACCTTGACGATCTATCAGCTATCCTTGTGGAACTATCTGCTGTTTTTAATGGATTATCAGGCGCCTTTGATGACACTGCCAATGGAAACAATGAGTTCCAGCCAGGTGCGATTGCTGGTATTGACGCCGGAATATCCCGACTTCCTGTGGATGAAGACTCTGTTGGGCACCGACAGCGAACTTCTCCCGGATATGGTGTGGTGCCCGGATCTGATCGATTGTGACGACCTTATCCGCAACACCCATTTTGATGTGATCATCTGGGACTGTGTGTTCCATGGTGATTCCGAAGCGGCCTTCCTCGATTATCTGCACGTGGCCAGCAATGACAAACCGGTGCTGGCCCTGAGTGCCGAGCCCTGTGCGGAACGCGCCCCGGAACTCCTGGCCAACGGCGCCACCGATTACCTGTGTCGTCAGACCCTGGACGGCTGGGGCCTGGCGCGCTCGGTCAAGTGCCTGTGGTATCGGGAACAGCTGGCAGGATCCGCGCTCGGCCACCTTGGCCGCGATGTGGCCAGTGGTTTCATCAACCGCGACCTGTTCTTTGACCGCCTGCAACAGGCTTTGCTGCGGGCCGAACGTGGCGGTCATCGGTTGGCCCTGCTGCACCTGAACCTGGATGACTTCCGCAGTTTCAACGAGTCGTTCGGTTACCAGAAAAGCGATCAGCTGGTGTTGAAGCTGGCGGAACGGCTACGTCACTGCCTGCGCCGGGTGGATTCGCTGATGCGGATTGGCGGGGATGAGCTCGCCATCATCGTGGAAAAGGTGGAAGACTCCCTCGATATCACCCAGATCATCCGCAAACTGGTGAGCGCCCTGAACGATCCGGTCACCGTCGACGGCCAGAGCGTGGTGGTCAGCGCCAGCCTGGGGGTGGCGACCTATCCGGAAGCCGGCGACAGCCCGGAGAACCTGATGCGCCGGGCCAATCGCGCCATGTTCGAGGCCAAGCGCGACCCCGGTACCAGCTACCGTTTTTACGACCGTCAACTGCACATCACCGCCGGCTATCAGCTGCGGCTGGAAGCGGATTTGCGCAACGCGCTGCGGGGCCGGGAGCTGGAGCTGTATTATCAGCCGCGCATCGATCTGGCCACGGAAGAAGTGCGCGGCGTTGAATGCCTGCTGCGCTGGAATCATCCGGAGCGGGGGCTGGTGGGGCCGGACGAGTTCATCCCGGTGGCCGAGCGCAGCGGTCTGATTGTGCCCATTGGGTACTGGGTGATCGAGCAGGCCTGCAAACGGTTGCAGGAATCCGCCGAACTCGGCTTTCCCGGGCTGGTGTTTGCCGTCAACCTGTCGTTCCGCCAGTTCCACGATCGCAAGATGACCGAAACCATCTTCCGCATCATTTTCAACGCCAACGTGGACACCAGCCTGCTGGAACTGGAGTTGACCGAAAGCGCCATGATGCACGATCCAGAGTACGCCCAGCGTTGCCTGCGAGAACTCAACCAGTTGGGCATCAGCTTTGCTCTTGATGATTTCGGTACCGGCTTTTCCTCCCTCAGCAATCTGCAGCATCTGCCGATCTCGCTGGTCAAGATCGACAAGTCCTTTGTCCAGGAGCTGGGGCATTCCGCCGATGCGGAACACATCATCCGCGCCATCATCAGCCTCGCCCACAGCCTGCAGATCAGCGTGGTGGCGGAAGGGGTGGAAACCGAGGGCCAGCTGGAGTTCCTGCGCCAGCAACATTGCGATGAAATTCAGGGGTACTACTACGCCCGGCCCATGCCCTGGCAGGATCTTGTGCATTTCCTGAGCAACCGCGGCCAGGCTGCTTGCCTGCAGCAGTAAGCCGCTGTACCTTTGCGCTTTGATCCAGAACGCATCACAGAGGTTGCATGAACAGTATCTCCAGGCGCATCGCCGACGAGCTCGGTGTACGCGAGCAACAGGTTAATGCCACCGTCGCCCTGCTGGATGAGGGTGCCACCGTCCCATTTATCGCCCGTTACCGCAAAGAGGTGACCGGCTCGCTGGACGACAGCCAGCTGCGGAATCTTGAGGAGCGCCTGCGCTACCTGCGCGAGCTGGAAGACCGCCGGTCTACCATCCTCAACAGCATCGAGGAACAGGGCAAGCTGACCGAAGAGCTGCGCGCCAGCATCACCGACGCCGACACCAAGAACCGCCTGGAAGATCTGTACCTGCCCTACAAGCCCAAGCGCCGCACCAAGGCACAGATTGCCAGGGAAGCCGGCCTCGAGCCGCTGGCCGATGCCCTCTACGACGACCCCACCCGGGACCCGGAGGCCACCGCGGCCGACTACGTCAATGCCGAAGCCGGCGTGGCGGATACCAAAGCCGCCCTCGACGGTGCCCGCTATATCCTGATGGAGCGTTTCGCCGAGGATGCCGAACTGCTCGGCAGCCTGCGGGAATTCATCTGGCACAACGGCCAGCTCAAGGTGACGGTGATTGAGGGCAAGGAGAACGAAGGCGCCAAGTTCCGTGACTACTTTGATCACATCGAGCCACTCAAGAAGGTGCCCTCGCACCGAGCTCTGGCGATTCTGCGCGGCCGCAACGAGGGCGTCCTCGGTTACGCCATCGTGGTGGGAGACGCCGGGGATGATCGCCGCCAGCCCCATCCCGCAGAGCAGCGCATTGCCGCCCGCTGGAACGTGCGTGACAACGGTCGCCCGGCCGACAAGTGGTTGTCTGATGTGGTGCGCTGGACCTGGCGGGTGAAGTTCTCCACCCAGATTGAAACCGACCTGATGGCGCAGGTGCGCGAAGCCGCCGAAACCGAAGCCATCAACGTGTTTGCCAACAATCTGAAGGATCTGTTGCTGCTGGCGCCTGCGGGGCCGCGCCCCACGCTTGGCCTGGATCCCGGTCTGCGCACCGGCGTCAAGGTAGCCATTATTGACGGCACCGGCCAGGTGGTGGGGCACGGTGGCATTTTCCCCCATGCGCCGCGCAATCAGTGGGACCAGTCCATTGCCCAGCTGGCCGCCTGGTGCCGCGAATACAGGATTGAGCTGATTGCCATCGGCAACGGCACCGCCTCGCGGGAAACCGAGAAGCTGGTGGGGGATCTGTGCAAGAAGTACCCCGAGCTGAAGCTGGCCCGTATCGTGGTGAGTGAGTCCGGGGCGTCGATTTACTCCGCCTCGGAATTTGCCTCCAAAGAGCTGCCGGACCTGGACGTGACCATTCGCGGTGCGGTTTCCATCGCTCGCCGGCTGCAGGATCCGTTGTCGGAACTGGTGAAGATCGAGCCCAAATCCATCGGCGTGGGGCAGTACCAGCACGATGTGTCTCAGGTGCAGCTGGCCCGCAGTCTGGACGCGGTGGTGGAAGACTGCGTGAACGGTGTCGGCGTGGATCTGAACACGGCGTCTGTACCGTTGCTGGCGCGGGTGTCGGGGCTGAACCAGAGCATTGCCCAGAACATTGTGGATTTCCGCAACCAGAACGGGGTCTTCAGAAATCGTAAGCAGTTATTGAAAGTGTCCCGTCTGGGAGACCGCACGTTCGAGCAGGCCGCGGGCTTTTTGCGCATTGCCAGTGGAGAGAATCCGCTGGACCGCTCATCGGTGCACCCGGAGGCCTACGGCGTGGTGGAGGCCATCGCTGCGAAGAACAATCGCAAGGTGGAAAACCTGATGGGCGATGCCGCTTTCCTGCGCACGCTGAATCCCCAGGACTACGTCACCGAGCAGTTCGGTCTGCCCACGATCCGGGATATTATTGCCGAGCTGGAGAAGCCCGGTCGTGATCCGCGCCCGGAATTCCGCTTTGCCAGTTTCGAGGAAGGCGTGGAAACCCTCAGCGACCTGAAACCGGGTATGGTGCTGGAAGGCTCGGTCACCAACGTCACCAATTTTGGCGCGTTTGTCGATATCGGAGTGCATCAGGACGGCCTGGTGCATATCTCGGCGCTGTCCAACACCTTCGTGAAGGACCCTCGGGAAGTGGTCAAGGCCGGCGACATCGTCAAGGTCAAGGTCATGGACGTGGACATTCCCCGTAAACGGATTGCTCTGTCCATGCGTATGGACGACCAACCCGGTGAAGCGTCCGCCGGCAAGCCCGAGGGCGGCGCTCCGCGGGGTCGGGGTGACAACCGTTCGGCTGGCCGCAAGCGCGAGCAGGGCGGGCAGCAGCCCCAGCAGCAGGGTGCCATGGCGGGTGCGTTGGCTCAGGCGCTGGCGTCGGCCCGCAAAGACAGCCGTTAACCGACGGCATCGTTATCCATTCCACAGGGGGTTCTGCTCACAAGGCGGAACCCACCGTAGCAGGAGTCATCCATGGCAGAATCCCGCCATCAGATTTTTCATCAGCTTTCTGCCAGCGATTGGGGCGGTTTTCTCAAGGGTGTGGAAAAGGAGGGGCTGCGGGTTGACCGCAACGGCTTCATTGCCCAGACCCCGCATCCAAGCGCCCTGGGCTCCGCGCTGACGCACCCTGCCATTACCACCGACTATTCCGAAGCGCTGATGGAGCTGATTACCCCGGTGTTTTCCTCCACGCGGGGCATGCTGGATTCGCTGCGGGATATCCACCGGTTCGTGCAGCGTCACCTCGGCGATGAGGTGTTCTGGGCGGCCAGCATGCCCTGCCAACTGGACGGCGATGCCAGCATTCCCATCGCCGAATACGGCACGTCGAACATTGGTCGTCTGAAACACGTGTACCGGCAGGGCCTGGCCGTGCGCTATGGCCGGATGATGCAGAGCATTGCCGGGGCTCACTACAACGTATCGCTACCCGATCGCTTCTGGTCGCTGTGGCAGGAGGCACTGGGTGACGGTCAGAGCCTGAAGGATTTCAAGTCAGAGCAGTATTTCTGGCTGATTCGCAATTTCCGCCGCCGCAGCTGGTTGCTGATGCTGCTGTTTGGTGCTTCGCCGACACTGGATAACAGCTTCGTGGCGAACGTGAAGCACGATCTGTCGCGCTTCAATGACACCACCTGGCACGGCCCGGATGCCACCTCACTGCGGATGGGGGACCTGGGGTATCACAACAATGCCCAGTCCTCGCTGAACATCTGTTTCAACGAGCTCGGCACCTATACCCGCACGCTGGACCGTGCAATTCACACCCCGTGGCCGGCCTATGAGGCCATTGGTACACGCCGTGGTGAGGAATTCATCCAGATCAACACCAGCGTGCTGCAGATTGAAAACGAGTATTACAGTGCGGTGCGTCCCAAGCGCACCACCGAGCGGGAGGAAAAACCGATCCAGGCGCTGGAAGCTCGCGGTGTGGAATACATCGAGGTGCGCTGCCTGGACCTGGACCCGTTCTCTGCTGTGGGTGTCTCCGAGAGCCAGATCGACTTTCTGGATCTGTTCCTGCTCGACTGCCTGCTGTCTGACAGCCCGCGCATCGGCGACGCGGAATGCGAGCGTCTGGATGACAATTACAAAGACGTTGTGGCCCATGGCCGGGACCTATCCATGGCGCTGTGCCAGGGCGGCCACCGCTCCGCAGTGGGCGAGGCTGCCGCTGAGCTGCTTTGCGGTCTTGAGCCGCTGGCTGAGCGCCTGGATGGCTGGGCTGGTGGCGACACCTATCGCCGCGCGATTCAGGCCCAGCGTGACAAGCTGGCGACGCCAGAGCAGATTCCGTCGGCCCGGGTGACCCGTGCCATGGCCGAGGCCGGGCTGGGGCACCGGGAGTGGGTTCAGTCCATGTCCCTGCAGCACCAGCGCAGCCTGCGTGAGGAGACGTTTGCCGCTACGTCCGAGGCGGAGTTCGAACGCTTGTCCGAGCGTTCCCACGGCGAGCAGGCTGAGATGGAAGCCGCCGATAAGCTGCCGTTCGGCGATTTCCTCGAGCAGTACCTGGCCTCCTGAGAACCGGGATCCGGCCGGGGGTCACAGCCCGGCCGGACCTGCCGCACAGAATCTGCACAAACATTTGTCAGGTTCTGACCCTGCTGTTACGTTCTGTAACAACAATGTCACTGGGTGTTTCCGTGACCGTCAGGCATCAGGGAGAGCCGGCATGGCCAGAGATATCAAGCTGGGTTGGGATGTGGAATCGCTGAACAAAGCCTACCGCCAGGGTTACATGGCCGCGTCCATGGGCATGGAGCGCAGCCGCTGTCCGTATCGCAGCGAGGTGGTGATTGCCGCCTGGGAGGCGGGCTGGGAAGACGCCGGGCAGGTCGCCCGGGGACAGCTTCCCGCCAGCGATGACCTGTTTTCCCGCATTGCCTGACAGAACTCCGGCTGCCCGCCTTATCGCTGTACCACAAACTCGGTAAACAGTACCCCGGTGATCGCCTCCCCAGTCTGTTGTTCCTCCAGTGCGGCATTGATCCGGCGTGTCGCCTCTTCCCCGAGGGCCGATTGCCCGTCCCCGGTTGCCAGGCGGTCGGTGTCAGTCTGCTCCCCGAACAACATCACCAGCTCATGCCGCAGGCGCGGCATGTGAGCCTCCACCGCCGGCCGTGTGGTTTCTTTCGATGCCCGCAGGGTCACCGACGCTTTCAGGTAGGTCAGCTTGTTCCCGGCTTCGCCGACGTGGGTGACAAACGGCGGATCCATCTCGATGTAATCGGTGATCTTCGCTTCCTGACTCTCCTCCTGACTGTCCGGGTCGGATGCTGCGTCCTGAGCCAGGGCGGTGGCCATGGGCGCGGCCGGAATCAGCCACATCAGGATCAGAAATAAGCGCTTTAGCTGAAGTGTCATAGGCTTGAAGTTCACTATGGTTTAGGGTTTAGTGGCAAGTCAACGGCGACAACCGCCCGGTTCTCGCAGAATAGCAGGCCCCGGGGCTGCTTGCAGCACCCTGTGAACGCCGGCCGATCCCTGGTCGGTTCAGCGGGCCCGAATGTCTTTCCCGAGGTGAACTCTTGACGTCCAGACTGGTTTTTTCAGGAATCTTTGTGGTGTGTGCCGCCCTGCTGGGTGTGGCGTTTTACATGGAGCATGTGATGGGGCTGGAACCCTGCCCGCTGTGCTGGCTGCAACGTTTCGGATTCATGGGCGCAGCGCTGGTGAGCCTGCTGGCGGTGTTGCATAACCCGCGAGGTTTTGGTGTGCGGGTTTACGGTTTGCTGCTGGCGCTGGCGGCGGGCGCCGGTCTTGCGGTTGCCGGCCGCCAGTTGTGGTTGCAGAGCCTGCCTGCGGATCAGGTGCCGGCCTGCGGTCCCTCGGTGGATTATATGCTCGATGTGCTGCCGATCATGGAAGTGCTGACCACCGCCCTGCAGGGTACCGGTGACTGCGCCAAAGTGGTCTGGACCTTCCTCGGTCTCAGCATTCCCGGCTGGACCGCGGTGTTTTTCTCACTGCTGGTGATGACCGGCCTGACGCTGATGTTTCGTCCCACCAAAGGGTCGGAGTGGGTTGGCACCTGAAACGGTTGCGGCCCACTGTAGGCATGGGGTACCTTGAGTCTCGACACTATAAAAATGAACTTGAAACCGGATAGGTCAGGCAACTGGAGAGAGGCGTCATGTTGGAAAATTGCCGTAATGCGAGGGAGCGTTGGGGTGGCGTCAGCGAGCTGATTGATCGTTGGCTGAAGGAGCGCCAGGAGCTGCTGGTGCATTATTGTGAGTTGTCCGGGGAGACCGATTACTCCCAGACAGAGGCCCTGCGGGAAAAGTTCGTCAGATTGTGTGAGGTCCTGGTGGATTATGTGTCAGCGGGCCATTTCGAAATCTATGAACAGCTGATTCAGGAAGCCCGGGAATTCAATGACGGTGGTCTGGAACTGGCGGCCAAGCTCTATCCGCGCATATCGCAGACGACGGAAACCGCGCTGAATTTCAATGATCGGCTGAATGGCCAGTCGTTGACTGAGGCACAGGTGCGGGAGCTGTTTGCGCAGCTGTCTGAGCTGGGTGAGATTCTGGAGAGTCGGTTCGAAATGGAGGATTACCTGATCGAACATCTGCACAACGCCCATGCCGACAAGGTGATGTCCTCGGCCTGATGGTTGCCGCGGTGTTCGCGCCGCCGTGTCCGCAAGACCAGGCCCGCAGGCCCCGCTCGAACGGCGGAGGCTGCAGGCCCTGATAGCCGGTTGTTACTCCGGGTTTACCTCGATCAGTTCCACATCAAACACCAGTGTCTCGTTGGGTCCGATGCTGTGATTGCCACCCGGGCCGTAGGCCAGGTCAGACGGAATGTACAGCTTTGCCCGGCTGCCCTCGTTCATCAGCTGAAGTCCCTCGGTCCAACCGGGAATCACCTGGTTGAGTCCAAAGGTCACCGGTTCGCCGCGCTCGCGGGAGCTGTCAAAAACGTCACCGGACAGCAGTTCGCCGGTGTAGTGAACCTTTACCCGATCCGTTTCGGAGGGTTTGTCGCCGTCCCCTTCTTCCAGAATTTCGTACTGCAGGCCTGACTCGGTGGTTTCCACGCCATCACGCTCCGCGTTCTCGGCGAGGAACGCCTCTCCGGCCTCGCTGTTCTTCTGGGCCAGTTCGTCCATCTGCGAGGCTTCCTGCTCCTGCAGCTGCTGCTGATAGGCCATCAGCGCTTCCTGGACTTCCTCGCGGCTCATCCGGCTGACTTCTTCATCGCCGGCATGTCCGTGTTTGATACCCTGCAGGAACTGATCCATTTGCAGGTCTGGCAGATCGTTCTTCATCCGCTCACCAAGCACCAGTCCCATACCATAGCTGACTTTCTGATCGGTCGAGTCCAGGCTGGGGTCTTTGGCGGAATCGGATTGAGTGGAGCAGCCGGCAACAATGCCGGTCACTGCCAGAGCGAGCAGTGCTTTCTTCATTTCATTGTCCTGTGTTGTAGGGAGGGGCCTTGGATCAGCCCCCCTGTTGTGTTGACTTGAAATAGAGAAAGGTAGCGGGTTCTGTAGCGAGATGCCACTGAACATGTGTTAAGAAACCGGTCAGGTGCCGGGCTCAGCTGCCGTTGTTCGCAGGTGGTGTCGGGGCCAGCGAAAACGGCGCGCTGTAGGGCGACTGCCAATCGGTCTCCAGATTGGGTTCGGCAAGACGCGGCAGGCCGCCGCTGTCCTGGCGCTCAATGGCCAGGGTGTTCCAGGAGCCGTTTTCCGGTGGCTTGTCGGCGTAGTGCCAGCTGCCATCGCTGTCCTGCCATTTGAACACGATGTCCGGGCCTTCCACCGGCACCGGCGAGGGCACCAGGCCCTCGAAGGCAGGGATCTCCTCCTTGGTGTCCGTTGCCGGAGTGCTGGTGACCGCCTGAGGTTCGGGCTCGTTGATGCCGAAAAAAATCAGGAACAGCAGAACGCCGAGGGCCGGGAAAGCGAGCCGGATGAGCCACTTCATGATCATGCCCCCTGTTTTCCGGTCGAGAAGGCCACCACGTGACGGGCGAGGGCGTCCAGCAAGCGCCCGGTGTCCGGGTCCATTGCGGTCTTCGGGGCGGCCGCATTCAGGTTAGTGCGGGCCAGTTGTTCCAGTCCATGCATGCCGGCGTTCTCTTGTTGGGTTTCGGCGAGGCTCTGATAGGTCAAAGCCAGCTCAATCCGCTCTGCTTCCAGCTCACTGCGGGCAATCGCCTCCCGCAGACTGTGGGTGCCCGGTTGGTTCCGCGGGATAAATGTTCTGGCTGCGCGCAGCGACTCGGTTACATGTGCGCGCCACTCTGTTACCGTATCGGCTTCATTACCGATGTATTTCTGGCCTGAAATGGCAAGCCAGCATGCGCTTAAAATCCGGGTAACACTCCAGCCTTTGCGTTGTAAATCCAGGCAGGCGGTTTCTATGCCGGGATCTGCCCAGAACGCAAGAGCAAAACGCCAGAGCGGGTTGTCGGGTTCCACTTCTGTCACTTTCCGCTCCAGGACGCGCTGCATGGTGGCCTTGTGTACGTTCTGTAAAAAATATCCTGATAAAATGACAACATGCTAACGATAACCGATCTCAGTTTACAACGGGGCGGCGTCTGGTTACTAGACACCGTCAGCGTCACTATTCAACCGGGTCAGCGGGTGGCCATTGTTGGTGCCAATGGCGCGGGCAAATCCAGTCTGTTCCAGCTGTTGCTCGGCCAGCTGGCGCCGGAGCAGGGTGCGGTATCGCTGCCCGGCGGTTGCCGCATCGCTCACATGGCGCAGGAAGTGGCGGCGTCTGCTCGTACCGCGCTGGATTTTGTGCTCGATGGTGATCACGATCTGCGGCGGATGGAGCGGGACCTGGCCGACGCCGAGCAGCGCGGCGACGACCACGCCCAGGCCCGCATCCACGGTGAGCTTGATGTGCACGAAGCCTGGTCGGCGCCGCGTCGTGCGGAGTCCCTGTTGCGGGGGCTGGGTTTTGCCGATGCCGACGCGCAGCGGCCGGTCTCCGCGTTCTCCGGTGGCTGGCGCATCCGCCTGAACCTGGCCCAGGCATTGATGCGGCCCTCGGATCTGTTGCTGCTGGATGAGCCCACCAACCACCTGGATCTGGACGCCTGCCTCTGGCTCGAAAACTGGCTGCGTCGGTATGCCGGCACCCTGTTGTTCATCTCCCACGATCGCGATTTCATGGATCGGGTCGCCACCCATGTGGTGCACTTTGACCAGCGCAAACTGGAGGTGTACACCGGCAACTACTCGGCGTTCGAAGGTCAGCGCAGCGAACGGCTGGCGCAGCAGCAGGCGGGCTTTGAGCGCCAGCAGGCGCGGATTGCGGAAATCCAGCGGTTCATTGACCGGTTCAAGGCCAAGGCGACCAAGGCCCGGCAGGCGCAAAGCCGGGTCAAGTCACTCGAGCGCATGGAAAAAATCGCCCCTGCGCACGTGGACTCACCGTTCAGTTTCGAATTTCCGGTTGCCGACAAGGTGTCGAACCCGCTGCTTTCCATTCGCAATGGCTCTGCCGGCTATGGCGAGACCACCATTCTTTCCGGCATCAATCTGAGCCTGTTGCCGGGTAGCCGGGTGGGCCTGCTTGGCCCCAACGGCGCCGGCAAATCCACGTTGATGGACGCGCTACGGGGCGAGTCCACCCTGCTGGCCGGCGAGCGCACCACCGGGGAGCACCTGGCCATCGGCTATTTTGCCCAGCATCAGCTGGAATCCCTGGATCTGGATGCCAGCCCGTTCCTCCATCTGCAACGGTTGTCCCCCCGGGCCTCCGAACAGAGCATTCGCAACTTTCTGGGGGGCTTTGATTTTCACGGTGATGAGGCGCTCAGTGCCATCCGTTCGTTCTCCGGTGGCGAGAAGGCCCGCGTAGCGCTGGCGGTCATTGCCTGGCAGAAGCCGAATCTGCTGTTGCTGGACGAGCCCACCAACCATCTGGATCTGGAAATGCGTCAGGCGCTTACCATGGCGCTGCAGAATTTTGATGGCGCCATTGTGGTGGTGTCCCACGACCGACACCTGTTGCGGAATACCGTCGATGAGTTCTGGCTGGTTAACGACAGCCGCGTCAGTGATTACGACGGCGATCTGGAGGATTATGAGCGTTGGCTGGCGGATCGCCGCAAGGATGAGACAGAAGCGCCGAAGCGCGCACCCCAGGGTGCCCAGCCCACGGCCGGAGCCTCAGGCGCTTCCGCAGGCGAGGCTGTTGGCGAAAGCGCGGAGGATCGCAAGGCCCGTAAGCGGGCCGAGGCGGCTCTGCGTCAGAAGTTGAGCCCTTATCGCAAGAAGCAGGCAACGCTGGAGAAATCCATGGAGCAGTTGCAGCAGGAGCTCAAGACCCTGGAGCAATCGCTGTCGGCGCCGGAGCTGTACCAGGAAAGCGGCAAGGCACTGCTCAAGGAGCGGCTTGGCGAGCAGGCGCAACTGAAAAGCCGGCTCGAGGAGGTCGAAGCCGAGTGGCTGGAAATCAGTGAAACGGTGGAAAATCTCGAAGCGGAACTGGTGGCCTAAGGGTTCACGTCCAGAGTGAACCCCTGCTTGGCCAGATAATCCGCCTCGTTCTCCAGATCCGCCAGCGTCAGCGGACGCTCATCAAGCCAGCCGTCGGGGAACTCGATGGCAAGGCGATCGTCTCCGGCGTGGAGGCGAAACGCCGGCGGCGCTTCCATGTTCCGTGGGTGCTGAAGCAATACGCCGAGGCGCACCAGAACGCACAGGTACTTCAGGCGCGGAATTTCGTCAGGATCAAGACCCTCGAAGATCGCGGAGGCAAACTTGCGGCGATGACCCCGTACCAGGGTGGCCAGGTCGCGCTGGAATTGCTGGCTGAAGCCGGGCAGGTCGGAGTAGCGCAACAGGTAGGCGCCGTGTTTGTGGTACTGGCTGTGGGAGATGGTCAGGCCGATCTCGTGCAGGCGACACGCCCAGCGCAACACCTCTTCATCCGGTGCGGTGCGCAGCGCCCAGGTGTCGGCGACCTGGTCCCACGCGGCGATGGTGGTGTCTTCCACGGCGCGACCGTGGGCCTGATCCACGTGATAGCGCTCCTGCAATGCGGTGATGGTGCGCTCCCGCACGTCTTCGTGCCGGATTCTTCCCACGATATCGTAAAGCAGGCCTTCTCTCAGCGCGCCCTCGGCAAAGGACATCTCCTCGATCTGCAGCGACTGGAACGCTCCCATCAGAATGGCGAAGCCAGCGGGAAAAATGCTCTGGCGGTCGGCCCGTACGCCGAGGTCGCCGAGTTTCTCCACCTTGCCCATGCTGACCAGACGCTGACGCAATTCGGTCATCGCCTCCAGGGTGATGGTGCCGTTGGTGATTTTCAGCGTTTCCAGGACGCTGGCAATCGCCTTGATCGACCCGGAAGAGCCGACCGCGCTCTGCCAGCCCACGCTGCGGAAATGCCGGCGAATGTTCAGCAGCTCCTGCTGGGCGTGGGTCACAGCCTTGTCCATTTGGCGGCGGGAAATCTTGCCGTCGGCAAAATACCGATTGCGGAAAGACACGCAGCCCATGTGCAGGCTTTCCAGCTCCTGGGGCTCAAAACGTTCGCCGATGATGAATTCGGTGCTGCCGCCGCCGATGTCGATCACCAGGCGGCGACCGCTGTCGTCGGAGAGGGTGTGAGACACCCCGAGATAGATCAGGCGGGCCTCTTCGCGCCCGGCGATGATCTCGACCGGATAGCCCAGAACCTGCTCCGCGCGAGACATGAATTCCTGGGCATTGCGCGCCACCCGCAGCGCATTGGTGCCAACGATCTGCACGGTTTCCGGGTGCATGCCCTGCAGGCGCTGGGCGAAGCGGCTGAGGCAGGCCAGCGCCCGTTGCTGGGCGTCTTCGGTCAGGCGATTGCAGGCGTCCAGGCCCGCGCCAAGCTGAACCTTTTCCCCCATTTTCTCGAGGGTTCGTATTTCACCGTGAACAAGGCGGGCGACCACCATGTGAAAGCTGTTGGAGCCCATGTCGATGGCGGCAAGCAGCTCGGGCGTGGTGGTATCTGATTCGGCAGAGGGGGTGGCCGTCACGTGTGAAGAATTCCTCTTGGCGTTACCGGTGCCGGTACTATAAGCGAATTCCGGCGGGTCTGTCAGTAAAGGCTGCCAGCGGATTTGACCCTCCGTCAGTATAGCGGGAAACCGAGAGGTGGGCGGAACCGCTTCACAGACGGCGGACCAATCGCGTAAAGTATGCGCTACTGAGATGAGGATGAACGGCCGCCGGAAACACCCAAGGCAGCCTTCAGCAACGTTCAACAGCACCGACGCTTCGGCATGGGCCGCAAGCTTTCCAAGGTGCCTGAATCGGGAAAAGGTAATGAGCGGAAATATCGTAAATGTAACCGACGCATCCTTCGAGCAGGACGTACTGCAGTCTGACGTGCCTGTGCTGGTAGATTACTGGGCCGAGTGGTGTGGTCCGTGCAAGATGATCGCGCCGGTGCTGGAAGAAATCGCCGATGAATACGACGGCAAGCTGAAAATCTGCAAGCTCAACATCGACGAAAACGAGCAGACTCCGCCCAAGTTCAATATCCGCGGCATTCCCACCCTGATGCTGTTCAAGAACGGCAACGTGGACGCCACCAAAGTGGGCGCACTGTCCAAGTCCCAGCTCGCGGCCTTCCTCGACAGCAACCTCTGATTGCTGGCCGGAAGCCGGAAGCCGCCCCTGAGCCCGAGCTCACGGGCGGTTTTTTTATGGCTTCAGCGCACCCGGGTGCCGCGCCAGATCCGAGGCTTTCTGCTCGACCCAATGCGCCGATGATCCGGACAACTCCTTTTTCCAGAACGGCGCGGATGTCTTCAGCGCGTCCATGATGAACGCACAGGCGGCGAAGGCATCTCCGCGATGGGCGCTGCAGACCCCGACAAACACGATCTGATCGCACAGCGCCAGTTCGCCCACCCGGTGCACCACCCGCGCCTTGCGCACATCCCAGCGTCCGGCAGCCTCGGCAATCAGGCCCTCGATCACCTGCTCCGTCATCCCCGGGTAGTGTTCCAGGAACAAACCGTTGACCCCCTGCAGATCACCGCTGTCCCGGACCAGGCCGGTGAAGGTCGCGATCGCCCCGGTGCCCGTGCCGCTGTCCCGCAGTGCCTGATACTCGGCGGCGGTGTCGAAATCGTCCTGCTGGACGGAGATGGAATAGTTCATGTCAGCCTCCGGTTACCGGCGGAAAAAACGCCACCTCATCCCCGGGCCCGACCGGCGTGTCCGGTTTGGCCATGGTCTGGTTAACGGCGATCATCACCGGTTGGGCGCCGGTCAGCTGTGCCCAGGCACCGCCTCGCCGGGCCAGTTCAGATAGCAGCTGGCCGGCGGTGGCGTCGGGTGGTACCGGCAGTGTCAGGCTTTCGGTGTCCAGTTCTTCCCGCAGGCGGGCAAAGAAACGGACAGTCAGCGTGCGGTCTTCACTCATGGTTACCCCAGCAGCTCTGCGAACGAATAATAGGTGATCATATCACCGGGGCTGACCGTTGTGTGTTCCGGCACCACCGCCAGGCCGTCCGCCCAGCAGGCGGAGCTGAGCATGCCGGAACTCTGGTTCGGATAGGCCGCCACGGTCACCTGCTGGCCATCCCGTTCCTTGCGTGCGCGGACAAATTCCCGCCGCACAGACGTCGACGCCACCGTGAAACCGGCGGGCAGTTGCTCACCGCGGATCCGGTAAGCGGCCACACCCTGGCGCTTGCGAAGGTAGGGCAGGCCCACCATCAGAAACGTCACCAGCACAGAGGCCGGGTTGCCGGGCAGTCCCAGAACGGGCGTACCGTCCATCTCGCCGAAGGCCAGGGGCTTGCCGGGCTTGATGGCCAGCCGCCACAGGGACAGCCCGCCGGATTCCTCCAGCACCACCCGCACGTGATCTTCCTCACCCACCGAGACTCCACCGCTGGTGATGATCAGGTCGGCCTGCGCTGCCGCTCGCACCAGCGTCGCGCGGGTGGCCTCGCGGGTATCCCGCAGGGTCTCGCACAGCACCACGTCACAGCCGGCCTGGGCCAGCAAGCCCAGCAGGGTGAAGCGATTGGAGTTGTAGATCTGCCCCGGTTTCAGGGCGGTTCCCGGGTCCACCAGTTCGTCTCCGGTGTTCAGGATCGCCACTCTGAGGCGGCGCCAAACCGGTACCCGCGGCGCCCCGAGGGAGGCCAGAACGCCCATCTCCTGGGGGCGAATGCGGCTGCCCCGTGCCAGCGCAACGTCACCCGCGCGCAGGTCCTGGCCGCGGCGCCGGATGTTCTGCCCGGCGCTCACCTCGGTCCGGATGACGATGCCTGCGTCGGTTACTTCGACGTGTTCCTGCATCACCACCGCGTCGGCCCCGTCGGGGATTTCCGAACCGGTAAAGAGACGAACGGCGGTTCCCGGTTCAATGGCCGCGGGTGCCTGGCCGGCGGGTATCCGAGCCGAGACCGCAAGGGCGTGGCCGGCCGCCAGGTCGCTGGCGCGAACGGCGTAGCCGTCCACCCCGCTGTTGTCCGCCGGCGGGACATCCGCCGGCACATGCTGATCCTCTGCCAGAACGCGTCCGAGGCTCCCGGCCAGGGGGACGATTTCCCGGTCGGTGACCGGCTCAGCCCGCTCCAGCAGCAGCGCGATGGCCTCCTCCAGCGAGGTTAACTGTTGGCCGGTCATGGTTACTTCTGCCCCCGGCCGCCAATTTTTTCATGCACGCGGTGATCGGGGCTGGCGGGTTTGCCCAGTACCAGCGCCGAGAAATTACAGGGGGTGTGGCGGCTATCCAGCTGGGAACTCAGGATGCCATTCCAGCCGGTGCGGCAGGCGCCGGTGGAACCGGGCAGGCAGAAAATCACGGTGTGGTTGGCCAGCCCCCCGAACGCCCGGGACTGGACGGTGGAACTGCCAATCTCTGCCGCCGACAGCCGGCGGAATTCCTCGCCGAACCCCTCAATCGCCTTGTCCAGCAGCGGCGCCACCGCCTCCGGTGTGCTGTCGCGCTCATGAAAGCCGGTGCCGCCGGTAATGATGACGGCGTGAACATCGGGATCGGCTATCCACAGTGACATCACCGCGCGCACCAGGTACACGTCGTCGGGGAGAATGCGCCGGGCGATCAGTTGGTGGCCGGCTTCGATAACGCTGTCCTCCAGAAACTGACCGGACGTGTCCTCGTCGACACCGCGGGTGTCCGACACGGTCAGGATGGCAATGTTCAGGGGCTTGAGCTCGCTGCTGTTCTCACTACTCATGGTGTCGCTCCGCAGATTGACTGGCTGTTTGTGGTTAGTATCTCCATAGCCCGGGAGGAATGGAAGGGGAAGGCCGTCCACGGCGGGGTGGCGGTTGGTGGTTTATTTTTAGGCAGCATCACTTGACATTCACAGGTCAGGTGGCCGATTATCCTTGTTGCCCGACGAATGGTTGTTCTTCCTGTCTCTGGCTTCAGTACTTTTCCGGCTTTCTTCATTACACCGGTTGCTCCATCTGGCCAGCACCAAGTTCAGCTAATACCCGATCAATCCGTTCAAGGGCATTCCTGTCATTCCAATATTCGCTTACTTCCATTCCTGACTATCTAACAACCTATGAACCTTACTGAACTCAAGCAGAACTCCATGCCCGAATTGCTCGACATTGCGCAAGAGATGGGCCTCGATAACCTGGCCCGCTCGCGCAAGCAGGATGTCATCTTTACGATCCTGAAGAAGCATGCCAAGGGCGGTGAAGACATCTACGGTGATGGCGTACTGGAAATTCTGCAGGACGGTTTCGGCTTCCTCCGTTCCGCCGATGCCTCCTACCTGGCTGGCCCTGACGACATTTACGTGTCCCCCAGCCAGATCCGTCGTTTCAATCTGCGGACCGGTGATACCGTCGCCGGCAAGATCCGCCCGCCGAAAGACGGCGAGCGCTATTTTGCCCTGCTGAAAGTTAACGAGATTAACTTCGACAAGCCGGACAACGCCCGTAACAAGATTCTGTTCGAAAACCTCACGCCGCTGTTCCCGGACGAGCGCCTGATGCTCGAAGCCGGTAACGGCAGCACCGAGGACCTCTCGTCACGGGTTCTGGACCTGGTAGCGCCCATCGGCAAGGGCCAGCGTGGCCTCATCGTCTCCCCGCCCAAGGCCGGTAAGACGCTGCTGATGCAGAGTATCGCCCAGTCCATTACTCGCAACAGTCCCGAGTGCCATGTGATGGTACTGCTGATTGACGAGCGCCCGGAAGAAGTGACCGAAATGCAGCGCACGGTGCGCGGTGAAGTCATCGCCTCCACCTTCGACGAGCCGCCGGCCCGTCACGTGCAGGTGGCGGAAATGGTGATCGAGAAGGCCAAGCGCCTGGTGGAGCACAAGAAAGACGTGGTCATCCTGCTGGATTCCATCACCCGTCTGGCACGTGCCTACAACACTGTGATTCCGTCCTCCGGCAAGGTACTGACCGGTGGTGTGGACGCCCACGCCCTTGAGAAGCCCAAGCGTTTCTTCGGCGCGGCCCGTAATGTGGAAGAGGGCGGCAGTCTGACCATCCTTGCGACCGCGCTGGTCAGCACCGGTTCCAAGATGGACGAGGTGATTTACGAGGAGTTCAAGGGTACCGGCAACATGGAGATCCACCTGGATCGCAAGATTGCCGAGAAGCGTACCTATCCGGCCATCAACATCCGCAGCTCCGGCACCCGTCGCGAGGACCTGCTGATGTCCGAAGCGGATATCCAGCGCGTCTGGATTCTGCGCAAGCTGTTGCACTCCATGGACGACGACACCGCCGCCATCGAGTTCCTGCTGGACAAGCTGAAAGAAACCAAGACTAACGCCGAGTTCTTCGACTCCATGAAGCGTCGTTGATAGCAGGCCAGGGATGTCGGCCGGCGCGTGGCGCCGTCATCTGAAGCCCGGTGAATGAGGTGTGGGGCAGGGGTTCCAAAACGTTCAGGGAAACCACGTTTCCCGTTTTGGAACCCCTGCCCCACATCTCGTTCTACCCCCTGATAACGGTCCGGAAAGGATCGATCTCCGTAGTATCTCGTGGCACAAAACGGAGCACCCGATGAAATACAACGACCTGAGAGACTTTATCGATCAGCTGGAAAAGCTGGGGGAGCTAAAGCGTATTTCCGTCGAAGTAGACCCACACCTGGAGATGACCGAGATCTGCGACCGCACTTTGCGGGCAGGCGGCCCGGCGTTGTTGTTTGAAAACCCGAAAGGTTACGACATGCCAGTGCTGGCCAACCTGTTTGGCACGCCGAAACGGGTAGCCATGGGCATGGGGCAGGACGATGTTACCGCGCTACGGGATATCGGCAAGCTGTTGGCGTTTCTCAAGGAGCCGGATCCCCCCAAGGGTTTCCGCGATGCCATCGAGAAATTGCCGCTGTTTCGCCAAGTGATGCGCATGAGCCCCAAGGTGCTGCGTTCGGCACCCTGTCAGGATGTGGTGATCGAGAAGGATCAGGTCGATCTTCATCAGATTCCGGTGCAGCACTGCTGGCCCGGCGACGCCGGCCCGCTGGTGACCTGGCCGCTGGTGATTACCCGCGGCCCCCACAAGGAACGGCAGAACCTGGGTATCTACCGGCAGCAGGTAATCGGTCGCAATCGGCTGATCATGCGCTGGCTCAGCCATCGTGGCGGTGCACTGGATTTCCGCGAGTTCCAGAAAGCCAATCCGGGTCAGCCCTATCCGGTGGCGGTCGCCCTGGGGGCTGATCCGGCCACCATCCTTGGCGCGGTGACGCCGGTGCCCGACAGCCTGTCCGAGTATGCTTTTGCCGGTCTGTTGCGTGGCGGTCGTACCGAACTGGTGAAGTGCGGCCTCAGTGACCTGCAGGTGCCGGCCAGTGCGGAGATTGTGCTGGAGGGGTTCATTTATCCGGACGACATGGCGCCGGAGGGGCCGTTCGGGGATCACACCGGGTACTACAATGAGGTTGACCAGTTTCCGGTGTTCACCGTGGAGCGGATGACCCATCGCAAGAATCCGATTTACCACAGCACCTACACGGGTCGCCCGCCGGATGAGCCGGCGATTCTGGGGGTGGCGCTGAACGAGGTGTTCATCCCGATCCTGCAGAAGCAGTTCCCGGAGATCGTGGATTTCTATCTGCCCCCGGAAGGCTGCTCCTACCGCCTTGCGGTGGTGACCATGAAGAAACAGTACCCGGGCCATGCCAAACGGGTGATGATGGGGGTATGGTCATTTTTGCGGCAGTTCATGTACACCAAGTTCGTGATCGTCACCGACGACGACGTCAATGCCCGGGACTGGCAGGACGTAATCTGGGCCATGACCACTCGCATGGATCCGGTCCGGGACACCACCATGGTGGAAAGTACCCCGATTGACTATCTGGACTTTGCCTCGCCGGTGTCGGGTCTGGGATCCAAAATGGGAATGGACGCGACCAACAAATGGCCGGGTGAAACCGACCGGGAGTGGGGCACGCCGATTACCATGTCCGAGGACGTCAAACAGCGGGTCGACGAGCTGTGGGATAGCCTGGGGATTGAAAAATCGCCGGCTCGCCCCGACTGACAGGAGCACCCGGGTGTATCGGGTTGTCCTGACACCGTCCGGGCTCACGTTCAGCGTTGCGCCGGATCAGGATCTTCTTGCGGCGGCGGCCGGAGCAGGCATCGCCGTACCCGCTGCCTGCCGCAACGGAGTCTGTGAAATCTGCGAAGCCCGCCTGCTGGCCGGGCGCGCATTGAACACCCGAAACCAACAAACGATGACGGTCAACGAGCGGCTGATGATGTGCCGAAGCCTCGCCCTCGACGACCTGACACTGGAGATTAACGCCGTTATGGCAGCAGGAACCAATCAGCCTCGCACGTATCAGGCCAAGGTGGTGGACGTTCGTTCCATCAGCCACGACGTTTACCGGGTGGAGCTGCAACTGCCGCGCCGGCGTGAGCTGTCGTTTCATGCCGGCCAGTACCTGTCGGTCAATCTGCCGGACGCCGAGCCCTGCTACTTCTCCATCGCCAGCAGCCCGGCTGAAGCCAGCATCGAGCTGCACATCCAGGCCTCCCCGGACTGGGTGTCGGCGCAGAAAGTGATTGAAGCACTGACCTCAGGCAACGATGTCACGGTTGAGTTGCCCCATGGCAAGGCCTGCCTGGCTTCCGCACCGCAAAAGCCGCTGTTGCTGGTGGCTGCAGGCACCGGTTTTGCCCAGATGAAGAGTCTGGTGGATTACCTGCGAACCACCAGCTACCAGCACCCTGTGAAACTCTTCTGGGGTGTGCGTCGTCACGAGGATATGTACCTGCGGTCGCTGGCGGAGGAGTGGCACAAGGAGTGGTCGCCCTTGACGTTTCTGCCGGTGGTCGGTGATGACGAGGACAATGACTGGGCCGGTCACCACGACCAGCTGGTGCGGGCCGTGCTGGCGTCTGGCATGGACTGGCAGCATGTGGAAGTGCACGCCAGCGGGTCACCGACTATGGTGTATACGCTGATGGATGCTCTGGTCGAGGCGGGCCTGCCGGAAGCGGCGTTCTTCTCCGATGTACTGGAGTATGCGCCGAGGGGTTGATTGTCAGGCCTTCGGCATCGGCAGGTCCGGCAGCTCGCTGTCACTCATCAGGCCCTGCATCAGCAGCTTCACACTGGTGCCGCTTTCGCCCATGTGCGCATTCAGCCGGCTCAGTTCCGCCAGCGTTTCACGACTGCGGCGCAGACGCAGGCTAGTCTCGAAGTACTCCCTGGCCTTGCCCCACAGCTCGTTCCTCAGGCTCAGCCGGCCCAGTGCCAGCAGCAGCTCGGCGTTGTTGGGGCGGTCCTTCAGCCACTGTTCCGCCATCAACAGCTGCTCATCCGGTTTCTGGCCCTCAATGCGCCCATACAGGTTGATCAGCTCATCACTCCAGTGATTGCGCAGTACTTTGCGCAGCAACGTTTCGGACTGGGCTTCGTCACCCAGAGAGGCAAGCAGGCGGGCGTATTCGCGAATGGTGTGCTCATCCCGGCGCAAGACTCCCGGCAGCTCGTCCCACAGGCGCGTCAGCGGCTCAAGCGACGCGGAGCCGCTGCCGGTTTGTCGGCGGCAATCCTCGGCGGCCCGTTGCAGCAGGTTCTGCCACACGGTGCGCTCCAGATTCTCCAGTTCATCCGCGCTCAGCAGGTTACGCTTGCGCATTTCCGGCAGCAGTTTCGACAGCTCACGCCAGTCTTCCAGCCGCAGGTAGGTGTTTTTCAGCAACTTCAGCACGAAAGGATGGTGCGGAGCCTGTTTGCGCAGGCGCACCAGGGTGGCCAGTGCCTGTTCCAGCCGGTTGCCGGCCAGTTGCAGCTGGGCCTGGGTAATGCCGACCGCCATGTCGGAGCCTGGCGTGCTCTCGAAGGCTTGGCGCAGCAGCCGGTCCACCGCGTCGTGGTCACCCGACTCGAACGCCGCTTGTGCCGCCGCGAGGTAATTGATCAGCGGTGTGTCCGCGTGGCTGGCCGATGAGGTCAGCAGCTTGCGGGCGCGGGGCCAGTTGCCCTCCGCCAGGGCCAGCAGGCCCTGGGTGGTGCGGCGGCGGGCGCGGCGCTCGTTGCCGCGGCGAACCCAGGTGGTGACCAGGTCAGTGCCATGGTGCATGCGCCGCAGCAGGTTGACGCTCACCACCGACACCACCACCACCGCCAGCAGCAGGGCAAGACCGACCCAGAAGTTGGTCTCAATCAGGTAATGGCCAAGGCTGATGCGAATGTAGCCAAGGTCGTACTCCAGGCCCAGCGACAGGCCGACACCGATCAGCAGGGCGACGAGGATGATCAGCAGCAGGCGGATCATGAACCAGTCTCCTCGCCGTTGGCGGCGCTGTTGTCATCAGCACTGTCGGTGTCAGCGGGGTTGGCCGCCTCCTGACGACCTTCGAGACGCGCCTTCAGCAGTTCCAGCGAACGGCTGATGTCGGGCAGGTCCGGGTCAATGTTGCGGTCTTGCAGTTCATCCAGGGTCTGGGTCAGTGCGGCAACCTGGGGGTTGGTGGTGTCGTACCAGTCGTCGATGGCGTTGCCGGCTTTGGTCAGCGCACGCTGAAACAATTCCTGATGGGCGCGAAGCACCGCCATTTCCGCCTCTTCCAGCATCAGCTGCAGGTTGAGGCGGGCATAGGCGCTCTGGTCCGGTGACAGCAGCGGTTTGACCGGTTCATCAAGCCGGCGCACCACAATAACATCCGCCAGTGTACTCTTTACCTGCGACCAGCCCTGGCTCAGTACGCCGGGTTCTCCGCCGGCTTCGTCGCCGAGGGCTTCGTCGGCACGGGTAACAAACCCGGGCGCCCGTTCATGCACCAGGGCGTCGTCGGTCAGCCGGTTCACGCTGTCGATCGCGGCTTCCAGGGTCAGGTAGAGGCCGGTGCGGTCCACATCGGCGATGCCCTTCAGTGCCAGAATCTCTTTCGCCAGCTGCTGGCGTGCCGGGAACACGCCGATGTCGTCCGATTCATTGAGTACGTCATCGCCTGCCTCCAGGGCCGCCAGAGCGCCGCGGATGTCTTTCTCGATCAACAGTCGCTGATTGGCTACTCGCAGCAGGTACTCCGCTTCAGCAAGAAGCCAGTCGGTGCGGCTGCGATTGCCGGCGTCCAGCAGTTCGCGGGCGTTGTGATCGATCTGGCGTTGCTGGGTGGCAATCAGTTCACGCTGCTCTGCCAGCTTGTTCTCCAGTGCCCGGATGCGCTCGTTTTGCTCGCTGCCACTGTCGCCGTACAACCGGTCCAGCCGGGACACGTCGCCGCGGGTATCCCCTAGGGTCTGTTGCAGGGCTTGCTGGTTGTTCCACTGTTGCCAGTTCCACAGGGCCAGCGCAATCACCAGGGCGATGGCAATCAGGCTGATGACCCACACTGGCCAGAGTCTCTGGCGACCAGGCTGGGGTTTGGCGATGGTGGCGGGCAGTTGCGTGTTTGATTCAGTCACGGGCATCCTTACTTGGTGGTGCCGGCGCTACCGGTCCGGCGGTCGAGCTCCCGGGCGACAGTCGCCACAATATCGGCGTCGGCAAGGCTCTCTGGAATACAGGTGTGTGTCAGCCCTGCCTGATGGGCCTGTTCAGCAACCCGGTTGGCAGGAACCACAAGTAACGTTTTATCAGGATTATGGCCACTATTCTTACTCAGTGCGATGAAATTGTTCAATGTTTCCCCTGACAGGGTGACGACGGCCTCCGGCAGGAAGCTTAGCAGAACTTCGTCTATCGCGGTTTTGTCGTGGCGGGGCTGGTGACGCCGGTAAAGCGGCAGCAGCGTGACATCGGCACCCCGTTCCGCCAGCGTCTGGTGGATCAGTGCACGGCCTTCCTCGCCGCGGACCAACAGCACTTTTTCGTGGCTGAAGTGTTGCAGTGAGGGCAGGGCGAGCAGGGCTTCGCTGGTCCAGCCGCTGGCGGGTTTGCGCGGGGTCAGGCCATGGCGGGCAAGCACAGCGGCGGTTCCGCTGCCCACGCCGTACCACTGAATGCCCGTGGGCCATTGTGGCCACCAGTTGTCTGCAAGGGCCAAAAACAGGGTGGCCGCGTAAGGGCTCACCGCGATGACGTGGGAATACAGATCGAGGTTCTGGATCAGCGTGCGGGTTTCCGGCGTTTCCGGCAGGGGTTCCCGGGCGATCAGCGGAAGCACCCGCACCTGGGCCCCGGCGTCACGAAAGCCGTTCGCCAGGCGCGAGGCCTCGGGTTCCGGGCGGCAGATGAGAATGCGGCGGCCGGCCAGTCGGTGGCAGTCAGGTCGGGGTGTGGCCATAGATCTCCGCCAGCACCTTGTCGGCCCCCATGGCCAGCAGATCCTCTGCCAGCTCGCGGCCCAGACGTTCACCCTCCCCTCTCGGCGCGCGACCCTCGACGCGGAAGATCTGGGTGCCATCCACCGCACCCACCAGCCCCCTCAGCCAGACGGTGTTGTTGTCTTCCAGCAGCGCGTAGGCGGCAATCGGTACCTGGCAGCCGCCCTGCAGGCGGCGGTTGAGCGCGCGCTCGGCCTTGACCCGGTCGGAGGTGTCCGTGTGGTTCAGCGGCGCCAGCATGGCCCGCAGTTCACTGTCGTCGAGACGGCATTCAATACCCAGGGCGCCCTGGCCGACGGCCGGCAGCGACAGCGTATCGGGCAGGCAGTAGCGGATGCGGTCGTGAAAGCCCAGACGTTTCAGGCCGGAGCTGGCCAGCACGATGGCGTCGTAGTCACCGGCGTCCAGCTTTGCCAGACGGGTGTTGACGTTGCCGCGCAGCACACGAATCTGCAGGTCCGGGCGGTAGGCCCGCAGCTGGGATTCGCGGCGCAGGCTGGCGGTGCCCACCACTGCGCCCGGGGGCAGGGCATCAACCGTGTCGTGGTGGTTGCTGACAAACGCATCCGTCGGATCCTCCCGCTCGCAGATGGCGACCAGCCCGAGACCTTCGGGGAATTCCATTGGCACGTCTTTCATGGAGTGCACCGCCAGATCCGCGCGCCCATCGATCATCGCCTCTTCCAGCTCTTTGACGAACAGGCCCTTGCCACCGATCTTGGCAAGGGGGACGTCGAGGATCTTGTCGCCCTGGGTTTTGATTTTCACCAGTTCCACGGTGACGTTGTCGTGAAGCCGTTCCAGCTCGGATTTGATGAATTCCGCCTGCCACAGCGCCAGGGCACTGCTGCGGGTTGCGATGCGAAGAGTGCGTTTTGACATGAGGTGCCTTGCCAGTGAGAAAAAATGTCCGCCAAGGTTACCTTGGCGCGGCGAAAAAGTCCCGTGGGTGCCTCTGCAGGCCGTCCGCAAGGGGGCCTTGGTGATCAGCCCGGCTGATGCTCCTGCAGCCATTGCTTGACGGCGCTGGTGTGGCGGCGGCTGACCGGAAGCTCGCCACGGCCGTCGCGCAGTATCACGGCGCTGTGGCCATGGGCGTCCCGGACCAGGGCCTGGATGAACGCCACCCCGACCAGGGTATGGCGGTGGATGCGCAGCAATGCCTGGGGGTGGCTGTTCTCCAGCTCTTTCAGGGTGTAGTCCGATACGGTCTCACCACGGGTGTGGTGAATGGTGACGTACTTCTGGTCAGCTTCGCAGTAGAGGATTGCCCCGATATCGATCAGCTCGGTGCCGCGGTGGGACTTGATCGCCAGTTGCCCGCCGGCGTCGGCGCCACGGCTGCTCAGCGCCTGCTGCTGCACCCGGTTGACCTGGCCGGTGCGCGCCAGGGCCTCGGCCAGCGCCTCCCGGCGCACGGGTTTGAGCAGATACGCCGCGGCGCGAACCTCGAATGCCTTGATGGCGTAGTGATCGTAGGCGGTGCAGAAGATGACGGCGGGTGGATTGTCGAGCTCGCTGATCGCGGCGGCGGCGTCCATGCCATCCATGCCCGGCATGCGGATGTCCAGCAGAACGATGTCGGGGCCCAGCTCCGCCACCTGTTTCAGAGCGCTGTCGCCGTCTGCGGCTTCGCCACACACGCGGTAGTCGGGGATGTCGTCGATCAGCCGGCGGATGCGATCCCGCGCCAGCGGCTCGTCATCGGCAATCAGTACGTTTCTCGGTGCGTGTGTCATGGTGATCAATCGCTGGTGTTCGGGCGGTGCTCTGCCCGCGGGTCGGCGTTCTGGTCAGCGGTCCGGCGCGGCAGCCTCAGGGTCACAGTGTACACGTCGTTCTGGTGGCTGTGCTTCAGCACCGCCTGCTCGCCGAACAGCGCCAGCAGCCGTGACTGGATGTTGGCCAGCGCCATGCGGTTGCCGTCGTGGTGGCTGTTGCCGGCGTCCGGGCGGGGGTTCTGCACCATCACGTACACAAACTGGCCACGGCGGGACGCGTCCAGTTTTACCGTGCCACCCTCGGGCCGGGGCTGGATGCCGTGATAGATGGCGTTTTCCAGCAGGGGTTGCAGGGTCAGTGGCGGAATGGCCTGCTTGTCGAGGTCCGGCGCAATGTGCCACTCCAGTGTCAGGCGCTCACCAAGACGCAGGGCTTCAATGTCCAGATAGCGCCGGCACAGGTCGAGCTCGTCTTTCAGGGGAATCAGGCGGTCGCCGCTGCGCAGACTGGCACGGAACAGCTCCGACAGATCCAGTACCGCATCCTCGGCCCGTTCGGGATTGACCGCGATCAGGCTGGCGATGGTGTTCATGCTGTTGAACAGGAAGTGGGGGTGGATACGTGCCTGCAAGGCGGTCAGCCGCGCCTGCATTTCTGCCTCCCGCTGTTGTTGCCACTGGTGCTGGAGATAAAAATAGCGTAGCACCATCAGCGCGATCAGCAGCGCCAGCAACAGTTTCTTGGCAATGGCCTGCCAGTCGACCATCCCTGGCTGGGGGTGCAGCACGTTGTCGGCAAACAGGCTGAAGGCCAGCACATCGAGCAACACGATGGTGAGCATGGCGAGGGTGGCGCGGGTGGTGGTCAGCCGCGCCAGCCGACTGCGCAGCAGGCAGATCAGGGCAGCACTGGTGAGCACCGTCCACTGCACGAACAGCGACAGCAGGCCGAAATAGTTCCAGTCGATCCAGCCGCCTTCGGCCTGCACGATGGACAGCACCAGCACCATCAGTTCGCTGGTGATCAGCAGCAGAAATACCGAACGCACCCGGCACAGATCCGGAACATAGAAATCGCTGGTTTTCGCTGCTGCTGCCATTACATCCTGATCCTGAACCGGGAGCACAACAGGACGCGCGGCAATGCTATAATCCCGCGATCATCCATTTACTCACTCCCGCAAAATAATGCCGGGCTGTCAGCAGGAAAGATAGACCATGACGGATCAGAAAAAGCCGGACCAGAGCACAACCCCTGAAAATCCCTCCGAAAAACCCTGGGGTGGTCGCTTCAGTGAGCCGACCGACGCCTTTGTGGAGCGCTTCACCGCGTCCGTTGGTTTCGATCAGCGCCTGTACCACCACGACATCACCGGCTCCATCGCCCACGCCACCATGCTGGCGGAAGTGGGTGTGCTGACGTCCGAAGAACGGGACAGCATCCTCGAAGGCCTGCAAGCGGTCAAGGCCGACATCGAGGCGGGCACCTTCGAATGGTCCGTCAGCCTGGAAGATGTGCACATGAACATCGAGGCGCGACTGACCGACCGCATCGGCATCACCGGCAAGAAGCTCCACACCGGCCGCAGCCGCAACGATCAGGTGGCCACCGATATCCGTCTCTACCTGCGGGATGAAATTGACGTCATTGCCGAAGAGCTCGCACGGTTACAAGCCGGTCTGCTGGATCTGGCCGAGCGCGAGGCCGACACCATCATGCCTGGCTTCACCCACCTGCAAACGGCCCAGCCGGTCACTTTCGGCCATCATCTGCTGGCCTGGTACGAGATGCTGGTGCGCGACGCTGAGCGCCTGCAGGATTGCCGCAAGCGGGTCAATGTGATGCCGCTGGGTGCCGCGGCCCTGGCCGGCACCACTTACCCGATCGATCGCGCCATGACCGCCCGGCTGCTGGGCTTCGACCGCCCCACTGAAAACTCACTGGATTCGGTCAGCGACCGGGATTTCGCCATCGAATTCTGCAGCTTTGCGGCGCTGCTGATGACCCACCTGTCCCGCTTCAGCGAGGAGCTGGTGTTGTGGACCTCGGCCCAGTTCGACTTTATCGATCTGCCGGACCGTTTCTGCACCGGCTCGTCCATCATGCCCCAGAAGAAGAATCCGGACGTACCGGAACTGGTGCGCGGCAAGACCGGCCGGGTCAATGGTCACCTGATCAGTCTGCTGACCCTGATGAAGAGCCAGCCACTGGCCTACAACAAGGACAACCAGGAAGACAAGGAGCCGCTGTTCGACACCGTGGACACCATCAAGGGCTGCCTCAGGGCCTACGCCGACATGGTTCCGGCGATTCGCGCCAAGGCTGACAACATGCGGGTGGCGGCCAAGCGCGGCTTCTCCACCGCGACCGATCTGGCGGACTATCTGGTCAAGAAAGGCGTGGCTTTCCGCGACGCCCATGAGATTGTCGGCAAGGCCGTGGCGTTCGGGGTGGCTGAGAACCGCGATCTGTCCGACATGACCCTGGAAGAGCTGTCGCGCTTCTCGGACGTGATTGGCGGGGATGTGTTCGACGTGCTGACCCTGGAAGGTTCCGTGCAGGCGCGGGATCATCTTGGCGGTACCGCACCGAATCAGGTCCGCGCCGCCGTGGCCCGGGCGCGCCAGCAGCTCTGATTCGGGTTGCAACGAATCGGCGGCCTAGCCGCCGATTCGCCCGGTGCTCAGATCCACCGCCGCCGGCTTCAGCTCGGTCAGCGGGCGCGGTCGGTACAGGCGGAATCCCTGTCCGTAGTGAATCCCCAGTGTGCGCACCTTGCGCAAGGTATCGTCGCTTTCGATAAAGGTGGCTACCGTGGTCTTGCCAGAGGCTTCGGCAATCTTGTGCAGGGCTTCCACCATCACCTGCTGCACCGGGTCATCATGCAGGTGCTGCATCATTTTCCGGTCCAGCTTGATGATGTCCACCGGCAGCTTCGCCGCGAGGCTGTAACTTTCCACCGACGCACCGGCACCGTCCAGCGCGACCCGGCAGCCGATCCGGTGCAGGGCGTCGCACAGCACCGCAACGTCGTCCGGGTACTGGGTGGCGTGGGATTCCCGAATCTCCAGGCAGAAACATTCCGGAGCAAAGGGTGAATCGGCCAGCGCTGACGCTATGAAATCCGCGAAGGTGTCGTCCAGCACGCTGGCCAGCGACAGGTTGAAACCACAGTACTTAAGCCGGGGTTCCAGCAGGCGCTGGCTGTTCAGCCACTGCAGCGTCTGGCGGATGACCTGACGATCCAGCAGTTTGGCCAGATCAAAACGCTCGGCAACGGGCAGAAACTCGCCGGGCTGCAGGCAAGGCTGCTCCGGGGTCTCGCCGGGAATGCGTGACAGAATCTCGATGTGGTCGCCCCAGGTGACGCTGGCGACCGGACGCAACGCCTGGTATTCCAGAATCAGCCGGTTGTTGTCCAGCGCATCACGGATCTGCTCGGCGAGTTTTCCGGCGCCCCCGTCCCTGGCCCGGTGAGACAGGGCGTGCGCGGCGTGAATGCGATTGCGCCCGGATGTCTTGGCGGTATGGCACAGGTCTGCGGCCTGCCCGAGCAGTTGCTCCGGATCGTCGGGCAGGTCATCGGTCAGCATCAGCAGGCCACCGCTGGCGGTGGTTTGCAGTTGCTTGTCCTGCCAGTCAAAGACGAAACCGCCGATCAGCTCCAGGATGTTGTCAGCAATCTTGCGGGCCTTGGCCTCGGGACAGTTTTCGATCAGCAGCGCGAAGGTATCGCCGGACAATCGCGCCAGGGCATCGCGCTGGCGCACGCGCACCCCAAGGTTGCTGGCCAGTTCGCGAAGGTAGCGATCGCAGGGGCCACTGCCGGCCTGTTCGTTGATACAGCTGAAGTCATCCAGATCGAGATACAACAGGCTGTCGGTGCTGTCTTTGCGGCGGGCCTGTTCCATCAGCCGCCCGAGCCGGTGGATGAAAGCCTTTCGGTTCATCAGCCCGGTCACCGGATCATGGCGTATCCGATACTCGCTGTTGGCGGCGGTGTTGACCCGGGCACTGATGTCCTTGCCCACGTGGACTGCGCCGGTGACCTCTCCCTGGGGATTGGTCAGGCGCTGATAGTGGAATTCGTATACCGGCAGTTCGCGGTTTTGCTGGGCCAGCGGCATCTCCACCACAAAGCTGTCGCGCTCGAACGCTCGGTTCCAGAGCCGCTCGATCAGTCGGCGCTCATTGGGGAAGTCCTGCAGCATATCGATCAGGCTGGCGTCGGTGTGGGGGAGCTGACCGAAGGTGTGGGTGAACTGGCGGGCAAAGGCCTGGTTGAAATGCAGCAGGTTGAGCTGTCGGTCCACAGCCACCACCAGATCGTTGGTGGCATTGGTGGTCGCGCTGAGCAGTGCCTGCGCCTGCCGCCGGCCCTCCTCCCGCATCATCTCGGCGGTGTGGTCCACCAGCGTGCCGCCCAGTTTGCAGACGCGGCCGTTTTCCTTCAGGGCGCGGCCGTTAAGGCGAACCCGGCGCGGCTTCTGCTTCGCGGTCTGCAGGTCCAGCATGACCGAGAAGGGCTGGCCGGTGTGGATACAGCGGCGGAACAGCGCCCGTACCCGGTTCTGGCCGGTCTGACAGTAGAACAGCGCCTGTTCGGGGGTAATCTCCGTGCCCGCCCGTAGTTCCAGCAGGGCGTAGAGACCGTCGGTCCAGCTCAGCTGGTTGGTGCGAACGTCAAGTTCCCAGAGTCCGAAGCCGGCGGAGGATTCCGCCAGGCGGACCAACTGGTGGTCAATGGGGGAGTGGTCCCGCAGCGTAATGTAGGCACTGGCCGCCTGATCGGAATCCCGCATGGTTACGCGCAGGCTGAGACAGGCGGTGAAAAAGAAGCCTTCCTTATGCCGGAAGGTGATCATCACCGGTTCGCCGCTTTCGATGCGGTGGCGATTGGCCGGGGCGAAGGGGTCGTCCTGGCGCGCGGCAAGAATGCTGTGAACCGGCCGGCCCTCAAGTTCGCTGGCGTCATAGCCCAGCACCGCATCGGCGTGAGTGTCGGCGAAGGTGATGATGCCCTCGTCATTGATGCGGATCAGCGTGCGGCGATCCGCGGGTCCGGAGGTATCGGACCGGTAGCGACGGATAAAGAATTCTTTCACGACGGGTAAGCCTCAGCCAGTGTCTCGCCGGGAGTGTAAAGCAGTCCCGCTTTTATTTTTTTGCCGGTTTTGCCACGATGCGTCCATCATACTGATAATACCATCGGAAAGAACCTCTCCCGCGGAGCCACCTTGACCACTCACAGCCTGCCTATTGCCCTTGATTTCGACGAGGGCATTGATCGAAAGACGCTGCGCCGGCTGCGGGATCGGTTTCTGACGGTCAACGAACAGCGCTGGCAGCGAACTCATTCCGCCCTGACGTATCGGCAGCAGGTGGTTCTGGAGGTTCTGCCGCTGGTGTTCCATCTGAATCATCCCTCACTGCCGGGCTACCTTGATCGGGATTGTCCCTACGGCCTTACCCGCTACCAGCCGTCCGAGCCGACCCTGAACGCGGCCCGACGGCTGGCCCGCACCTTTTCGGTCAAAGATGAAGGGCGCCACCAACCGGATATCGACGCCCTGTTCCTGATGGGCAGCCCGGGCACCCTGGGGCACTCCGTTGCCAGCGACCTGGACGTCTGGCTCTGTCACCGCGCGGATCTCTCCGAGCGGGGGGTGATCTGCCTTGAGCGCAAAGCCGAACGGCTGGCCGCCTGGGCGGCCAGCCTTGGCGTCGAGTTGCATGTGTTCGTGTTTTCCGCCACAGACTGGCGGGCGGGGCGGCAGCGGGCCGAGGTGACCGGGGAAAACTGCGGCAGTGCCCAGCACTACCTGCTGCTGGACGAGTTCTACCGTACCAGCATCCATCTCGGTGGCCGCGTGCCCCTGTGGTGGCTGATACCGGCCAGCAAGGAAGCGCAGTACGATGAATGTGCACGGCAGCTGATTGATTGCCGCTTTATCAAGGGCGATGAGTACATTGATTTTGGCCCGGTGCCGTCGATTCCCCAGGCGGAGTTTCTCGGCGCGGGTGTGTGGCAGCTGTACAAGGGCATCGATGCGCCCTGGAAATCCATTCTCAAATTGCTGCTGATCGAGTGTTACGCCCGCGATACGGATCAGCCGCTGCTGTCCAGTGTCTTCAAGGCTTCAATCTATGGTGGCGAGACCCGCGCCGACCGGCTCGACCCCTACGTGCTGCTGTACGACCGCCTCGAGCGCTGGTTGCTGTCGCAGAATGCCACGGAGCGGCTCGAGCTGGTGCGGCGCAGCCTGTATCTGAAGGCGGGGTTGCCGTTATCGCGGAAGGAAACCGTGGCCGGCAGCTGGCGGGCCGGGTTGCTTCAGCAGCTGGTGGTGTCCTGGGGTTGGCAAGCGGCGGAGTTGAGCAATCTCGACAACCGCCAGCAGTGGCGGGCGGAAGAAGTGATGACCCTGCGCCGCACCATCGTCGCGGAACTGACCCACAGCTACCGTCTGTTGTCGCGACTGGCGCGGGAGCACGGCGGCGAGGCCGCCATCAGCGCCACCGACATGCATCTGCTGGGGCGCAAGCTGTACGCCGCCTTCCAGCGTAAGGCCGGCAAGATCGAGCAGATCAACCCCGGCCTGGCGCCGTCACTGGCGGAGGAGAACCTGGCCTTTCATCACCAGTCCGAACAGGTTGGTCCGCCGGGCCAGAATGGCTGGCTGTTGTACCGTGACCTTGAGGACCCGTCGGATGCGTTCTGGCAGCCGGTGATCCGCCGCAGCGGCAACCTCAGTGAACTGATGGTTTGGTGTTACTGCAACGGCTTGCTGAACCGCGCCACCCGTTTGAACGTGCGGGCCGGCACCAGCACCGCCTCGGTGTCCGAGTTGCGTGAGATGCTGGATGCACTGGGCCAGTTCGTGCCGTTTCCGGTCGTGCCGGCCAGTCGCGAGGCGTTGTCCCTGGGGGTAAAGCCATTACGCAACCTGCTGTTCGTCAATGTCGGTGTCGACCCCCAGGCCCACCTCACTGACCGCGGCCTGCACAAGCTCAGCGCCCGCCACGATTCCCTGGGCTTCAGTGGTGGCCGTGACAACCTGGTCTCGACCATTGATCAGGTCACCCTCAACAGCTGGCATGAGGTGAGCCTGCAACATTACGCCGCCGGGGATACCCTGATCCAGTGCCTCAAGAACATTCTGGCAGCGGTGGCAGCGGCGCCGGCCAGCCTGCCGGACATTCTGGTTCACAGTCACAACAAGGGGCATGGCGCCGCGATCGCGCGGCGGGTGCAGGAGCTGTTTGCGGATGTCCTGCGGCACTATTTCGCTGGTGGCGTCGGCCCCCACCCTCTGCGCTACGTGATCGAAATGGACCGGCGTTATTTCGTGCTCCAGTTCCACGGCAACGAGCCCGGTTTCGTTGCGCTCGATAGCGCCGGAGCCCTGATGGAACAGCTGGCGCGGCCGCAGGACCATTACCTTCCCGTGGTGTTCGATCGCGGTGCACTGTTGGATAATCTGCCGCTGCGCACCGTCTGCCACGCCAGTGAGCCGGCCAACGTCCAGGTGTTCTACCGGGTGACCGGGGAGGTTGCCACGGTGTGGGTGGTGGACGAACTGGGAGCGGTGGTCAGCTGGGAGCAGCCATTCACCAGCCGTCGTTACCTGCTGGTGCCGTTGTTGCGTTTCCTCGACAATCTGGTGGAGCGGCGCCAGTTGCGACAGCTGGACAGCGTGGCCGGGATGGCCGGCATCCAGTGCTATGAGTTGGTGCGCCGTGACGGTGACTGGAAAGCCGAGCGTCGTTTTGATGAGGACACCAGCGTTACCCTGCCGGGGCTGGAAGTGCAGGCTGTCGGTGTGCAGGAGGGGGACAGCCACCTGCGCTTTGATATCTTCTGCGGTGATCAGGAATTCACCGTGCAGGAATACGGCGACCAGCTGATCCCGGCGGTGGCACACTATATCCGTTCGGCGCGCCAGCCCGGAGAGCATTACCCGGTGTACCTGACCGATGTGCACCTGCCCCACGATCTGGATCCGCAGGTTTACCAGCAGGATATCCAGACCACACAGTACCTCTACTATCGCGCTGCCCTGGAAGAATCGCTCAATCGTCAGCTATTGGGGTGAGGTGGACCGCGCCAGCCTCGCCCGCCGGCCGTCGAGTCAGGTATACTGCGGCCATATCAGACACAGGGGCAGAGGCCATGCAGGCGTGGAAAACAGTAGGAGTCGGGCTGGTGCTGGCGGGCGTTCTGGCCGGCTGTGGGCAGAAAGGTCCATTGTACCGGGAAGCGCCCGACAACATCGCCGGTGACGCTGTTCAGGAGAGTCGCAGTAACGACAGCAACCGCGAACAGGACGCCGACGCGTCAACACGCTGAGCCATCGCCCGCTAACGGAATCAGGATTTTCATGGATCATTTCAATTATCGTAACGGTCAGCTGTACGCGGAAGACGTGCCGGTGGCTGACATTGCCGCGGAGTTCGGAACCCCCGCGTATGTTTATTCCCGCGCGACGCTGGAGCGTCATTACCGCGCCTATGACGAGGCGCTCAAGGATCATGCCCACCTGGTGTGCTATGCGGTCAAGGCGAACAGCAACCTGGCGGTGTTGAACGTGCTGGCCCGTCTGGGCGCCGGCTTTGATATCGTCTCCGCCGGCGAGCTGGAACGGGTCCTTCGAGCCGGCGGCGATCCGGCCAGAGTGGTGTTCTCCGGCGTTGGCAAGCAGCCCTGGGAAATGAAGCGCGCGCTGGAAGCGGGCGTGCGTTGTTTCAACGTGGAATCGGATACCGAGCTGGATCGTCTCAACGCCGTTGCCGGCGAACTTGGCACCCGCGCGCCGGTGTCGCTGCGGGTGAATCCGGACGTGGACGCCGGCACCCATCCCTATATCTCCACCGGCCTGAAAGAAAACAAATTCGGCATCGACATCACCGAAGCGCCAGCCGTGTACGCGCGGGCGGCGGCCATGTCCAACCTGGACGTGATCGGCGTGGATTGCCACATCGGTTCGCAGCTGATCACCATGGCACCGTTCCTCGATGCGCTGGACCGGGTGTTGGCGTTGATTGACACGCTGGCAGCGCAGGGCATCAGCATTCGTCACCTCGACATGGGCGGCGGCCTGGGCGTCACCTACGATCAGGAGCAGCCGCCGCAGCCCTCGGATTACGTTCAGGCGCTGGCCGAACGTCTGGGCGGCCGGGATCTGGAGCTTGTGCTCGAGCCCGGGCGTTCCATTGCCGCCAACGCCGGCATCCTGCTGACCCGGGTCGAGTTCCTCAAGTGCACCGAACACCGTAATTTTGCCATCATCGATGCGGCCATGAACGACCTGATCCGGCCGGCGCTGTACAGCGCCTGGCAGGCCATCATTCCGGTGCAGCCGCGCCAGGACGGTGAAGAAAAAGCCTGGGATCTGGTCGGCCCGGTGTGTGAGACCGGTGACTTCCTCGGCAAGGATCGCAACCTGCGGCTGCAGGCAGGTGATCTGCTCGCGGTGCGTTCCGCCGGCGCCTACGGTTTTGTGATGAGTTCCAATTACAACAGTCGCAACCGCCCGCCGGAATTGATGGTGGACGGTGACCGGGTGCACGTGGTGCGCCGTCGCGAAACCCTGGACGACCAGCTCGGTCCAGAAAGCTGCTTGCCGGAATGAGTTCGGACATGGGCAGGAACGACGACACCAGGCCGCAACGGCCGCAGGGCCCGGCGATGCGGTTTACCAAGATGCATGGCCTGGGCAACGATTTCATGGTGGTGGATGCCATCAGCCAGCCCTTCCGCCTGCGCCCGGACATGATCCGGGAGCTGGCGGACCGCAACTTCGGTATCGGTTTTGACCAGTTGCTGGTTGTGGAGCCACCGGGGCTGCCGGATGTGGATTTCCGCTATCGCATCTTCAACAGTGACGGCTCGGAAGTGGAGCAGTGTGGCAACGGTGCCCGCTGTTTTGCCCGTTTCGTGCGTGACCAGCGCCTGACCAACAAACGCGTGATCCGGGTGCAGACCGCCAAGGGCGTGATTGAACTGCGGATCGGCCGTGACGGCCTGGTGATGGTGAACATGGGGGTGCCCGAACTGAACCCGCCGGCTATTCCGTTTGCAGCGGATCAGCGCAAGGACGTGTATACCGTTGAGGTGGATGACCAGACCGTCGAGCTCAGTGCCGTGTCCATGGGCAATCCCCACGGTGTGCTGCTGGTCGACGATGTCGACAGCGCGCCGGTGGAAACGCTGGGACCGAGGCTGGAAAATCATCCGCGCTTTCCGGCGCGGGCCAACATCGGCTTCCTGCAGGTGATTGACCGTGGCCATGCCCGCCTGCGGGTGTTCGAGCGCGGCTCCGGAGAAACCCTGGCCTGTGGCAGTGGCGCCTGTGCCGCGGTGGTGGCTGGATGCCTGCGGGGGCTGCTGGACGCGCGGGTGGAAATCGAACTGCGCGGCGGGCGGCTGATCATCGAATGGCAGGGTGAGGGTACCCCTGTTATGATGGAAGGGCCTGCGGCGACGGTGTTTGAAGGCCAGATTCGCCTGCCCGGAGACAATCCGGGGCGGCGTCGCAAAGGCAGCCGACCGCTAAAAACAAGGTCCTGAACAGCAGGAGAGCAGCATGACAGAACAAACGGCCCAGCAGAAGGCCGGAGGGCTCAGCCGGGAAGAGGTTGCGGATTACCTGCGGTCCCACCCGGATTTTTTTGTGGATCAGGATGAGCTCCTGCGCAGCCTGACCCTGCCGCACGACAGCGGCCGAGCCATTTCCCTGGTTGAGCGCCAGGTGCATCTGTTCCGGGAGCAGCGCGACACGCTGAGGCGTGAGCTGGTGGAACTGGTGTCCATTGCCCGCCATAACGATCGCCTGTTTGAGAAAAGCAAACGCCTGCTGCTGCAGGTGATCGAGGCCCGTAACCTCAACGACATGGCCTCCGCTGTTGATGACAGCATCCGCGGTGACTTCGGGCTCGACGCCGCCTCAGTCCTGTTGTTCACCGATGCCGATTTGCCAGTGACCTCCCAGGGTGCCCTGCACGTGGTGTCGCCGGAGCAGGCCAAGGAGCGCCTTGGCAATCTCCTCGACGGCGCCCGCGCCGTGTGCGGCCAGTTCCGTGAGTCCGAGCGCGCCTTCCTGTTTCCTGACCGGGAGGAACCCATCGCCTCGGTGGCGCTGGTGCCCCTGCGCGGTGAGACCGGCTTGCTGGGTGTGTTTGCGGTGGGCAGCTGCGAGTCAGGGTATTTTGATCAGAGCATGGGCTCCCTGTTTCTCACCTACATCAGCGACACCCTCAGCCGTCTGCTGCCGCCGATGGTTCAACGCCACACCGGTACCGCACCGGTGGCGGGTGTGATCGCCGAGTCCCGCTGAGCGTGGGGATGTCTGGCGCCGCCGAGGAGCTGACCGACGTCCTGTCGGCTCCACTCTCTGCGTTTCTGGTGCACCTCGCCTCTGAAAAGCGCCACTCGCCCCGCACCTGTGACAGCTACCAGCGCGATCTGCAGCGCTTTGGTGCCTGGTTGCAGGGCCGTCAGGCGTCTGCCTGGCACGACGTCAGCGGCCACGATGTCCGGCGCTATGTCGCCTGGCTCAGCCGCGAGGGCCTGGGTGGCCGCAGTATTGCTCGACACCTGTCCGCCATTCGCCGCTTCTATCAGTACCTGCTGCGGGAAAAACAGGTGCGGGACAATCCGGCGCTGGATATTCGCGCCCCGAAGTCAGGGCGGCGCCTGCCCAGGGTGGCGGATGTAGACCAGCTCAACCACTTGCTGGATGCCCGCCCCGATGATTCGCTGGAGGTACGTGACCTGTGCATGTTCGAAATGATGTATTCCTGCGGGTTGCGTCTGTCCGAATTGTCGGGGCTGGATCTGGACTCGGTGGATGCCCGCGGCGGCGAAGTCCGCGTGCTGGGTAAGGGCAGCAAGGAGCGCGTGTTACCGGTCGGTCGCAAGGCCCTGCAGGCGCTGTCTGGCTGGCTGGCAGTACGCCCGGGGCTGGCTGAGGAATCCCAGCGGGCCCTGTTTGTCAGCCAGCGCGGCGGGCGGCTCAGCAATCGCAGCATACAGGCCCGGCTGGGCCGCTGGGGTGTGGCCAAGGGCGCCGAACAACGACTGCACCCGCACATGCTCCGCCATTCCTTCGCCAGTCATCTGCTGGAATCCAGCGGCGACCTCCGGGCCGTGCAGGAGCTGCTGGGCCATGCGGACATCGCCACCACCCAGGTCTATACTCATCTTGATTTCCAGCATCTGGCCCGGGTATACGACCAGAGCCACCCGCGCGCGCGCCGACGGAATGGATCGGATGACCAACAACAAACCCCAGAAACACCCTGAACGAGCTGTTCGTTCATCGTCGGGAGAGCCCAATGACATCGGATCAGTCCTGGAAGGAAAAGTACCTTCAGGAACTTGAGTCAGCAGAACAACGGCAAAAACACTGGGAAGCCGAGAAGAATACTCTCCAGCGGATGCTAGTCCGTACCAGTCTGGCCTCCGAGGGTCAGGCAGCGGAACTCGACCGCCTGCTGAACGAACTGCGCAAGGATCTGCGCAAGGACTCACTGGATCTGGCCAAATGGCGGACGCTTCAGGATCAGATTGACCGTCAGATTGCCCTGCTGGATGACCCTGCAGCGGGCCCCCCGGCTGCCGTCTCCAGCCCGGTTTCCACTCCACTCTCCAACTCACTCTCCAGCCCACTCTCCACTGCCTCCCCACAAGCGGCCGCCATCGCAGGCGATGACAACGATCTGGGCAACAACCAGCAGCGACTGCGCATTGCCCGGCGTGTTGGTCAGTTGCTCGGTCAGTTGCTGCAAAAAGTGACGCTGGAGCCCGGCGCTGAGGCCGAGGCGCGCCAGTTGCAGCAATCGTTGCTGAAGAGTGAGGACTGGGGCGAGCTGCGGGAAGGGTTGAATCGTGTAGCGGAGCTGGTCATCGCCGCGGTGACCCGGGGCCAGCGCGATTTCGAGGCGTTTCTCAAACGTCTGGATGAACGCCTGCAATCCCTGCGTCAGCATTTTCAGGATCAGTCGTCCGCGCTGGCGGGCCGTCTGGACGCTTCCGTCGAGCTTGACCGGGAAATCCAGCAGGAGCTGGCGCAGATCGGTCATCAGGTTCAGTCCAGCCACGATCTCACCGGGCTGAAACAGTCGGTGACGCGGCACCTGCAGTCCATTGGCGGCGCGGTGCGGCGATTCCGTGAGCAGGAATCGGAACGGGAGAAGAACCTGTCGCACCAGCTGGAAGCCATGCAGGAAAAGCTGGCGGCAGTCGAGGCCAACTCCGAGAAGATGCAGGAGCGTATCCGCGAGGAGCGGGCCCGCGCCCTGATTGATCTGCTGACCCAATTGCCCAATCGGGAGGCCTGGCAGGAGCGGCTGGCCTTTGAATACAATCGCTGGCAGCGTTACCGCCACCCGTTGACCATCGCGGTGCTGGATATAGATCTGTTCAAGCGGGTGAACGATTCGTACGGCCACAAAGCCGGCGACCGTGTGTTGCAGCTGGTTGCCCGGGAATTGCAGGAGCGTTTACGCAATACCGACTTTATTGCCCGCTTCGGGGGCGAGGAATTCGTGTTGTTGCTACCGGAGACACCCTGCGCCGCGGCTCAGGGCGTATTGAACGAGTTGCGCGGACACATTGCCGAGTTACCCTTCCACTTCCGTGGAGAGCCGGTCACCGTCACGTTCTCGGCGGGCGTGGCCGAATTCGGTGATGGCGACACGGAAGACACGGTGTTTGATCGCGCAGACTGCGCGCTCTATGCGGCCAAGGATGGTGGCCGGAATCAGGTCCGGTTGGCCGCAGACAGGGGTTGACTCAGTGCCGCATCCGCGCATCCAGTTCGTCAATGATCTCGGCCCAGTCCGAGTCGTCTTCCAGTCCCTCTTCAAGAAACTGTGCCTGACTTTCCGACCAGAAGGGCGCGTCCTGAAGCGCAATTTCGCTGGGCAGTGGCGAATGCCGGGAGATGAACTCTTCAATGGCGGCGTCGTCCGATGCCATGCCGAGTTGCTCGAACAGGGTGGTCAATGTGTGTTTGCTGGTGTCCATGGCCGTCACCTCCATACGCTGTGCAGTGCTTGAATGAAATCGGGGACAATGGCAGGCATTGTCCCCCTGAACTTTAGCGGAACCGTTGAGGATATCCAGTGAAGGCTGTGATTCGGGGGTTGTTGACGTTGCTGTGCTGGCAGTTCGCCGGACCGTTGCTGGCGGACCCGCCGCAACTCTCGCCGGCACCGGTGCTGGGCGCCGAAGACCTGGCCTGGGTGTCAGAGCAGGAAGGTTTCCGGGTGGGCGTGGCCGGTGGCCAGATCCCGCTGGTGTTCGACACCGGGAACGGCGTGTTGGCGGGCATTTACATCGATTACCTGGCGCGGCTTTCGGACAAACTGGGTGTCGCCATCACGCCGGTGGCGGGCGGTCATGGCGAGATTGACCGGCAACTGGCCCGCGGCGAGCTGGATGCCCGCCTCGTCGCCCGCAGCGCGCAGCAACGGGATCCCGCTGGCCGTGACACCGTGGAAGCGCTGATGAGCCTGACCTACGGTGTGTTTGTCAGTGCCGGCGATGCCGGTATCCGCAAATTGTCCGATCTCGAGGGCAGCCGGGTTGCACTGATTGCCGAGGATGCCAATCAGTACCCGCTGCTGGACCCGGTGGAGAACTTTACGCCGGTGCCGGTGGCCAGCATCAGCGAAGCGGTGAGTATGGTGCTGTCCGGTCAGGCCGACGCCTTTGTCGGGCCGCTGCCGGTGGTGTCCGATTACCTGCAGTCAGCCATGATCAATGGCATCGGCCTGGCGTTGCTGCTGGATCAGCAGCCCGTGGATGTGATGCTGGAGGTCAGTGCCGATAACGAACGCCTGAAGCGGGTGCTGGACCAGGCGGTCAATGCCATCAGCCACAACGAACACCGTACCATCCGCCAATCCTGGTTGCAGACCGATATGCCGGAGGTGAGGGAAGACGGCATCAATCTGTCCGCCAAAGAGCAGAACTGGCTCAGGAGCCATCCGGATCTCACGGTGGCGTTCCGTGCCGACTGGCCGCCGTTCGAATTCGTTCAGGACGGCCGCCCGGCAGGGCTGGTGCCGGATCTGGTGACCCGCCTTGAAGCCCAGCTCAATGTACGATTCGAGCGCGAACAGATTCCCGATATTCTGGCCGCTGAGGAGCGTCTGCAGGCCGGGGAGATCGATATACTGCCTGCGATCAGCAAGACGCCGCGCCGCAGTGAGGATTTTCTGTTTACCCGGGCCTACCTGACGGTGCCGATTGCGCTGGTAATCCGTGACGATGGCCGCTTTATCGGCGATTTGCGAGAACTGCGTTCGGAACGGGTAGGTGTGGTCAATCGCCACGCGGCCCACGACTACCTGCTGATCAACCATCCGGATCTGGACCTTTATCCGATGGTCTCGGTCGAGGACGGCCTGCTGGCCCTGTCCAATGGCGACCTGGATGTCATGGTTACCCACATTCCCGCGGTCAGTTACACCGTGGCCCGCCTCGGGCTGTCGAATTTGCGCATCACCAGCATTACCCCCTACCAGTACGAGCTGAGCCTGGCCGTGCGGAGGGACCGGCCGGAACTGCAGCGCATACTCAACAAGGCCCTGGGCAGCATCGATGCGGCGGAATCGGAGTCCATCTACAACCGCTGGATTCACCTGGATATCGAGCAGGAGACCGACTACACCGTGGTGCGTCGGGTGGTGGGTATTGCCTTGGTGGTGGTGCTGATCTTCCTGTACTGGAACCGCAAGCTGTCACGGGAAGTGGATGAGCGTATACGCTCGGAAAACGCCCTGCGCCGCAGTGAGGATGAGCTGCGCGCGGCCAAGCTGGAAGCCGAACGGCTGGCCCGGGAAGCGGAAGCCGCCAGCCTGGCGAAAAGCGAATTCCTGGCCAATATGTCCCATGAAATCCGTACCCCGATGAACGCGGTCATCGGATACAGTGACCTGCTGAGCGACAGCGTGAAGGATCCGCAGCAACGCAATTATCTGGATGCGATCCGGGCCGGCAGCCGCAGCCTGCTGATGCTGATCAACGACATTCTCGACCTTTCCCGCATCGAGGCCGGCAAGATGCGGCTGGACTACACCGCGGTCTCCGTGCGTCGGTTGCTGGGGGATGTGCGCCACATCTTTGACCTGCGCGCCCGCGAGCAGGGCATCACCCTGGAAGTCAGTGTGGACTCGAAAATGCCCGCCGCGATGATGCTGGACGAAACCCGTCTTCGTCAGGTGCTGTTCAATCTGGTGGGCAATGCCATCAAGTTCACCCATGAGGGCGGGGTGACGGTGCGGGCCACCGCGACGCCGGTGAAGAACGGCAAGTCAGGAGCCGTGGCCACCGACGACAGTCGCAAGCTCTATCAGTTGGCGGTGACCGTGCGTGACACCGGTATCGGCATTCAGCCGGATCAGCTGGAGCGGATCTTCGATGCCTTCGAGCAGCAGGAGGGGCAGAGCAGCCGTCGCTATGGCGGCACCGGGCTGGGACTGGCCATCAGCCGCAAGCTGGCCCGTATGATGGGCGGTGAGCTGGCGGTTGAGAGTCAGCCGCAGCAGGGTTCCACCTTTACGGTGACCTTGCCGCGAGTGGAAGCCACCGGGGAGCAGGCCGAGGACGACGGCGCCCCGGAAGAGGCCGAACGCCTGCTGGCCCAGACCCTCAGTATGCAGGAACGGGGCTGGCTGCAGGACCAGCTGGCGCGGGATTTCGGTGACGAATGGCAAACCGTGCGGGAAAGCGGGGATCCGGAGCAGATGCGAGATTTTGCCAGTCGTGTTGTGGCCTGGGGGCAGCGCTTCCGCTCGCAATCGGTCACCGGCTACGGGGAAAAACTGCTGGCGGACGTGGAGGCGTTCAACCTTGACGCGGTAAACAGTGCGCTGGAGGCCTTCCCCCGACTGTTGGGCCGGGGTCAGTAACGGCGGGAGAAATCAGAGACAATCGAACTGGGAGCGGCGGTCGAATGCCACCGAGACCATGTCGTAACCGGAATCGGACAGGGTGCGGATCAGCTCGCGATCCTTCAGCAGGGCCATACACACCTTGTGGACGCTGGCCTGCAGTTGCTCGTCCGCCGGCTCGGAATGGAACCGGAAGTCCACAATCAAATACTTACGGTCGACCAGGGCCGCCGCCGGGATATCTTCCCGCTCGACACTTTCAAAGCCGATGTAGGTGGCCTGCTCGCTGTTGAACACGTTGCTCATCAGCACGTCCAGATTCGCCGCCAATGCTGGCCTGGCTGCGAAAACCGACAGGAAAGCGACAGCGAAGACAAAGGACGGTTTGTGCATGGGTGCCACTCCCTGGTGTCTGCCCGGTGTTATGTAACGCAATGTAACTGCACGTTACGAAGATTATTGCAGAGTCTGCAGAAGTTTGCGCCGGATGCAATGGTGATTTTTCAATTGTTTGCAGTTTGTATGAAAAATGTGCAACGCGACGCAGGTTTCCCCGGCTGTGGTGGATCAACTATCATGGTGGTATACCGATTCAGTGAGAGGCAGTGACATGTTTCAGCTTGTGTTCAAGGGGGAGTGCGCGCCCGGGGCCGACCCCGCCGCCGCCCGCGCCAGCGCACGAACGTTGTTCAAGGCCAGCGGCGAGCAGATCGAGCGCATGTTCAGTGGCCAGCCGGTGGTCATCCGGAACAGGCTGGAAGAAGATCAGGCCCTGAAGTACCGGGCGGTGCTGGCAAAGCATGGCATGCTGGCCTACGTGCAGCCGATGCCCGGTTCGTCGCCCGCGGCGCCAGAGGCCGCTGAGCGGAAACCGGCGCCGGCCCGGCCATCCGCACCATCCGCACACAGCCCTGCCGCCGACGCGCCGGCTGTCGAGCCCGGCGACCGTTTGCCGGTGGCCGGCGACAAGGTGGACACCATACTGGCGGGATCCGGGCTGTCGCTTGATCCGGTCGGGGTCACTCTGGCGGAACACCAGGATGTGGAAGCCCCCATGTTCCAGCATCTCGACGAGTGGACGCTGGCGCCTGCGGGTACGGATCTGGGCGTCGAGCGGGAACTGCCGCCGCCCATGGTGCCGGACGTGTCTCATCTGTCACTGGCCGACGAGGAACCCCGCGGTAACCAGTGAACTGACCTCAGGAATTGCCCCTTGCTCAGGATTGTATTTTGGCTGCTGGCAGGTCTCTGCCCGGCGCTCACACTGCCCGTTGTCGCGGCAACCGCTGCCGACCGGCCCTACGAGGATCGCCCTACCGTGGGCCTGGTACTCAGTGGTGGCGGCGCCAAGGGTATGGCCCACGTCGGTGTGCTGCGGGTGTTGGAAGAGATGCGTATCCCGGTGGATCTGGTGGTCGGCACCAGCGCCGGCTCCGCGGTGGGTGCGCTTTACGCCAGCGGCATGCCGGTGGATGAAATTGAACAGCGATTCATGGATCTGGACTGGATTTCCAGCTTTCAGGACGATCCCGGTCGGGCCTACAAGCCGGTGCGACGCAAACAGGAAGACTGGCGTTTCCCCGTGGTGCCCGGCATCGGCGTGCGCTGGGACGGGCTTCACCTGGGTGGCGGCATCATCGCCGGTCAGAACCTCGGATTCATTCTCAACGAACTGACCCGCAATGCCGCGCTGGTGGAGGATTTTGACGAACTGGCCATTCCGTTCCGGGCGGTTGCCACCGATCTGGAGACCGGGGAACAGGTGGTGCTGGGCAATGGCAACCTGTCCGAGGCCATTCGTGCCAGCATGAGCATTCCCGGGGTATATGCTCCGGTGAAGCGTGAGGGCCGCTTGCTGGTTGACGGTGGCGTTGCCAACAACCTGCCGGTGACCGTGGCCCGCGACATAGGCGCCGACATTGTCATCGCGGTGGACATCACCGATCCGTTGCTGAAAGCCGAAGATCTGCAGGAGGCCTTCTCGGTGGTGGGGCAGCTCACCACCATGATGACCCGAATGAATACCGAGTATCAGCTGGACCGGCTTAAGGACGGAGATGTGTTGATTCGCCCCGACCTGGAAGGCCGCTCTTCCGCCGATTTCTACGATGCACCGATTCTGTTTGAGTTGGGAGCAACCTCGGCCCGCAATCATGCCCGCGAACTACGCCACCTCAGCGTCGACAAGCCGCGCTGGGAGCAGTTCCGCGCCCGCATCAACGACAGCGCCTATTCACCCGGTGAGATTGTCCGCATCCGGGTCGAGCAGGACTCAAAGCTCGCCGGGGAATTCCTGCGCTCGCGCATCCGGCAACAGACCGGCGAGGTGCTCGACGTGGAGGTGCTGGAGGAGGATCTCAAGCGGATCTACGGACTGGGCTATTACGAAATCGTGTCCTATTCCTTGGCGCCGTCGGCGGAGGGCACCGTGTTGACGGTTCAGGTCCAGGAAAAATCCTGGGGGCCAGCGTATCTGGCGTTCGGGCTTAACTACGAAGACAACTTCGACAGTGAAACCCGCTTCAATGTCGGCGCCGCTCTGCGCATCACCGAACTCAACGCCCTCGGTGGCGAATGGCAGACCGGTCTGCAACTGGGCACCGAGCCCTACGTGCGTACCGAGTGGTTTCAGCCGCTGGATTTTGGCTACCAGCGATTCCTGACAACCGGGGCGGAATACACGCGGGATACCTTCAGCGTGTTTGATGGCGAGGGCGAACGGGTGGCCGAGGTTGATGTGACGTTCCGCCAACTGGATCTGGCTCTGGGTACGGAACTGGGTGGCAACGGCGAGGTGCGGCTGAGCTATTCCCGGGGCTATGCCACCGTGGATGAGCAGGTGGGCGACGCCGTGGCGCCGTCCGGCTCGATTCATCAGGGCGCGCTGAGCCTGCAGCTGGTTCATGACTCGCTGGACGACATCTTCCACCCCCAGTCCGGTGGATTTGCCGGCATTCGCGGCCGGATGGAGCGCGAAAGACTGGGCTCGGACCGCCACTTCGACTCAGTGACAGGCATGGGGCTGGGCACCGGGAGCTGGCAGGGCTTTACCCTGACAGGTCTGGCGTACGCCCATGCTGTCACCCGTGGTGAACCGGGCATTGAAAACACAGTGAGACTGGGCGGTTTCCGTCGCTTGTCGGCGTACGCGCCGGGTGAGATTACCGGGGAGAATGCGGCCATGGCGGCGGTGTTTGCCAGCCAGGAATTCGGCGGGCCGTTCATGCCCTGGTTTGCCGGCGCCGGTATCGAGACCGGCAACGCCTGGGAATCGTTCGACGATGCCAGCTGGAACAACACGGTCCGGTCCTACAGCGTATTCGCCGGCGTGGACACCTTTCTGGGGCCGGTGCAGCTGGCCACCGCCTACAACAACGAAGACAACTGGACGGCGTACCTGAACATCGGGTTTTCCTTCACCCAGCTGTTTTACTGAGCGCCGGCCTGAACGCGCTGGCTCAGGCGCCGCGTCGAGCCTGGGCGTCCGCCAGGGCCTCCAGCACCTGACGGCACTGCTGTTGGGCGAAGCGTTCAAGGATCAGGGCAAGGCGCTCCTCGTCTCGGTCCTTGATGGCCCGGATCGATTCTTCCATATGTGCCAGATTGTCTTCCAGTACCCGGTTGCCGCCGCTCTGAAACGCTACGAACGCGCAGCGTCTGGCGGAGGGCCAGAGATCCTCGATGGCCGAGACGATGAAGTAGTTGTCGGCGTAGGCGAGGGACGCCTGGGTATATTCGATGCCGAGTTCGAGAAAGACAGTCAGGTCCTTGCGGCGATAGCAGTCTTTCATGCGCCCGTGGAGTGACTCCAGTTTCGCCATGTCCTCCGGTTGCCACTGGCGAGCCAGTTTGCGGCCGGTGTGGGTTAGGTACAGCTCCAGAATCTCGTACAGGCTGCGCACGAAGTACTCGTCCAGCAGCGTCACAAAAGCGCCTTTGCGGGGCACGTTGCGGACCAGATGGCGCTTTTCCAGCAACAGCAGACCTTCGCGAATCGACCCGTGACTGACGTCCATCTGCTTGGCCATGGCGCTCTCGTAAATCCGTTCACCGGATCTCAGCTGACCGAAAGTAATGAGGTTTTCAATGTGGCGGGCGACCTGTTCGGTCAGTGTTTCTCGGGGCTTGAATGTGGTCATGATCCTGCTTCATAACTGCGTGGCGGGCTCGGAATAGTCTGCATCCTCTCACATTCTCGCGATCGGGAAAACGTCCGCCCGCACTGGGTCAGAGCAGCGGTGCTAGTAACCGCACCGCCCGGCAGCCGAGGCGGAAGGCAATTGACCGGTCCTGGTAATCCCGCTCGGTCATCAGCCGGGTATTGGCCAGGTCCTCCTCGAGCATGGTGGTCACATCGGCCACGAACGCCTCGGAGGCATTGATCGCGGTGATCTCGAAATTCAGCCGCATGGAGCGGTTGTCCATATTGGCGGTACCCACGGCGGCGTAGCGGTTGTCCACCAGAATGACTTTCTGGTGCATGAACCCGGGCTGATACCGGTAGATGCCGACGCCGGCCTGGCAGGCCTGCACCAGATACGAATAGGCCGCGATCTTGATCAGCCAGTTATCGGACTTTTCCGGTATGATAATGCGCACATCCACCCCGCGCAGTGCGGCCAGCTGCAGCGCATTCATGATCTGGAAGTCCGGCACGAAATACGGCGAAGCGATCCAGATCCGCGTGCGCGCGTTGTTGATGCAGTTAAGGAAGAACAGCGCGCAGGTCTCGTAGGTATCGGCGGGACCGGTGGGCAGAATCAGCACTTCCTGGTCGCCATCGGGTGCCAGGTCAGGTTCCCAGTTCAGCTCCGGGAATTCGCTGCTGGCCCAGTTCCAGTCTTCCAGCCAGGCCAGCTGAAGCCCGGTCACCGCCGGCCCGCTGATCTGACAATGGGTGTCGCGCCACGGCTCCTGGTCCATGGCGGTGCCGAGGTATTCGTCCCCCAGATTGATGCCGCCGACAAAGCCGGTGTGGCCATCGCAGACCAGCAGTTTACGGTGATTGCGGAAGTTGATCTGGAAGCGTCGGCGGCGGATGTTGCCATTTCCGAACGACGCCACCCGCGCGCCGGCGTCGGCAAGCTCGGTGAGGTACTTGCGGGGCAGCCCGACACTGCCGATGTCGTCATACAGAAACCAGACTTCCACCCCTTCGGCGAGCTTGCGCTTGAGGATCGATTTGATGCGCTGACCCACCTTGTCGGAGCGCACGATGTAGAACTCCAGCAGGATATAGCGCCGGGCGTCTTCCATGGCCTCGAACACCGCGTCGAAGGTAGCTTCGCCGTCGCGCAGCAGCGCGCACCGGTTGTTGCTGGTAAACGGTTGCCGGCCAAGCTTGCACAGCACCTGCAGTTCGTCGCTGAAGTGTTCATTGCCGGGGTGGGAAATGGAGGTGGTCTGCTGCTCGAAGCGGTTCAGCAGGTTGGTCAGGGCGGCATCCCCCATTCGTCGTGCGCGGACATAGCCACCAAAGCGGTTGCGCCCGAACAGCAGGAACATCGGCACCGCCAGGTAGGGCACGGCGACCAGCCCGATGATCCAGGCCAGGGCACCCTGAGCGGTCCGATACGACAGCAGAATGCGAACAATGCAGGCAAAGGCGGATGCGTACAGCAGGCCGAGGGCGATGGCGATGAGCGAGGGTTCGGGCATTGTCAGTCCTGGGTCGGGCCGGATTCCCCGGCGAGATGGCGGGCACGGTACTGGGCCGGCGCCAGTCCGGTCCAGCGCTTGAAGGCACGGCTGAAGGCGCTGAGCTCGGAGAAGCCCAGCAAGAATGCGATTTCGCCCAGGGCGTAGTGGTCGGCGGCCACATAGCGCAGTGCCTTGTCCTTGCGCACCTGCTCCACCAGTTCATGGAAGCTGACGCCTTCCTTTTTGAGCCGGCGGTACAGGGTTTGCCGGCTCATATGGCACTGGCGCGCCAGAGTGTCCGCGTCAATGCGGTCGGTGGCCATCTGCCGCGAGATCAGCCGGCGGATCTTGCGGCCGAAGGTGCGCCGGGTCTGCAGCCGGGCCAGTACGCCGTTGACCTGCTTCAGCACCGCGGAATACACATAGGGATTGCGGTGGGGGATAGGGTGGCTCAGGTGGCGACTGCTGAACGCCAGTCGTGTGGTGGCGTGGTTGAACGACACCGGACCACCGAGAAGGGTGGCGTATTCCCCGGCGTAGGAGGGTTCGGGGTGGGCGATTTCCGCCCACTGGGCCGTAATCGCCGGGTGGATGAAATGCCGGGTGCGACTGAGTGCAGCGGCGAGCGTGCGGTCCATATCCTGGCGGCAATAATGGCCCGGCTGGTCCGGTTGCCAGGCCAGCACGGCCAGGTCACCGGTCTGTTCGAAAGTCAGGGTGACCGATTCGTTGATCAGCCGGTGCAGCCGCACATACTGGGTCACGGCTTCGCCGAGGGTGTCGCAGTTGAAGAACACGTGCCCGACCAACCCCATCCGCTCCGGGTCTACAACCTGCCCGGCGTGCAGGCCAACGGCGGGGTCACCGGTGACCTGTTCGGCGTAGGCCCAGAGTCGGTAATGATGCTCCGCCGGCACCCTGAGATCCGGATCCTTCAGGGCGTCCAGCGTGGTGCCGGTGATGCGTTCGACCTGGTCCCGGTTCAACACACCCCGGCAGTCCAGATAATGCACCAGCGCCAGAGTGCTGGAGGCCGCGACCATGGGCGTGTTGGGCATATCAGCCGGCACTGCGTTCACGTGAATAGCTTCCTGTTGTTAACGGCTTGTCATGATGGCTGGTACAAAATGTCAAGCGGTTGGGACAGCCTGTCAAAGGTGTGCCATGCCAGTAACGATAGCATTAACACATCAGGTGGGAGCAATCAGCCCATCAATATTGAAGAGGTGTAATATGGATCGTGAAATCTTCGTACCCCATTCCGAACTCGAGCGTCGCAACTGCGCCGCGCTGGCGGAATACCTGAACAGCATGTACTACTGCTGATCAAACGACTTGTAAGCTACTGACCTTTAACCGGGGCCATCCCCGGTTTTTTTGTGCCCGTGCGCCTTTCCGTTTCCGCCCCCCCGGTCTTGCTCCTGCGGTGATCGATGGTAATGTATCCGACTGATTCCCGTTAACAATACCGATCCCGGAGCATCTGGCCCATGAGTGTTGAACTCAACCACCGTATCACCGGCGAAGGTCCGCCCCTGATTCTGCTGCACGGCCTGTTCGGGTCTCTGGAAAATCTCGGAGGCATCGCCCGGCGGCTGGAGGACGAGTGGCAGATCCATGCCCTTGACCAGCGTAACCATGGCAGCTCACCCCATGCCGACGCCATGGACTATCCGGCCATGGCGGACGACGTGATCGCCTACATGGATGCAGCGGGTCTGGAACACGCCGCCCTTCTGGGGCACTCCATGGGTGGCAAAACCGCCATGCAGGTGGCGCTTCATGCGCCGCAACGTGTTGACCGGCTGATCGTGGCGGACATAGCGCCGGTCAGTTACCAGCCCCGGCACGATGCCATTCTCGAAGGTCTGAGCGCGCTCGACCTGACGGCCGTTCATTCCCGGCAAGAGGCCGACAAGGCCCTGGCGCAGTATGTGGAATTGCTGCCGGTGCGCCAGTTTCTGTTGAAGAACCTGGAGCGGGTGCCCGCCGCTGAGGCGAGCGCAGGCGCGTATCGCTGGCGGCTGAATCTGCCGGTGATTGAAGCCTGTTACCCCGAGCTGGCCCTTGCGCCGCAGGGCGACGGCCCGTTTGAGGGGCCGGTGCTGTTTCTCAAGGGCGCCGAGTCGGCCTACATCCAGGAAAAGCACCGGGATGAGATCCGTCGCCTGTTTCCGGCGGCGGAGCTGCGCATCATCGAGGGCACCGGCCACTGGCTGCACGCTGAGAAGGCCGATACATTTGCGGCGCTGTGCCGGCGATTCCTGAAAGCGTGAATCGGGCCCTGGTGGCGATGTAGACCGGGGCAGGTCTCTGTTAAGGTGACGCAAACGTCACTGTTGGAACGGACATCTGTTATGAAGTGGTTATTGGGGCTGTTGCTGATTGTATTTTTACTGCTCGGGAGCTTTTTGCTGGCGCCGTCGCCCGTCGACAGCAAAGCCTGGGAGGCGCCACCACCACCGGCGCTGACCGGTAAACTGGCGCCCAACGAGCGCCTGAAGCTGGCAGATCTTCTGGCGCAAGGGCAGGTGTATGGCCCGGAAGACACCACGGTCAGTGCCGAGGGTGTGGTCTACAGTGGTACCCAGGACGGCAAAATTGTCCGGGTCTGGCCGGACGGCCGTGTAGAGAATTGGTTGGACACCGGGGGCCGACCGCTGGGCCTGGTGTTTGATGCCGGGGGTAATCTGATCGTGGCGGACGCCTGGAAAGGCCTGCTATCCATCGCGCCGGACAAGACCGTGACGACGCTGGCGCGGGAGTCCGAAGGCCTGCCGTTCCGCTTCACCGACGACGTCGACATCGCCCCCGACGGCCGCATCTACTTTTCCGACGCCAGTTCCCGGTTTGAACAGCCGGACTATGTGCTGGATCTTCTGGAGATGCGTCCCCATGGGCGTTTGCTGAGGTACGATCCGGACACCGGGCGTACCGAAACCCTGTTGCGGAACCTGCACTTCGCCAACGGTGTGGCGGTGTCACCCGAGGGCAACTACGTCCTGGTCAACGAGACCTGGAAATACCGCATTCTACGGTACTGGATCAGTGGCCCGAAGGCGGGCCAGACCGAAGTCTTTGCCGACAACCTGCCCGGTTTTCCCGATAATCTGGCGGTCGACGAAGCAGGTCGCTACTGGGTGGCCTTTCCCACGCTTCGCAACCCACAGGTGGATGGCATGCACCGCAAGCCCTGGCTCAAGGATCTGGTGGCCAAGCTGCCGGACGGCTTCCAGCCGAAGCCCGAGGAGTACGGGCTGGTGCTGGCGTTCGATGACAGCGGCAAGGTGATCACCAGCCTGCACGACACCCGCGGTACGCACCTGCAGGAGATCACCTCGGTGAATCCCCACGACGGTCATTTATACTTTGGTTCACTTCACAACGACCGTATTGGCCGGCTACCGTTGCGGGCCATACCGGATCTGGGAGAGCGCGAGTAATGACCGGGCATACGGACAGCATTGAGTGGGACCTGCCATCGCCGTTCACCATCGAGATCGAGGTCAGAGCGGAAGACACCGACCGCCTCGGCCACGCCAACAATGTGGTGTATGTGCGCTGGCTCGAGGACGTCAGCTGGGCGCACATCGAGAGTCTCGGAATGACCTGGGCGCTGCACGAGGAAACCGGCAAGGCCATGGCCATTACCCGCACCGAGATTGATTACCTGGCCGCGGCCAACACCGGGGACCGATTGGTTCTGGGCACCTGGCTGACCGGTTATGATGGCCGGTTCCGGTCGTCGCGCCAGTTCCAGTTGGTGCGTCCGGCAGACGGCAAGACCCTGGTCCGGGCCACCTCCACCCACGCCTGTGTCGATCTCAAATCGCAGCGGCCATCGCGGGCGCCGAAAGCGTTCGCCGACATTCTTGGTGCCGCCGTTGTGGCCGGTGCGCCGGGGCTCACATCCGGTTGAGCGTGCGATTGATGCGCGCCACCCCCTGAACTTCTGCTAGTCTGAAAAAAACACAGGCCTGTTGCCTGTTACCAGCCCGCTGTCCGGAGAGTGTCATGGAAACTACCGTTGATCAGAACGCCGAAACTGCCATGTCCTGTGTTGTCTATGATCGCTTCGGGGAACGGGACGTGCTGCAGCTGGTGCGCTCAGAGGTTCCCACGCCGGAAGCCGGGCAGGTACTGATCCGGGTGCACGGCGCCGGGTTGAACCCCATTGACTGGAAAACCCGCAAGGGGCTGGGTTTTGCCGCGCGGCAGATTGAGGACCGCTTGCCCTGGACGCCCGGGTACGACGTGGCCGGTGAAGTAGTGGCGGTGGCTGAGGACGTGACCACCCTGGCGGCCGGAGACCGGGTCATGGGCATGATCGGCTTTCCCGCCGCCGGTGGAGCCTATGCGCAGTATGCCGTTGCCGCGGCGGATGAGGTGGCGATTGTGCCGGAGGAGCTGGACCTGGTCACCGCCGGTGCGCTGCCGCTGGCGGCCCTGACGGCCTGGCAGGCATTGTTTGAAGTGGCGAAGCTGGAATCCGGGCAGAAAATACTGATTCACGCCGGCGCCGGCGGCGTCGGCCACTTTGCCGTGCAGTTCGCCCTCGAGCGGGGCGCCCACGTGGTGGCAACCGCCTCTACTGGCAATCGGGATTTTCTCGCAGAGCTGGGTGTTCATGAAGTGATCGACTACCGCATCACCGACATGGCTGAAGAGTGTTATGGCCTCGATGTGGTGTTGGATCTGATTGGCGGCGAGACCGGTAAGCGCTCCCTCCACACGCTTGGTGAGCATGGCGTCCTGGTGACCATCCCCACGGTAACGGCAGATGAAATCATCAGTGCGGCCGAGGAACTGGGCCTGCGGGCCCACGGCATGACCGTGCGCCCGGACGTGTTCCATCTTGACGAGATTGCCGAGCTGATCGAGGACGGCGACGTCAAGGTGCACATCGAGCGTGCCTTCCCGCTGCACGCCGCGGCCGAGGCCCATGAGCTGTTGGAAGGCGGTCATGTGCGCGGCAAGCTGGTGCTGGACTGCCGCTAGGGCCGAGCGCTGCCCTCGCCGTCCGCTTCCCGCTCGTCTTTCTCACGGCGTTCTTTCGGCGGCTGTGCTGGCACCAGACTGATCAGTGCCCAGTTGGTTTCGGGCTCGATATCGTCTTTATCCAGTACCGGTGCAACCCGCCCCTTGCCGTCGAACACGAACAGCACCAGTGCCTGGTGCTGGTACTTCTCCAGAAAATCGTCGTAGGTGAACTCGTCACTGAGCTGGGTGGTTTTCACGGTGTAACCCTGGCTGGCCAGACTCGCCAGCTTGGCGTAGCTGACGCCATCGAACAGGCCGCGGGTCATCTGGATCTTTTCGGCGGTCTGATGCCGGGCCTTCTGGTCGGGGTCGCCCTCGGCGAGGGTAAACACCGAGTCCTTTCCGAACCAGTCCAGAAAGTGGTAAGTGGCCAGCGAATTCATGTGCTTGTAAGGCGAAATCACCAGCAGATTGCCGATGCCGGTCAGGTCCAGATGGGTGGAGGCGTGCTCGGACACCGGGTTGCCGAAATAGACATTCAGGTTTTCCATGCGCGCTTGCCGGATGTTCTCCCAGTTGGTGTCAGCCACGGTCACCGGCACCTCGTATTTTTTCAGGGCCACTGCAATTTTTCGTGCCACCGGGTTGGCGCCGAGAATGAGGAAGCCGAATTCCGCCGGCTCGGCCACCTTGAGCAGCCGTGCCAGCGGCCTGGCGGTGAGGCTCTGGAGAGTGACCGTGGCAATGATCAGCATGAATATCAGCGGAACCAGAGCGCCAGCGCTCTCGTAACCGAGTTTCTGCAGCTGGAAGGCAAACAGCGCGGAAACCGCCGCCGCCACGATGCCCCGTGGGGCGATCCAGCTCAGGAACAGTTTGTCGCGCCAGTGCAGGCTGGTACCGATGGATGACAGAAAAATACTGGCGGGCCGGGCGACCAGCATCAGCACCGCCAGTACGCCGACCAGGCCCCAGCCAAGTTCGGCGATGGCGGCAAACTCGACCCGTGCCGCCAGAATGATGAACAGCGCCGAAATCAGCAGTACGCTGAGGGATTCCTTGAACTCGAGGATGTCGTCAATGGGCACCTGCTTCATGTTGGCCATCCAGATCCCCATCACCGTCACCGTCAGCAGCCCTGACTCGTGCGCAAGCTCGTTGGAGATGGCGTAGACGCCCAGCATGAACGTGAGCGTGCCGGCGTTGTGCAGATACTGGGGCACCAGGTGTTTTCGCAGCACCAGGCCGTTCAGGTAGCCGGCCACGGCGCCGATGAGAAAGCCCACCGCCAGGGTCTTGCCGAAGATGTAGAGGGAATGCCCGAACACGTTGCCCTGTCCCCAGGATACGATGCCTTCGAACACCAGTACCGCCAGCAACGCCCCGACCGGATCAATGATGATGCCCTCCCAGCGCAGGATGTTGGCAAGCTTGGCGTCGGGTCGCACCGATCGAAGCAGGGGCGCGATGACCGTGGGGCCGGTTACGATGGAAATGGCGCCGAACAGCAGGGCAACCTCCCAGGATACGCCCAGCATCCAGCGGGCCGCCAGCGTGCCGATCAGGCAGGTGACCACCGACCCCACCGGAATCAGGTTGCGGACCATCTTGCCGTGGCCGCGGATTTCCTCATAGCGCAGGGTCAGGCTACCCTCAAACAGGATAATGGCGACCGACAGGGAAATCAGAGGGAACAGCAGATCCCCGAACACCGCCTCCGGGGCCAGGAAGCCGAACAGCGGGCCCGCGGCGATACCGCCTGCCAGCAGAAACAGGATGGCAGGCATTTTGACCCGCCATGCCAGCCACTGACAGAACAGCGACAGGACGCCAATGCTGGCAAGTAGCAGGACAGTGCTCAGGGGCATGGTGGTGTCAGATCCATTGAGTTAGAGAGTGGCACGTCGGGCAATACGGTTGAGCACCCGGGCGGCCGCAAAGAAACCGAAACTGGCGGTCACCGGACTGGCCGCGCCAAACCCGGATGCGCAATCCAGGCGCACCGGTCCTTCCGTGACCGGTTTCTGGAGGCAGACCTCGCCGTCACCGGCAGGATACGTCAGCTGTTCCAGCGAGTATACGGCCTCGATGCCGAAACGCCGCTTGGGGTTGCGGGAGAAACCATAATCGCGACGCAGCATATTACGAACCTTGGCCAATAACGGATCCTGGGTGGTTTTGCTGAGATCCCCCACGCGAATCTGGCTGGGGTCCATCTGGCCTCCGGCTCCACCGGCACAGACAATCGGAATCTTGCGTCGCTGGCAGTGAGCAATCAGGGCGGCCTTGGCCTTCACGCTGTCGATGGCATCGACCACGCCGGTCATGTCCTCAGTGATCAGATCGCCTACGTTCCCGGTTGTCAGGAAACCGAAGTGAATGCGAATGTCGACGTGGGGATTGATCGCCTGCAAGCGCTGAGACATGGCGTCGGTTTTGGTGCGCCCGTACTGGCCTTGCAGCGCATGTAGCTGGCGGTTGGTGTTGGATACACAGATGTCGTCCATATCGATCAGTGTCAGCGTGCCGACGCCGGAACGTGCCAGCGCTTCCGCGGCCCAGGAGCCGACACCGCCAAGCCCGACGATGGCCACATGGGATTGACTGAAAGCGTCCAGCGCACGGCGGCCATACAGGCGTTCAATGCCGCCAAAGCGGAAACGGTAGTCGTCAGGGGCACGGTTGTCCGGGGTATCGCCGGCTGGGCTCATGGGGTGTCTCCGGTGTCAGGCAAAGACCGGGATTGTAACGCAATGGGGGGAGGGCATAAAAAAAAGCCACGCAGAGCGTGGCTTACAAGCAAGTTGTTCAGCCCGACGGGGAGCTGAACAGGACTAGTTCAGAGACACTAATCAACGTAAGCATTATCGGGTTCCTGCGCCGTAGGCGGAAGGTCAGAACCTGACAATGCTCGGTCATTTCCGGCCATGGGCCGGCGGTGTGTCCCTCAGGCGGCCCAGTGATCATCCTCGAACGCCATCATGGTGTCCTTGCCGCTTTCGATGTCAGACAGCAGCCACTGTACTTCCGGAAGCAGCTTTTCGAAATAGAAGCGCGCAGACACCTGCTTGCTTTGCAGCAGAGACGCATTGCCTTCGCCGGCCTCGAGTTGCTGCTTGGCAACGTTGGCCATGCGCGACCACATGTAGCCGACCACCGTCAGTGCCATCAGGCGCAGGTAAGGCGTTGCTGCCGCTCCAGCCTGTTCCGGGTCTTTCGGGGCGTTAGTGGCCAGCCACAGAGTAGCGGTCTCGAGTGCCTTCATGGCGCCCTTGAGCTCTTCCCGGTGGGGCGCATCAGCGTTGTCTTTCAGGTAATCAGTCAGCACACCGAACAGCGTGCGTACCAGCTGGCCACCCTTGAGGCTCAATTTACGGCCGACCAGGTCCATTGCCTGAATGCCGTTGGTGCCTTCGTAGATGCGCGCGATACGGCCATCCCGTACCAGCTGCTCCAGCGGCCAGTCGGTGGTGAAGCCGGAACCGCCCAGTACCTGCAGGCCGGTGTTGGCGTTGTTGGCACCCTCGTCCGTCAGGAAGGCTTTGACAACCGGGGTCAGCAACTGCACCAGGTCATCGGCGGACTCGCGAACGGCTTCGTCCGGGTGGGCCACCGACAGGTCAAGCTGGTGGCCGGTGAACAGCGCCAGCGCGCGCATGCCCTCGTTCAGGACCTTCTGCCGCATCAGCATGCGGCGCACGTCCGGATGCACAATGATCGGATCGGCCGGGCCGTCGGCGTTTTTCGGGCCGCTCAGGGAACGGCTCTGCAGACGCTCACGGGCGAAGGCCAGGCTTTCCTGGTAAGCCATCTCGGCCAGCCCCAGGCCCTGCATACCGACCATCAGACGGGCTTCGTTCATCATGGTGAACATCGATCGCATGCCTTTATTGGGCTCGCCCACCAGCCAGCCTTTGGCACCTTCGAAATTCATCACGCAGGTGGCAGAGCCCTTGATGCCCATCTTGTGCTCAAGGCCGCCGCAGAAGGCGGGGTTTCGCTCGCCGGAATCCGGCAGTACCTTGGGTACTACAAACAGGGAAATGCCCTTGGTGGTATCGGGTGCGCCCGGCAACTTGGCCAGCACCAGATGCACAATGTTGTCGGTCAGGTCGTGTTCGCCGCCGGTGATCCAGATCTTGGTGCCTTCAATGGCATAGCTACCGTCGTCGTTGGGGGTGGCGCGGGTGCGGATCAGGCCCAGATCGGTACCGCACTGGGGCTCGGTCAGGCACATGGTGCCGGTCCACTCGCCAGAGATCAGTTTTTCCAGGTAGGTCTGCTTCAATTCCTCGGAACCGTGGGCGTGCAGGGCGCTGATGGCGCCGTGGGTCAGGCCCGGGTACATGCCGAGCGACAGGTTGGTGGAGCACACCATTTCATCCACGACGAACTTCAGGGTGTGGGGCAGACCCTGGCCGCCAAACTCGAGAGGAGCGTCCAGAGCGGTCCAGCCGCCCTCAACAAATTTCCGGTACGCTTCCTTGAAACCCTCCGGGGTCTTCACAGCGTGGCTCTCAGGATCGTAATGGCAGCCTTCCCGGTCACCAATCTGGTTGGTGGGCTGGATCACCTCGGCGGCCAGTTTGCCGGCTTCGTCGATGACAGCAGAAATCAGGTCAGGTGTTGCGTCGGCGTATTTTTCCAGTTCGTGGAGCCGATCGGCACCCAATACGTCAAACAACAGAAAGCGAAGGTCATTCGCCGGAGCCTGGTATTGCATGGACTTCTCTCCTCAACTCAACGCGTGTCGTTATGCACTTCTGCATGCCCGGTTGCGGTGCGCGCAGTGGTGACGGTTAATGCGTCTATTCATACGGGCGTTTGAATCTGCCGGTTCACTGCGAAGGCAGTCCGATGCACAAAGAATTCGTATCATCTCCATCGTCTGAATCAATCGCAGCCAGCAACGGGAGAGGGTGATCATGCAGAAGGTATTGATAGCGGGGATCTCCGGAACCATTGGCAGCGGAATTGCGCTGGAGCTGCTGGCGCGCGACCCGTCAACACAGATCATCGGGCTGTGTCGTAGTCTGGAGAAGGTGCCGGAGGCGATCACCCGGTCGCCGCGGGTGAATCTGCTGGCCTGGGATGCAGCGGACCCAGGAGCAGCCGGGGCGCTCGCCGAAGACCTGGCGAGAGTTCTGCCCGCCGTGGAGGGATTTGACGACGTGATCTTTGCCGCCGGGATCCTGCATGGGGCGGGCCTGTTCCCGGAAAAGCGGGTAGAGGATCTGGAGGCCGGCGCTCTGGCGCAGGCGTTTCAGGTCAATGCCGCCAGTTTTGCGCTGTTGATCCGGGCACTGATGCCCTGGTTGCGGCATCGCCGCTTCAAGCGTGTGGTCGCGATCTCCGCCAAAGTGGGATCGATCTCCGACAACCGCTTCGGTGGCTGGTACGCCTATCGCAGCTCGAAAGCCGCACTGAATATGCTGGTGAAAACGCTGTCGGTGGAACTGCCCCGCCGCTGCAAACCGGTGGCCTGTGTGGCGGTGCATCCGGGCACCACGCGATCGGCCCTGAGCGAGCCTTTCGCGGCTTCACTGGCGCAACTGGAAGTGCACAGTGCCGGGCAGACGGCGACCAATATATTGGCTGTCATGGACAAGCTGGATGAGAGGGGTAACGGCCGCTTCTACAACTGGGATGGGGCAGAACTGCCCTGGTAGGAAACGCCGGGGCCATTTCGGGCCCCGGGGACGCGCGCTCGGGTCAGCGAATGAACGGATTGAGCATGCGGGTGAACGTACCGGTCAGTTTCACCGGAGCGCTCAGCACTGACAGAGTGATGCAGTCTTCGCAACCGACCGCGACCGGTTTGTGTTCGTCCTGATCGTTGAGGACCACGAAATCCCACTGGTTGAACACGCCTTTCTGGTCCGCAAATGCTCCCTGCAGCACGATGGTGGTCTCCTCGCCGCGGTGGGTGTGGGCCGGCGCCTTACCACCTGCTGCCAGTTTCTGCAGCACCACCTGCTCGCTCTGACCGGGGAAGCGCTCGGAGATGTCCAGAACGCTGACATCGCCCAGTTGCCGCTTCCACGGCAGACTGTTCAGATCTTCGCCCAACAGCTTCTGCAGCGGACTCATCCTGTTGATAACGCGGTTCACCACCTCGTTTTCTCCGGTGTCGCTGTCGATACGGGAGAGGATGCTGTCAAACATGCTCTCACTCACATCGGCTTTGGGCTGATGCTCCATCATTACCGCACCCAGGCTGTCGAGTGTATCGACGCGGCTGCGGCAGTGCGGGCACTGGTCCAGGTGGAGCCGGATGCACAGGGCATGGGGCTCGGTCAGGTTACCAGCGCTGTATTCCATCAGCGTCAGGCTGTCAGGGTGGTGCCGTGTCATACGTTCTGATCCTGCAAAATCACTTTCAGTTTATTCAACGCCAGGCGCACTCGGCTTTTCACGGTGCCGAGGGGAATGTCGAGTTCGTCCGCCACCATCTGGTGCGACTTGTTCTCCATGTAGACCTTGGCAATCACGGTAATCTGTTCTTCGGGGAGGTGGCTCAGAGACTCCCGGATACGACGCTCTGACATCAGACGATGCAGTGACGTGACAGGCTCGTCTTCGTTATCGCCCGGAATCTGCCACAGATCTTCGGTTTCAACCTGCATCTCGGCGCTGGTGCGCTTCATTTTACGCAGCATGTCGATCCGCTGGTTCCGTGCGATGGTGAAGATCCAGGTAGACGCCGCCGCCTTGCGCCAGTCATACAGGCAGGATCGTCTCCAGATGGACACAAATACTTCCTGAACCAGTTCTTCAGCGTGACTGGCGAGGCCGTTGGCCATGGCGTAATACTTGATCTGCGGCCCAAAATGCTCAAACAGCGCATGGTACGCCTGGCGATCCTGGTGTTTACCCACTTTTTCCAGCATTTGGCTCCAGGGATCTTTTCGACCCTCGGCGCGGGCTGGCTTCTGCTCCAGTGTGGTCACCGGGCGCTCCTTGACTGTTGCATGATTTGAGCTTGTTCTAGTCATCATTCTATGCACTCGTCGCGGGTTTGTCAGTCACGGTATGTACGGGACAACGATCCGGATGGATCAGCCGCCGCGGCAAAAAGCCGTCATCGGTAAACATTGCACGGGCGCCGGGTTTTGGCTGTCGACAGGGTGATTGCGCACGGCAATCAGCCGGACTAGTCTCAAGCATTACCTGAATCCGTGAGTTCAACCGGCTGAAACTGTATCCAAAGCCTGCAATAACAAAGCCTTGGGCGATATAATAGCACCTGACATCCATTCACCCAGTCAGTGCATTTAGCTCATGCGTACTTTC
>UEXM01000140.1_pt1 | contig 79031 bp, 54 predicted proteins | sample 1796661 | NCBI WGS metagenome assembly UEXM01 (sample SAMEA4772469, study PRJEB27181) | metagenome | reverse complement strand
CAACATCGGTGGGCGCAGTGAGCGTATCTCGACCGGTGAGTTCATCCAGTAGGATGGTGGCCGCCGTACTGACAATCTCCTCGGGTTTAACACAGCCCTGCACGTGGTACAGGCCCTGCTCGTTCTTTACGAAAGTGGGGATATCCATAAAAACTCCAAAGCGGCATAAAAAAGCCCGCACAAGGCGGGCTCTGGTATGTAGTGAAAAGGGGGTGTGCGAAATACGGGTTAATCGGTGTCGAGTCGAAAGGCGTGGCCACAATCCAGGCATTGCAGGTTGTCGAGAAAGGTTTGGTCGAGCTTGTCACCGAGGGCTGCGCCAGCCTCACCGCCAGCTACTCCCCCTATCAAGCCACCAATCACGGCACCGGCGATGCCGCCGAGCAGGGATCCGCCAGGGCCTGCGACATAGCCCAGAGTCATGCCCACACGGGCACCACTGGTGGCTGCAGCTACCCCACTAGCGGCACCAGCAGCTGTGCCGACGGAGCCGCACACCCTGCGTCCGTTGTGGAGTGCCGCTATCCGGATAGATTGGCAGCTGGGACATTGAATGATCATGAAACCTCCATGCGATGGGTCAGGAAGGTCATTCCTTCCTGGCTTCGTGGAGGTGATATGTGTCTGAAAAAATCTTGGTTAACGTTGGTTTTTGATCTTGGGTATCAATCAACGTTTATTTGCGAAGGGAATGCTGTTTTGCCCCTTAATCAAAGCTGAGATTGCCATATTAGCTGTCTTTCCAAAGCCACTTTTGGATTGCTTTCCGATTTCCTAATACAACCTGCTGGGCTATGGCCTCACGGTGATCTTGATCATCCAGTCGTAGAAGTTGCACGATGTAATTAGCCATGGCTGCCCGGCACGTAACGGCCAATACGCCATTTGTCATGCCATAGTCACGAGAAATCACGGCCTGCTGAGCCGGTGATAGTCGTGGGTCGGGAATGATTTCTAACGTTAGCGTTTGCTGCCAGGCGGTATCCTGCTCTGGACCATGCTCTCCAGCTAGACTGATGTCCGGTTTATCCTGAATCCTGCTAAGCACAAAATCCCGATAGCCACTATTTTTCTCGCACCAGGCACGAACATGCCAGCGCATACCACTGTGCACCACGGTGTGGGGCTGGATGACCCGATATTCCGGTTCCGGATTGCTCAGGGAGGCGTATTGGATTTCCACACGTAGGTTGTCACGGCAAGCCAGAAGAATCGGGCGCAGTACTGCGGGGCGTAGATCCCGGGAGGGGGGGAGCAGAACCTCAGTATTGAGCTCGCGCACATCCAGAGCTTCAAAAGCACAGCTCAGATCCTCCCTGGCATGCATCATCTGCAGGTATTCATCAGCTTCGCCTCGAGTGAACATCGGCGTGAACAGCTCTGCTGGCCTGTACCCCTTGAGGGAGCGGTCATAAATCAGATTGCTCGGCGCATATTCAGCAAGATAGTGGTTAATGTCCTTGCTGGCCTGCTGCCTGCCAATGCCGAATGCCCGCTGAAGATGGTTGGTCGTCAGTCTCCCCTCCCAGAGGGCGATCACCTCGATCAGTCTGTAGCGCAATAACAGATCCCAGCGCAGTGGCCAATCCGCTGCGTTTTTGCCCGCAACCCTTGCCATGGATGTGCTCCAAAAAGCGATATGTGCCAAAAGGCGACGTGTTCATGTATTCAGTATCGACATGACAATAATAAGTAAATAGCCTTTGGGTGTCATCATGGACGAGACAAAAGCGGCAGGATGCCGCATCTGACTTAAGGAAAAGTGGCGAAGGAGAAAACAATGAAAGTCTATGCACTATTGATGCTGGTCCTGGCGACCATGGCCATTACAGGCTGTTCCGACCCCACCATTGACGCCTCCAGTGAGGCCAAGATGAAAGAGTCTGTGGCCAAGGTTCGGGAGTCATTGCCCGAAGCGAAGCGGACAGATTTCGATAAGGCGGTTCAGTTGATCGCCTTTAGTCAGATCGATATGAAGAGCCTGTTTGCCAATGGCGGTGCCGATGCCGGTGATGTGGAGGGCAAAATGCGCGACGCCCTGAACGGCAAGACGGCGGAGCAGGTACTGGCCCAGGCAGAGCAAATTCAGGCCGAACGCAAAGCTCGGGAGAAAGAGCAAGCACTGGCCGAGATCCGCGAACTTGTTGCCAAGCGGGACAAGGCTGAGCAGGCCAAACAACAGCTGGATAAGTTCCAGGTAGTTCGCTCCCGCTTCTATATGCGAGAAAGGCAATACCTTGGCGAGCAGCCGATCATTGAGCTAACGGTCAAGAACGGCACGGATCAAGCCATCTCCCGTGCCTATTTCTCTGGCACCATCGCCAGCCCTGATCGGAGCGTGCCCTGGCATGAAGACCAGTTCAATTACAGCATTTCCGGTGGCCTGGAGCCCGGCGAGGAAGCTACCTGGACGCTGGCACCGAACAGTTATTCTGATTGGGGCAAGGTGGATGCCCCGGCGGATGCGGTCTTTACCGTAATGGTGGAAAAGTTGGATGGGCCGGATGGCAAGGTCTTGTACTCCACAAGAGGCTTCAGCGAGAGGGACCAAGAGCGTCTGGCTGAGCTGAAACAGCAATATGATGTTGATTAAACAGGCCATCATGCAAATTGCAGAGAAATAGGGATGGGTAAAATGTAGAGGGGGAGGCAGTCATAGCTCTTTGTGATAGCCTTCTCAAAAAAGTGAATATACTTCACGCGTCTTGAGACGCTGCCTCGACATCAAAGCGATATCAAGGCGAAGAGCTAAGAGCATTGAGATTCTGACAATGAGTAAGAATCTCCAAGCATTATGGAGCCTCGCCTCTCGGTATATAGGGGTGTCGTGCCGGGGCAGGCAGGGGAAAAGGGATTTATGAAGTCTGTTAATTTCGAGTTTCTGCGCCCGGCTAATGAAGCCTTGGCCGAAGTGGCTGGCTTGGCCGAGGCGGTCCTGCATGTTGATCCTGGCAGCGCTCTGACCCGGCTCAGGGGCTTTGCAGAAGAAGTCACCAAGGCCATCTACAAAGAAGAACTCCTGCCGCGCCTACCCCAGGCGACCTTCTACGAGTTGCTCAAAGACCCGGTGTTCACTGCCTGTACCAGCAAGCCGCTGGTCTACCAAATCAATGCTCTGCGCATTCAGGGCAATGAGACCGCTCATGGTGCCAAGGGCTCGGTGAGGGATGCCAAGGTGGCATTGGGTACAGCGCACCAGCTCGCCATGTACATGGCAATCAAGTATTACGGGAAGAAGAAGGCAGATATTCCCGACTTCCAGGAAATCCCGGATCAATCCGCTGCGCTTGGCGAGCTAAAGCAATCGGTTAGTGCTTACAAGGAAAAGCTGGAAGCCCGGCAGGAAGAGGTAAAGGCTCTCCTGGATGAGTTGGATAGGGAGCGGACAAAAAATGTTCAGCATATCGATCCGCCCCAGCCTGTAGAGCAAAAAGAGAAGCACCAGAAAAGCCAGGCGGTTGCCGATAGTCTGCAGTGGAATGAGGCCAAAACCCGCAAGCAGCTCATTGATGTAATGCTCACCAAGGCAGGCTGGGATGTGGATGACCCGGAGCAGGTTGGTCAGGAAGTCGAAGTGGACTTCCCCAATAACCCCTCAGGCAAGGGCTATGCCGACTACGTGCTGTGGGGCGATAACGGCCAGCCCCTGGCTGTCGTGGAAGCCAAGAAATCCGGAAACACCAGCCTGCAGGCGGGCCGCGAGCAGGCCCGTTTGTATGCCGATGCCTTCGAGCGCATGGGCTACCAGCGCCCGGTCATCTTCTACAGTAACGGCTACGAAACCTTCATCTGGGATGATCACCAGTACAACTCGTACCGTCAGGTCTACGGTTTCTATAGTAAAGACAGCCTTAATTACCTGATTTACCAGCGCCACTACCGCGCCGCCGAACTGGAGAAGTTCAACCCGGAGCTGCGCATTGCGGATCGCCCCTACCAGATTGAGGCCATCAAGACGGTTGCCGCTCACTTTCAAGGCCAGCGTCGCAAGGCCTTGATCATTCAGGCCACGGGCACCGGGAAAACCCGAGTGGCCATTGCCCTGGGCGAGCTATTGTTGCGCACCGGCTGGGCCAAGCGTGTGTTATTCCTTTGCGATCGTAAGGAGCTGCGTATTCAGGCGGACGAAGCCTTCAAGCAGAATCTGCCCAGCGAACCGCGCTGTGTCATTGGCGAAACCAACCAGATCGACCAGAATGCGCGCATCTACATCGCCACCTATCCCGGCATGATGAACCGCTTCGCGCAGCTGGACGTGGGTTTTTTCGACCTGATCATCGCCGATGAATCCCACCGCAGTATCTACAACAAATACCGGGACCTGTTTGACTACTTCGATGCGCTCGAAGTGGGGCTCACCGCCACCCCGGTGAAATTCATCAGCCGCAACACCTTCGACATGTTCGGTTGTGAAACCACTGACCCCACCTTCGAATTTGGTCTGGATGCGGCCATCAACAACGAACCGCCGTACCTGGTGCCGTTCCGGGTCAAGGATCTCACCACCGACTTCCTGCGTGATGGCATTCACTACAACGACCTGAGCGATGAGCAAAAGCAGCGGCTGGAAGAAGACCTGGGAGAGGAAGAAGCCCGCAACACCACCATCGCCGGCAAGGACATTGGTCGTAAGATCTTCAGCGAAGATACCGACCGCATCATCCTGGAAAACCTGATCAATAACGGCATCAAGGATGAAACCGGCTCCCTGGTGGGCAAGACCATTATTTTTGCCCAGCGCCAGGACCATGCGGAGCACCTGGAAGCGCTGTTCTGCAAGCTCTACCCGCAATATGGCACCAAGGTATGCAAGGTCATCCACAACAAGGTTCCCCATGTGGAGAGCCTGATCAAGGAATTCAAGAAAGCCGACAACGACTTCCGCATCGCCATTTCCGTCGACATGCTCGATACCGGCATTGATGTCCCCGAAGTGGTCAACCTGGTCTTCGCCAAGCCGGTCAAATCCTGGGTCAAGTTCTGGCAGATGATCGGTCGCGGCACCCGTCTTTGCCCCAACCTGTTTGGCCCCGGCAAGGATAAAACCGAATTCCTGATCTTCGATCATTACAGCAACTTCGATTTCTTCGAGCAGGAATACAAAGAACCGGAAGACACCGGTGGGAAATCCCTGCTGCAGACCACCTTCGAGGCGCGCCTGGAGCTGGCCGAAAGCGCGGTCAAGAACAACGATGCCCCAGCATTCGATGCCGCCATAGCGCTGCTTCAGGCCGACATCAACGATCTGCCGGAAACCAGCGTTGCGGTAAAGCGTGAGCTGCGCCTGGTCCACCAGCTTCAGCAAACCGATGCCCTGAAGAAGTTCGAAGCCTCAACCCGGCACAAGCTTGCCGAAACGCTGGCGCCCCTTATGTCGGCCAGAGTGCTGCGAGACAAGCACGCCACCGCACTGGATAAGCTGATCGCCAACATTCAGCGCTGCCTGGTGGAGAAGGCCTCTTGTTTTGAGGATGGCCGGGATGAATTCCTGGCCGAATTGGACAAGTTGGCGGTGAATATCCAGGCCGTCCGGCAAAAAGATGCCCTGCTTGCCGACGTACGCAGTGCAGACTTCTGGCAGCAACCTAGCATCGAAAAACTGGAGAAAGCCCGCAATGGACTGCGTGGCATCATGAAATACAAACAGTCTGAACGACCCCCTGGTGCTTTTACACCCTCTACCGGTACGCCGGATGGTGGTCAGCAAGGGGAAGAGCGAGATGTGTATATCGCCGGCGCCAATGAGGCCATGCTCTATCGCCGCCGCCTGAAAGGCATTCTCGATGACATGCTGGCGGCTAACCCTGTGTTGCAGAAAATCAGACAGGGTGAGCCCATTGCCGTGGCGGAACTGGAAACGCTCACCTCCACCATCCTCACCAGCCATCCCGGCGTCAGACTTGAAGTGCTTAACGACTTCTATGGACGAACCGCCGACCAACTGGCTGTCACCGTCCGGGAAATCATCGGGTTGGACCCGCAGGCAGTGGAAAACCACTTTCAACAGTTTCTCCACCAGCATCCCAGCCTCACTGCCCAGCAGGTGCGATTCATGAACCTGCTCAAGAACCACATTGCCCAGCATGGCTCCATCGTCGTAGACAAGCTCTACGAGGCACCGTTCGACAGCATCTCCCACGAGGGCATCGACGGCGTCTTCAGCCCCGAAGATGTGGATGACCTAATTGCCGTGCTGAAACCCTTTCTGCGCCAGGATGATGCGCATTGACCTACTTTAGCTGAGGAAAATGGATGATCTGGAATATCGAACACTTCATCGCAATAGCTGTAGCCTCCCTTATTGTTGGCGGACTTGGCTACTTGTGGGCAAAGCTGAATTCGGCCAAAAACATTACAGGTTTGGAAGGGTTGCTTGCGCAGGCCAGGTCTGAAGTCAGTGCAAGGGACGGCCAGTTGAGGGAAGCACAGCAGGATGTGTCCTCTCTAAGAGACAGCAAACACCTGAAAGAGCAAGAGATCATCAGGTTTGAAGAGAAGTTAAATGCGGCGACGCAAACTGAAGCGCACCTGAATAAGCTGCTGGATGAGAAAAAACAACAACATGACGTGTTGAGTGGAAAACTGGATGAAATAAACCAGCAATGCCGGGATGCAGAGAAACTGCTTGAGTCTGCACAGGCACGAACCAAGGCTCAGGAAGAGCAGATCAACGAAATCCGCGCCAGCCTCGTGAAGAGCCAGTCCGCGCTGGAGGCCAAACAGGTAGAGATGACGGATCTTCAGGCATCTCATACTCGACTGAAGACTGAGCAGCAGGAACGCGAAGCCAGCCATGCTCGCGAAGTGGCGACCTTCGAGAAACAAAAGGAAAGCCTGAGCGAGCATTTCAAAACGCTCTCCAGCGAGATTCTCGAAACCAAGGCAAAATCACTGCAGGAAAGCAGCAAGCTTACCTTGAGTTCGGTGATGAACCCGTTCCAGCAATCCATTGATAACTTCAAGAAAGAAGTGCAAGACATCCACCACAGGGAAACCACCCAGCAGGGAGAGTTGCGCAAGGAGCTTGAGTCCCTGAAGGCACTCAACCAGCAAATCACGCAGGAAGCACATGAGCTGTCTACTGCACTACGCGGTCAAAAGAAGCTCCAGGGCAACTGGGGCGAACTGGTACTGGAAAACGTGCTGGATCGATCCGGTCTTCAGTTGGGCAAGGACTACAAGCGGGAAGTCAGTATTACCACGGAAGAAGGGCGTCATCGCCCCGATGCTATCGTCTACTTGCCGCAGGAAAAGCACCTGATCATCGATGCTAAGGTTTCCTTGAACGCCTATACCCGCTATGTGAACAGTGAAGATGAGCAGGAAAGGGCGATTGCGCTGAAAGAACACGTAGAAGCAGTCGCAAGCCGGATTCGAGAGCTGGCCGACCGGGATTACTACAAGCTGCCAGGGCTGAACTCCCCTGAAATGGTATTCATGTTCATACCCATTGAGTCGGCATTTGTAGAAGCCTTGAAAGCGGATGAGTCCCTTTTTCAGAAAGCCATTGAAAATAATGTACTGGTTGCCACACCGACTACCTTGCTTACCAGTCTGAATATCGTTCGTCAGTTATGGCGCTATGAAGACCAGAATAAACACACCGCAGCCTTGGCGAACAAGGCTGAATCCGTGTTCAAGAAGCTTAATTCGTTTCTCGCCAGCTTTGAAAAACTGAAGAAAAGCCTGGATGCCGCCACCGATGCCTACAGCAAGGCCGAGGGGCAATTACTCAGTGGCAGAGGGAATCTGGTGAAGCAAGTGGGTGAGTTCAAGAATCTGGCGCCGGCCATCAAGGCTGAGTTGCCAAGCTACTTCGTAGAAAAGGCCGCACTGGAAGTGGACTTTATCCCGGTAAGTGCCGAGAAGGAGCAGGCGCCAGAGCCACAAGAAGAGAGCGCCAGTGTAGAGCCCGAATAAAATTAGGGTGCGTGCTGGAAAATTATCTGTAAGCCTTGATTCGTCTTATTAGAGGTCGAAATAAGGGCAGAAATGCAAATCAAGAGATCAACTAAATGCTCACAGGCCAGCTAAAAAACGACATCGACAAACTCTGGGAAAAGTTCTGGACCGGGGGCATCACCAACCCCCTCACGGTCATCGAGCAGATCAGCTACCTCATGTTCGCCCGCATGCTCGATATGCAGGAAGAGGTGGCAGAGCGTAAGGCCGCCCGCAGCAAGAAGGAGTTCGACCGCCTGTTCCCGAACACCCCGGAAGGCCAGCTGCTGCGCTGGAAGAACTTCAAGAACCTCAGTGGCAAAGAGCTGCACAAGCACCTGAAGGATGAGGTCTACCCCTATTTCGCCAGCCTCGGCCAGCAGGCAGAAGAAGAGGGGCTGGGCAGCGAAGGCAGTGCCACCCAGGCCCTGGGCCACATCGGCGAATACATGCAAGACGCCGATCTGGAGATCAAGAACGAATCCGTACTGGTCTCCGCCGTGGAAATGGTCGATAACCTGCCGCTCACCCAGAGTGACGTGAAAGGCGACATCTACGAATACCTGCTGAGCAAACTCACCACCGCCGGTATCAACGGCCAGTTCCGCACCCCGCGTCATATCATCGACGCCATGGTGGAACTGATCGACCCGCAACCCACCGATATCATCTGCGACCCGGCCTGCGGCACTGCCGGTTTTCTGGCCCGCACCATGGAATACTTCAACCGGGTGCATTCCAGCGAGGCTGGCACCTTCGAAGACGAAGACGGCAACAAACACTACACCGGCGACCTGCTGGAACCCTACCGAGAACACATCAATAAACAGATGTTCTGGGGCTTCGACTTCGACACCACCATGCTGCGCGTCTCCAGCATGAACATGATGCTCCACGGCGTAAACGGCGCGAACATCCTCTACCAGGACAGCCTTAACAAGTCAGTAAAGGAAAACTACCCAGAACAGGAAGAAGACTTCTTCGACATCATCCTCGCCAACCCACCGTTCAAGGGCAGTCTGGATGAAACCAACACCAACCCGGATGTGCTCGGCCTGGTCAAAACCAAAAAGACCGAACTGTTGTTCGTCGCCCACATCCTCCGCGCCCTCAAACTCGGTGGCCGTGCCGCCGTTATTGTCCCCGATGGCGTGCTGTTCGGCTCCTCCAAGGCCCACCAGCAACTGCGCAAGGAACTCATCGAGAACAACCAACTGGAAGGCATCGTCAGCCTCCCCAGTGGCGTGTTCAAGCCCTACGCCGGTGTCAGTACTGCCATCCTGCTGTTTACCAAGGGTGGCAGCACCGAGCGCGTCTGGTTCTACGACCTGCAAGCCGACGGCTACAGCCTGGACGACAAGCGCACCCCACTGAAAGGCGAAGGTGGCGATGACCTGCCAGATGCTATCGCTAAATGGAAACTATACAGGGAATTGGTGGAAGCCAACGCCAGCGGCAAGAAAATAGAAAAAGCCTTTGGCGATAAGACCCGGAAAGCCTTCGTCATAAGCGCCGCCGACATCGCCAGCAACAAGTACGATCTCTCCATTAACCGCTACAAGGAAGTGGTGTACGAAGAGGAAGAATACGAAGACCCGAAAGTGATCCTTAAGCGGCTAATGGCGCTGGAGGAGAAGATTATGGGGGATTTGAAGGATCTGGAGGGGATGCTGTGAGTTGGCCTGTTGTACAACTCAGCGAAGTGGCTCAGATAAATCCACGATTGCCTAAAAATATAGACGGCTCTCAGATTGTGTCATTTGTGGCAATGGCGTCCGCGGGCGAGGACGGAATGCTACTGAATGAAGAGCCTCGAATTTTGGCTGAAACCAAGAAGGGGTTCACCTATTTTGAAAGAGGTGATGTTCTTCTGGCGAAGATAACCCCCTGTTTTGAAAATGGGAAATGCCTGCGGCCAGGCCAGATAAGCAATCAGATCGGCTTCGGTTCCACAGAGTTTCATGTTCTAAGAGCAAATGCGGAGTTATTAGACGAAGATTATCTGTTCTACATGATTTGGAGCAAGCAATTCAGATTTTTGGGTGAGAAATCAATGTCTGGTGCTGCTGGGCAAAAGCGAGTCAGTGCCGATTTCTTGAAGAGCTTTGAGATTCCGCTTCCCCCCTTGGAAGAACAAAAACGCATCGCCACCATTCTCGACAAAGCCGACGCCATTCGCCGCAAACGCCAGCAAGCCATCCAACTCACCGACGAATTCCTCCGCGCCGTGTTTCTGGATATGTTCGGTGATCCGGTGACTAATCCGAAGGGGTGGGAAATCGCTAAATTATCTGATGTTGGTACTTTAGATAGAGGCAAGTCAAAACACCGACCAAGAAATGATCCTGCATTGCTTGGTGGTGATTACCCTTTGATTCAAACTGGCGATGTTGCCAACTCCAAGGGCTATATCAAGAAATACAAGTCTACCTATTCTGAGCTGGGTCTGGAGCAAAGTCGTCTGTGGCCAGCTGGGACTCTATGTATCACGATTGCTGCAAATATAGCCAAAACCGGGGTTTTAACTTTCGATGCTTGCTTTCCTGATAGTGTGGTTGGCTTTACGCCTAATCATAAGGCGACGGTTGAGTATGTTCAGCACTGGCTGGGTTTCCTGCAAAAGACCCTGGAGGCAAGCGCCCCGGAGTCGGCACAGAAAAACATTAATTTGGCTATTTTGCGTAATCTTGATATCCCATTGCCGGAAATTGAAAAACAGAGGGCGTTCTCTGAATTAGTTGAGAGAACTATTCGGCTATTAGAAAAAAGTACAGTCTTTATTTCGGATAACGAATACCTGTTTCTGTCTTCTAGTCAAAAAGCTTTTTCTGGAAGCCTTTGATTGTGAAAGGGGTGCAATAATGAGTAATACCTCACAGTTTGACGCATCAGCTTCAATGCTAGGTTACATTTATCAGATCAGGTATGCGCTGTATTTGTCGTTAAGAAAACTACCCGAAATAGCTGATCCTGAGCGCTTCAATGTATCTATCGAGAAGTTAGATGACATCGCATTTGATGACGATGGTTCGCCAGAAGAATTATTGCAGACAAAGTTTCATGGTAGTCAGGGGAACATTACGGATAGAAGCTCTGATATATGGAAAACGGTAAGAGTATGGGTAGAGTCAATTCAGTCTGGTGATATTTCACTCGGCGACATGGTTTTATCTTTGGTGACAACCCAGGCGGTTGTGGATGGTTCGCTGGCAAGTTTGTTAGGGGTGGGTCAGGAAAGAGATATAGATAAAGCCCTTCTAATAATGTCTAAGATTTGCGAGGAGTCAAACCAGACAAATAGCATGGGATATAAGGCATTCAAGGGTCTCAGTGATGCTGAAAAACGTAGTTTTTTGGGGTCGGTTTACATCGTAGGAAAATCAGATGACCTTTTGAGAATTAGAGAAAAATTAAAACCAATTGCCAGGCAGTATGTGCCGGTGCAAGCGGTTGATGCGTTCATTAATCGACTTGAAGGGATTTGGTTTAAGTGGATTGTAGAGGCTTTGAATCAGTCACCATCTGGCGCTATTAATTTGGGGTTCCTTCAAGATTTTGTTGAGAAAATAAGGCCTGAATATTCTCATGCTAATCTTCCTGATGAATATGCTGAGGCATTGCCTGACGCGATAGATGTCGAGGGGGATATGCGAGTTTTTATTAAGCAGATGCGCTTATTTGATGCCCCAAAAAAACTAATCGAGATTGCGATAGTAAACTACTATCGGGCATTTGAGCAGAGAAACAAATGGGCTGGAGATGGGTTGCTGAATCCTGGCGAGCTCAATGGATTTGATAGAAGGCTAATTGAAAAGTGGGATGAAGAGCAGGCATTTTTGGAAATGCAGGAAGAATTTGATACAGCGGATGCCAAGAGAAAGTTTGCAGCCAGGCTTTATCAGTACTGCCAGCAGAGGGGGGTTGTTCCTATCCGCTCCGACTTTATGGGGGATTATTTATCCAAAGGTTCTTACCATTTGTTGTCAGATGCGCTGAAAATAGGATGGCATCCTGATTATGGAGAGTTAGGAGATGCCAGCAACGAGGATGTCGCCTAAATGATTATTGATGCTGAATTGTCAAAAGAGGAAGCCAATCTCTATAACCCGGCCTATGTCGGGGTTGTCTTGTATCAAGCGGTTAGGGAGTGTTCGAAAAAAAATCTGCAAGGGTTGCATTGTTCGCTTGTGTATTTGATTGCGCCTCTAGCCCTGTCCGGTCGTTACTCATCAATATTGCCGAATTCAACTTCAACCCCTTTGGCAGGGTGGGTTTCTGACCATGAGGGGTATTTGGCCGGGTTTGCAAGTTCAGTGAACGCATACATAGATGTGGTTAACCTTGCAATCGTGTTTCTCCTAGAGCATGAAGCTATTTCTTTATCGGAAGATGGTTTTTTTATTATAGATGATGAGGCAATGCCCCAAATGCCTGCGATAGTTAATAAGAATGAAAAATTTAAAAATAATTATTTAAGTGCTGGGTTTCTGGGTAGATGGTTTGGATTGTCGCCATCTATTGAAGGGGTTTATGCGTATCTTGGAGTAATGCCATGACCATGCAAATATTAACGGTTTCGTTATACGGGAAAAATGGTCAGCGGCGAGATGTTACGTTCAAGCCTGGGTCTGTAAATATCATTACGGGGGCTTCTCAACGTGGGAAAACCTCGCTCATCCACATAGTGGAGTATTGTTTAGGGGCGAGCGAGTGCATGGTCGCGGCGGGTCACATTCGGGATAATGTTGACTGGTACGCAGTGCTATTGCAGTTCCCCGATTGCCAGGTATTTATTGCACGTGCTGCCCCAATGCCTGGCAATAAGGCCGCCTCTCCATGCTGTTTACTTGTTGAAAAAGCTGTTTCGTTGCCGAACAAGTCAGATTTAAGAGGCTCTACTAATGTTGATAGTGTAGTGTCATTTCTGACCCGGAAGATTGGTGTGCCGGAACATGTTACAGAAGTTCCTGAGGGGCAAACAAGGCATCCTGTAACTATTGGGTTTCGGCATTCCAGATACTATTTATTTCAAAGCCAAACCGAGATTGCGAACAATGAAATCCTGTTTCACCAACAAGCAAGAGACAGAATTCCGCAAAATATAAAAGATACTTTGCCCTATTTTATCGGTGCAGCTGAAGATGACAGACTTTCCGATATGCAAAAGCTGAGGTCTTTAAAGCAAGACCGAATGAGGCTGGTAAAGCAGATAAAAGAAATAGACTATCTAAAGGGCGACGGCCTTCAAAAAGGGTGCGCACTATTATCAGAAGCTGCCGAGTTGGGATTATACAATTCGAGTGACTTAATTCCAAAGGATGAGGTGCTGCTGGAGCATCTCAAGGCTATATCAAATTGGTCTCCATCACTAGATGCCGAAATGGATGAATCTCCGGACGCCTTAGTGGCCTTGGAGGCAGAGAATAGACGGCTTCAGAATCAAAGAAGGTCACTAAAAATAAGGCTGAGGGAGGCGCAAGAATACAGTTCGTCAGAGTCAGGCTTTGAGAGAGCTGTGAACGACCAAATGTTGCGGCTCCAGTCAGTTGGGTTGTTTGAGAAGTTTGATGCAGTGCCAGAAGTTTGTCCGGTATGTGATGGGCCGCATAAAGGGGGCTCAAAATTTCAGAGCATCATAAAATCCTCTTTGGAAGAGCTTTCTGAAAAGTTGCAGGGGGTTGGAAGAACAAAGCCTCGTATTAGTGGATATGTAAATCAGCTGTTGGAGGAGCAGAGCGAGGTAAATAACAACATCAGGCGCATCAAGCAGTCCATTGGAAAGATTAGATTGCAAGATGGCGAAGATGAATTGCGTGATGATTTAAATACGCTGAGATCCAGGTTGGCAGGGAAATGTAGCCTGTACTTGGAAAGCGTAGATTGGTCTGATGATAGCGGGGATTTGGAAGCTCAGTTGGCATTGTTGGAGGAAAGCATATCAATGCTATCTGAGAAACTCGATCCTGTTGCGTTAAAAGAGAGGCTGGATGCGCAACTTAACTGTATATCCGAGGATATGACTGTTTGGGCGCAGGAACTTGGCCTTGGATACAGTAATCACAGAATTCGGTTAGATGCATCTAAATTAACAGTCGTTGCCGATACGCCTGATGGTCCCGTGACACTTGATAAAATGGGGAGTGGTGAAAATTGGATGGGATACCATGTCGTCACCTATCTTGCTCTGGCAAAGTGGTTTATAGAAAGGTCGCGTCCGGTTGGCCGATTTATTTTTTTTGATCAGCCCTCCCAGGTGTACTTTCCGGCTGATAAATCCGATTCTGGTGACCTTTCAGAGATTGAGAAGGATGAAGATAGAATAGCTGTTAAAAAGCTATTCGAATGGATTTTTAAAATCGTTAATGAATTATTTCCAGACCTCCAGGTTATTATAACCGACCACGCAGATATCGATGAGCCTTGGTATCAGGACTCCATTAGGGATAAAAAATGGAGAGGGGATTATGCTCTCATTCCGAAAAGCTGGTACGAGGATTCCGAAACAACTGAGTCTGTTTTTTATGCGCACCTTCAAGAGTTGATTGCTCGTTGTAAAGAAGAAATTGACTATACCCCGGTGTATTTCATCAGAATGATTGAAGAATTAGGTGCAATTAAAGCGGTTTCGAAATTGGTTCTTGACTCGAATGTGTCAGAGGGTTTTACGAAATTGGCTTTGGTGGGGCGCCTTGATCTTAGTGTTGAGGCGGTGGTGCTTGAAGATCGATGGTCGTCTTTGTTTGAGGAAGATGTAATTCAAGCGGCGAAATCAAAGTTAGGGAAGGAGTAGTGGTAGTACAACTCGGGATATTCAAAATCGGTGAAGGGCTGCGCCATGTCTGAGCAGGACGTTTCGGTAGTAAAAATCCACACCACCCTGGTGGAAAAGATCAACTTCGCCTGCCACCAGAGTGCCTTTGCGGTGCTGCGGGAATTGCAGATCGAGAATCTGGATGAAGAGCAGGATCTGTCCGACCTTGCGGTGAAGCTGGAAGCCTCCCCGGCGTTTGTGAAATCGAAGACCTGGACGGTGGATCGGTTGGCGGCGGGTGGTCTGTTGGCCATGAAGGATCGTGACCTGGAGCTGGATGGCGGTTTCTTGCTGGGGCTGACGGAATCCATGCGCGGCACGGTGACGATTCGAGTCACCCAGGCTGAGCAGTGCCTGGCCGAGTTGGTGATTCCGGTGGAGTTGCTGGCCTGTAATGAGTGGGGCGGGGCGACCTACATTCCTGAATTGTTGGCGGCGTTCTGCACGCCGAACGATCCGGCGGTGGACCGGTTGTTGGGCCAGGCCAGCCAGATTCTGCGCAAGGCGGGTAAGTCGGGCAGTATCAACGGCTATGATTCCGGTAGCCGTGAGCAGGTGTGGCTGATGGCGTCGGCCATTTATTCCGCCATTGTGAAAATGCAGGTGGGCTATGCGCTGCCGCCGGCCAGTTTCGAGAGTAATGGCCAGAAAATCCGCCTGCCCAACCAGATTGAAAGCGCCAAGGTGGCGACCTGCCTGGATACCACTCTACTGTTTGCCGCAGCACTGGAGCAGGCTCAGCTCAACCCGCTGGTGATTCTGACCCAGGGCCATGCGCTGGTGGGGCTGTGGCTGGACAAGGAAGATCTATCCAGTGTGGTGGTGGACGAGGCAGAAACCCTGCGCCAGCGTATACCCCTGAAAGAACTGATCCTGATTGAAACGACTTTCTTGACCAATCACCCGGCACCGCCATTTTCCCAGGCGGTGAAAGACGGCAACAAGCAGGTGGCGCTGGATAAAGACAACGAATTTGTCGCCGCCATCGATATCCGTCGGGCGCGGGCGCATCGCATTAATCCCATTAGCCTGAAGGCGCAGATTGCTGGGCAGGCTGAGGCTGAGGATGTGGAAGATACTTTCGAGCCGGGTCTTGAGGACGCGCCGGTAGATTTGCCATCGGCCACTGTGCATGTGGAAGAGGATGTACCTGAGGATACGCCCGGCGGTCGCTTGGAGCGTTGGCAGCGTAAGCTGCTGGATCTGTCCGCGCGTAACCCGCTGCTGAATCAGAAGCCCAGTAAAAGTAGTTTGACGTTGGTATGCCATGATCCGGGTGAGCTTGAGGACGTTCTGGCTACAGGAGCAAGGATTTCCGTTGCTCCCTTTCCCCAATTGAAGGCTCAGGATCAGGATTCGGATATCCATCGACAACGTACCGGGGACGATCTGAAAGAGGTTTATGCCCGCGATGCACTGGCCAAGAAGCAGGTGTTGGTAGACCTGACCCAGGATGATCTGGATAAGCGGGCGGTGGAGATTTACCGCAAGGCGCAGACGTCGCTGAAAGAAGGCGGCTCCAATACCTTATTTCTGGCAGTGGGCTTTCTGCTGTGGAAGCCGCAGGACAAAGGTGACCGCCGCTACCGAGCGCCGCTGATTCTGTTGCCGGTCTCTCTGGAGCGTAAGTCCGTGCGCAGCGGCGTGAAGATGGTGGCCAATGATGATGAGCCCCGTTTTAACACCACCTTGCTGGAGTTGTTGAAAAAAGACTTTGGTATCGAGATCCACGGCCTTAGTGGTGCCTTGCCTGAGGATGACAGTGGTGTGGATGTGGCGGGTATCTGGAATCGGGTACGTCATGCCATCAAGGATGTGCCGGGCTTTGAAGTGGTGGAAGAAACTGTGCTGGGCCACTTCTCCTTCGCCAAGTACTTGATGTGGAAAGATTTGGTGGATCGCTCCGAGGCGCTGAAAGAAAGCCCGGTAGTGCGTCATCTGCTGGATACGCCCCGCGAAGCCTATGAAAGCGATATTCGCTTTGTTGACCCCAGAGAAATTGATCGGGAATACACCCCGGCAGACCTGCTGACCCCACTAGCGGCAGACTCTTCTCAGATGGCGGCTATTGCCACGGCGGATCGCGGCAAAGACTTTGTCATCATCGGCCCGCCTGGCACCGGTAAGAGCCAGACCATCGGCAACCTGATTGCGCACATGCTGGGCAAAGGCAAGAAGGTGCTGTTTGTCTCCGAGAAGACCGCTGCGCTGGAGGTGGTGCATCGGCGTCTCAAGGATATTGGCCTGGGCCAGTTCTGTCTTGAGTTGCACTCGAACAAAGCCAGGAAAGCTGATGTGCTGGATCAGCTGCGCACCTCCTGGAATAGCGCCTCCCAATCCACGGTCAGTGACTGGAAGGCTGAGGCAGAGCGCCTTAAAGCTCTGCGTGACCGCCTTAACCGGGTGGTGAATGCCTTACATCAACGGCACCGCAATGGTCTGACAGCGCACTATGCCATTGGCGTGAAAGTGCGTGACGCTGACCTGGCCGCCAAGGTGAAACTGAGCTGGCCCAATGGGGCCTATCACGATGAAGTGCAGCTGCAGAAGCTGCGTGAAATGGCCGAGTTGCTAGCAGTGCAGGCTAAGGCGGTAGGCAACCTGGTCGATCATCCTCTGGGTTTGATCAGCAACTTTGACTGGCGACCGCAGTGGGAAGAAGAAGTCGTGGGTGCCGCTCGCAGCCTGAAAGCGGGTAATGCACAGTTGACTGAGAAACTGACCTCACTTGAGAAGGCGCTGGGGATCAGCCTTGGCGTGGTGGGCTTGCCCAAGCTGGCCGCCATGGCAGAGTGCGGGCAGGTGCTGCTGGATGCCTATCGTCAGCAGGCCTCTTTTGCGCTGGAGCCGGATGCAACGGATCGGCTGGATGCCCTGGAAGAAGCCGTCACTCAGCTGAAGACCTATATCGAGACGCAAGCGAAGCTGAGCTGTACCTATGAAGCTTTGGCTTGGCAGAAGCTGGATGCGGCGGTGCTGGGGCAAGCCTGGGCGGAGGCCAATGATACCTGGTGGCCCAAGAGCTGGTTTGCCAAGCGCAAGATCGTCAAGCAAATGCGGGAAGGCGGGGCGCAGGGTGATCCGGACCCCGCCAATGATATTCCCGTGCTGAAACAGCTACGGGAAACCGGGGGCCAGATCGACCGGCTGGATGGTGTGTTGAAAGGTCTGCGGGAATGGGACTCTTATAATTCAGATCCCAGTGCCATGGTCGCATTGAAGGAGCTCGGTTCACGGGCTCGTGTCGCTGTTGGCAAGCTGGCGGACGATGCGGAGTCTCTGGCGACCCTGCGCGGCAAGATTCGAACTTTGCTTTATGACGCTAACGACCTGTTGGCTCCTGAGGCACCCGTGGGGCGGGCCATCAATGATTTCAAAGCGTCATTTGAGTCCTTTAATGCCCATAAGGAAAAATTCGAGGCATTGATCGGTGCTTCGTTAGAGGCTCGGCTTTCTGGCGATGTGCCAGCCTTTGAATCACTCGGCGCGCAATGTCAGGAAATTATCGATAACCATATTGCCCTGCGAGACTGGTGCGCCTGGGTGCGACGTCGCTCCGAGGCACTGGATTTCCAGCTCGGCCCGCTGGTGGAAGCCATTGAAAATGGCACTGTGCCTGCGGACCAGGTGGAAGAGGTTTTCGAGGCAGCCTACTGCAGTTGGTGGTCGTCGGCGGTGATTGGTGAGGATGAGGTGCTGCGTACCTTCTCTTCTCCGGAGCATGAAGCGGCGATTGAGAATTTCCGGGAGCTGGATACCCGGTTCAGTGATCTGACGGCGAAGTATATTGCCGCGAATCTGGCTGGGGAGATTCCGGACCAGGAGACCACAAAGAAGAAGTCGTCCTGGGGCGTGCTGGCCCATGAGCTTCAAAAGAAAATGCGTCACAAGCCCGTTCGGGAAATGATGGAGACCATTCCGGATGTGATCACGACGCTGGCTCCCTGCTTGATGATGTCGCCCCTGTCGATTGCCCAGTTCCTGTCTGCTGGTCAGGCACAGTTCGATGTGGTGATTTTCGATGAAGCGTCACAAATTACCGTGTGGGATGCAGTCGGTTCGTTAGCCCGTGGTAAGCAGGTGATTGTGGCAGGTGACCCGAAGCAGATGCCTCCCTCCAATTTCTTTGGTCGTTCTGATGATGATCCAGATGGTGACATAGACGGGGAGGGGGATTTGGAAAGTATCCTGGACGAGCTGATCGGTGCCAGCATTCCCCAGCGCGTACTGAACCTGCATTACCGTTCCCGCCGGGAAAGCCTGATTGCCTTCTCCAATAGCCGCTATTACGACAGCTCCCTGATCACCTTCCCGGCACCGGTACACCCTGACAAGGGCGTGTCACTGGTGAAACCGGAAGGCTTCTACGCCCGAGGCAAGGCCCGCCATAATCAGGGTGAGGCCAAGGCCATTGTGGCCGAGATTGTACGGCGCCTGACGTCGGATGATCCTGCCGTTCGCAATCTGTCCATTGGGGTGGTGACGTTCAATACCGAACAGCAAAGCCTGATTGAGGATCTGCTAGACAAGGCAAGAGCGGAAGATCCGGGCATCGAATGGGCCTTCTCAGAGGACGAGCTGGAACCGGTGTTCGTGAAGAACCTGGAAACCGTGCAAGGGGATGAGCGGGATGTGATCCTGTTCAGTATCACCTATGGCCCGGATGAGGCTGGTCACGTCACCATGAACTTCGGTCCTCTTAACCGCACAGGGGGGGAGCGCCGACTGAATGTGGCTATGACCCGCGCGCGCTCCGAGATGGTGGTGTTCTCCACCATGCCGCCGGAACGTATTGATCTTGCCCGCACCCAGGCTCGCGCCGTGGCAGATCTGAAGCACTTCCTGGAATACGCCGAACGTGGCGCCTCCGCCTTGGGCGCGGCGGTACACGGCTCCATGGGCGACTTTGAATCCCCCTTCGAAGTCGCGGTGGCCAGAGGGCTACAGGAAAAAGGCTGGACAGTGCATCCCCAGATTGGCGTCTCCGCCTACCGCATAGACATGGGCATTGTTCACCCCGACAAGCCCGGTATCTATCTGGCCGGAATCGAGTGCGATGGCGCCATGTACCACAGCTCTGCCTATGCCCGAGAGCGCGACAAGATCCGCCAAGGAGTATTGGAAGGGTTGGGCTGGACGCTGTTCAGGGTGTGGTCTACTGACTGGTGGACGAATAAAAACAAGGCTCTGGAAGAGGTGGATGCCGCACTGCGAGCTCAGCTGGATAGGAGTCGGCAAGAGTAGTGATTGTCGATAGCGCCTCAGCCCCTCCTTCGCAAGGAGGGGCTGAGGCGTTTAAAACTTTGGATAAGACTCGTAGAAATATTTTCCTGATTGCTTTTTAGAGGTGACTACTTCGATCTTGATATCTGGACCGAATTTGAAAATGACCTTTCCGTATAGGCAAATTGGGATTTGATAGTTCACAGAAAACCGTCTGTCCGGGCTGCCGTCTTTGTTTGGGTGCTTCCAGGTTTTCCCTGTGATCGTGGCATCTTCTGGCGGGTTTTCATCAATCACGCTTTCAAAGCTATAACTGGGCTTTACATCGCTATAGTTGAGTGGCTCGATCCTGAGGCCGTTAAAAAGCAGTATCCCCTCGGGAAGAAAATAGAATGATCCCTGCTTGGTGTGTAGTGAGGGAAAGTTTATGTTGCTCCTGATCCAGGGCGGAGGGGTTTTCCCGACGTTGCAACGACTCATATCAATCAGTGAACTGGCCCCCGCATGCCGTTTTTGTTCATGAAAGCCGAAAATTGATTCGGATCTATCTAAAGTCGATAGCTTATGGTTTTCTTCCAGGAATCCAAAAGAACGGATTAGTGATCGGTAATGTTCCGTAAGTGAGCCTGCATCATAGCTAATTTTAATGAACCGACGTTCTTTGTCCCATCTTCTTGTGATGATGTGAATGGGAACCCAGAAGGCAAAGATAATAAGAAAAGCTTCTCCCGCCTTAACCGATAGAGCTAGGACTAAAAGAGCCGCGCCAGACCAGAATGTTAGACTTTTAAAGTTAAATAGACGTGCTGACTCTTCTATTCGCTCCGAAATTTGCTCAATATTCTTCGGTGGCGGAGGAGTTTCTACTTGGATGCTATCGGGGTAATTATTTACTTGAACGTGGTTTGGTTCAGGGTCGGGAGAATCAGATGAATACCAGGCCATGGGGGCTCCGTGCCAGAGGTGGTTCCGTAGTCTAAAAGCCTATTTTTACGCTACTGTCCTGTCGCGGTCTATCAGTTGTGGTCAACTATTCCAGTACAGTAATGAAAGATGAATGACGATATTTGTGTTAGGTCCCCTACCTAACCAGAATGTGTAGCATTTGGTGTAGTAGTTCAGTCCAAAGACTTTGAAACAGCCTTGGTTTCTGTCTTATAGACCTTTGTATTATTGGCGTTGTTGATCTAGGGAGCCTCCCCGTCCGTCGAGACAAGACACAGCAGCTGCACGCTTCAGGCTCACGCTGAGCACGTGAGGAGTTTTTCAGAGGCTCCCTGGTTCGCGTCTATACTTGTCTTTCTTTTCTGTAATTGCCGGGGGGACGTCGGGCTTGCGCTGTCACTTACATGACCAGCTAAACCAGTGCGGCGTGCCGATGAAGAGGGATTGCTGCGAGCTCTTCGGGCCGACGTCGGCCCCAGTGGGTGGCCTGAGAAATCACCGGGGCGAGCTGCTGTCGTTTTTTTTATATACGCTGAATACCATACGGCTCAGCCACTTCATGGCCGCTTCATAGAGTGGTGGGCAAAAGCGTTGGGCGAATACGCCTAAGCGAATATCAAAAGAGGTGAAGATCCAGTAGCGATTCTTCTTAACACCGGCGATGATCTTGTTCGCCGCATGCTCAGGGGGTTTAGCATGACGCTGGAAGCGCCCCGTCAGAGCCTTCACATCGGGGTCATTACGGTCCACGCCAATCACATTGAGGGTCTTTACCAAACCAGTGTCCACGGCCCCGGGGCAAACAAGGCTGACACCGATACCATGCTGACGCAGATCAAAACGCAGTACTTCGCTAATGCCTCTTAAGCCGAACTTGCTGGCGCTATAGGCAGCGTGCCAGGGCAGGCCGAACAAGCCGGCGGCGGAGGAGACATTGACTAGATGGCCGCCTCGGCCCGCCTCGATCATCGGCGGTAAAAATGCGTGGATAATATGAATTGGCCCTAGTAAATTGACGTCGATGATCTGACGCCAATGCTTTAGCTCCAAGTTCTCAACCGTGCCCCAGGTTGAGATGCCGGCAATGTTCATCACCATGTCGACGCTATGATGCTTCTTATGAATGGCATCGGCGAACGTCTGCACCGCATCCGGGTCAGAGACATCAAACGCTCGGTGGAATAAGACTTGCCCGCCCTTTTCCTCCAGCTCTTGCGCTACAGTATCCAGAGACGTTTGATCAATGTCGGTTAGACACAGCCTTGCGCCTTCGGCCACGAGCTGTTGCGCCGTTGCCCGGCCAATTCCGCTGGCAGCGCCGGTAACCAGGCAGAGTTTATTACGCAGTGACTTCATGGTGATCTCCTATTAAGAATAGGAATGATGCCATGCCGTCCGGTTCCCCCCGGTAACCAATCGCGCCACAATAAGGGTCTGAAAATGCCAGCACAGCTTGGTTGGCAGAAGGTGTGACATACTCGGCGATATCGTTTGGAGAATGACTGTGGATGATAACGATAACTGGGTGGCAGCCCCCCATCTCCAGCATCTGGCTCGTACCGCACAGGCAAATGGTCTTGATGTGGACCAATGGTTGCTCCAGCTGGGCAATAATAATCCAGCCATCGGGGCGGAAGTCACACTGCCAATTTCCATGCTCGAAGAGCTTCTGGAACAACTCGATGGACGGTTTCCGGGTTACCCCTTCGGGCTGGTGATGGCGGAGAACATTCAGCCAGCGGCGTTTGGGGTTCTTGGCTACCTGAGCCAGAGTTGCACACGCTTCGCCGACGTTTTAGACCTGCTCGTGCGGTACAACGGACTCCTCAGTAGTTTCGGGAATAGCAAGGTTGTCCACTTGCCTGGCCGGGTCCGCGTTGATTGGGAGTGCCTAGCGGGCAGTCCTCTGTTTCGTAGGCACGCTTACGATTATGTTCTGGGCAGTTTCATCGTGCTTGCCCGTACCCTTCTGCAACCGACCCCCTTGGCTCTTCTCGAAGTTCATTTCTCCCACTGCGCGCCTGAGAATCAAGAGACGCGGTTACGCCTTCAACAGCTGTTTCAAAGCCCGATTTATTTTGACCAGCCGCAAGCCGGAATTTGCTTTGATCGAGCGTTAATGGATCAGCCGCTGAGCCATGGGGACCTGAGTATTAAAACGACACTGGCGCAACATGCTGATTCGCTGATGCAGCAACGACAGCAAAACATGACATTACCGGAAACCGTAATGCGCCTGGTGCATGCCATGTTTGTCGACAGCCCCCCCAGCCTGGAAGACGTGGCGGATCAGTTGGGCATGAGTGGCCGCACTCTGCATCGTCGTCTGGATGCCCATAGCATTAAATTTCGTAGTCTGATTGATGAAATTCGAATGGAGAGGGCGTCAGACCTGTTATTGAATGGCTGTCAGCCACTGGAGGTGGCAGCATTTCAACTTGGATTCCAGTCCAGGCAATCTCTTATTCGCTGGTTCAAGAAGCGGACGGGCTTAACGCCAGGCGAATATCGACAACGAGGAAACAGCAAATCATGAGAAATTCAGATCTCTTGCATCCCGAGCAGGGCTGGGCATGCCCTGAATGTATTCGCATTCCTGCCCCGCCACGTCGGGAGCAGGCCCTCTTGCTGCGAAGCCTGTCCGGATTGGTGCGGTTCTTTGGTCGAACGGAGCTGCCTCATATCTTTCCCGTCATCGGCATCAATGGGCGGATTTTCTGGCCTTGGCTGGTTTTTGCCTCTCAGATGATGCCCTTCGGGCGGCTTCCTGCCACGGATAGGGAGAAAGCGATTCTCCGTGTGGCCTGGCACTGCAGAAGCCGCTATGAATGGGGGCAGCATGTGGAAATGGCATTGAAGGTTGGCGTTAGCGATCAAGAAATCGTTGAGATGACAAAACCTTCCATGGAGATCGCGAATTGCGGCGATCAGCTGTTAGCGGAAACCTGCGACCAGTTGTGCCAGCAACGCCTGGTGGATGAAGAAAACTGGCTTGCGCTGAACAAGAGATACACTCAAAAGCAGGTAATCGAATTGACCATGCTTGTTGGTCACTATGTGATGGTCGCGGGGTTGTTGGTTAACGCTGGCATAAAATTGGAGCCGTCGAGCGAAAGGGTGTTACAGGACTTTTATGAACGTCTTCGGAGGGTGGCGAGAGGGTGATATAGCTATCGGAAGTGTCGGCTCCGGAGCCTCTGCTTGTCCGGACTTGTCCCTCTCAACGGTGTGATGATTGGCATGATGCAAGGTTTTACTCATTGCGAGGTGCCATGATGATCCGGTTGCTCTGTTTTTTGGTTACGCTTTTATTATTAATTTGTACGCCAGCCCATTCTTTTGAACTTGCTGATAGCCAGCGAATAAACGAAAGAATTACTGACTTCGATATTGTCTCCGGGAATCTCGTGAGTGGAACCACGGTAAGAGTGATGTTGCCAACAGGGTACACTGAGAGTGAGAAAGCTTATCCGGTTATCTATCTTCTCCATGGTGGAGGAGGAACCCACGAAGACTGGACGATATGGGGCGTGCAAGAAATTGTTGGAGACCTCGACGTAATTATTGTTCAGCCGTCCATGGGAAAAGGAAGCTGGTATGCGGATGCCACTGTTCCCGGTATCTTCGGTACCCCGAAATGGGAAACCTTTTTCTTCGAAGAGCTTATTCCCTGGGTTGATAACACATTAAAAACCGACGCGCGTCGCGAGGCGCGTGCCGTAGTGGGACTTTCCATGGGAGGCTATGGCGCTATGAGCTATGCCGCTAGGCATCCTGATCATTTTGTCGCTGCAGCATCATTTTCAGGAGCAGTGGATACAAGCGGAGAGCTAGTGTCAAACTGGATAGGCGTTTCCCCCATTATAGAAGGAAGGATGCCGTATTCAATTTTTGGTCTATGGCCATTGGATACACTGAAGCGTCAAAAACACAATCCGCTTAAATCGGCTTCTAATTTAAGAGGAATGCATCTTTCATTTTACTTTGGTAATGGGAAGATTGGGCCCCTTGATAGCCAGGTTGGTTATAATCCAATTGCTCTGTTCATGGGATGGATTCAAGAGGCTGAAGTGCAAAGAATGAATTTTTCTATGCATGACCGCCTAAATGAGTTGGGAGTCGTTCACAACTTTTACCCTTATGGTGATGGACAGCATTCTGCGGGTTACTGGATTCGCAGTTTTAAAGATGAGCTTCCAGATTTAATGAGGGTATTTAATGATCCGCCGGTTCCTGCGAATTGGGTTGTTAATGGAGGTTTTGAATACGAGGGAGCTTATGCTGTTACCAATGACTTGCACTGGGAATGTAATGGCGTATGTGGCTTGGACCATTATGTCGAATTAAGTCATTTGGGCAATGGTAATGGTTGGGTAAGGAATAATGATGATAAGTGGCATGAAATATATCAGGACGTTTCTGTTGCAAGTAATACTGATTATTATTTGACAGGGTGGTTGAGAGCATCTGGATCTAAGCTGGCTCTCTTTGGTGTAAGGGGGAGGGATGGCGTCTCGTTGGCTGATAAATCAGTGATTAGAGGAGATGAATATGTTAATTATCAAATATCGTTTAACTCTGGAGATAACGATCAAGTGAGAGTTTATGCAGGGCTGAAGCCGGGGGGGGATGACTCTTGGATTCAAATAGATGAAGTTTTTATGGCGGCTGGGTATGTTGCTGAAAAGCATGAAGACGTGGATAGCGTAAATAACCAAGGTGAAAGTGATGAAGGTGGCAACTCCCAAGAAGTAGTCATGTCTTCTGAGGGGCTTGAAAATGCTTCCAATAAGCAGGGAGGGGCATTGTTTTTATCATGGTTTTACTTGTTCATCTTGCTGGCTATTTTTGGAAGAAATAATGCGTACGAGTCAGCTTTTGGGTGTGGTGATTAATAGTTTGGACTTGGTATATAAGTGGTGAGCTTGTCTATGATTGTTTGCCATGGAAGTTTTAGTGATTGAGGTTTTTTCTGTAGTAATTAAGGCCTGATATGATAGTTGCGGGTTTTCCTAGGGTTTTTGCCAGGTCAAGTTCAGCCTGCGATTTTTTCAGATGGCTTTCCCGTCGCAAGGTGAACCACAGTTTTCCGCCTATAGGGCTTTGAATTACAACCAGTTCCCCGTGCGCCGTTCTGGCATTCAAAGTGGTAATCACTGAGATGTCCAGGAGCAGAAAACGCATCCCGGAAAGTTGATAATTGAAGCGGTCGGATCGTCTGATGGCTCGTGTCTGCATGGTTTTCCAAGTGAATAATCGACTTGGTGTCACCTCCACAAATATGTCCCTGACTTAAGAGAGTAACCCAGCTTGGGTTGCATTATTAGTGACATTAAAGTTGTCATTCTCCGCCACCTAGAATGTCCAAAAAAGATCCTGCCATTGATGTGATTATAAGGCTGTAATAAATGGATGTTCGGTTGATTGATTTTAGTTTGGATATAGAGCGTATATTCCTTTCTTTTTAGATTAAAGAAGGGTGTGAATGTTTTTATTTTTCCATTTTTTGTTATTGGAATTATGAGGTTTGCATGATTACAAGAAACGCTTTTTTTGCAAGAATATATGTTTCCTCACTTTTTATGGTTTTTGCATCCGCGGCGTTCGGATCAATGGGGAATGCCGCCAGTACTTACGGTCTTTTACCCTTCGATGTGGGTACGGCCCAAGCTATGTCGCTGTTTAATACCCAGGCGTCTGCGCTCTATTACAACCCGGCTTACTTGACCCAGGACCCCCGCGGTGAACTGACGCTGGGGCTGCTGCATGCCGAACATGATTTGAGTGTGGTCGGTAACGGCAACCCCAGTGGTGGTGGTGCTGCGGTAATCCGTGACGGTGACAAAGCCAATGTGGCTGACGCCCAACAACAGGTTATCGCCCTCAAGACCGATCTCTCGGACATGCTGAAAGGGGATCACCCGCTCTATTTTGGCATTATTGCCGGGGTCGAGAAGTTCGGTGAAGAAATGATGGCCTTTAATTCAGGGGTGGCCCTGGAAGGCCAGTTCATGCGCTACGGCCGCCAGCCCCTGTTCCTGAACCTGGGGGGCGGGCTTGAAGTCGCCAATGGTATTACCACCGGGGCGTCTGCCCACGTCTCCCTAAGTAGTGAAGCCACCTTAATTGCCAGTTCGGATCTGTCGGGTACTACCCAGTATGAAGAGCTTACAGTGACGGCCAAGCCCGTCATTCGCCCTGTTCTGTCCATGAATTTGGAGTGGGGCAAGATTTTCTGCAGCAAGGAAGACTGTGGTATCTGGACCGGACTGGAAACAGCGTTTGTGTTCCGTGGCCATACAGAGGCCCGCACGGCGGTGGAATCCAACCTGACTATTCCTGGCACGGTGGTGGACCCTGGCATTACCGTACTTATTGGCACCATCGACTCCTACCAGCCGGACATTCTTAGTGCCGGTATTCTGTACCACTTCAGCGATAACTTCCGCGCTGCCATCTCTGTTGAGCAGCAGAACTGGCAGGACCTGGAAGAGGTGCTGGGGAGCGATACAGTAAAAAATCAGGCCAACGCCACGTTCAAGGATGTGCTGGTACCGCGCATTGGTGCCGAGTGGACAGTAAACGAACACATGATTCTGTTTGGTGGCGTGGCGTATCAGGAAAGCCCGCTCGAAAGCTTGCAGACGCCGGACGTGAACTACTTTGACAATGACCGGCTGATTGTAGGGGTGGGCAGCTCCCTGATCATCAAGAACCCGCCGATCCTGGCCTACCCCATGCGTCTTGATTTCGGCTATCAATACCAGCAGCTGCAAGAGCGTGATTTCGAACTGATAACAACTCGGCCCGGTGTCAGTAACCCCTATGAGAGCGTGAACACCGATGGTGATGTGCATGTATTCAGTGGTTCACTGACCGTCAAGTTCTAAGCAGAGGTGCATCATGAAAAAGAACAATATTGCACTCGCACTGACCGCTCTCGCCACTGCAACCCTGATGGGTTGTGGTGACGACAGCGCTGATGTGAGCTTCGACACCGCGACGTTTAACCCGCGCAACCTGCACTACAGCTACCCGCTGGATAATCAGCAACATGTGGCGCCGCGAACTATTGTGGCGCTGCAGTTCAGCCACGAAGTGACCGCAGAGGCCAGTAATTTTGTCTTCTCCGGGCCGGAGGGTGGCGTGCCCTTCACGCTGGAATCCGTGGCCGATGGCCGCGGTGTGGTGCTGACTCCGGACGATGCGCTTAATCCCGCCACGGATTATGAAGTGGTTATGGATGGCGTCACGGTGTTGGGTGAAACAGTGAACTTCAGTGATGGCGCACTGAATTTCACCACCCGGGCGGCGCTGGAAGGCCCGATAAGCACCCAAAAAAGCGCTGCGGACTTCAAGGTGGATTCCCTGTTTCCGGACGATCAGCAGTTCGAAAGCATGGATTTCACCACCTTCCGGTTGCGTACCTCCCACCCGATTGATGAGTCCACTGCGATGTATGGCGATACCATTAGCCTGACCCGGGATGGTGAACTGGTGCCGGCCCAGCTGTTGGTCGGGCGCACGGCCATCAGTGTGGATCCCAAAGAGGACATGGCCCCGGGCGCTACCTATGAGCTTTCGGTAAACGGCCTCAAGAGTGTATTTGGCGACGATATTGAGGCGTACACCCACACCACGGTGCCTCAGGACACCACCTCGCCGACCACGGGTGAGCGGGCTGTACTGGTCACCAATGCCCCCCCGGCGGATCCCTCCCTGGGGTGCCAGGATGAAGGTGTTCGCGTTTCTGAGCTCACTGGCCAGCCGATTAACTGTGTTCCGCTAAACAGCACGCTGTTGCAAGACAAGACGGTCTCCAAGCAAAAGGGTGATGTGTATGCTGAGTTGGCATTTACCCCGAACTTTCCGGAAGTTACGCCGCTACGGGTGAAGAAGGGTGGAATCCTTAAAGGGGATTCCCTTGAGGTATTGATTGGTGGTGCGGTGCCAGTCGGTTTTGATTCCGGTGATGTGACTGTTCAGATTATTTCTGATGCCTCTGGTTATTTGTTCCCCAACCCGAATGCAGAGAGCGATGACGCACCGAAGAAACTGCGCCTGTTTATGGATGTTGCATTTGCAACCAAAGATCCCAGGGCCAACGGTGCATTTACGCAGAAATTGTTGCATTTGGAGCTGGTAGGCGCGGGCCTGATTGAAGATGGGCAGCTTATCGCTGATGCCATCACCATTGTCGAACCCCGTGTACTGGGGGTGGATAGCGCCTACGGTGTGCTCAGCTTCCGCATGGAGTCCTATCAAGATCAAGAAATCGCGCCGCAGAAGCCCATTGATACGGTGAATCCCTTTGTGCCGGCGATGGATGGCGGCAACGGGGTGGAACTGTCCTGGCAGCCAGGTAATGTGGCAAACCGTATGGAGCCCGGCGATCCGATCATTATCCACTTCAATGAAGTGTTGGAAGAGGCCACCATTAAGAGCCCCGCCGACGCTGACGCCGAAGGCGTTAGCCCCAGCCTGATGCTCACCAAGGGCGGTATGCCGGAGCCCTTTTCCTGGAAGCTGGATGGCAGCGCGCTGATTATTACCCCGGATACCCCGGTGGAATATGGTGTCGAGTATGTGGTCACTACCACCCCGGAGATTACCGATCTGGAAGGCAATGCGCTGCAAATGCTGGACAGCCTGGAAGGCGACAACAGCCTGGACTTCACCCTGCCTGAATATGTGTCAGTCGATTTCAATGCGCCACAGCAACTAGATAATGGACCGGTAGATGTTCGCCGAAGTCCTTTTGTCACTACAACATATCCTGGTTTTCCCTGTGCAAGTACTTCTGCGACCCAGGCAGAAATCAACGCCGGTTTTCAAGGTGTATGTATATCCTCTAGCCCTAAAGACGAACAGGTTGAAATTGATAAACTTCCTATTACATTAATGCCCGCTAACCGTAACATTCGCGTGCGTTTCTCTCAGAATATGAATGCCGAAACCATCGTTCTTGGGGACACCTTTTTGGTGGAAAAAGAAATGGAGGGTGAATGGAAGGCCGTTTCTGGTCAGTTAGAGGTGGCTAGCCGTAGCCTTGCGTTTAGGCCAGAAAGTGCATGGGAAGAGGGTGCTTTATACCGTTATGTATTGCTTAGTAATGGTGGTGGGACTGGTTGCCTGGGTATCTGTTCCGTAGATGACCTGCCTTTGCAGACAGCGCTCCTTATGGGAGATGGTTTAAAGAGTGGAGGGCCGCATATAGAGATTCTTTTCCGGGGATCCTCTCCTTCTAGTACTGTTTTCCAGGAGTTGGCGAATCTTCCCAGTGTGGATGTAAACAACAATTTACAGATTGATTCAAAAGAAATTGCAATAACTTCTGCTGAGATCAGTCCTTCTGATTTGCTAGATAATGCGACATTAGTTCTACCTCATGAGGGAGGTGGGGGTGGAATTATTACAAAAGCAAATACTGGGTGCGGATTTGAGGCGCTTGGGCAAGGCGACGCAATACGATGCGATAGTAAAAAGGTGATGTATGTTTCGGGGGCGCTAAATTCAGAAATATTAAATTATGACCCAGAGAAGGATGGTATTCCTGTTGTTATTTATCCCACCATGGTGGCATTAACAAATTTAGACTCAGTAGCAATAATCGGCTTGCCTTTAGATACTGATGAGTTGGGTGGAACGTTGAGTAACATTCCTGTTATTGGAGGAATACTTGGAGGTGTTGTGAAAACGTTGGGGGATGTCCTTGGCGTTTTGGGTCTTGATCTTAGTGATACAATTTTAGGCGAAAGTATTAGCTTGTTGCCTGTGGAATCATCAACAGGCCCTAACATCATGCGAGTTCGATATAGCCAGGATGCAGACGGTCAGCGTACTGTTCCACCTATTGGTTATATTTTTGAAACCGAAGATGGCCCCATGTTTAGAATTACATTTGATTTGTTGTTTGATGCTCCGGGATTGGTTGTTTTAAATGGTGCCGGTGGGCATGATGTTAAAAGCAAGCCTATCGATGCAGTTACCCTTGAAGGGCCATTAGATTTTCTTCCGGATGGGCGGCTGTTTTTAAAAATGAAGAACAAAGAAGAAAAATATATAAGCTTGAATATCTCTTTGGCTGGACTGGAAGGAGGGAAGATTAAACTGAAAATTCCGCCAGGAGGGATCAGTCTTAGTTATCAAAGTTCATCAATAAAATAAGTTTTCAGGCCTTGTCATAAAATTTAGAAGGCCTGTTAAGACAAATTCTGTAAAACTAGGATAAAGGGGTTTTCGCTATATAAATTATATCTTGGAAATCTGCTTTTTGATGCCCTTTTCAAGAGTAAGCATTTTTCGCATGGCAACCAATAAAAATCAGCGATGCATCGAACGGGGTATCCGTTTTAACGCAGGCCCACAAACTCGTCAGGTATTTCGCATTACCGCCACTTGGGCCTGCAGTTTGGTTTTCCTGCGGGCTACCAGGGTTTCATAAAATGCCTTGGCATTCGGATCAAAGCGCACGGCTGACATGGCGGGCATATACAGCGCTGAGCGTATGTGCGCGTTGCCTGCTTTACTGATTCGAGGCCTTATGAACGCTGCTTCTAGACTGGTACAGGCGTATATCCAGCCCGGCACGACTGCTGACCTGTGAGCGAATTTCAGGTGATCCGGCAAGACGCGGAGCTCAGCCAGAAACGCGGGGGCCGTTGCCTGCGCGATACCCTTGGCCGCGCAGAAATGCCGGTATAAACGCTTGAGCTCAGGTGATTGTCTCAGAAGCGTCATCGCAGCCTGTTTCAACCGCTCAATGCGTCGACCAAGCATCTCAATCGCTTCCTGCTCATCTTCAACGAGCAGCGTGGGCGTAGATTGCGCGGCCTTCATGGCGTGGAGGCGGTTCTTTGCCTGTGTCTGGCTACCGGTCAGGCGGTTGATCTGCCTTCCGAGGCTTCGAAGGGCTTGGCGGTGCTGATCTGGTGGTGTCCACAAACGGGGCTCCATGCGCATGCCGTACTCGGCCAGCAGTGCGGCATCTATGCTGTCGGTCTTGCTGTTCTGCAGCTTGATATTGGCGAAGTTCTTGGTGCTCTTGGGGGGGATCACTGCCACGGGCAGGCCGGCCTCAACCAGAGCCACCGCCAGATCAAAGTAATACACGCCTGTTGCTTCCATGATAATGCACTTCGGTCGAAGCTTTTTCATCGTGGCAATCAGGGAATTGTGACCATCAGGGTACAGGGCTTGCCGAACTTGCCATTCTCCAAAGCTCTCAAAATCCACACAGCTAGAACCTGGAGGAGTTGGAAGGCCCCTTCAGCCACTTGATTCGGATACCTGAACTCGAATTGCAGATAGATTGCGAGCGGAATGAAGGTGACAGCAAGGCCACCTCAATCTGGTCAAGCTACTTGAATCGCTTGGCTTGGCTCATCGCAAATGAATGGAGAGGGCTAAGTTGCATGCACCAAAAGTAAACACCAATTGGTAAAATGTTTACCTTTGGTGCCAATATTGACCTTTGCTCCCATAAAACTGGCTTTAAACTTGGCATGAAGGTTGCGATAGATTGCGAACTCTATTCATGGAGATTGCAAATGAAACTTCTACGAACTTTAACGTTTAGTTCAATTATCGTGGGTTGTATTACTGGGTGTGGATCTGATTCAGATAATGAGTTAGCGGACTTAAGCGGAAGCAAACAATTTACGCTTGAAGAAGCAACAATTGCAGACCTGCAAGATGCATTTAAATATAAAAAGGTAATCACTGACACAGGAAAGCCGGCTACTTGCGAAAATGTAGCTGAGGCTTATCTGAGCCGTATCGACATGTATGACAAGAAAGAATCAACTGAAGGGAAGTCTTTCCAGTCAATTATTGCTATTAACCCCTCGTGGCGTGATCAGGCAAAGGAATTAGACCGGCGCTATTCTAGTGGTGGTCCCGTTGGACGACTGCATTGTGTTCCCGTTTTATTGAAAGATCTTTACGATACCTATGACTTTCCTACTACATCTTCGTCATTGGCTCTTTTGGGATCTCAGCCACCTGATGATGCTTTTACAGTATCAAAATTAAGAGCGCAGGGTTCGTTGATATTGGGGAAAACAACAATGACGGAGTTTGCTTTTTTTACCCAAAGTTATAATAGCAGAACTGGACGTGTGGGGAATGCATATGATCCTGAGAAAGATGCAGGAGGATCAAGCGGTGGTAGTGCCGCTGCGGTCGCTCTGAATTTTGGGCTTGTAGGTACGGGGTCTGACACTTGTGCCTCAATAAGGCTTCCCCCGTCAAACCAGTCTCTTGTAGGAATTAGACCGAGTGTGGGGTTGTTGTCTCAAGATGGGTTGATTCCTCTGAGTCATTCGCAGGATGTACCTGGCCCTATTGCGAGAACGGTTAAAGATGCGGTTACGTTGTTGGACATAATGGCTGAGCCAGATAGTTCAGATCCCAAGACGTTAACTGCGCAGCGGCCATTTTCATATATGGAGAGTTTGAGAAAAGATGGACTTCAGGGAAAAAGAATCGGTGTGCTAAGGTCTTATGGAAGACAGGATTCTATAGGGGATAATGAAGATGTGAACGCAGTCTTTGATAATGTAATCAATAAGTTGAAAGAGGGGGGGGCAGAAATTGTTGATGATGTTAGGCTCCCGGATTTCGAATCGACTATGGTTATTCTTGAGGAGTTTCCAGATGACCTCGATTTGTATCTTTCAAAGTTTGACGCTCCAGTTAAAACTACCGCGGAGGTATCGCTAAGTGGAGATGTTCACCCGTTCATAAATACAATTATTTTGGCTTCGCTTGCAGCAAGATTAACTCCTGAGAACGTATACTTGGAAAAGATTTCCAAAAGAGAAGAAATGAGGATTTACGTTGAAGAAAAAATGGATGAGATGAATTTGGATGCTTTGGTTTATCCACCTGTTAGAACGCCGCCTCAGCCGACAGGAATACTTCAACCAAATAACTGTGAGTTTGGATCGACCACATCACAGCCATCGATTGTTGTGCCGGCAGGTTTTACATCTGATGAGAAGCCTTTGCCTATTGGTGTTGAATTTCTCGGAAGAAAATGGGATGAAAAAACAATTATTGAAATTGCATATGGATTTGAGCAGGCTACAAAATATAGAAAGCCCCCAGAAGTTGAAAAAATATTAAATTGAATTTTTCTGGGTAATATTAATTTCTAAGGAGAGCCGCCTTTTTTAGTAAAGAGGTGGCTCGTTTTTTAAGTAGGCATGTCCCATACTAAATTTTTCATCGTCATGAAGTGTCCCTGCGCTAGCGGGATAAGAAAGCGGCGGTGAAGTTCAGATAAAACGCTACCTGTCAGCAGCTAACCCCAGGATGAAGGATCTGATCAGCCGCTTCATGCTTAAGCTCGGGGCTGTACTTTTTTAGCTTGCTCATTAACACTCTTTGGGATTGGCGTGCTTTTTAGAAGTGCCTGCAGAGATGATATAGAACTCACCTGGCTGATCTTGTGGTTTGCGGCTGCGCCGGGGGAGATTCTTTTATGAGTGGTAAATGTCTTCTGGTTGTTTGAAACTTTGGCTTTTTAGGCTGGGTGCCGCAGGTGGCATTGTGGTGTAGGCGTCTAAAATGGATGTGGGTGCTTCGTAATAATAATGAGTGGAGGGTGTAATGCTTTTCTTCAATGGGTATGGGGAAAAGGTTACCGCAGGGGGTAAGGTGCGAGGTGTTGCTCCCCGGGGTATTCTACTGAGTAGCGGTATCGTCGCTATTTTATGTTTTATTCTGGCCGGTTACGGCACGCTTCAGCTGCCCTGGTTTGGTATTGATTTTCAGGCCGCTTCTGATGGGCATGGGCTGGTCATTACCAATGTCGACGATTCGTCGCCCAATCAAAAGACCGTTGCACCGGGGTTGGTAGTGGTGGCGTTGAGTGATGCGGATCGACGATCAGTAGCGTTAACCCCGGTTCTGCTGACTGACGAGCCAGATACATTGTCTGTTTCAGAGCTGACGCGCTTTATTCAAAACCAGACGGCGTTGTCAGAAATTATCAATAACGATCCCGTGATGATTACGGCACAGGGCGAGCTTATTCCTTTGCTCAATCAGCGTGCACCGCTGACCTTTTTGCTGGGAAGCTTCGCGGTTCAAACAGGATATACATTAATCTCCTTTTTCATTGCGATTGGTATCTGGGTGGTAAGGCCGGAACAGATCGCGACCCGATTCTTTGCTTTGTCGGGGCTGGGAGTAATGCTGGTCGGCCTGCCGCTGAGTGTATACACCAGTCGTGAGTTGGTTATTCATGGCCAGTTTTTTCAATATTTGTCTGCTGTTAACCATGCTGGGTCGCTAATTATTTGCGCGTCACTGGTCTCACTTTTTTGGGTGTACCCGCGTTGGTTGTCGAAACCATCCATAGCTGTTCCATTGTTGCTCTATGCTGCTGCTGCGGGGTGTTGGGTGCTCTGGATTATGACTTTGTTCGAGGTTGGAGGTGTCCCAGGTGATCCGGGCGTTACGGTATATCTTCCTATTTTGTTAAGCTACTTGATTGGGCTGGTGTTTGCGGGTATCCAGTGGTACGCGAGTCGTAATCGCCCCACTGATCGTGCAGCGCTGAAATGGTGCTTGCTTGCGATTTTTTCCGGAACAGTAATGCTAATCGGCTTGGTTACGATCCCTCCTGTCTTCGGTTTTAATCCCATTGTTCCAGTGGTAATAGGCTATGGGGGATTCCTGATGGTTTATCTTGGCTTGGCCGCAGGGCTGCTGCGCTACCGACTCTTTGATGTGGAGCGCTGGTGGTTCAAAACATGGCTTTGGTTTGCCGCGGGTTTGATTGTTTTGGCACTCGATCTGGTGCTTGTCTTTTTTGTGAATATGGCGGGGAGTTCAGCCCTTGCTGTTTCATTGGCGTTGTCTGGCTGGTTGTACTTTCCTTTGCGGCAGCTGCTTTGGGAGAAGGTTGGTCAGCGTTCTGATGCACCTCAAGAGGAGGCGCTGCGAGAACTGGTGGATACGCTTTTTGCAGCAAAAACAGAACGGCAAATTATTGCTGCCTGGCCTGATTTGCTTCAGCACACGTTCAAGCCTTTACAGCTGAAATCCTGGAGAGGTGAGTTAATAGAGCCATCTGTTTCAGCGGATGGCGTGCGCATGATGGTGCCTGCCTTTGGTGTTGATGACTGGCCGCAAATGCTGGAGTTTCCTGCTGAAGGCGGACGGCTTTTTTCGTTGCAGGATTTGCGAATGATTCACTTGCTGCATGACCTTACGCATAACGCCTTGCAAGGAATTCGTGCGCGGGAGATGGGGGCCGAGGTGGAGCGGCATCGGATAATGCGTGATCTGCATGATGACTTGGGGGCGCGTCTGCTGGATCTGGTTTATGCCTCGGATAATCCGACGTGCCGTCAAATCGCTCTTGCTGCTATTGAGGATTTGCGGGGGCTTGTGGATGCAACCTCGGGGGACTCTGTAGAGCTGGGTCACCTGATTACCAGCTGTGAAGGGGAGGCACGCACTCGGTTGAATGAAGCCGGCTTCTCGTTGCACTGGACAGTAACCGGTGAGTTAGCAAAAACAATCGTGTCGGCTCGCGGAGTGGCGAATCTGATGCGAACGCTGAGGGAGGCTATTACTAACGTGATCCGGCATGCCGGAGCGGATAATGTGGATGTGGAATGGCAAATTGATGGTGGCGTCATCGGTGTTACTATCACAGATAATGGCAATGCTCCCGCCCCATCAGAGTGGCTGCACGGTCATGGTACCCGGACTATTAACACGCGCACTTCCGATTTGGGTGGGACTGCTGTTTGGAGGCAAAATCATTCGCAGGGCAGCCAGCTGGAGATACGTATACCTCTGCCGATTTAAGGCGTTTTGAGTTCGTAGTGCATTCCTGACCAGGCACGGGGTTCGGGATGATCAGAGTGGCGCCTTGGGTGCTTTCCCCTGCTGTGCAGGGGAGAGCTCGGCGTATGATATTGAAGCTAAAATGAAATTTGAAGCCCCCGTACGCTTCGACTGATGTGACGGCAACCGTGGGTTTTCAAACGTTCAAATTACGCCCAACCGAATTGCTTGTTGAGTGGCTTCTGCTCGGGATGAAACCTCCAGTTTACGATAGATATTCTTTACATGCCCCGCAATGGTGTGACGGCTAACGCCTAGCGCTTCAGCGACCTTTGAAAGCGTGAATCCTTTTGCAATCAGCCTGAGCACTTCTTTCTCTCTAGGAGTCATAGGGTCGCATTGCTCTTCTTCATCTTGTGAGAACGTCGCCAATACGCGATGAGCAATTGCTGGAGACAAAGGAGGCTCTCCGTTGACAATGCCGCTCAAGCGGCCGGCCAATTCTTGTTGTGACTGTTGTTTAAGAAGGTATCCAGCGGCTCCGGCTTTTAGCGCCTGGAAGACATGTCGATCATCATCATGGATAGTGATGACCACGCTCAGACAGCCAGGCTCTTTTCGGCGTAAATCGCGAATGAAATCTATGCCTGTGCCATCGGGGAGGCTTAGGTCCACCAGCGCCAGGTCGAGAGTGATGCCTGCAGCGCGTAAGTGTTTCAGCTTTTCATGTGCGGAAGAGAGCCCTGCAGCAGTGCTAACCGTCATGCCTGGAAACACGTCGAGTAATACTTGGCGCAACCAGCGTTGAGCGCCATCGTGATCTTCAAGGATCAGCCCCATTTTCACATCACGCCTCCGAAAGCTGTTGTTCCCATAGCCTACTCTGAGCTGGCGGCACCGGCCAGTCCCGCTTGCCTTCTGCCCTCCCCTCCCCCTCGTTTGGGGGGGGGGCGGGCAGAAGGGGGCCCCTCAGTTAGGGTCTGCGATAGTGCTCTAATTGTCGTTACCTTAGTGACTAAGAGAAGCGCCATTGTGGCACTAAGGATTACAAAAAGGATTGATGTGTTGCTATGAATACCCGCCTGCACACCCAAAAAAATCGATTGGAAGTGGCATCCTCATTTAATCGGCGTCGGACTGCTCATTTATCTCTATTAGCTATTTTGTTCGCGGTGGCTGGCGTTGGTTGCGGTGGAAGCGGTGGAGGTAGTGCAGGTGGTAAGGCTGAATCGCCGGTTTTTGCCGCGGCCTCAGTCACGGAGGGTGACGAACCCAAGCAGATCCTGTTGAGCTGGGAGTTTGCTGACGGTACCCCTGACCACTACACCCTCGAGCTGAATGCCGATGGTAATTCCGGTTTCACACAGGTCGATCTCAATGGTGACGGAATACTTGATGAGCAAGATCAGATCGCAGGCAGCGAATCGAGTGTTGTCATTCCATTGCCGCTCCATCTGACTGACTTCAATAATGGGCGCTATCGGGTCGTTGCCTATGATGATCTGGGCGCAGAAATGGGTGCCAGTAGCAGCATTAATCTCATCTCCGTCGTTGTTGACCGCCTGATTGGCTACGTCAAGGCTTCCAACACCGATAGCGATGATCGCTTTGGAGGTAGTGTTGCGCTATCAGCGGATGGTCACACCCTGGTCGTTGGGGCGAGATATGAGGCTAGTAGAGCAACCGGTATTGGCGGTGACGAGGCTGACAACAGCGAGAACGACGCTGGCGCGGTGTATGTGTTCAACCGAGATCCGATTACCGGCGTCTGGGCACAGCAAGCCTATCTCAAGGCGTCCAACGCCGAAGCAGGCGATGAGTTTGGGTCAAGGCTTGCGCTTGCACGCGATGGCAACACTCTGGCGATCTCAGCTATTGCTGAGAGCAGTAATGCCAGAGGAGTTGATGGTGATCAGAGTGATAACAGCGCGCCCGACGCTGGCGCGGTATACATTTTCAGTCGCGCCAATGGGAGCTGGTCGCAACAGGCCTACATCAAAGCCTCCAATGCAGAGGCTGGTGACCGGTTCGGGCAGAGTGTTTCCTTGGCTAACCTGGGTAACACCTTAGCCGTTGCCGGTTATGACGACAGTAACGCTACCACCATTGGCGGTGATGAGAGCGATAACAGTGAGGACGGTGCCGGCGCTGTTTACGTTTTCACTCGTAGTGGCACCAGTTGGGCGCAGCAGGCTTACATCAAGGCCTCAAATGCAGAGGCCGGTGATCACTTTGGGTATGTTGCCGCGCTTGACCGTGACGGCAATACCCTGGCTGTCGGATCCACTTCAGAGAGTAGTAGTGCCAAAGGTATTGGCGGGGATGAAAGCGATAACAGCGCGGCTAAATCAGGGGCGGTCTATATCTTTAGCCGTTCCGGCGCGGGCTGGGCTCAGCAGGCTTATATAAAGGCGTCTAATGCCGAAGCGGGAGACTTCTTTGGCATCAGCGTCTCGCTAGCCGATGACGGCAATACCTTGGCTGTCGGAGCTTATAACGAAGGCAGCCAGGCCAGGGGGGTTGGCGGTGATGAAGATGACAACAGCGCGAACAGAGCGGGTGCCGCTTATGTCTTTCAGCGTAGCGGGAGCACCTGGACGCAAGACGCTTACATCAAGGCCTCCAACGCAGAAGCTGGTGACGTTTTCGGCACCAGCATTGCGCTGTCTGGCGACGGTAACATCCTGGCGGTTGGGGCGTATCTCGAAGAGGGTAAGGCTACAGGCATCGGCGGTGATGAAAATGATGACAGCGTGGGTTTCTCTCTCGGTGGAACAGGTGCAGCTTACGTCTTCACTCGTGACGCCAGTACTACTTGGCAGCAACAAGCCTACGTCAAAGCTTCCAACACGGATGTAAAGGATTACTTTGGGGGCAGCGTCGCACTGGCCGCCGATGGTAATACCTTGGCAGTCGGGGCTTTTGGAGAGAACAGTAAAGCTACCGGTGTCAATGGTGATCAGAGTGATAACAGTGCGGACGGCGCCGGAGCTGTTTACTTGTATTGAACCTGGCGTCCTCTGTTGCCAGGAGAGGCCCCAACGGAATTGACGTTGGCTTACGCTTCGCGGTAGCGAAAAATCAATCGAATCATCACGCGCCTTGCCTCTGCCTTTTTTGAATTTCAGGAAGCGTTCGGAAAGGCTTGTGGAGCTATAAGGGAGTCATCATGAAGGATCTAATAAATAACGAGCGCCTCAAAACAGAAAGCGCTTCAATGGCAAAAATTAAACGCTGTTCGCTGGGTGTGACGGCGCTGGTGTTGGCGACCTCACTGGCGGCCTGTGGTGGCGGCGGCAGTAGCGGCGGTGGCGGCGAGGCTGACGAGGATTCGTCTTCGGGATTCTCGGTCACCGCGGTGACACCGGCCGATGGTGAGTCCGGCGTCGAACCCGATGCCGCGCTGACGGCAAGTTTCAATAAAGACCTTCTGGCAAGCAGTATCGATAGCATTGAGCTGACTAAGAACAATGGAGTCTGGCCAGCCAACGTGCCCGTTAGCACCCGCATCGATACCGCGAGCAGTGTGAATATTCAGCCTGACGAGCCTCTGGACATCCTTTCAGAGTATACGGTGACGATGACTTCGGATTTCTCCGATAGCAGCGGCAGCCCATTGAGCGAAGCGTTTCCTTGGAGCTTCGTCACCCGGGACGGCGACTGGGAACAGGCGGGCCTGATCGATAGAGGCTCGGCGATCGCCAAGGGGCCTGGCATTGCCATTGATTCCGCTGGGAATGGCTGGGCGGTGTGGTTAAAAGAGGATCTGACGACTGGTTATTTTGACGTCATAGGCCGCTATTATAATGCGGAAAGTGGCGATTGGGAGTCGCAAACCTTACCTTTGAACAGCGATGATTCAAGCTCTGCCAGCGAGGCGCGCATTGCGGTCGATTTAGAGGGTAATGCCATAGTGGCTTGGATACAGGATGACGCCGTGTATGCCCGGTACTGGGACACTGGCTCCGCAGCGGACGAGAGTAGCTGGAGCGTGGTTGAAAAAATAAGTGGGTCTAACCCCGTTCATAGTCATGAATACCTGAGTGTTGAATTTCATAACAGAAACGGAGCCAGGGCGGTATGGATCGAGGAGGATTCAGCGGCGCCGGTTCTAGCGAGCAATGAATACTCGGCGGTTGATGCTCTTTGGTATGGGCCTCAGGCAGGCCCCGAACTGAATCCTTCCTTTAGTTCCGGCGTCCAACGTAGTGTGGATTTTGCTGCTGGCCAAAATGACGCGATTTTTCTATCGCTCGCAGAAGAGCCCACTCTCCCGGAAGCGAAAAACCGGGTTTACGCCAGCCGGTATGATGGAGATACCCGCACTTGGGTCAGTGGTATTACAGCTCTCGAGCCGGGCAACGTGACAGGAAAGGCCTCCGACCCTCGAATTGTTTTCGACAAGAAGGGTAATGCCTTTGCCGCCTGGTGGCGTTTCTCTGATGGTGTTTTCGGCCAGGTGTATGTCAGCCGATACGATGCGGATAGCGGCGCCTGGAGTCGTAGTACCCGGATCATGGGGGGGCGGGAACAAGATGGAGGACGATTCCCCAGTGTCGCCGTCGACCAAGAGGGTAATGCGATCGTCTCGTTTGAATTCGGTGAACCTTATGCCGCTCACTATGATGCGGGTGGTGACGTATGGAGCGATGCACAAAAAATCGGTGACTACGCGGGTGCAGCCCAAGGTAATGTCGCCATGGATCTAGATGGCAATGCAACCGTGGTCTGGCATAAGGATGAAGGGGCCGCCAGCAATATTTTTAGTAATCGATACGCGGCGGTCACGGATTCCTGGGGCTCGGAACAACGGGTCGAAACGGGCGGTGGGGGCAATGCAGGCGTGCCCTTGATTGACGCGTACTGGACCCTGAGCGCTATTACGGTGTGGGAAGACGATGGCCGTATTTACGCCAACCGGTTTTCTCCCGACTAACGCCGCAGTTCGGTGAACATGAGCGCTCAGGCCCGGCTGAACCACAGGTGTTATCAACTGGCGCTCTATAATAGGAGATCGATATGAAGGCGCTATCTCTACAAGGGATTGGCCCCCGATTGGCGCGCGTGGCGATGGCGTTGCTGCTATTGCCGTGTGCCGCCTTGGCAGGCGGCAAGGCAGTGCTGATAACAAACGGTGATTCTGTGCAGGTTGCGGGGCAGAGGGCGGGCGATGGGGCCAACACGAGCACCCTTGCCTGGCGCGATGCCGGTACGCTGCGCATGGACATGGGCGCCCAAGCCGGTTACCTCCTGATGCGCGACGACAAGGTTTATTCAGTGACTCAGAGCGGTAGTGAAACACAGGTCATGGAGTTGTCTGTGATGATGAAGATGATGCAATCCATGGGCAGGCCGGGCGCAAAGAATAACAGCAAAAATCCGTTCGGCCGTGTCGACTCGGTTGCCGCTATCGGCGCCACCGAGACTGTGGCGGGTATCAAAGGGCGTGTTTATAACATGACCTGGACTAACCGTGATGGCGATCGCCAATCCGACGTCGCCGTGCTCACGGACAACCCACTGGTGGTAGAAATGACACGTGCGTACGTCGGTATTATGGATAGCATGGCCGGCAAAGGTATGACTCGTGCCTTTCATAAGGCCCTTCCGGGCAAGGACCAGGGTTTGCTGCGAGTGGGCGACCAGTTTCGGGTCCAGTCGATCCGTCGTATCGACTTGCCTGCGTCCACGTTCGTGTTACCCGCTAAACCGATGGACATGCAAAGCCTGATGGGCGGCATGGGTGGACGGTAAAGTAGAGAAAATCATGGCGATGATTCTGGTTTAAGCAGGACGGTCTTTCTGGGGGCTGCTTGCTGCTCTCGTTCGCCGCCTGCTGCCCGGATAGCGAATCAAGTAGGTGAATTGCGACACCCTGGTAATGGAAACCCAGGTCGCCTGCATGGATATGATTCGTCGTGGTCTGGATGTGTCCTGCAGCACCTATCTCGGTGCAATTGGCACGGCCATGGACCAGGCCAGTGGTAATCTGTTCAATGTCGGCGACGCCAATCAGTCTGCAGCCGGTTCGTTGTGCGCCACTGACGTGGAAAAGTTGCGTGAGGACCGTAGCCAAGAGCATGCAGTCACAGGACAACGCCGGCCCTGCTCTGCGCTCGCCGAGTGCTTTGAAACACGCTGCATGGCGAATTTTGGCGAAGAGTCGCTACCCGGCAAGTGCGAGAATGTTGCCCGCACCTTTCTGATGGGAACTTCCCGCCAGATACTACGGGAAAACTGTGTTCGGTCGCGGGCCGGCAACTGTCAGAAAGATGATCTTAGTGCTACCACTTCAATGGCCTATTTCCCACGGCAGCGACGCTGGCAACGTATCTCAATGGACATGGCTGCGAAGTGACGTTGCCGCTGGGCGAGTTTTCATTCGCCGACGCGGTCAAGCGCTATGCCGCCGGCGGCGTTATTGCCCCCCCCCCATATGAGGGGGGATGGCGCAGGCAAGAACCCCTCATTCACGGTCTGCGATAACTTTCCAATCAACATTACCCTAGTCGTTATGGGAGCCTCTCAGCGTTTGAGCGGGTCTGGACAAGGCTAAGGGATCATTATGAACATTCGCCACCGCACCACCAATAACATTACTAGTGCCCTGCTATTGGGTCGTTTGGGCCGATTGATCTGTCGTGCTGTACTGACCATAGCCCTTGGACTGGCCCTGGGGGCTTGCGGTGACGATAGTCCTAATAATGATCGTGGCGGCGAGCAGGCAGCCGGGACCGTCACGGGCGTCGCCCAGAAAGGGCCTTTCCAGCCCGGCGGCAGTGCCAGCGCGGTGGCTTTGGGTGTTGACGGCAGTGCTGCCGGCACATTTGTCACGGCTACCATCAGCACGGATGGCGCCTTTGCGATCCCTGCTATCGATTGGGGTGGGCCCACGCAATTAACCATGAGTGGGACCTTTTTTAACGAGTTTACGGGTAACTTTACCGGCAATCTTGAACTGCATGGTACGGCAATGCTGCCCGGCGATGCGGATGCGAACGTCAACCTTTTCACTCACTTTATCGCCGCTCGTACACGACATCTGATGGCCGCGGGGGCGGAATTCGTTGATGCCCGTGACCAGGCGCGTAACGAACTGGCGTCGATCATGGGCATTAACGAGTCGCCGAACACTCTCGACTTGCTTCAGGATGGTGGCGATAGCGCGCATCAGGATGACAGCGCCAACCTGCTGTTGTTCTCCGCCGCTACACTGGCCGCCGGTATCGACCAGGGCGGCATTGATGCCCTGGCGACGGACTTTGCCGACGATGGCCAAATCAACGGCGGTGGCCAGGCCGCTTTCGACGACATCAAACAGGCCACCGTCGACCATCCCGATTTGCTCGCCACCGCGCGCACCCACCTCCGGAATCAGTATAGTGTCACCCCGCCAGACGACACCGACGGACAACGTCCGGCTTGGGCAGCGGCGCTAGCGACCGACCCGGTCGCGGCATTCACTCTTAGTGGCTCGCTGAAAGTTGGTGAATCCCAGTCGTTCGATGCCGCCGGCTCCACCGGTGATGGCCTGACCTACGCCTGGGATTTCGGCGACGGCGACACGGCCACAGGGGTTCAGGCGACACATACATTTGCCGCCGCTGACGATTACACGGTGACGCTCACGGTGACCGACAGCGATAGCCGCGCGAGCGTAAGCAGCCAGCAACTGACGATTACAACGGGCGGCACCTCTTCCCCGGCTCCGGAAGCGGCGTTCACCACCAGTGGCTCTCTGAAAGCGGGTGAATCCCTGTCCTTCGATGCCAACAGCTCCACCGGCGATGGGCTGTCCTACGCCTGGGACTTCGGCGACGGCGATACCGCCGCTGGCGCGCAGACCACGCACGTCTTTACCGATGCGGACGATTACACGGTGACGCTCACGGTGACCGACAGCGATAGCCGCACGGACACCGCGAGCCGGCAATTGACGATCACCGACATTGATGTGCCGCCGGCTCCGCCGGAGGCAAGCTTCACCTTCAGCGGCGATCAGGTCGCGGGCAGCAACCTGAGCTTTGATGCCAATAGCTCCACCGGCGATGGGCTGACCTACGCCTGGGACTTCGGCGACGGCGATACGGCGGCTGGTGTGCAGACCACGCACGCCTTTGCCGATGCGGACGGTTACACGGTGACGCTAACGGTCACCGACAGCGACAGCCGCACGGACACCACCAGCCAGTCATTGACGATTATGGCCGCCTCCACTCCACCGCAAGCCGACTTCACCGTTAGCGGCGACCATACCGGGGGCAGCAATCTGGCCTTCAACGCCAGCGCCTCCACCGGCGATGACCTGACCTATCACTGGGACTTCGGCGATGGCGACACCGGCCGCAACAGTCGCATCGCGCACGTCTACGACGGCGCGGGCAGCTATACCGTGGCGCTGACCGTCACCGATGCCGACGGCTACAGCGATACCGCCAGCCAGAGTTTGACCATCGACGCCGCACCGCAGCCGGTGGCCGCCGATGGCATGATTAAGGGCAACGTCATCGATATCGACGGCAACCCGATCGAAGGCGTGCGGGTAAGCTTGATCAACGCGCAGGATCTGGTCGGTGGCGACCGCGATGCAACGACTGATGTCGACGGTGAAACGACACTGGACAACATGCCCACCGGCGTCGATTTTGTCTTCACGCTCACCAAGACCGGCTACGCTGATCGCTTCGTGCGCACCACCATCCCCGCCGACGCCAGCGATGCGGCCGCGTTCACCGCCACCCTCACCGAACGGGCCGTCGCGCAGACGCTGAGCAATGCCGAAAACGGCGGCAACGTGAGCGGCACCGACGGTACCGCCATCAAGCTGCCCGCCGGCGCGCTGGTGGATACCAGCGGCAATCCGGTTTCCGGAAGCGTGGAGGTCGCACTGACGCCGGTGGATGTCTCCGACGTCAACGCCCGCGATGCCTTCCCGGGCTCGTTCGCGGCCGCGGATGAAAATGGCGACAGTGGTGTCCTGCTCTCCTTTGGCGTGGCGGAATATCACCTCACCCAGGGCGGGGAGCGGCTGCAACTAGCCGCTGGCAAGCAAGCTACGCTGACCGTGCCGATTTATATCGACGAATATAGTGACGGCAGCCCCGTCACCGCCGGCGATCACATTCCTCTGTGGTCGTTGGACGAAACCTCCGGTCAGTGGATACAGGAAGGGATGGGCACCGTTGTGACCGACAGCAACTCACCCACCGGGCTGGGATTCGAGATGATCGCTGGGCATCTTTCCTGGTACAACTGCGACGATTTCGTAGAAACGTATCGGCCCGTTCCTCAATGTAAGATCGACAGCAGCAGTGGGCTTCCCGAACTGGATAGCTCCGAGACCTGCTTTATCAAAGGCAGCACTGTGGATGCTGGTCCGTATTCCGGTGTCACCACGAATATCCACAGTGATAATAGCCGCGCGTTGCCGGTGCCCGCCGGGATTGAGTATCGGCTTATCGCAACGGCACGCAATGGGACCTTGCAAGGCGAGGTTACGATCAACGGTGCAGCCGGTACCAGCGATGACATCGATATTCTACTCAGCCCGGCCGGTGGAGATAATGGCGGCGGGGAGCCCATTAGCCTGCCCTATAATGACATAGGCGCCATTGATCCTGCCGGTGAGACCGATCGCTACACGTTCGCCGGGCAGGCCGGCGATTTCGTCCAAGTACAAGTGGGTCAGGGCGGCGGTTCGTCGTTGTACGGCACACTGGAGCTCCATGGACCCAGTGCCCAACTTTTGGGCTCGGATGATTTCATCGGTTCTAGCCCGGCGAACTTCGTCGCTAGGCTGCCCACAGACGGCGACTACACCGTCAGCGTCAAGGCGACGCAAAATGCGCCCGGTGGATATCGCTTGTTGGTGGAAAAGGTTCCGGAAGTTAGCTTCGATGAAAACATCGAAGGGATAATCTCCACTGCACGTGGCAGGACCCACCGTGTCTTCCACGGAACCGCCGGTACGCTGATAGGTTTGGTGGACGTAAGGAGCCCGGGCAGCAACGTCGTGCTGAGAGTTAACGATCTGGGTGGTAGCCTCATCGCATCCTACGATTACTCGGGCGCCGACCAGCGTATTGCTGAGCTCCCCGCAGACGGCCCCTATATCCTTACGATCTATAGCCACAATGCAGGCGATGCCTACCGAACAGCGATCGCTTATATCGAACCGCCGCAATCATTAACGCTGGACAGCGCCGGCCGCGCCACCGTCAACGGCAACATTCAGGTGAACGGAGATCGTCAGTTCTACAAATTGGAGGCTGCCGGCGGCGACGGCCTGTACCTGCGCTTGGCACCGGGCTCTGGCGGTGCGCTGAGCAGCGGATCAGCCAATGTGAGTGTCTATCGTCAGGCAGCGGATCCTTTTTTTGAAGACCCGCTGGCGGGGGGACCCACCATCAGCGACGACAATGTCAACGGCGAAGATAGTGCCTCCCACCTGCATAGCACAGGCATGCGCTTGCCTGGTGATGGCAGCACCGAAGCCTACATAATTGAAGTGTCCGCGCTCAGAGACCGGGATGGCGAAGAGCTTGGCAACTATGAACTGCGGGTGGATACCGCGCCCGCCAAAGCCAACATTGTCGTCGATGACGATCTGGGCCAGTGCGCCGATGCAGACACCCACTCGCTGCACGCAGCGGCCTACGCGGTCACCGACGGCGGGATCATTGATATATGCGACGGACTGTACTCAGAGCACACGTCGGTGACTGCGCCGGAGGGCTCGTTCGAGCTCATCGGCCGTAACCGCGCCGGCGTGGTTCTACGTAGCGCGGATCCCGACCGGCAGGCTGTACTAGGCGCCGCAGGTATCGGCGATAATAGCGCTCTGATTGCGTTGAAGAATCTGACATTGCAGTCCCAGGGCGAGCCCCTTTATCCGGACTATTTCTCTATCAGTCGGGTGTCGGGAGCGACCAATGTCACGATCGAACCCGCGCCGGGTGAAGAGCAGACACAAGGCCGTCTGGCCGTTTACGCCGACGGAGCCGTAATCGATGGATTGGACATGACGGCGGGGAGAGTAGCGCTGTACATTCGTGCCGACAACGTGACCGTGAGAAACAGCTCGTTCACGGGCGCTCCGGGAACAATCGATGCTGGGTTCAGTGACAATCTATTGTTCGAAAACAATACAGCAACGTTCAAGCGCATTTCTAATGCTAGCCAGTATTTTAAAGTTCAAGACAGTAGCGGACTGCGGATGCTTAACAACCACATTAGCATCACCGCTGACGAACCGCCGTCACTCCCACTGGCAGAACCGTCGATCCTGATCGAGGATCTCGGTAACAGTGCTACCGGGACAATTGTGCGAGGCAATACGGTTAGCACTCCCTTGGCTGGTCTGTATATCGATCTGAAAAACGCTGGGGCCAATATTGCCATTGAGCAGAACAGATTCCATTTCACTGCGCCCTATGGAGGCCTTCCTTTAGACTTGATCACCACTCGCGGAGCGAAAACCGGGAGAGTCTTGATGCGCAACAATATTTTCTACGGCGCAACGGGGTTTAACGGTGGGGCGGCGAAGGTTCGCGGCACGGAGCGTTTCACGAGCATAGACATTATCAATAACAGCTGGTTCGCAAAACCAACAGATCCTGACGATACACCACCCCGCTGTAATGGCTGCGCCATGTTGTTAATAAGTCCGTTTAGCCAGGATCTGGCGGGGGCTCTGCCGATTAATTTCATTAATAACATTCTGATTGGCTGGGCGTCGTCAAGCACCACACCCGCGGGGGCGATCAATATTCCTGGTGCCACTACCATCAATGACGACAATAACCTGTTTGGCGACTTTGATTATCTATACAAGAGCGGTGGTACTTCTTCTGGTCTTAACAACATTAATATCGGAATTCGAAATGCTGCAAATTCGTCCTATCCGTTCTTTGTCGGCGATCCGTTGCTGTTAGAGGTGAATGATTTCAGCCAGGGCGTTGATAACGGCCAAGGGCCGATGGTCGGCGGGCCGCCGATTCCTGACGTGGATTACAGTGGCGAATCAAGGCCTCAGCACGGTAGCTACGATATCGGGGCTCATGAAAACGTATTTTAAAGTCCTCTACATAAGGAACTGATCATGAAAGAAATAGAAAGAGGCAGCCAAGGAAAAAGGCAAGCTAAAAAAGGTAATGATGTTGTATGTGCGACGATAACGTTGGCTGCATGTATGGTCCTCGCTGCTTGTGGTGGCGGTGGGGGAGGAAGCAGCAGCAATAGTGGTGGAACGGCTAATTTCGTCAAGCTGAATAGCTTCCAGGAGGCAGATGTTGTCATCGGTCAAGCTGATTTTGTCGGCTCGCAGAAAAATCAGAATGGCTCCGTAGCTGCGAATACATTGAATATTCCCGAGCGCGCTGATCTCGCCAATGGAGCACTGTTTATCGCTGATAGCTATAACAATCGAGTGCTTGGTTTTAATTCGCTGCCCACGGTAGATAATATGACGGCGGATTTTGTTTTGGCGCAAAGTGATTTTACCTCGGATGCTGGAGGTATCGGAAAAAACAAGATGAAGATTCCCGTGGGGGTTGGCGTTGGTAATAACAAGGTTGCGGTTGCCGATATTTTTAATTTTAGGGTGTTGATTTATAACAATATTCCAACTGATGGTTCGGCACAACCGGATGTGGTGGTGGGTCAACAAGACTTCACTTCTGGGAGTAAAGGCTGTGCGCAAGACCGGATTGCCGGGCCAGGGGGTGTTGCAATAACACCTGATGGTAAGTTGGTTGTCGTGGATCGGGGCAACCATCGAGTTTTGATTTGGAACAGCGTGCCGAGCAGTAGCGGTCAAGGTGCCGATTTAGTATTGGGGCAAAACGATTTCACTCACTGCGACGAGAACGATGACGATCAAGACGGCACTGCGGAGGCGGCGCCGACGGCGAGAACTCTGTCTTCGCCGGCAGGGTTGTGGACCGACGGCAAACGGCTCGTGGTCACGGACCGAAACAATAACCGGGTTTTGATCTGGAGCGACTTCCCAACCTCTAACTTTCAACCCGCCGACCTGGTACTAGGCCAAAGTGATTTTACACACAATGCAAGGAATGATGATGATCAAGATGGCACCAGGGATAGCGAGCCTTCAGGTAGGACCCTTGAGCTGCCTTATGAGGTCGATTCCAATGGCGTTCAACTCGCCATTGCTGATCAGCTGAACAGCCGTATACTGGTTTGGAATCGCTTCCCGACCGCCAGTTTCGAGCCTGCTGACGTGGTCCTCGGTCAAGGGGATTTCAAGCACGAAAGGGCAAACGACGATGATCAGAACGGCGCCAGTGACGTAACCCCCACGGCGCGTACGTTGAATTTACCAAGCGACGTAAAGTTCATGGACCAGGGGGTATTAGTTTCTGATTCCCGTAATCATCGTGTTTTGATGTATCGATCGCAGTAAACCGTTTTCGAAGTGCCACCATCGCCGCGTATGGCGATGGTGGGGCTTATCTGACTGCACGCTGAATTATTCCCTCCTTAATTTGTTCCCTTACATTAACCTTCCGAGTTGCCCACGGAGAAAGGCAGTCTTTATAGTTAGGAAAACCCTTAATGAAGCTGTGTCAGGGCTAAGAAACAGCAGCAGTATAGGATGATAGGATGCGAATAAATTGGAGAATCTGCTACAAGAGGCGTAGCCAATGACTGACCTTTTGGTCAGTTTTGGAGTCATGGAAAAGCGAGGAAGCTACCCACGACCCGCGCCCGCTATACCCTGCTAAACTTGGATTAACTTCTTACGATCACTTTATTCGCAGTTGTGTACGGCAGTGCTTTCTTATATCTAGCACTGTCCATCTACATCCGCCAAAATCCACCACCCATGTGTAGGCTTTGGTGTAGCGAGCAATTAAGATGGTCGCCAAGAGCTTTAAAAGCAAACTAAACACACCCATGCATCATAGGCGTATGTTGGCTCAGGTCCGCGCTCACAGGTCCTCCATGGGGCAATAAATCAGTGGGCGGTCATGATATAGCGATATGGGAGAGGATTCATGGGGTACATGTCCTCACTCGCCATCAATTCCTCCCGATTGACCGTTGATAACCAAAGACAACGAATAAGGTAATGCTCCTGAACAGAAAAACCGGATGATAGGACTCTCGTGCCTGCATCGTTATAGTCAGGTCAAAGCGACACCGATAATAATAAGGAGCAGTAAAATGGCCCGTAAATTGTCCATTATGGATTCCGGCTGGTTGATGATGGAGACCCGCGAGACCCCTATGCATGTGGGTGGGCTGGCGTTGTTTGCCATTCCTGATGACGCGCCTGCGGATTACATAGAAGGGATCTATCGCTATCTGGTAGAGGTGAATGGAATCTGTCGTCCTTTTAATCAGAAAATCCAGTCGCATCTGCCTATGCGCATGGATGCAGCCTGGGTGGAAGACAAGACGTTCGACATTGATTACCACGTGCGGCATTCCGCGTTGCCGCGCCCGGGGCGAGTGCGTGAGTTGCTGGCACTGGTCTCACGGTTGCACGCCCAACGTCTGGATCCCAGCCGTCCGTTGTGGGAGAGCTACCTGATTGAAGGGCTGGAAGGGAACCGCTTCGCCCTCTACACCAAGATGCACCATTCCATGGTGGATGGAGTGGCCGGGATGCACCTGATGCAGTCACGACTGGCCACCAGCGCCGAAGACCGTTTGCCGGCGCCTTGGTCTGGTGAATGGAATGCGGAGAAGAAGCCGAGAAAAAGTAGTGGCGCTCCGGCTGTGGCTACCGGCATGAAAGGCACGGTGAATAATCTGCGCCGGGGCAGCGGACAGTTGGTGGACCTGCTGCGCCAGCCGAAGGATGGCAATGTGAAGACCATCTACCGGGCGCCCAAAACCCAGCTCAATCGACGGGTAACCGGTGCCCGGCGCTTTGCCGCTCAATCCTGGTCGCTGCCACGGATCAAGGCCGCGGGAAAACAACATGGCGGGACGGTGAACGACATTTTTCTGGCCATGTGTGGTGGGGCTCTGCGGCGTTACCTGTTGAGTCAGGAGGCGCTACCGGATCAGCCGCTGGTGGCTCAGGTGCCGGTGTCGTTGCGAAGTGCGGACCAGGCGGGCGACGGTGGTAATGCTATTACCACCGTGCAGGTCAGCCTGGGAACGCATATCGCGGAGCCTCTGAACCGGCTGGCGGCTATTCAGGACTCCATGAAAGGGGTGAAGTCCCGGCTTGGCGATATGCAGAAATCCGAGATCGATGTCTATACCGTACTCACGAATGTGCCGTTGTCGCTTGGTCAGGTGACCGGATTGTCCGGGCGGGTAAGTCCCATGTTCAATCTGGTGATTTCCAACGTTCCTGGGCCCAAAGATCCGCTGTATCTCAACGGTGCCGAAATGTTGGCTTCTTATCCTGTATCGCTGGTACTGCATGGCTATGCGCTGAACATTACCGTGGTGAGCTACAAGGATAGCTTGGAATTCGGCGTTATCGGCTGCCGCGATACACTGCCGCATATCCAGCGTTTCCTGGATTACTTCGAAGAGTCACTGGCGGAACTGGAGAACTAATTCGGTAGCTGTTTTGCGATGATCGGGATTGCCCCTGCAGCACTTACGGCTGAGTGGCCGCCAACTGGAACAGGCGCCACTCAGCAGTGATACTGACCTTGCCGTGTTTAGTCCCGGAAGAACCAGCGTACACCAATCTCGTATTCAGTTAGGTCCAGGTCATCGTAATCGCGCAGCGTGGCAGAAAGCCCAACTTGCGGGGTGACTTTATAAATGGCTTCGATAAGCGAGGCGGTGTCGCGAAACAGCACATCGGATTCGCCGAGCTCAAGTCCAATCTGCCATTTTTCATTGAATTCGTGTCTGAGGCCGATGTGGTGGTACCAGCCGCGGTCGATGGAGCCGTTTTGTAGCTCAAGTTTGTTGTGGTCTGAGCCCGCGAAAATGGATGTTTGGGCGTTGAATGGATAGTGAATCCCCAAGCCAATCACCGACCAGGATTCTTGCTGTGCGTTTTTTTCCGGCAACCGGACATTCCCCGCATTGTAACGGCCACGGGCGTGGAACCAGTTAAAGGCAGAGACACTGGCCTTTACGGTGCCCGAGCTGCTGTCGCCAAAACCGGAGTAGTCTGTGTTCTGCTTGGAGTAGCCAATGTCGACGTAATCGAAGGTGTTGGAAGCTTGTGCCAATGGGCTAAGGAGAAGAGGCGCTGCCAACGCAATGCGATAAAGGGTGTGCACGATTAAGTCCTTGTTGGTTTTATTTATGGCGAAAAGGATACGTGATTTTCGCAGGCATGGGGATTCCTTGTTTCCTGTGTTGTTTTGCAGAGTCCCCTATGGCGCTGAATAATCAGGCGAGCGGGATGTTCTTCCCGCCGTTCCCCTCCTTTCTTCCTAGCAGCTTTCTCGCCGTCTTCTCCTCCTGACGTTTGTCAGCGGTATACAGAAATCGTGCAGTTACAAAACTTCATCAATAGCGCTGCTGATTAAAACTGGACAGTTGACCAGATTAAGTGATTGACTCGATTTAGGCCTGCGAGGCCCTTTGAGAAAGACCAGACATAACAGCAAAAGAATAATCCGGGAGAGCATAATGAAATTCGATTACGTCATCGTCGGTGGCGGTTCTGCGGGAGCAGTACTGGCTACCCGTCTTAGTGAGAACCCTTCTGTTTCTGTATGCCTGCTTGAGGCCGGCGGGTATGGGGACCATATTTTGATTCGCGCCCCGGCGGGGGTGGTTGCGATGATGCCGGGGCACGGCAAGATCAGTAATTGGGCGTTCAATACCGAAGCTCAGCCAGGGCTCAACGGGCGTCTGGGTTATCAGCCGCGGGGCAAGGCGTTGGGCGGCTCCAGCGCCATCAATGCCATGCTGTATGTGCGTGGCCACCGGGAAGATTATGACGGCTGGGCGGAGCTTGGCTGTGAGGGCTGGTCCTGGGACCAGGTGTTGCCGTATTTCCGTAAGTCGGAAAACAATGAAAATGGGAGCAATGAATACCACGGCACTGATGGTCCGTTGCACGTTAGTGACCAAAAAACCCCGCGACCGATGACCCATGCCTTTGTCGAGTCAGCCCGACAGGCAGGTTATGCCAGCCAGGCGGATTTCAACACCGGGGACAACGAAGGGGTCGGGATATACCAGGTAACCCAGTTTCACGGTCAGCCCAAAAACGGTGAGCGCTGCTCGACCGCGGCCGCGTTTCTCCATCCGGTGATGGAGCGTAAGAATTTGACGGTGTTAACGGGAGCTCATGCCACTCGGATTGAGTTCGAAGGCAAGCGGGCGAAAGGTGTTCGTTACCGGCGCAAGGGCGAAGATGCAGTGGTGCAAGCCAACCGTGAGGTGCTGTTGTGTGGTGGGGCGTTTAATTCCCCTCAATTGCTACAGCTATCCGGCGTTGGTCGCCTCGAAGATATTACGCCCCATGGTATTGATATGGTCCACGAGCTACCCGGGGTGGGGCAGAACCTGCAGGATCATCTGGACTTCATTCTGGCCTACAAGAGCAAGGACACTGATAACTTCGGGATTGGTGCGGCGGGTACGGTCAATCTGATGAAACACATTATGCAGTGGAAGAAAGATGGCACTGGCATGATCGCTACGCCCTTTGCTGAAGGGGCGGCCTTCCTGAAAACCGATGAATCGCTCTCTAGGCCGGATATTCAGCTTCACTTTGTCATTTCCGTTGTCGACGACCATGCACGCAAGCTGCACCTTGGTCATGGCTTCAGTTGCCACGTCTGCGCGGTGAATCCGTATTCACGTGGGCAGGTGTTTCTGAAGAGTGCGGATCCTTTGGCTGATCCTGGAATCGATCCCAAATTCCTGTCCGATCCCCGTGATCTGGAAACCACCATCAAGGGTGCAAAAATGACCCGAGAAATCCTGGAGGGGGAGCCGTTGGCCAAATACCGCGATCAGGAGCTTTTTGGAATCCGCGATGGGCTTAGCGACAAGGAGTGGGAGGCTCACATTCGTTCTCGATCGGACACCATTTACCATCCCATTGGCACCTGCAAAATGGGCGTAGATGACATGGCCGTGGTCGATCCACAGTTAAAAGTTCATGGAATGGAAGGGCTGCGTGTGGTGGATGCCTCTGTGATGCCAACCTTGACCAGTGGTAACACCAATGCCCCTACCATAATGATTGCCGAAAAAGCGGTGGATATGATTCTTGCTGACGCGGCCAACCACTAAGGAGAACAATATGAATGCGAACATGAATGGAACCATGATGTACCAGGCCCTGACAGTGGGCTCATTGATTGACCATGCAATGGATTATCACTCCGATACCGAAGTGGTGTCGGTGGAAACCAGTGGTGATGTGGAAACCCACAATTGGGGTGTTGTTGCACACAATGCCCGTCGTCTTGCCGCTGTGCTGGAAAAGCTGGGCGTGGAGCCAGGTAGCCGCTGCGCTACCATCGCCTGGAATAACCGCCGTCATTTGGAAATTTACTACGGCGTGGCATCCAGTGGACGCATTACCCATACCATTAATCCGCGCCTTCATCCGGACCAGCTCACCTTTATTGTGGAAGATGCGGATGATCAAGTGTTGTTTCTTGATCGCACCTTTTTGCCCGCCATCGCCAGCCTCAAGCCGAAGCTGACTAACATTAAACACTTCGTCTTGATGGGCGGCCGCGATGCGGAAGCGGAAGCCATGCTAGACGGGCTAAAGTTTTATGATGAGTTGCTTGAGGAAGTGGAGCCGGTGAGTGGCTGGCCGGAGCTGGATGAAAACGCACCCGCCGCCCTGTGTTACACCTCCGGAACCACCGGCAACCCCAAAGGCGTTCAGTATTCTCACCGTTCACTGGTGTTGCATTCGCTGGCGGGCAATCAGCCTGACGGCATTGCCATTGCAGCACGTGATACCGTTTTGCCGGTGGTTCCCATGTTTCATGTCAACGCATGGGGCGTCCCTTATATTGCCGCCGCAGTCGGAGCCAAGCTGGTATTGCCCGGGCCGAATCTGGATGGCGATAGCCTGGTGACTCTGCTCAATGATCAAAAAGTCACTCTGGCCCTGGGCGTTCCCACCATCTGGATGGGGCTGCTCGAAGCCCTTTCCCGGACTGGAAAAAAATTGGACCACCTGGTGCGTACCGTGGTGGGGGGCTCGGCGCTGCCGCCGTCCATGCTGCGTGAATTCCGCGATAAGTACGACGTTGAGTTGATTCACGCCTGGGGTATGACGGAGACGTCACCGTTGGGCACGGTCAACCAGCTGCTACAAAAACATGACTCTTTAAGTGACGACGAGAAAGCGCAACTGCGCGAGGGGCAGGGGCGGCCGCCTTATGGTGTCAGCCTGCGTCTGATGGATGAAAACGGGCAACGCCTTCCCCACGATGGGAAAACCCAGGGAGATCTGCAGATCCGCGGCCATTGGATTGTGGAAAGTTATTTCGGGAAAAACCAGACCGCACTCACTGATGATGGCTGGTTTGATACCGGTGATGTGGCCACTGTGGACGCCGACGGCTTCATGATTATTCGTGACCGATCCAAAGATATTATCAAGTCTGGCGGGGAATGGATTTCCACAGTGGAGCTGGAAAATATTGCTATTGCTCATCTAGCTATTGCCAATGCTGCGGCCATTGCGGCTCGTCACCCCAAGTGGGATGAGCGCCCGATATTGGTCGCTATTCGTGACGAGAGCGTCAATGTGACCGAGAAAGAATTGCTCGAATTTTATGACGGCAAGGTTGCCAGTTGGCAGGTTCCCGACAAGGTGATTTTCGTGGATGCTTTGCCGCTGGGGGCCACAGGAAAAGTGATGAAAAACCGCCTGCGCGAACAATACGGCGACATCTTGCTGAATGAGGGTGAGTAACATGGACACACAAGAGAATACGCCAGAAATTTTCGCCCCTTCGCAGGCCGGATTGACTGCTCTGGATGGAGCCAAAGACCAATGGGCTCAAACGACCATTGCCGAGCGGCTGGTCATCCTGCAAGAAATCAAGGATGCCCTGGTTAAGGTATCGGAAGGCTGGGTGGCAGCGGCTACACGTGCCAAGCAACTTCCTGCTGGCTCGCCGTTGCAGGGTGAAGAGTGGTTGTCCGGGCCCTATGCCCTTATGGGCGCCTGTAATGGCTTGATGCAAACCTTGTCGGAAATGGATGGTAAGGCGTTTCTCAATAGCCTGCCAAAACGAAAGCTGGTGACCGGTCAAACTGCTGTGAAAGTCACGCCGCACTCCATTTGGGATCGGTTGTTGCTGTCCGGTGTTAAGGCAGAAGTCTGGATGCAGCCGGGCGTCACAGAAGAAAATCTGCCTGCCAATGCGGCCACCTTGTATGACACGCCTCGTGCGGGTCGTAAGGGTAAAGTGTCGCTGGTATTGGGGGCCGGTAATATTGCCGCCATTGCGCCATTGGATGCCTTCCAGAAACTGTTTGTAGAAAATCAGGTCGTGATTCTGAAAATGAATCCGGTGAATGAGTATTTGGCTGAATACTTGAGTGCTGCCCTGCGTCCGCTGATCGATCGTGATGCATTACGTATTGTGAAAGGCGCTGGCGATGTTGGAGCCTGGTTGACCGAGCATCCGCTAGTAGAAGAAATTCATATTACCGGTTCCGAGATTACTCATGACGCGATTATCTGGGGTGTAGGAGAGGAGGGGCGTGCTAACCGCGAAGCTGGAACGCCTCGAGTGGATAAGCGAATCACTTCGGAGCTTGGGGCTGTGTGCCCAACTATCGTAGTGCCCGGAAACTGGTCCGCTGCGGATATTCGTTTTCAGGCAGAACACCTGGCCACCCAGAAACTGCACAACTCTGGCTTTAACTGTGTTGCTTGCCAGGCGTTGATTATGCCCAAAGGCTGGGAGCAGGGAGCGGCACTGCTCAAGCAACTGCAGCAGGTGATGGGGGAATCCCAGCGGCTGGCGTACTATCCCGGCGCCCAGGATCGTCTGGACCGGTTCCGGGGGCACGGCAACAGCGTGTCTGCGGTGTCTCGAGGCAAGGCGCCAGCGGCGGTCATTACCCGACTCGAAGACGATCCCTGGTTCTGCGAGAACGAGGTTTTTGCCCCGGCACTGTCCACCCATGAGCTGGAAGCGCCTGATGCCGAACAGTATCTGAAGGCCGCCATCGACTTCGCCAATGAGAGCCTGCATGGAACCCTTGGTGCCAATATCGTGATTCATCCGTCGACGGTGAAGGAAATTGGTCGTGAGCGTTTCGAGGCATTGATTGGCGAATTGCGCTACGGCACGATCGCCATTAATGCGTGGACCGGGTTGGGCTTCTTGATGACTGCTTGTCCCTGGGGCGCGTTTCCTGGCCACACTTTGGACGATGTACAAAGTGGCATCGGTACGGTGCACAACACATTTATGCTGGAAAGTGTGGAGCGCACGGTGGTTGAGGCGCCGTTTCGGCCCTTCCCGCGCTCCGCCATGGCCGGTAGTCCGACCCTGTTACCGAGGCCGCCGTGGTTTATCACCAATCGTCGTCAGCATGAAGTGGGGCGCCTGTTGACCCTGTTCCAGTATCAGCCGGGTTGGCTAAAGCTTCCTCGTATTTTCCTCAATGCCCTTTTGGGCTAAGGTGCGCGCTTGCCACGGGGCTTTGGCCCCGTGGTAACGCTTCATCATATGGATACAGAGACAGCTATGACTGCTTCGGCACCCGCAAAACTACAGAAAAGGGCGACTCGAAACGCGCAAAAGCGTAGCGAGAAAAAAGCCATGATTGCGGAAAGTGCCCAGCAGGCACTGCAAGAGTTGGGGTACGCCAATACCAGCTTGCGAGATATTGCCGCCAAGGCGGATTTGTCGCTGGGGATGCTGCACTACTATTTTGAAGACAAGGCCGAGCTGATTACCTATTGCGTGTCTGCCTACAAGGCTGACTTCACCGCCTTGGTGGAAAACGCCTTGCAAGGTGTCAGTGGCAGGGAGGCGGTGATTGCCCGTTTTGCGGATGCTCTGGCTGAGTCCATTTACCAAGATGCGGCAACGCATCGGCTTTGGTATGACATTCGCAATCAGGCGTTATTTGATCCAGCGTTTCGGACAAGCGTGATGGAGATTGAGGAAACCCTGATACAGGTGGTCAGTCGAGCTTGGCGCCTTGCTGGCAGAGATACTGACGCCTTTAGTGCGCTGCATTATTCGGTGGTCGATGGTGTTTTCCGGTATTTGATGCAACGCCAAACGGCGGGTGAATCCCGTGATCAGCTAGAGTTATCCGCAGAGATTCGTAGCGTATTGGATTCCTTGTTCTAGCCGTACCTTTCCCTCTCCTCCTTTTGTATACCTTCCAAGATGGCTCACGCACAGGGTGCTTGGATGGCGCCGCAACTGCCCCTAAACTAAGCGGCTACTATTCTCTGGAGCAAAATTCCTATGGGCCGCGCCTACCAAAACCGCAAAGAATCCATGGCGAAAACCTCGGATATGAAAGCCAAGGTCTACAGTCGCTATGGTCGGGAAATTTATGTCAGCGCGAAATCCGGTGGTCTGGACCCTTCGGCGAATCTGGCGTTACGCAGCCTGATCGATCGCGCCAAGAAAGATCAAGTGCCCGGTCATGTCATCGACAAGGCTCTGGACAAGGCCAAAGGTGGTGGCGGTGAGGATTACTCGCCGGCTCGCTACGAAGGCTACGGTCCCGGTGGCAGCATGGCGTTGATTGAATGCCTCACGGATAATCCGAACCGTACCTTTGGCGACGTGCGCATGGCCTTCACCAAGACCAAATGCAAGATCGGTACCCAGGGTACGGTGAGTCACATGTTCGACCATGTGGCCATTTTCGTTTTTGCCCACGAAGATGAAGACGGGGTGCTGGAAGCGTTGATGGAGGCGGATGTGGATGTCAGTGAGATTGAAAATGATAACGGCATGCTGACGGTTTTTACCCCTAATACTGAGTACTTCAAGGCCAAGCAGGCGCTGGCGGAGGCTTTCGGCGAGCTGGAATTCGAGGTGGATGAGATTCAGTTCGTGCCGCAGAGCTACACAACCATCGGTGCAGAGGATATGGAGTTGTTCGACAAATTCATGGCCATGCTGAATGATCTGGACGACGTGCAGAACGTGTATCACAACGTAGATCTGGGTTAGCCACGCATGCCAATTTGGGACGACGATATTCTCACCGCTGCACAGGCCCTGGCCGAATCGTTGGCCCAGCAGCGGTTGATGTTGACCACCGCAGAGTCGTGCACCGGTGGGGGTATTGCAGAAACCCTGACCGGCATTACCGGCGCCTCCGCGTGGTTTGATCGGGGCTTCGTGACGTACTCCAATGAGGCCAAACAGGAGATGCTGGGCGTGCAGCCGGCAACCCTTGAGGCATCGGGGGCCGTCAGCGAGGCGGCCGCGTTGGAAATGGCTCGGGGCGCGATTAGCCATTCCCGCGCCCACGTCAGTGTGGCGGTGACTGGCATCGCCGGCCCCGACGGGGGCAGCCTGGACAAGCCGGTGGGTACCGTCTGGATTGCCTGGGGCCAGAAGCTGGGTTACGCCGAGGCTCGCCGTTTCCAGTTTGACGGTGACCGTAACGCCGTCCGTCAGCAGACCATCCACGAAGCCATACTGGGCTTGAATGCCCGCCTCAAGTAGCCACAATCGGGCTATTCATCGCTGCCCCGCCGAGGCGGGGTGGCAGCAACAGTGATTTGGACAGAAGCAGGGTAGTTGCAATGGACAGCCAATGCTGTTCATAATACTGTCCATATTGTCAGCACTGACCGAAAGGCCAGATAAGACAGATCAGATACGGTTGGCGTCAATGAATGACGCGCCGCAAACGGAGAGGGGTCACAATGAGCGATAAAGGAAAGGCGCTATCCGCCGCACTGTCACAGATTGAGCGCCAATTCGGCAAAGGTTCCGTCATGCGCATGGGCGATCGCAAGCGCGAGCGCATGCCGTCCATCTCCACCGGCTCACTGGGGCTGGACATCGCTTTGGGTATTGGCGGGCTGCCCAAGGGCCGTATCGTCGAGATCTACGGCCCTGAATCCTCTGGTAAAACCACCCTGACCCTGAGCGTGATCGCCCAGGCCCAGAAAAAAGGCGCTACCTGTGCCTTTGTGGACGCAGAGCACGCCTTGGACCCGGATTACGCAGAAAAACTGGGCGTGAACGTGGACGACTTGATCGTCTCCCAGCCGGATACCGGTGAGCAGGCGCTGGAAATCACCGACATGCTGGTGCGCTCCGGTGCCGTGGACGTGATCATTGTGGATTCTGTGGCGGCACTGGTGCCGAAAGCCGAAATTGAAGGCGAAATGGGTGACAGCCACGTGGGCCTGCAGGCTCGCCTGATGAGCCAGGCGCTGCGCAAAATTACCGGTAACGTGAAAAACGCTAATACCCTGGTGATGTTTGTTAACCAGATCCGTATGAAAATTGGTGTCATGTTCGGCAGCCCGGAAACCACCACCGGCGGTAATGCGCTGAAATTCTATTCCTCGGTACGCTTGGACATCCGCCGTATCGGCGCGGTGAAGCAGGGCGATGAAGTCACCGGTAACGAAACCCGCGTGAAAGTGGTCAAAAACAAGGTGTCGCCGCCGTTCCGTCAGGCCGAGTTCCAGATTCTTTACGGGCAGGGCATTAACCAGATGGGCGAAGTGTTGGATTTGGGTGTTCAGCAGGGCCTGATCGACAAATCGGGCGCTTGGTATGCCTATAAGGGCGACAAGATTGGCCAAGGTAAGCAGAACGCCTGTGAGTACCTGCGCGAGAACCCGGCCATTGCCGAAGAAGTTGAGACGCAAATTCGTGCGCGCTTGCTGCCGGACCCCACCGCGGAAGCGCCGGCAGCAGATGAAGGACGAGTAGCAGAGGAAGCCGCCGCTGACGATGAGTGAGCCGCTGACGGAGGCCGAGCTGCGTCAGCGGGCGATTGCCCTGCTGGCCCGGCGCGATCATGCCCGACGTGAACTGGTCACCAAGCTGCAGCAGCGGCTGGGTGATCAGCCAGCGCTGGCTGCCGTGCTCGCTTGGTGCGAAGAACACGACTTTATCGATGACCGGCGCTTTGCCGGTTTTTTTGTACGTACTCGCATTGAGCGAGGGCAGGGCGCCCTGCGCATTCGCCAGGAATTGCAGCTCAAAGGCGTGGAGAACGACTGGATCGCCGAAGCACTGGAGAATGCCGAGGTAGACTGGTTTGCCTTAGCCAAAGAGGTCCGAGCCCGGCGGTTTCGGCACTACCCTGCTGACCAGAAAGAAAAGGCCAAGCAGCTACGGTTTTTGCAAAGCCGGGGGTTCGATGCCGAGCAGAGCTTTGCGGCGCTGGATTCTTCTGAGGACGATCTGGACTGATCCCTGCTTGCTCCGATAAATCCCGTAAGAAGCGGGCTACACTAAATTCCTGCCGCTACCCTGGCGCCTTGCTGTAGGAGCGTCGCTGGCGGCGCGATACCCCGAACCCGGAAAGGCTGTTTACTACGTTTACTCCACAGGGTCAGAACTCACCGGGGAAGAGTGGGGTTTTACTCCGCGAACGTTGCCCCTTCTGTGCGGCAACGGTTCTTGATCCAGGCATGAATCGCGCCGTCAGCGACGCTCCTGCGGCGCGCTTGGTGGGTTAAACTCGTATACAGCCCCTGTGCCCTCAACACATTTTGCTGGCGGGTGGGTCAGGGTATCCTTGTGCTTTGTTAAACCGGACTGGGAACCCCATGGAATATCTTTCAGACCCCTGGTTAGTGGCAGCATTGCTGGGCGCCGGTGTGCTGGCGGGGTTTATCAATACCCTGGCGGGTGGCGGTGGCTTGTTGATTCTGCCATTGCTGATGCTTACCGGTATGGGTGCTGCGCTGGCCAACGGCACCATGCGGGTGGCGGTACTGATTCAGAGTGCGGAAGCGGTTCGCCAGTTCAACAAACGGGGCTCCATGCCGTTCGCCGCCTTGCCGGCGATTCTGGTGCCGAGCCTGCTGGGCACCCTGGTGGGCGCCGTCGCTGCGGCGTTTCTTCCGGAAACCATCCTCAAACCGGTTCTGCTGACGACCCTGGTGGTGGTGGCTTTGCTGATGGTGCTGCGTCCGGCGCAAATGTCGCCGTCGCCGGATGCTATCCCGCTATCCCCGAACGCGAGCCTGTCCGGGTGGCTCGGCCTGTTTCTGGCCGGCGTGTATGGCGGTTTTGTGCAGGCCGGTGTGGGCTTTGTGCTGCTGGCGGTACTGGCGGGGCAGCTGCACTACGATCTGCTGCGCAGCAATGCACTGAAATTGGCGATCACTGGCAGTTTTACTGTGCTGGCACTGGCGATTTTTGTGGCCCGAGGGCAAGTCGCCTGGCTACCGGGCCTGGTGGTTGCGGCAGGCAGTCTGCTCGGCGTTCGGCTAGGGGTGGGCTTTGCACACAAGGTCTCCCCCCGTGTACTCAAGCGAATCCTGCTGGTGATGGTGCTGGCAGTGTGTCTGGCGGCGGCGATCAAGGGCTGAGTTTAAAGTTCAAAGTTGAAAAGCGCGGGGAGGGCTTCGGTGGTGTTCCCCCAAGTAGCCGCAACTCCGGGCTGGTGAGGTATATTCTTATGATTGCGGTGCGGCTCAGGCTAACCCGGACAGTACTGCAGTAGATTCGCGCCTTTCAACTTTGAACTTTCAACTCGCTCCTGCTCTTAAACCCCATCGCAACCGGGCCTTGAGGGCGCTATACTCGGCCCTCTCTGACAGCCAGCCAATGATTGTTTCTCCTATGAAGAGTGCTGAACTACGCCAGGCCTTTCTGGACTACTTCGCCAGCCAGCGACACACCAAGGTGCCGTCCTCCTCGCTGGTGCCTCACAATGACCCCACGTTGTTGTTTACCAATGCGGGAATGAACCAGTTCAAGGATGTGTTTCTGGGCCGTGAATCCCGGGATTACACCCGTGCGACCAGTTCCCAGCGTTGTGTCCGCGCCGGCGGCAAGCACAATGATCTGGAGAACGTGGGCTACACGGCACGCCACCACACCTTCTTCGAGATGCTGGGGAACTTCAGCTTCGGCGACTATTTCAAGCGCGAAGCCATCAAGTTTGCCTGGGAATTTCTGACTGGCACCCTGGGGCTGCCGGAAGATCGTCTGTGGGTCACGGTGCACGTGTCCGACGATGAAGCGGCAGATATCTGGCTCAAGGAAATGGGTGTCAGCGCCGAACGTTTCTCCCGGCTGGATGAAGATAACTTCTGGCAGATGGGCGACACAGGCCCCTGCGGCCCAAGCTCGGAAATTTTCTACGACCATGGGGCGCATGTGCCCGGTGGCCCGCCCGGGTCTGAGGGCGAAGATCTGGATCGTTATATCGAGATCTGGAACTTGGTGTTCATGCAGTACGATCGCCAGCCGGATGGCGAGTTGCAGCCATTACCCAAGCCCAGTGTGGATACCGGCATGGGCCTGGAACGTATTGCGGCGGTGTTGCAGGGCGTGCATTCCAACTATGAAATCGACCTGTTCCAGGCGCTCTTGAAAGCGGCGGCTTTGGCCACCGGCTGTGACGATTTGGAAGAGAAGTCCCTGCGGGTGATTGCTGACCATATTCGCTCGGCGAGCTTCCTGATCTGCGACGGGGTGATACCGTCCAACGAAGGCCGCGGTTATGTGCTGCGCCGTATCATTCGCCGTGCCCTGCGCCATGGCCACAAGCTGGGGCAAGACAAGCCATTCTTCTCCACGCTGGTGGTCGCTTTGGTCGAGCAGATGGGCGAGGCCTACCCGGAACTGGTCCGTGACCAGGCGCGCATCGAAAAAGCCTTGTTGGCGGAAGAAGAGCAGTTTGGCCGCACCTTGGCGGCGGGCATGAAAGTGTTGGAAAGTGCCATCGACCAGCTCGATGGCAAGGTACTGCCCGGTGAGGTGCTGTTTAACCTGTACGACACTCACGGTTTCCCGCCGGACCTGACTGCCGACGTGGCCCGAGAGCGTGATCTTACTGTGGACATGGATGGCTTCGAAGAGGCCATGAACGCCCAGCGTGAACGGGCGCGCAGTGCCGGCAGTTTCGGCAATGATTACAGCGACCGGCTGAATATCGAGGCGGTGACCGATTTCTCCGGCTACGAGAAACTGGCCGGTGACGATGCGGTGGTGGGCCTGTACAAGGATGGCGAAGCGGTCGAGTCCCTGAATGCCGGCGAAGAAGGCATGGTGGTGCTGGCCAGTACCCCGTTCTATGCGGAGTCTGGCGGTCAGGTAGGCGATACCGGCGCGCTGATGGGAGGCGATGACAGTGAAGCTCGTTTCCTGGTCACCGATACCCGCAAGCGCCAGGCGGCCCACGTGCATGTGGGCAAGCTGGAAAGCGGCACCCTGACGGTGGGCAGCAAGGTATCGGCCTATGTGGATGTGGATCGTCGCCGTGCGGTGATGCGCAACCATTCCGCTACACACCTGATGCATGCGGCGCTACGCGATGTGCTGGGCGAACATGTGCAACAGAAAGGCTCGTTGGTGGCTGCTGACTATCTGCGCTTTGACTTCTCCCACGGCGAAGCCGTCAGTGAAGCCCAGCGCGAACAGATAGAAATTCTGGTGAATCGCCAGATTTTGTCGAATACCGCCGTGACCACCGAGTTGATGGACATTGACGCGGCGCGTGAAGCGGGCGCCATGGCGCTGTTCGGCGAGAAATACGATGATCAGGTGCGCGTGCTGAGCATGGGCAGTGACGGTTTCTCCAAGGAGCTGTGTGGCGGCACGCACGTGAACCGCACCGGCGATATCGGACTATTCCGTATTACCCTGGAAGCCTCTGCAGCCGCCGGCGTGCGCCGTATCGAAGCGGTGACCGGCGAGCACGCTCTGGCGGTGATGCGCCAGCAGGAACGGGCGCTCAGCGATATCGCCGCCACGGTGAAAAGCTCACCGGACAACGCGGCTGAGCGGGTGCGCAGCCAGGCGCAAAAAGTGCGTGAACTGGAAAAAGAAATTGAACGCCTTAAGCAAAAACTGGCTAGTGGCGCCGGCGGCGACCTGACCAGTGATGTGCAGGACATTAATGGCGTGAAGGTACTGGCGACACAAATCGACGGCGCCGATAGCAAAACTTTGCGGGTTACCATGGACAAGCTGAAAGACAAGCTGGGTTCCGCGGTGATTCTGCTGGCCGCAGTGGAAGGCGATAAAGTGGCGTTGGTGGCGGGTGTCACCAAGGACCTGACCGCCAGATACAAAGCGGGTGATCTGCTCAAGTTCGTGGCCGAGCAAGTGGACGGTCGCGGCGGCGGTCGCCCGGATATGGCCCAGGGGGGCGGCAATAATCCTGCTGCATTGCCCGGGGCGCTGGAAAGTGTAAAGGGCTGGGTGGCTGAGTAGGGAGTTGGGCCGGAAATAGCGGATATTTTTGGCCTGAAAAACCCACTTTGGGGGCGGAAAGGGTCGCAGATCTGATTCGCCATACCACCTGAACATGAAATCCCGGCGCGTTTCTGCTAAAGTAGCGCGCTCTTTTTTGCAGAAAAAGCGACTTTATGGCTCTTATCGTGCAGAAATACGGCGGTACCTCAGTGGGTACGGTCGAACGCATCCAGGCCGTTGCCGAGAAGGTAGCAGGCTTCCATAAACAGGGTGACCAGGTGGTCGTCGTAGTATCCGCCATGAGCGGGGAAACCAACCGGCTGATCGAGCTGGCCAACGGCGTCAGCGACAAGCCCTCTCCTCGGGAAATGGACGTGCTGGTGTCTACCGGCGAGCAAGTCACCATTGCCTTGCTGTCCATGGCGCTACAGAAGCAGGGCCTGAACGCCCGCTCCTATACCGGCAGCCAGATTCCCCTGCGCACCGACAACTCTTACTCCAAAGCCCGTATCGAAGAGATCGACGACAAGAAAGTGCGCGCCGATCTTGATGGCGGCAGTGTGGTGGTTGTGGCCGGTTTCCAGGGCGTCGATGGCGATGGCAACATCACCACGCTGGGCCGTGGCGGTTCGGATACCACCGCCGTAGCACTTGCCGCCGCACTAAAAGCGGACGAGTGCCAGATCTACACCGATGTGGACGGGGTTTATACCACCGACCCGCGGGTAGTAGATAACGCCCGCCGCCTGGACAGCATTACTTTCGAGGAAATGCTGGAAATGGCCAGCCAGGGCTCCAAAGTCCTGCAGATTCGTGCTGTGGAATTCGCCGGCAAATACAATGTGCCGTTGCGTGTCTTGTCCAGTTTCCAGGATGGCCCTGGGACTCTTATTTCCGTCGAAGACGAGGTTGATATGGAAAAGCCGGTAATCTCCGGAATTGCCTTTACCCGTGATGAAGCCAAGATCATCGTGCGTGGCGCCCCGGATACTCCGGGTATCGCCTACAAGATCCTCGGCCCGGTGAGTGCAGAAAACATCGAAGTGGACATGATCGTGCAGAACGTGGGGAAAGACGGCGCTGCCGATTTTACCTTCACTGTGCACCGCAACGATTTCGCCCGCGCCCAGGAAGCCCTGCGTAACGCGTCTGAAGAGCTGGGTAACCCGGAGATTATCGGTGACGACAAGATCGCAAAGGTCTCTCTGGTGGGTGTGGGTATGCGCTCTCACGCGGGTGTGGCGTCCAAGATGTTCGAAGCCCTGGCTAACGAAGGGGTGAACATCGAGATGATTTCCACCTCCGAAATCAAGGTGTCTGTGGTCATTGCCGAGAAGTACCTGGAGCTGGCAGTCCGTGCCCTGCACTCCGAGTTCGAGCTGGATCAGCCCGGCACCTGATCGGCATACCATCAGGTAGGTATGGGGCGATGACCGGTTGGTCTAGCCCCTCTCACGGCAAGACTTGAGAATCTGATTCAGGCATACTACCGGCCCCGTGCCAGGGGTGGGTTAATGGTCTCTGCACCAAGGAGTCGTCAAGGACGGCAACCCGTGAGTCTCAGGTACGGAAAGCGCTCACGGAAATGAAAGGACCCCAGGAGGGATCATTATGTTAATTCTTACGCGTCGAGTTGGTGAGACCCTGATGGTGGGTGACGAAGTTACCGTCACTGTTCTGGGTGTAAAAGGCAATCAGGTCCGTATCGGTGTGAACGCGCCGAAAGAAGTTGCCGTGCACCGTGAAGAAATTTATCAGCGAATTCAGCACGAAAAATCGTCAGATAGCGAGTCTGCCTGATTTTTGGGCTGTATTTTGTTCGCAAAATCGTTATGATGCGCGGCGAGTTTGGTGACAGCGCCGATTAAGAGCGTTCACCACCAAACCACAAGCAGTACCGCATTCCGGAGAGGTGGGTGAGTGGCTGAAACCAGCTCCCTGCTAAGGAGCCATACGGGAAACTGTATCGCGGGTTCGAATCCCGCCCTCTCCGCCATATTCGAAAGCGCCCCGCATTGCGGGGCGTTTTTCGTTGGGGAATATTGTTGTGGGCGTTTGCCTGCACGCAATATCGTTCAACCTGGGCAGCAATTGCTAGCAGGTTGGCTCCCACCTCCGCCTGCCCTCAAACTTACGCTACACTACGGCCCCGAAACGCCCCACGAATTCTCACGGTAAAAAGGTGACCCCATGACCGATACCCTGACCATTGCCCGTCCTGACGACTGGCATCTGCATTTCCGCGATGGTGATCTGCTGGCGGAAACGGTGCCGGCCACGGCGAATGTATTCGGTCGCGCCATTGTCATGCCCAATCTGAACCCGCCGGTGAACACCGTGGCCCAAGCCGCAGAATACCGTGAACGCATCATAGCCCAGGTGCCGACAGGGGTAGCTTTTGAGCCTTTGATGGTGCTGTATCTCACCGATAGCACCCCGGTGGAAGAAGTGGAGCGAGCTGCCAAAAGCGATTTTGTGCATGCCTTCAAGCTTTACCCGGCGGGTGCTACTACCAACTCGGACAGTGGTGTCTCCGACCCGGGTAAGATTTTCCACTTGTACGAAGCCATGGAAAAGCACGATGTGCCGTTGCTGGTGCACGGTGAAGTAACCGATGCGGATATTGATATTTTTGATCGGGAAAAGGTGTTCATCGACCGGTACTTGAACACGATTCGCAGCCAGTTTCCGGCTCTGCGTATTGTCTTTGAGCACGTGACTACGTCAGAAGGCGTCAACTTTGTCCGTGAGGCCAACGCGCTGACCGCCGCGACGGTAACGCCCCAGCATTTGTTGATGAACCGCAACGACCTGTTGGTGGGCGGTGTGCGCCCGCACAATTACTGCTTGCCGATTCTCAAGCGTCGCCTGCATCAGGAAGCGATTCAGAAAGCGGTGATCGACGGCCACAGCCGTTTTTTCCTGGGCACGGATTCTGCGCCGCACGCCCGTAACAAGAAAGAAGCCGCCTGTGGCTGCGCGGGCTGTTACTCGGCCCGAGCGGCTCTGCCGCTGTACGCCACCTTTCTGGAGCAGCACAATGCGCTGGACAAGCTGGAAGGCTTTGCCAGCCATTTTGGCGCCGACTTCTATCGCCTGCCGCGCCACACCGATACTGTGACCTTGCTGCGGAAGCCCTGGGATGTACCTGCTGTGATTGAAGCAGCCGGGGAGCCGGTAGTGCCGTTTTTTGCCGGTGAGCAGCTGCCCTGGTCGCTGGGCTGATTGCCATGGAAGAACGCATTCCGGTGGTGGTACTCACCGGCTTTTTGGGCAGTGGCAAGACCACACTGCTCAATCGCTGGCTAAGCGAGCGCAACGATGTGGCCCTGATCATCAATGAGTTGGGTGATATCGGCATTGATCAGCATCTCACCGGTGCTGAAGGGGTGTCGCTGTCGTTGTTGGCGGGAGGCTGCCTGTGCTGTGTGATACAGGGCTCCCTGTCCACCACGCTGCGCAACCTGTTCATGGCTCGCAAGAATGGCGATATTCCTGCGTTCACTACCGTGGTGATTGAAACCACCGGCGCGGCGGATCCCTTCGGTGTGGTAGCGCCGCTCGATCAAGATCTCTGGTTGAAAAAGCGCTTCGTTTGTCAGTCGGTGCTGACCGTGGTCGATACCCGCGCGGGTGCCGATGCGATTGCCCGGCATCCGGAAGTCCTGGAGCAAATTCACGGCGCGGATGTGCTGCTGCTTTCCAAGGCAGAGCATGCCGATCTCGCTGCTGTACAGGAATTACAGGCGCAGCTGCATGAGCTGAATGCGTCTGCGCGGCAATACCGGCTGGATAGCGACTGCCCTGACGCAACGTTGCTCGATGAATCGTTCCCGCGCCGTTGTCGGGTGACCGGCCTGTTTGCCCCTGTGGGAAAAAGCGCGCCCGCCGTTCAGGCGGCTGCGTCCCTTCCTGCCGGACAGAATGCGTCCCGCCATAATCTGTTCAGCGCTTCGCTGTGCTGGCCCCATGGCCTGGACTGGCCGCTATGGCAGGCCGCGTTACAACAATTGCAGGCGCAGTGCGGTGATGCGTTGGTGCGAGTGAAAGCGCTGTTGCAGGTAAACGGGCTGGACGGTCCCATGCTGGTTCAGTGGGTGGCGCAACAGGCACCGGAGATGACGCCACAGAACCAGTGGCCGGATCAGGACGCCGACTCGCGCCTGGTGCTGATTGTTCGTCACCGTGACGCTGACTTCGCGGCTCAACAGCTGGCACACTGGCAGGTCTTGTTGAATCAGCTGCAGGTAGCCCCTTCGGTCTGAATGTTCGGTTTAATAGCCAGCCCTTGCCTATTGTTACGGAGTTCTTATGGGTTACCTGTACTTGTCCATTGCCATTCTGGCTGAAGTGGTCGCGACGTCAGCGTTGAATGCGTCCCAGGGCTTCACTCGGCTGTGGCCATCGGTAACGACCGTGGTGGGCTATTGCATTGCGTTTTATGCGCTTTCCCTGACCTTGCGCACTATACCCATGGGAATAGCCTATGCGGTCTGGGCGGGAGTGGGTATCGTATTGATTGCCTTGGTGGGCGCGGTGTTTTTTAAACAAATGCCCGATTTTCCCGCCATGCTGGGCATGGGGTTCATTATCGCGGGTGTGGTGCTGGTCACGCTGGTGTCCAATGCCGCTAGTCATTGAAATTGCGTGAATGCTAACTACATGAAGAGAATGACAAGGAGAGCTCGTGACGGATCGAATTAATCAGGTAGAGCAGGCGGTAGACCGGGTTATTGATGCCACGGGCGGCGAGATTCGCCTCGCCATGCCGTTGGGGCTGGGTAAGCCCAATCGATTTGTGAATGCACTTTATGCCCGCGTGGAAGCCGATGCAGCTTTGAGTCTGGATATCTATACGGGATTGTCGCTGGGCAAGCCGGGTGCCGGCAGCGACCTGGAAAAACGGTTTCTTAATCCGTTTGCTGAGCGGCTTTTCGGTGACTACGAAGAGCTCACCTATCTGGCGGCGCAAAAGCGCGGAAATCTGCCCGCCAATATTCGGGTGTTCGAGTTTTTCGTGCAGCCTGGCAGCATGCTGGGCAGTGATGTGGCCCAGCAACATTACATCAGCAGTAACTACACCCATGTGGCCCGGGACCTCAATGCCCGAGGCGTGAATGTGGTGGCGCAATTGCTGGCTCACCGGCAGGTAGACGGCAACGACGAGTACAGTTTCTCCTGCAACCCGGAAGTCACTCTCGACCTGATGCCCTTGCTCAAGGCTCGCAAGGAAGCCGGTGAAACCATCGTGTCCGTGGGCCAGGTGCATCGGGACTTGCCGTTTATGGGTAACGATGCCCGGGTGGATGACTGGCTGCCGGAGATGGATATTCTGGTGGACGACCCGGAAGGGCACACACGGCTGTTCAGCACCCCGAACATGCCGGTGAATATTCAGGACCATTTTGTCGGCCTGCATGCCAGTACCCTGGTGCGTGACGGTGGCACGCTGCAAATCGGTATTGGTGCCCTTGGCGATGCGCTTGTGCATCACCTGCGTCTGCGCGAGCAGGACAATCCCCGTTACTTGAGTGCGTTGAAAGCCTGGGATGTGCCGCCGGAGCATGACGCCTTGATTCAGCGGGAAGGGGGCACCGGGGTCTTTCGTGAGGGCCTTTACGGTTGCAGCGAAATGATGACCCACGGCCTGCTGACCTTGATCGACGACGGCATCATACGCCGCCCGGTATATGACTGGGCACCACTGCAGCGCCTGGAAATGCATAACCCTGCGACGCCCGGGCTGGCATTGCTGGATGCCCTGCGCCAGCAGTCGGCAATCAGCCGGCGACTGGATCGGGCACAGCTGCGTACCCTGAAACGGTTCGGTATTTTCCGCGACGGTATTAGCAAACACGGTGACGAACTGCAGCTGCCCCATGACGTGATCGTGCCCAATGACCTGGATGATCGCACCACCCGTGAAGCCCTGAAGGCGGTGTTCGGCGAAAGCCTGGCCGGTGGCGTGGTGATGCACGGTGGCTTTTTCCTGGGGCCCCGAGATTTCTACGCTCGTCTGCGGGAGATGACGGATCAGGAACGCGACAGAATCAACATGACGCGCATCAGTTTTATCAATCATCTTTACGGGGATGAAACGCTGAACCGTTTGCAGCGTCAGGATGCGCGTTTTATCAATACCGCGTTCACGGTTACCTTGTTGGGCGCTGTGGCTTCGGACCAGATTGAAGATGGCCGCGTGCTCAGTGGTGTGGGTGGGCAGTATAATTTTGTCAGCCAGGCCCATGAGCTTGAGGGCGCTCGTTCTATTCTGATGGTGCGGTCATGGCGTGAACGCGGCGGCGAGGCTATGAGCAATGTTGTGTTCAGTTATGGACACAACACCATTCCCCGGCACCTGCGCGATATGGTAATCACTGAGTACGGCGTCGCGGATCTGCGTGGCAAAACCGATGAAGAAGTGGTTATGGCTATGCTTAACGTGGCCGATAGCCGTTTCCAGGTAGAACTGATGGAGCAGGCCCAGGCAGCGGGGAAACTTCGCCAGGGTTATCAGATCCCCGAGGCGCACCGTCGCAATAATCCGGAGCATCTCCATGACATCGCAGAGCAGTGCGGCAACGAAAGCTTCCCGGTTTTTCCTCTAGGCACGGATTTCACCGAGGTAGAGCAGCGCTTAATGACGGCCCTTACCTGGTTGAAAGAAAAAGTCAGTCACAAGGAATATCTGAAGCTGGGCCGCAAAGCGTTGTTCAGTGAAGGCAGCCCAAGCGAGTTTGCGGCGCAATTGGATCGTATGGCGCTGACGGACCCGGATGGAGTGCGTGAGCATATTTTTCAGCGCTTGCTGCTGACAGCACTGGAGGCTACTCAGGAAAATTAATGTTAACGATGAGTGGATAATGGCGGCTAAGTTGCCGCCATTATCGGTGTTTTATTTATTGTCGTTTTTATTGTGTTTTTCCGGTTTTTTTCTTTGCGCGCGAGGGGGGCTGCCGCCTGAAAGAGCGCGCCAGAAAGGAATTCGCCGGGTCACAGCTACCATTTCGTCCACGCTGTCGCTGATGCCGGACAAGCGATCTACTGTGTCACGTAAGCCAACCAATTCATCTACATGCTCAGAGATTTTGAACACCACCATGTAGAACTCCAGTAGTGCCCTCAGGATCGATGCTGCGAACAGAAAGGTCAGTGGGGCGGCAAAGAAAAAGTAAAAAATACCGCGCCAAGTCGACGCCATAAAGGCTTCCACGCACAGATACAGTAGGCCGATGGCGATGGCGGTCAGTGCAATGCCGTAAACTCCCGGCATGACCTGGATAATCATGTATTTATCGAACTTGAAATTGAACAGTTCGCGCCAGTATTGCACTACCCAGAAGTAGCCCCGGCGGATTTTTTCGTTAAACTTTTCCGGTACGGGGGGCTGGCCGGTGTCTTCGCTGGAATCGCGTTGTTGATCTACCATTTTGCGTACTGCTCCTCGACAAAACCGTAGTGGCGTTCGATAGGCAGGCGGCGCCCGTCATCCAGGCGGAGCTCGCCATCGAAGTGGCCAAACAGCTGATTGAAGTTGCTGGCAAAGAGCCCCAGGTTAAGGCGCTCTTTGTGGTTTCCATTGGGGGTGAACTGAAGGTGTACCCGGCCGCACAGGCTGCGAATTGTCCAGGGTTGCATCAGCTCGTCACGGTTGTAATCAAATAACACACCGCCGGTGGGGACCATGACATCATCGATCCACAGGCAGTTCTCGGAAAAGGTTGTCTCATTGACACCACAGGATAGATTGAGCCCGACCCGGGTATCGCCAACCCGGGTGGACAGGCAGGCCCAGTTCCAGAAGGTTTCGCGGCGCATATAACCGGCAGAAAAATCATGGTGCCCGTTGGCGTTGAGGGTGCTTAGGTCGGTGTGCTTGCCCTGGCGCTGCAGTGAACCGGTGACGGCTTTCCCCGCCACTTTGTTGGCATAGACCCAGCCATTAATACCGGTGCGGGTGCACAGGGACATGGGCTGGTACGCCGGGCCTTCGTCCATGTGGGCATTCAGTGTCAGCTCATCCAGTTTTATCGACAGGCTTTTGCTCAATGCTCCCCGGTCGTCCTGCTGATAGCCCAGCCGGATATCCACGTTTTTTTGCCGGAATACGCTTTCGCCCTGTTGCGGTGACGCGGACATTCGCAGGTCCTTGCCCAGTGGCGAGCGCCAGGTGTATTCGTGCAGGGCGCCGGTTTGAGGCTCAAACAAATAGAAAAAAGCCATGCCCAAGTAGCCGGTATGGGCAAAGGCGCAACCGGCCAGAAGTTCATCACTGATAATCCCGAAATACTGGAACTGCTTGTAATGAAAGTGCCGGGCGAAGGCGGAGGCGGACTTGCCCATGGGGGTGCGGTAATCGGCTTCGCGGCCGTTAATGCTCGCTACGGTTTGCGGGAACACACCGAAAGCGACCTGACCCTGGTTATCCACCAGTGCCGGCGGTTGTTGTTGAAATTTCATGGGGTTGGCCAGCTGACAGGAACAATGAAACCCGGTTGGTCATGGTGTGGACCCGTGACCATGAGAGGGCGTGAATGGCCTTCAACATAGTCAATCACGGTGGCGCGATCAACGAAATGGGTACCTTTGTCTGACATAAACGGCGTGGGCCAGAACGGGCGCTCAATGATTGACCAAGGGCCGTCCTCCAGCTCGTCGGTGGTGCGCCACCACCCCCGTTCGTGCCCGTGGCCTGGTTTCACATCGCCGGGTGGGGTGGCGCGATGATAGAAGAGCCTGCCACGGGTCAGCAGGGCTTGCCCGTGCACCTCCCAGCCCTGTTCGGCCAGCTGGGTGCGGGCAACATCTGATTGTGAGCGAGGCAGTTGCTGCTGGTAGAGATGGTGGGCCTTGCGGGCCAAGGTGTCGTGGCGATTGGGGCCGTACCACTGCTCGGCGGTGGCCAGGTAGAACTTGAGCGCCAACTCCCAATGCCACAGTTCGCCGCTCAGCCGGTCACGCACCAGCATATCCAGCTCGCCCAGGGTGCGGCCGCCTTCGCGAATGGGCAGGTTGCTGGTAATACGTTCCAGGCCCGGGCTGGCATCCACCAGCGCAGCGACCCACGTCTCGAAAATTAGCCCCAGGCGGCGCGGGGCGGAGCGAGTCTGTAATTGGGTGGCGGCGCGATAAAGCAATGCCGGATCTGCTTGCCGCTCTCGCTGCAGCAGGTGTCCGGCATCCTGAAAGGGGGAGCAGGGCAACAGGGCAGGGGCCTGAACCAGCCAGTCGAGCTGGCGGATCAGGGTGTCTGTTGCGTTGTGGGTCATTACACCGATGTAGGCACCGATACTGGCCGTTCTTCACGCTTTTTCAGAGCGCTGCGAACCTCGTCAGCCCAGTGCAGCCAGGCTTGCTGGTCAAGAATGCCTCGGCGCAGGGTGAGGTAGGTAAAGAGGTCACGATCCTGGCTGGTGTCATCCAGTTTGCTGGCTAGCGATTCGAAGGTATTCAGCCGTTCACGGCGCAGGTCGGCCTGGTCGTCCAGCTCGCGCAGTATGGACGCGCTGTCGGACAGATCCCCGCCAGCAATCTTGACCATGAAGGCATCGCGGATGCGCGGGGGTGCAGCAGGCTTGCGTAGCCAGCGAATCAACTCGTCGCGTCCTTCATCCGTGATCCGGTACAGTTTCTTGTCCGGTTTGCCGTCTTGGGGGATATGGCGATATTTCACCATGCTTTGATCGTTGAGCTTCCCCAGCTCCAGATAAATCTGTTGGTGGGTGGCGTTCCATACCAGCCCGATACTGTTGGCAAATTCGCGAGCGAGGTCGTAACCGCTGGCTTCCTGGTCTTGTAACAGGACAAGTATGGCATGGCGCAAAGACACGGCTCACTCCTCGTTTTTTTGTGATGTAATTCCAATTTGATAGTAGAGAGCTGTGTAGTTGCTGCGCAATCCGTTGAATAAGTAGTTTTGTAAAAACTTGGTGAAGTTACCCTACAAGACTCGGCAAGTGTAAGTATTTGTTATCAAAAGAGATGCACTGTGTAGGCCGTGTAGCGGATAAAGGAAAACGACGTTGCACTTCCATGTCAGTGCAACGTCAGGGGCTCAGCGGGTGCGAGGGGCAAAGGATAGCAACATGCTTTCTTGATATTGCGCCGAGGCGAGCAGCTGCTCCGGCCCCAGCTTGGGGATCAGATTGTTGATCAGGCTCCGGCTGGCCTTGCGGGTGGTTTCCACGCCCACGCTGGCGACTTTGCGCAGTACCGGGCCGAATCCGAGCAGAGCCATGGGCCGCTGGAAGTACCAGTCGATCGCTTCATCGGTGAGCGTGAGCAGGTAGGCAGCCAGTTCCCGGCGGGCCTTGTCTGCTTCTCCCTCCTGGCACAATCGGGTGACGTCCTTGCACTGGGCGCAGAGAGCCTCGCTGACCGGGAAAGCCACATACCAGTGATCACCGTCGGCGGCGGGCTGGCGTACCTGATCCATATAGTCGGCGGCGGCCTGGTTCTGTGTCAGGTCCATTTTTTTTGCACTGCGGCCGATCACCAGGTGGGTGGTCTTGCTGATGGTGTTGCAGGTCATGTTGACCACTTTGAACATGCCGGGGCTCAGGTCTGCGGCCTGTGCCGCACGGGTGATTAAGGCGGCCAGTGATTCTTCAATAAATTGGGCCATGATGGCCTCGATTTCCTTGGGTTCCGGGCGCTTGGCACCATCGTTCATGCGCTGGATAAAGCCGTCGGTACGCTGATGAAGGCTGTTACTGGAGCGGAAGGCCACATGGGGAGTTGTCATTCTTTGAGTCCTGTCAGGCAATCGGGCACGAAAGCCCCATCTTACCCAGTGGATATTCGGGGATGAAAGACCCCAAGTGTCGGTCGGGTGGCTATTTCTTTTTTCCAGCGAATGGCAGATGATTCGCGGCCGGCAAGAAACCTGCGTGATAGCGGGTCTGAGGAGAATGTCATGTTAGGCGTCGTGAACGCGGATGCGGACCAGGTAAAGCGCTGGTTGCAGCAGGCCAATATCCAGCACTATATCTGTGAGGACTGTCATGCGCTGCACCTGTCTGAATTGCAGGGCCGTGAAGGGGTGGTGGATGCGCGGTTGTTTGTGGAAGACGACGGTATCTTGCTGACCAGTGAACTGGAAGTGCGCCCGGCAACGCTGTTTGCGGTGCAGGCGGAACTGAGCCGACTGAATATGACATATCCGTCAGTGAAGCTGTTTTTGGATGTGAACGATGACTCCCTGCCCCGCCTGGTAGTGTGCGACCTGTTGCTGGGGCGTAATGGGGTAACCTTCGAGCAGTTCATCTATTTCGTGCAGGCGACGGTGGATGCCACCTCGCAGTTGCTGGATGAGTGCCAGGAGGAAGGCTGGCTGTTATGGCCAGACGACTTTGATTCCGACGCCGGTGGGGCGTTGCACTAATCGCGAGAGGGCACGGCCGTGCATGACAATGCGGATCTGTTTGGCGGTGTGGGCGGCAGCCCACTCGATGGTCTGGTTGACGGTTTGGCCCGGCAGGGTTTCGCGGTGGCGCCGGGATACTTTCCGGCTGCGCTGGTGCGAGCCTTGCGCGAGGAGGCACGCTACAAGGACCAGCACGGTGAATTTCGTCTGGCCGGCATTGGCCGTCGTCAGGAACACCAGAAAGATACCCGCGTTCGCAGTGATCGCACCTGCTGGCTGAAAGGCGACTCGCTGGCGCAGTGCCAGTTGTTTGAAGGGCTGGAAAACCTGCGTTTGGCAGTCAATCGCGAGCTGTTCATGGGCCTGTTCGAGCTGGAATCCCATTTTGCCATTTACGGGCCGGGGGATTTCTATCAACGCCATGTGGATGCCTTTAATGGCAACAACGGCCGCTTACTGTCAGTGGTGCTCTATCTTAACGATAACTGGCAAAGCGAGTGGGGCGGGCGCCTGCGTATTTGGCCGGAAGCGGATGCGACCTGTGTAGCCACGGAGGTGGAACCCCGTGCGGGCACGCTGGTGGCGTTTCTCAGTGAGAAAATCCCCCACGAAGTCTTGGCAGCTACCCGGGAACGCTACAGTATTGCCGGATGGTTCCGTTGCAACAACACTACCGCCGATTGGCTCGATCCGCCGCGTTAATACTGGCCTGCCTGCTACTGCCGCATCCGGTAGCAGCGGCGCTGTGTGCCGAATCGGGCCGTGATGGCACCATGGTAGCCGGTAGTCTGCTCAATGGTTATTTCTCCGGCCCGGACAGCCAGGCGCTGCTCCCGGGCACCCGTTTTCTGGCGCTGACCCACTCCCGTGGTCGGGCTGATCTTCAGTCCGGCGACCTCGCCCTGTTAATGCAAGTCCAGGGCACTCCCATCAATACCGCCAATGCTCCCGCCTACGGCCAGGTGCGTACCGATGCGCCAGCCTCGTGGGCGCAGGAATGGGTGCGTATCGAACGAGTGGACGGCGCCAGAGTGCGCATTTTCGGTGCGGGGCCAGGGGGCGGGCTGCTTCACCATTATGAGAATGCCACGGCGACCGACGAGCAGGGCCGCCGGCGATGGCAGCTGGTGCGGGTGCCACAATTCGACAGCTTGACCTTAGAGCAGGATATCGCCGCCTTACCTTGGGATGGGACAACCGGTGGCGTGTTGGCGGTAGATGTGCGTCGCCAGCTGGATCTCGATGGCCACACGCTGTCGGTGCGCGGGGCGGGCTTTCGCGGGGCGCTGGCGGTGTCGTTGCAGGGAGCATTGGGGCGGCCCGATGACTGGCGCTACGCAACGCCCAGTACGGATGATCAGGCGGTGGGCTATGGCCACCATGGCAGTAAGGGGGAAGGCATAGCAGGCACTCCTTTGCTGTTACGGCCCGCTGCGGAAATCGGTTACCCCCGAGGCGACATGGCGAAGGGCGCGCCTGCCAATGCCGGCGGCGGGGGCAACGGGCTGGATCTGGTCCACCGACAACTGGGTAATGGCGGTGGCGGTGGCAATGGTTCTGCCGGTGAACGCGGCGCCCCGGCGCAAGGTGGCGGTGAGGGCGGCCATGAGGCACAAACGGGCTGGATACTCGGCGGCGGGGGCGGGGCGGCTGCCCGGCGCAG
>UEXM01000139.1_pt1 | contig 79471 bp, 62 predicted proteins | sample 1796661 | NCBI WGS metagenome assembly UEXM01 (sample SAMEA4772469, study PRJEB27181) | metagenome | reverse complement strand
TGACTGGAAGTCTTGCTCATTGGGTTGGGACATCAAGCGTAAAAGCGAACCCATGACCACTTATCAGGTGACTCTCTATAAGAAGTTTTTCTGTGAAAAGCACGATGTCGATCCTAAAATGGTCGAGACCTATTTCGGTCGTCTCAAGAGAACTGCAAAGAAAGACAATGTCGAAATCTTCAGAGTCACATCGGGACCCAAGAAAACAGAAAACGCAACAAAGGTCTTGACTGACGCGTGTAATTTGATCCACAAAGGCATCAAGGTAAAGAATCGCAACTCTTGTGCAAAGTGTCCATTTAATAACACCGAACACTGTAAAAGATAAATAAAATAAAATAATACTTGACAACCCCATTCTCTTATGCTATTATATGTGAGTAAATGGGGTTTTTTATTTCCCCGAAAACATCGAAAAGGAAATAATATGAAAAAAATTAAAGTGTTAACTCTTGGAGATCACCCGCTATCTCCATCAGGCGTTGGGACTCAATCGAAGTTGGTCTTCGAGGCTCTCTTGAAAAGCGGAAAGTTTCAAATCTTGTCTCTTGGAGGTGCACTAAAGCATCGAGACTATAAGCCAGTGATCATTGACCCATGGGGTGAAGACTTTAAGGTTATCCCGATAGATGGTTATGGTGATCCAGAGCAGATTCGATCCATCCTTAGAAACGAAAAACCGGATATGATTTGGTTCATGACCGATCCTCGGTTCTACGGCTGGCTCTGGGAAATGGAGAACGAGGTTCGCCCATTAGTTCCTCTCGTTTACTATCATGTGTGGGACAACTATCCACTACCATTCTTCAATCAGAAGTTTTACGAATCAACCGATCATGTTGCATGCATCTCTCGGATTACAAAAGAGTGCGTCAATGGTGTAGCACCATCGGTGTCATGCAATTACATTCCTCACTGTGTTGATCCCAATGTTTTTGTCTGCTTGTCTGATGATGATCGCAGGACGTTGAGAGAAAAAATCTTACCAAAAGAAGATCAAGACAAGTTTATTTTGTTTTGGAACAATCGAAACGCAAGACGTAAACAGTCTGGTTCCGTACTTTGGTGGTTTTCTGAGTGGGTCAAAGAACGTAATCTCTCAGGTAAGGTTCAATTGATCATGCACACGAATCCAAAAGACCCTCATGGTCAAGATTTGCAACAAATCGCATCTCATCTTGGATTGAATAACCGCGAGATAATGTTCTCAACCAAGAAAGTGTCAACAAAGCAGATGCCCGGCTTCTACAATGCTGCTGATGTTACCGTCAACATTGCTGATGCTGAAGGTTTCGGTCTTGCCACCTTAGAGTCTTTGACCTGTGGAACACCAGTGATTGCAACCATGACTGGCGGGATGCAAGATCAAGTAATGACTTCGGAAGGCCCCGCAGGTGTTGCTTTATATCCCATCTCACAGGCTGTAATTGGATCACAGAATGTTCCTTACATCTACGAAGACAGAATCTCTTCAAAGCAGTTCAAGAACGCTCTAGATCAAATGTATAGCGGTGGACACGAGTTCCGTCGAGATCTCGGTCGTAAAGGCTTAAAGCATATTCAAGAAAACTATGCACACCATGATTTTGAAAAATTGTGGGTTGATACGATGCTCAAGATTCATGAAGAATGTGGATCATGGGAAACTCGCAAAGGTTACAATGGAATCACATTTAAGGAGATCGCATGAGTATGGCTAATAATGATGTAATGAATGATCCAATGGTAAACCCATTGATTGTCGATTGTCAGGGCGACATGGTCGATCCCTGCCCAACCCCTCAGGTTCACCCTGATTTCCTCAAAAGCATTCCTCCGTTGGTTGGTGGAGATCTTGTCTCTACCGCTGACAACAAGGTTGGATTGGTGCTTTCTCCATCGGTTTTAAATCATCAGAATGTGTTATTTTTCCTTGTAATGGTGGATGGAGTAGAGATGCATTATAGTAGATTACAACTTAAGAAAATTGACGGAGATAACGTATGAAAAAGATTTTTGTAAGAGGACCTGTCCTTTCAGCAACAGGTTATGGAGAACAGTCACGATTTGCTCTCCGAGCATTGAGGTCTCGCCCTGATCTCTTTGATGTTTATGTTCAGCCAATCCCATGGGGAAAGTCTGGATGGATTTGGCAAGACAATGAACTCCGCCAATGGATGGATGAGCGCATCAAGGTAACTCAAATGTTGCTCTCGGAAAAAGTGTTAGCTCCCGACATGTCGTTGCAAATCACCATACCAAATGAGTTCGAAAAAATGTGCCCAATCAACATCGGCTACACAGCAGGGATCGAAACCACAAAGGTGTCTCCTCAGTGGTTGCAAAAAGGAAACGAAATGGATAAGATCCTTGTTGTTTCCAATCACGGAAAAGACACATATGTCAACACTAAGTTTCCTTTGAAAGACGGTCGAGAATATAAACTAGACACTCCTGTCGATGTGGTTTGGGAATGCACACCAAACCCTGAGGAAAGCGAGCCAATTACAGGCTTCGACCCTCGTCACGATTTTAATTTCCTTGTCGTCTCTCAGTTTGGTCCTCGGAAGAACTTTGAGAACACCATTCGATGGTTTGTCGAGACATTTGAGAATGATGAGATTGGTCTCATTTTGAAGACTCACAACAAAGGAGCTTCCGTAATTGATCTCGACAACGTTGAGAAGTCGCTAGGTGCGGTTCTAGGCGATTACCCCAATCGCAAGTGTTCTGTGTCTCTGCTTCACGGAGACCTCTCTGAGGCGCAAATGAAGGCCCTCTATGAGCATGATAAGGTCAAGTGTCTCGTTAACATTGCACATGGTGAAGGGTTCGGCCTTCCTCTCTTTGAGGCTGCGAGAGCAGGTCTTCCAATTGCAACGATCCCATGGTCTGGTCAACTTGATTTCCTTCAATGGGAAGGCGAGAACCTTTTCAATGCAATTGATTGTACCTTAAAACCAGTTGCTGCAGATGCAGTTTGGGAAGGAGTTATTCAACGAGATGCTCAGTGGGCTTATGCAGACAAGGATGCTTACCAAGCGTGCCTCAAACACATCGTTGAGAACTACGAGGATTGCCTTGAGGGCGCTTCCAAGCTCCAAGGTAAGGTGTTGGAGCACTTCAACGCTGAAAGGCTTTACGAGCTATTCTGTGACTCTATAATGGGCAAAAGCTTGGAGACCCCAAAACCAATCGAAGCCATTTCTTTCTGCATTCCTACGAATGGTGCAAAGCCCGAGAAGACTCGTTTAACAATTAACTCGATCAAGAAAGAACTTGGAGAGTTTCCTTATGAGATCATTGTTTCAGGAGACGTTGACAAATTCTCAGATCTCGAAGGAGTCACTCTAGTTGACCAAAAAGAAGCCGCCCATTCTCGTAAAGTTGCGACCCTTCGTAATGCGTCCGGAGATGCCTCTCAACACGATGTGATTGCTTGGCTAGATGATGACATTCTATTGTCCAAAGGATGGCTTGACGAAGCTCTGAGCCACTCTAAGGACACTTATTGGGATGTTCTCGGTAACCGATTGTTGAATCCTGACGGAACTCGTCATTGGGATCGTGCAACATTGAAGCCTCACAAGATGGTTGACTATGATCACCCTCAATATGACAAAGGTCTCTATCAAACCTCTGGTTTCATCATGGTCCGTCGTGAAGTCTTTGAGAACGTAAGATGGGATGATGAGTGTCTTGTTCGCGGAGATCAAGAAGGCGGAATTTCCGAGGATGTAAAATTTAGTCTCGATCTAGTTAAAGCTGGTTATCAATTGTCATTCAACTCTGATGCAACCGTTTGGCATAATGATGATTCTTACACTCAGGTTTCTGACTATTGTTTGAAAAAAGAAACATTAGATGGTCGTGAAATTAAATACACATCAGTCAAAGCAGATGAGTTCTTAAATCTCCTAGGAGACTTAACGTGAGTTTGATTATTGGCTTAGGCACGGGACGTTGTGGTTCTGTGTCTTTATCTAAAATCCTATCGTCCCAAGATGATTCCTATTTTACTCATGAGTTCGGTGTAATCCCTAAAAGATGGCACCGAACAACTCCATTTGAAAAAGAGTTTGAAAAACACATCCAATCCGGTAAGTCGTTCATCGGCGATGTAGCGTCTTATAATCTTCAATTAACAAAGCACTACTTGGAATCTGGTATTGATTTAAAAGCGATAATCTTAAAGAGAGAGCGGGTTGAGGTGGTTCAATCATTCATGAAAAAGGCGGATGACAGAAACCACTGGATGAAACACGATGGGCTCTGGTGGAGACATGATCATTGGGATAAGTGTTTTCCAAACTTTGATGCAAAATCTATAGATGAAGCAATTGGACTTTACTATGATCATTATTATAGTGAGTGCAAACTGCTAGATCAATCGAAATGTTTTTGGATAGAAACTCCTGATTTAAACAACAAAGAGAAAGTTATGGAAATGCTCTTGTGGTGCGGATTTGAGAATCCAATTGTTCACACATTTCACTCAAACAAAGGAAGAAAATAATGCTAGTATCTCACAATTATAAGTTCATTTTTATTAAAACAAGAAAAACCGCTAGCACATCAACCGAGGCATTTTTGGAACGATTTTGCGTAGACCCATCTATCATGGAGGCTTATGTCCCGGAACACTCTGCGGATGAAGTTGAGAATGAATTTGGAATCATTGGATCCCGGTGGCGTGGTAAAGTTGGAAAAAGGACATGGTTTAATCATAAGCCTGTGTCTGAAATAAAAAGAGATCTAGGAGAAGCTTTATTCAACTCTTATTATAAAGTTTGCAATATCCGAAACCCCTATGATTTAGCGGTTTCCTATTATCATTTTATGGGCAACAAAGAAATTGATAAACTTAGATTTGAAGCATTTGTGAGAAACTCATCAACGATCCATACTTTAAAGACAAACACCAATCTCTGGTCCGACAATGGTGTCTATGATTTCGATTACATCAGAATGGAAAGCCTACAATCTGATCTTATCACTTTCTTGGACAAGATTGGCTGTCGCTCTAAGTCGTCATTTTCATTGCCTCATTTTAAGAAATCAATAGGTCGATGTGACTACAGAGATTATTATAACCCAACTTCCCGCAAAGCAGTGGAACAAATTTATGGAAAAGAAATTGAACTTTTTTCATATAAATTTTAAAAAAGTCTTGACAAACCCAATAAATGGTGCTATAATAAGACTATAACTTTTTAATAGGAGATTGTTATGGATCATAAATTATCAAATCAAGCCGTCGGAGCAATCATGATGGCACTACAAAAATCACTTCTAGACCAGAGCGATATCGTTCCTGTTCTAAGAAGTTTCAACATTCAAGTCGATGACGCTGGACAGTTGGTTGTCATGAACCCGCCAACGTTTGAGGTTCCAAAAAGCATCAAGGTCGATAAGGATGCCTAGATACACTTATAAGTGTTTTGACTGCGAAGAGGTGTTTGACGTTGTTCACGGAATGAATGACGAACACTTTACATGTGGCTTTTGTCATTCGATAAACATCCACAAAGTGCCTCAAATGCCTCACCTCGTCCGCAAACAGACCTCAAAGGGTGGTAAGGTAGGCGATGAAGTAAAACGTGCCATAGAGGAAGGTAGAGCCCTTCTGAAAGAAGAGCGAAAGATAAGAGTGGAGTTACCAGATGACAGTTAGTATTTGGCTCGGATTGGCATTGACAATCTCTGCATCAATCAATGGAGTTTTGATTTGGTTCTCTCGAGAACAATCGAGACAACTTTCTACAGTAGCAGATAACTCCGAAGACCTCTTGGAAATGATCGTGGGATTTAAGCAACACTTAAAAGCTGTCTACTCCTTGGATTCTTTCTATGGAGATGAAACGTTAAAGGCTTTGATGGACCATGCCGGTTCCTTGTCCGTCATCCTTGAAGATCAATATGGTGATATTGCATCATTATCAGAACCGGTTGAATATGAAGAACTTGGAGATCAAGATGGCTCGGAAGAGAACGAAAAAGAAAAACATGTATTTTACGCAGGAACACGAAGACGCGATAGTTAGATTCTGTTCGATAGAGGATCAAAAAACAAAAGACCGATTGTACAAGAACATGATTCAACCTGTGTTCTCTCAGATGGTTGATAAGATCGTCTTCACATATCGCTTTACAAGCCTTCCAGACATCGATGACTTACGAGATGAATGTAAGGTCTACTTGACTACTATCCTTGGCAAGTTCGATCCTGCAAAGGGCTCTAAAGCATTCTCTTACTTTTCGGTCGTTACGAAGAATTGGTTCATCCACAAAGTTAAGAAGCACAAGAAAAAGCTCGAAAGAGAAGTGCCATTGGACGTTGCGGAATTAGATCCTGATATTCACTTTGTTGACAAAGGTGAGTCTTTTCAAGATAGAAAACTGCGCCAAGAAATGATGGTTAATCTACGCGAAGAAATGGCATCTTGGAAAGATGACTTTCAGAAAGAGAAAGAAAAGAAGGTTTATGACGCCGTAATGATGTTGTTTGAATCTGCAGAAGATATTGAAATCTTTAACAAGAAAGCTATTTATCTATATCTCCGTGAACTAACAGGGATGAATACTAAACAAATCGTTTCTCAACTCAATAAGATGAAAAAGAAATACAGAGACTTTAGAGATAGTTGGGACAACGGCGAAATTTAACGAAGGACTAATTAGGTTTATGAGTAGCGACAAGCACATAAAACAAGCAATCAAAAACATCGATGAAGATCGTGAGACAACTCGCGAGCTTCTTGATGATGCAATGCGGCAACTATCAAAGGACCCGTCTCAACACACATCGTTGGGCGTGGTCCTTGCCAAGTATGTCGAGACGCTACAAAGATCAAATGAGCAACTCGTGAAACTTTGTGGTTTAATGTCGAAGAACGAAAAGTCTGACGAGTTAACAGACAAAGATTTCGCACAGATCTTTGATCAAATCCAAAACTCGGAAGACACCAAGAATGACGATTGAATCACAAAACCAAATCCTAACCCCATATGATAGACTATCTCGACGCCTAGATAATCTTTTCAAAGTAGAAAATCAAGTACAAGCACCTGATGCTTTCGATGCTTACATTTTTGTTGATCATGTAACGGAAGAGATAGCACGAACAGCCCGCAGCGAAGTTGGATCATCAACAAATGCAGCTGGTATTCTGAAGTGCAGAGTCTTTGATGAGAATTTTTATCATGCAGGTCAGTCTAGCCCGCTAGATGCGAAAACAACGAAGGAATATGAATCTGCCATCAATGGATGTTCAGAAGGTTACGTCAGAGGTGATCACCCAAATCTTGCATCTTTAGCAAATGGCTCTATTTGGACTTGTACAATGAAAGGGCAAACCATTCAACTGCTGACTCTTTCTCGAGCGACAGCGTTTTCTTTTAACCCCACCACTGGAAGAGTTGAAGGAAGCACCGGTGGCGCAATGGGTGCCATGAACAACGGCAGAAAAGAGCCCGTTGGGAATAGACCAGACGGTAGTAAGATTGAAGTTGCTTATGCGGCACCAAACTCCATGAAGGCGCAAGTCGATCAATATCCTCACTATAGAGTCTTCTTGGACACGTTTGTCACCAAACTAGCTCAAACTGCATTTTCTCAAAATCAAATTGTGGTAAATTCTATGTATAGGTCGCCTGTAGACCAAGCAAGAGCCATGGCAGGATCCAGATATCACGGACCAAATTCTTATGTCTCGTTTTATGCATGGTTTACACAAGAATATGGTGATGGTCCTCTAGCTAGAGAGGTAGGGAAAGTAATTATCGATAATAAAACTGCTACTAGTAGCGCCGCGATGCAAACTGCTCTTGTCAAGGTTATTCAAAATCAAGCTAACCGAAACAAATATCTATCAAAACACATGCAAAACGGAGCCTTCGATTTTCAAACAAAAAACTTCTCCATTGCTGACGTAAATTTAATGCTGGATGTTTTGGGTGAAATGAAACCCCACTTAGTAACTTATTACAATTGGGAAGGCGTATGGTCTTATCCTTTGGGTAGAAACAAAACACCTGCAGAAAAAAAAGCAGCAGGTTTGGCTAAGAGAAAGGCCGATGGGAAAATCGCCAATGAACACATTCACTTAAACGTCAATAGAACTACCAACCCAGGAGAATAAAGTGGCTAAAAAAATTCATGTAAAAATGGTAGCAGCATATAATGCTTTACAACACGAAAACCGAAAAGACTTTGAAGCGATCTCAGACGCTGAAATTGCTAGATTGCCTGCAAGAAGCGGATTGTTTTTGACAGACGATGATGAAAAATTACCAGCTTTCCATCCTGTTCGGCCTGCGGAAAAAATCATTTCTAGGAAAACAATTAAATCAAGCGACCCTTCGTTGCCTGACTATAATGCTGGTGCAAGAATTATGCTAACAAAGGATAACTTCGGAGCAGAGTCGACTGGTCTCGGAGGCGCTGGTGGCACAAAGTGCGAAGCGATTGACATCGTAGCCGGACAGTTGTCTGCATCTAAGGAAATTCGAACATCAAGCACAAGGTCTAGAGCTAACTTTGCCGAAGATGGAGCCAGAATCTATCTTACAGAGCGTGGGAACGTCAATCACTACTTTGCAACAGAAAACTCTGATCCACTGACTGCAATCTCGTCCAATCTAAAATCAGGAATTGGAATCAAAGCTGATCATACGTTGGTTATAGGCCGCGAACGAGTTCGCATTCTTGCTGGTCTTGCGAAATTTAAAGGCGAAGAAAGACTTGTAACAGGAAGCGACAAGGTGACTGCAAAGATTGAAATCGGAGCCATCACTGAGGATGATTATCAACCAGCAGTTCGTGGAGAGAACTTGGTTAGATATCTTTATGAAGTCAAAGATTTTGTCGACACATTAGCTGCAAAAGTTGATGCGATGGAGCAAGAATTGGCTCTTTATCAAATAGCGCTTGCAGGACATGTCCACGTTGTTGCTGTCGCTGGACCATCTACACCATCACCATCGGCTGCAACACAGGGATTGAAGGGCGTTAGAAGGATGTTTGCTCAAAAGCTAGATGGAATCATCGAAGAGTTTCACAAAGCAAAAACGGAACGCCAATTCTTGGGAACCAAAGATGGTGCACTCAAAGGGGTCCCAAGCGACTACATTTTAAGCAACACTGTGTTCATAGGAAGGTAACATGTCAGAAAATTTCGAACAATTTCAACCAAAGGTTTGCGCTGAGCCACCGCCTCTATTGCCATTGAAAAAACTATGCCCAGCCTGTACTCCGAATAAGTCATTCATTGCTCCTGACTGGAGACAGATCCCAGAAGAGACTTATCTTGACGAGGCCGCTTGCGAATACAAGATTTGTGTCACAATCAACAACGAAGGTGACTCGTTCACAGCAGCAGAGTTTCGCAACGCCGTTGGATCAAACAAATACCCCACAAGAGACCACTTGTTCCGTTCATTTGTTCAGCCTGCAATTCGATTGATTCTTGAGGACACTGACAAGCTAATCGCACAACAAATCATTTGTGCATCTCATGATGGTCCTGCTTTTGCAGGAAGAGTTGCGAATGAGCTATTACAAGAATATGATAACTTTGACGGTATCTATATGGACCTCAAGGACGACCCTCTCGGACAAGCCAAAGATTGCCCAGATCTCGTGACAAACACTGTTTTTGGTTCAACCTCATTTGATCCAGAAGAGCCACTATCCTTCACACAGTTTGTCCTACAAAACATTTCAAACGAAGTCAAGAATCCATTCGCTCTCGAGCTTTATGCAAGAGCAATCGACTTTGACATTGATCCCATGCAGAACTTATTGAAGGTTTTGATATCGATTCCCGCTTTCATTCTTGATGCTGTTCCTGATAATCCAACAGGGCAAGAGATTCAACAATCAGCAGAGGCAACAAAGTCAGAAGTTGAAATAGATGTAAAAAAATTCTTCGGACAAATTACAAGGCTGAAGATTTCGCTCATTTCATATGCTACATACCAGTCTTATTTCTATCAAACTCAAGACGGTTTCTTGAAATTCAAAGAAAGCGGGAGTGACTATTATGCTTCGTCATTCTCTGCAAAGATCCAAACATTCTATGAGGATCTCAAAGCGGAGGCTAACAGTGGGACCAAGCCACGTAAGAAACGCTGGAATCTTCGATCAAATATCCCCAGTGTAATAGTGAAAAACGCAGATAAGATAAGAATCACCTTTATGACAGGTGAGAACGGCAATCCTTATCGAATCAAGAGAATCGAAGCAAAAAAGGAAGGGTGTGAATATCAGCGCATCTGCGGTCGTAATAGTAAGTTCGCAAAGAAGTATAGTCTCAAACCAACAGTGATGAATTACATTGCTAAGATCAATGAGATAGACACTGCATTGAATGCTCGAGAGTCTTATCCTTGGTTAGACTTCTTAGTTAAGTTTACCTATCCACTCTTGATTGTGGACTATGGAACCCTCAATGAAGAATCGGTGACTGATTCTTTAGGAGAATGTGTCGCAAACAACATCAAAGACTTTGGTGGAGATCTTAAAGATTATGTTCTAAATGAAGCCTTGGATCTTGTTCAATCGTTAGCCTATGAATTCAACTCAAAGCAATCATGTCAGGATTTATTAGCAGAGTCAGAGATTGAAAAGAAGTATTTTGAGAAAAACCCAACTCCCGGTTTGGATGCAAAAAAAGAAGTAAACGAAACTCTAAAGGAAAGCGAAGGCGAAGCTTTGGAGAAAGAATATTCTGAAATGCGTAAAGAAATTTCTTCTTTAGAGGAGAAGTTGAGACTCTTAGATATTAGCTATTCCTCAATTGAGAATTTACTGGAACTTAGAGAGTCTGATGAATTGGATTTTGACCTCAATGGCGGCCCATCGGAAATGGGTGCGTCAATAAAGAGAGACATAAGAGAATACACAAAGCAATTAGAGAACATAGATAAAGAAAAGAAAAACACAAACAATGAAATAAAAAAGATAAAAGATCAAGCAAATGAGCTCAATCAGGATTCTGCCAATGGCGGATTGTCTAGAAAAGGAAAGAGGCAACTTAGAAAAAATGCTGCCAAGAGAGCTAGAGAGGAAAGCAGGAAAGAAGGTAATCCCTATTGGAAAGAAGCAAAGAAGCTTGCACTTGAAGAGTTAAAGCATCAAACAGGAATCTTATCATCTCTGATTGATATGGAAACATTCATGACAACCGGCGAGATCACTTCGCCAAAAGCAAACGAGAAAGCAAAATCAGAACCTGAAAATTTACTGAAAAGAATGACTCTCTGCAACGTTCAGTCTCTAAGTATCAATGCAATCCAATGTCTGTTCTCAGGCGTAACGCAAGAAGCAGCATTCAAGAAGATTGTCGAATCTGCTCTCAAAGCAATGGACATTGATGTTATGGGCTTCTTCGTTCAAGGCTTGCCTCCTGCAAAACAATCCGAACTTCGCGAAATGGCGAGAGAGAAATGGGCAGATATGCCGATGCCTTGGGAAGAAGGTTTTTCTACTGGTTCATCACAAGATGCGAACCCTTATTTAACCTACCTAAGTCAAGATGGAGAAATGACAAGCAACCTAGGCTCTCTAAAAGTGAAACTAAAAGAAGACTTAGCGAATATTGAGAATCAAATTGAAGATAAAAACATTCAACTTAATCTCGACGGAGAAAGTGACCTAGAAGCAACTCAATTTCTAGAAGATCAGTTTGGCGAGATGTTTGGTGCAACAGCTGAACAAGGAGCAACAACGGAAGAAATCAGAGAGGCCGAAGAACGAAGGTTCAAACTAAATATCGAAATCGAGCAACTCGAAATTGCAAGAAACGACGTTCTAGATAAACTTAAGCAGTTTGAAGAAGAAGACTTCTCGCAACTCCCACCAGAGAGACAACAAGAACTAATACAAGCTCAAACCAAAGCACAGGGAACACTCGGCAATGCACTTGGAGATATTCAATCTGAACTTATCGACATGTACATTGAGAACATGATGGATGTCGTTGGAATTGATGAATTGATGTCTCACTTGGATAGATTTCCCGGTGGACAACTTGTTCAACGATACATAAACCAAGTTGGGTGTGCCTTTCAAGGCCTTCACAATCCGCCTGTAAAGTCTTTTCTCTCGACCTTATCCTTTGACCCTTGTGGCGACGGAAACATCGGCCTAAGCTTTCCAGAGAAGATGAAAGACTTTGATTTCCGGACACTTAAGCCATGGAGGAAAGATTTCCTTGCAATCTTGAGAAACAAATTTATCGAAAAACTTGAAACAGTCTTGACACAAATCTTGGTTCGAATGATACTCAAATTAATCAAAACGGTTGATGATGCTCTGTGTAAAAGCATCAATGCTACTGGTCAGTTTGCAGCGGGTCTCTTGACCGGCGACAATCAAGGTCTAGACGAAGCAGTCAAAGATGCTTTCTGCCCAGATGCTGATGAAGATCTCGACAAGATCAAAGAAAACCTTTTCAACAACGCTCTCGGAAAGGGCGGTGGTGGACTTCAAGCACCAAACACCGAAGCATATGATTGCCTATTTCAAACAATGAATGCGACAATGTCAAAGCAAGAAGTTATTAATCTATTGACTAACACTCCATCAAACATGGATTCAAATGTCATTACAAAATTATCGCAACTTGTTAATTCTCGATGCCCCGATCTATCACCAGTCCTCGGAGATCCGGAAGACATTAAAGGTTGTTTTGGTTCGATGCAAAAGTTCATTCCTCCAGAACTCAGAGCGTTCTTGAAAGAGCAAGCCAATCAAGTTCCAGAGAGCCCTATCTTTGATTCAATCTGTTTGACTCAAGAGGAGTTGGATAAGTGGAATAATGATCGAAGGATGATCTATCTAGATAATGGGCTTGACGAAGAGACTGCAAAAGAGCTCGTAGATAAAGCTAACGAGCGTGCACTTAATGACCTAGGCACTGTGTCTGACATTCTTCAAAAAGGCCCTGAGGGGCTATTAGAGGAGGCCCTAGATGACCTTTTGAAACAATCCGATCCCGGATGCGAAACAGATCCGTCAGCAATTGTTCTCGAAGATGAAGATCTCGCCGCACAAAAGTTGGACATCTTTAAGGACTTTTTTAAGACAATTGAAAAGAAGTTCATTTCAGATCTCATCAGAGGAAGGCACTCAATCTTAAACAATATTCTCATCGATACTCACGGAAACAGGCTAGGCAAGCACGACAGAAGAGCAGGTCGACCGTTTCTCAGGCCAAACTATGTCGACAACGAAGAAATGCTCGAGAGACGTAAAGAACAGGCCCCATTTCAAATTGACATTAAGGTCCCCGCAACTGACATTGATTTTGGCTTCCCTCACGATCTGGACAGGATTAGGGGAGAATATCCGCAAACCGTTGGTGGAAGATTACATCAGGCAATGGCAGAGATGGAACTTACATACAATTCGAAAGGAGAGTATACTGTTGTCATGGGGTTCGTAGACAATGGAGAAGACCCTGATTATGGAAGTAAACTGTTCTATAGAGTCCTTCCTCGACGGAACCCGACACACCTTATCCATGTTGACGAAACCTTCTGGCGTAAAATGTCAAAAGAAGAGGCCGAGAAGCTCGGACTCGAAGATGTCGATTTTGGAGCTGTAGAGAGTCCCAACTCAAGTCGATTTAGAATCAAAGACTTCTCTGTTCAAGATATGACAAATGAAATCGACTATAGTGTGTTCGAAGAGCACTTCAACGTTGAGACTGTTTTGTTTCGGAACTTCTTAATGAAGAAAGCAAACATCTTGATAGGTAACTCAACACTCAATAAACTCGAAGAGATAACAGACGAATGGAATCTCGATACCTTGAATTTTGTCAAGAATTCTATTCTTGAGGACCATCATAGTAATTCCCAGAAACCAGTTGGGTTTAAGTTCGGAGCTGACGATCAACAAAAGGTAACATTCAGAGATCTTCTCTATGTGAATCCTGAATCAGATCCAGAAAATATGTCGACGTGGTATTACAACAAGTTCCCATGGGACAAAGTGTTGGGAAAATCAGCAACTGAACATCCGAGAGTTCATTTCTTGGACCCTTCAATTCACGGCGGATCTTACTTGTTTCCAAAGATCTACGTTGAGCCCGCGACCTACAGTGGTTGGATGGGTATGATGAAAACATTCGTTCCAGAGATGGAAGTGTGCGATGATGCTGACAATGGATTTCTGCAGATCAACGATATTGCGCGAAGAGCGAAGAAGGTCGAAGGGTCACTACCGGTAGACAAGAGGCTATCTCAGGCTCCAGAGTGTAGATTTGAAGTGCCTTATGATAGACAACTTACTCCTGCAAACCATGGAACTCTCGAAGGTCTTGTGTTGGCTACATTGAGAACTTTCGGAACTGAATTGATTTTACGGTCTTTCCCGATCTTAGGATCAGTGAGACTATCTCTAGATAACTATGATAGTTCTTTCTTTACCATGATGGCCGGAAAGATGGAGCAGGAGTTCATCGCCGAAGAAGGTCGTTGGGACATCAACATGGTTAAGTCGTACACTTACTATCTGCTGTTTATCGAACAATGTGTGCAAGTGGCTCAGAGACAAATCAAAGATGGTCTTCTAGAAGAAACCCCAGAAATGACTCAAGCCTTGGAGAAGCTAAACAGGGTGCAATTGGATTTCCCTAGAGAAATGAAGAGCCCAAGAGGCCTTGAAATGACCATTAAGGGAGCATCAATCATAGGACACAATGCAGATTGGGAAGTTTACTTTAACAAGTTCGAAGCTTCAGAATATAGAGACAGACTCAAGAGAATGTTGCCTCACCGTCGCAGAATGGCCATGAAAGTTGCAGCAATACACGACTCAAAAAATCATGCACAAGTTCTGTTAGCAGCCATGATGGAAAAAGAAATAGGTGGAATGATGAATAAGATAATTCAAAATCTTCGACCATTACCTCACGTTTGGGATGTGAAGAAGTATGCCATATCGGATCTGGGTGTTTTAAGTTTCTCCGACATTCAATCCGGACGCGCAGCTATCGAAGTTGATGTCGTTGAAGGCGCATCCAAGCCTGCTTATGGTTCAATTATAGATTGTCCAACTAATCGCAACACAACATCGTTTACAGAACGAGTTCCTTCTGGTTCGTTGCCTAAAAAAGGAGCCATGTTTCTAGAAAAGTATATCAGAACAATCTCGAAAGATGAAGTCGAACAAGTCATGACAGTTAAGGAATTCGAACAACTCATTGGAACTCCAGGTCGATTCGATGAGAACTCAAAGTTGTCTGATTACTTTGGAAACGCTACAGTTTTGAACGGTGAGTTCTATGGAACCATCGGCATCAAGTTCGGAGTCAGGCTCATTTATGTTCCACACGAGAGTTCTGGGATAACATCTAATCTAGACTCTTCAAAAGAGAGAGTTGGAAAGATCGGAAATTATCATCACATCCCACTTACTCACTATGAGAATGACGTGTTAGACAAAGTCATCAAAGACATTGACTTTGATGATGAGAACATGGGCGAAGATCTCAAGTGCTATGTTGACAAACTAGTGGAGACGGACGACTTCAAGTTTATATTCGAAACGATTATTAAAACCACAACATTCACATCGTTGTTTGGGATCTACTCTTACTACAATTTCTTTGAATCAATTGGCCTTGGTGATAACGAAGTGGACCCAACTCGAAGAAGAAAAATCAAAGGTAAGTGGAAAAGAAAGGTTTTTGACAAAGTCAAGACAACACTTAAGAGACAATTCAGGTCTACTTATCGATCTGATGACGATGAATATGAAGGCGGTAGACAAGAGAAGCGACAATTTGATGCGAGATGGTTGAGTAATTTACTACCAGACTCTTATATAGGACTAGACGGTAGCGTCCGTTGGTGGCAATCAGTCAGGGTCGTAAGCGTCAAACCTTTCGGTGAAGATGGCGACGATTGCCTGAATGATTTTCAAAAACTTTTTAAGGATTAAATTATGCCAATTTCAATTATTTTTCCCATTGAGCTCGGTGCACCAGTTGTGCCGAATCCCAAACTCGGAATCACAGGTCAATACGCCGTTTCTTCTACATCGTTCGGAGCAGCATCTTACCCAGACTGGACACAAACAGATGCCATCAAGCAGAATCTAAAAATGCTTCTGTTGACTAGGCCTGGAGAATATGTTATGGATGCCAACTATGGCATCGGCTTGCAAGACTATTTGTTCTTGCAAGAACAAGAAGTCGACACAGGCGGCCTTGAGTCCCAAATCCGTTCCCAAGCAGAAACCTACATGCCCTACATGACAATCACGAATCTATCGGTTACATTGGAACCTATTAACTCAATGATGAGAATTCGCATCGAATTCTTCTATAATGAACTCACAATTCCAGAAGTTTTTGAATTGGAAGTTATTTAAGTCAAACTATTTAGTCTTTGTGAGGGACCATTAAATGTCAAAACAAAAGAAAACACCCATTAAGTACACCAGCAGAGACTTCGATTCGATAAAGTCAGACATCGTTGAGCATGCCAAAAGATTCTATCCAGAACAATGGAAAGACTTCACAAAGGGAACTATTAACTCGCTATTAGTTGATTCGGTTGCCTATGTTGGAGACGTTCTTTCTTACTATCTAGATTACCAAGCCAATGAATCGTTCATGGACTCGGCAATTGAGTTCAACAATATCCGTAAACATGCGAGATCAATGGGCTATAAATTCGCAGGCTCAGCTAACTCTTATGGGTTTGTCTCCCTGTTCGTTCTTGTTCCATCGAATCTAGACGGCACAGCACCTGATTTTAATTACATGCCCATCCTTCAAAAGGGATCATCTTTTACAGCATCCGGCGGAGGAGTGTTCACGTTGACGGAAGACGTTGCATTTGACACACCGACTAATGACATGGTTGCAGCCCGATTTGATTCTTCAAGCGGACAAACAACCCATTTTGCCATCAAGGCTGTCGGGCAGATTGTCTCTGGTGTGTTCTCGAGAATCACAGTTGACTTGACGAATTCAGCATTCGAGAAATTCAAGAAGATCCGAATTGGAGATGCAACTTTCAGCGAAGTCCTATCTGTAAAAGATTCAGATGGCAACACATATTATGAAGTTGACAATCTAGCTCAAGAAGTCGTTTTCAAAGAAACTACGAACAGAGAAGCATCAAGTGAAGGTGTAAGGTCTATTTTAAAGCCCTTCGTTGCCACCAGACGCTTTGTTGTAGAGCAGGACGACACTGGGACCTACTTACAGTTTGGATTCGGCTCAGAGGATTCTGAGGCTGAAGAAATAGCTGATCCTTCAAAGGTCTTTCTAGAGATGCATGGGAAGAACTACATATCTTCTCAAACATTTGATCCATCAAAACTCATCGGAACTACCAAGCTCGGAATTGCTCCGTCTGGTACAACCTTGACCGTTATTGCAAAAGCAAACACTACAGACCTCTCAAGTGCCGGCGCAAATAGCATAACATCCGTTGGAACTGCACGAATGAAGTTTCCATCAGAAATCAACTTAATCTCTTCAAAGAAGAACGCAGTTGTTAGCTCTCTCGAACTTACAAACGAAGAACCGATCATTGGTTCAGCCGAGAGAATGACAAACGAAGAATTAAAACAAAGAGCGAAAAGCTACTATGCAACTCAAGGTCGAGCCGTAACTCGTCAAGATTACGAGTCGCTAATTTACAACATGCCCAACAAGTTTGGGATCATAAAGAGAGCTAGTGTTGTAAATGATCCATCTGCCACCAACCGTAGAATGGCGATCTACATCGCATCGGAAGGAAACGACGGCAAGCTTGCAACAGCAAACGATAGACTTAAGCAAAACATTAAGAACTGGTTATCGCAATATAAGTCTCTCAATGATGTCATTGATATTTATGACGCAAAAATTGTGAACTTCGGAGTGAACTTTAAAGTCTCCATAGACCCACAGTTCTCGAACGAAAACATTTTAGCCCGATGCAACGCCGCAATTAGGGACTATTTCTCGAACCAATCTTACATTGGAGAACCGATCTACATCACAAGGCTTTATGCAATCCTATCGAAGGTCGACGGAGTCGCAGATGTCAAAAGAGTCAATGTCTATCAGAAGACAGGCGGGAACTATTCAATGGTGCGAATGAACTTTAAAGAAGCAATGTCTCAAGATGGAACATTCATTAAGACACCAAAGAATGTTATTATGGAATTGAAGTTTCCAACGACTGACATCAAAGGAGTATTGGTCAGATGATTAAACGTTACTATGCAACAAAGGACAACACGATCACCAATGCTTTCCGAGAGAGCCTTGCAATTAGAGGGACCGATGCGAACATGGGAGCATCAGACATTCTTGAGGTTTTCTCGATCTATGGTCAAGTTCTTGATGAGAACGATGCTTATTCTACTGAAGAAGCTAGAATTCTTATTGAGTTCGACATCTCACAAATCCAAGAAGACATCGACGCTGAGATTGTAGATCTAAGCAAGACTGAATTTTATCTCAGATTGTTTAACGCCGAACACGGCCGAACCTTACCTAGAGACTTTCAACTTGAAGTGTCTGCGCTAACTACCTCATGGGAAGAAGGCACAGGAATGGACATGGAGAACTACACGGATCTCACATATAACAAAGGTTCAAGCTGGAATGAAAGTGGCGCAGGCAACGCTTGGACTACTGAAGGTGGAGACTTTACAGGGACACCATCAATAGCCGAATTCGAAGAAGGCTATGAGGATCTGGTAATAAATGTTACCAGTTTCGTGTCGGACTGGTTAAATAATCTATCCAGTAACTATGGCCTCATCATTAAACTCCCAAGCACTGCAACCGCAGAGACTCGCTCATACTACACAAAGATGTTCTATGCTCGAGGAACAAGCAATTTCTTCAAGAAGCCTTTGTTGGAAGCGAGATGGGATTCTCAAACAACAGATCATCGCAAGACATTTTTGTCTGGTCAGTCAAACGACATCTATCTCTACAATGAGTTGAGGGGAGCACTAACAAATCTAGCTGGACCAGTGACAGTTTCTCTATATGAAACCCTAGGAGGATCACCTATTGCCACAGAAACAGCAACATCACCTGCAGGAACAACAGGTGTTTATAAGGCCGTGGTGAACCCTACAACGTCTGCTAGCACTCTCTATGACGTTTGGTCCAACAACGGCACGGAAGTCGTTACAGGGTCAATTACGGTCACAACACAAGCACCCTCTGGAATACCTAGCATTGGCGACCTTGTTGTTTCCGTTCTGAACAACCAAGACGTTCACTATGCTAATCAAACATCTCGCTTCTACTTTTACATCCGCGAGAAGGATTGGTCTCCAAATATCCACACTGTGGCAACGTCGAGACCAGACTCTAAGGTTTATGACAACCTCAAATTTAAAATATCAAAAGTCGTCACAGATGAAATTATCTTTGACTACGACTTGACCGACGACTCAACTACTCTTTCCTATGATTCAAATGGAAACTTTTTCGATCTTGACATTAGTATGTTGGAGCCTAATTATGTTTATGAAATCAAATTAGCTCTATTTAATGTAATGACCAAGAGCTACCAAGAGCTTCCTTTCAAACATAGATTCAGAGTGGTAAATAATGAGTATTAAAGATTTATTTGGTAAAACTTCCCCAAACCTTGAAGAGACCGTCCAAGATGTCGAGAGTGTCGCATTTGTAGAAGAAAAGACTAAAGCAGACCAAGTCTATCATCCTCAAATTGACTTCTCCGACCCCGAGAACTTTGTCTACTACGGCTCTGCTGAGCTTTACTATGACGCCGCTATTCGTCGAATTTACGAAGACTATCCTTATGATGGTTCGAAGTCCGAACAGATTGCCTTTGAAGAAAAAGCCTCTGCTTTAGAGCGGTGGATGTTCGAGACCAAGTATCCAAAGACAACTGGACATGTGCAACTTGGAACAACTGCTGCCATTAGTGGTGCCCCAAGCGGACCATGGGCTCCAACAAGCGTGAATGAATACATTAAGATTTGGGGCGGATTGCACACTGACTCTTCCGCCAAGAACCTTAATGATCATTTTGCATCTTCTGCGAAATATGACAATGACAAGAATCGCAATCAAAACTGGAACTGTGATTTTGAGAAAGGTGTGACAGTTGAATTCTGGCTAAAGAAAGATCAATTCAATCCAGCCACCGAGCCAAGAGAAGTTGTTTTGGATCTCTGGAATGGGAATCCTTTGTTGCCCTTGAGTGATTATGGTAGATTTACAATTTCTCTCGATGCAGCTACAGCGACAACGGGAGATTTCGTTGTAACCATAGGAGATCAAGTATTTCAAATAACTTCTACTTCGATTGACTTTACAACTTGGAAGCACTACGCCCTCTCTTTCATTAGGGTCTCTTCTGGTATTGAGATCACCGTTTATGTTAACGGGAATGAATTTGAGACTTTTACAATGTCAACATCGATCACCAGCTTTGTTGGAAAGATGGATGGCTTCATTGGAGCACTACAGACACAAGACGACAATGGTGATGGCGGACTGGGTTATGGTAAATTGTCCGCTCAGATGGATGAATTCCGTTTTTGGAAAACCAACCGCACTTCTCGACAAATTAAGCTTAACTGGTTTAACGCCATCGGTGGTGGAGCCAACACTGACGATGCAACATCGGACCTTGGAGTCTATCTTAAATTCAACGAAGGTATCGTCGGAACAAACGCGGCAGACTCTGTTGTGCTCGACTATTCCGGACGTTTAGCAAATGGCGTATGGGTCGGCTACGAAAGCACAACGAATGCTCGCTCAACAGATAGTGCAATGGAATCAATGGGTTACACCGAAACTCCAACACCGATCATCTACAAAGAACACTCCGATGTCAAAAGCTTGATCTCGGAAATGAAAACCAAAGGTCTCTCTTACGACGCAGACCGTGGTCAATCATTCTTTAGATCAATGCCAACATGGCTTCAAGAAGAGGACAACGGCAATCTTCGTTTATTCGCTCAGATTCTTGGTTCTTACATGGACACGCTTCACGTCCAGATCAAAGAGTTGACCGAACTGAAGACAAAGCGCTATCCAATGGAAGGCGTGAAGACCTCGACAATGGCTGCTGATCTTTTGAAAGATAAAGGATTTATGATCTCGAACATGTTCGAAAGCAATGAGGTCTATGAGAAACTAGCATCTGTAAACCTTCAAGATGCTCAATTCGAGACCGAGCTTCATGAAATCAAGAACATCATCTACACAAACATTTACAACAACCTCGAGAAGATCTATAAGACGAAAGGAACAGAAAGTTCCATTCGCAATCTTATCAGGTGCTATGGTATCGACGACGAACTCATTCGACTCAATCTTTACACAGACGGAGGAGTTCAGTACTTCACCGATAAATCTCGACCAACATCTGTTAAGAAGAAATATGTCAATTTTAATCACCCAGAGAGCTTTGATGCAAGCATTTTTCAATCAATAACGTCAACAAGCAGCAGATCATTCATTTCAAGCGCCGTAGATGCCTCTAGAAACGCTTTTACGCTTGAAGCGGACATAGTGGTGCCCTACAAGAAAGAAATTGACGAGAGAGGCTATTTCGCCACTCCATTCCTATCTTCTTCTGTCATGGGATTCCACGAAGCACAAACCGACCCTGCTGATTTAACGTGGGGAACTCAAAATCTGTCTGTCTATCTTGTTCGAGACTCTTTAAATTCGCGACATGCCAAGTTTGTAATGCGAGACATTGCGGGAAATATCGAAGAAGAATCTGACTACATTTACGACATTTACGAGAATGAGCATTATAATGTTGCTTTGCGAATTAAACCACAGACTTATCCATATGCTGGTGGTGTCACAAATACGACCCCAGACTATGACATCGAGCTTTATGCCGTAACAACCAACTTTGGCGAGATCGAAAACGAAGTTCTATTGTCAACAACTGTTTCAAACTCAGATGGATTGGCACTAATGAATGCATCCAAGAGAGTCTATGTCGGAGCTCACGCTCAAGACTTCACAGGAACAGTTCTGCAAGAAACAGATATCCAAGTTGGCGGTGTGCGAGCATGGCTGGACTATGTCGAGAACAACGAAATCTTAAACCACAATAAAGATGTCTTGAATTATGGACAAAGCTCTTCTATTGACGGGTCAAACCTTTATTTGATCGATGACGTTCAAATCCCATCACAGGACTTGACAATTCTCAATTGGGATTTTGACACAGTTTCAACATCTGATTCAATTGGAGAGTTTGAAGTTGAAGATACCACTGGTGGACACTCCGACACAGTCTATGGATGGATTGACGATCTGATTCGTCGAGAACACAAAGCTAAGGGCTCAAATTTCCCTCTTGACGACACTTCGGTCGTTGGCTATGAGTTCATCCAAGCTTACAAGAAACAGTTGCCAGAGAGCGCCTATGACGCTCAAAACATCTACATCAAGGGTGATCAAGAAATAAACTTCTCAAATGACGATGATGTCAGTGACAACCTTTTCATAATGGAGAAGTCTCCATCTGCTTTGATCTCTGAAGAAATGCTGAAGTCGTTCTCGACAACATTAGAGTTCGCCAACCTAGTTGGTCGCCCTGTTGAGAGATTCCGCTTAGAATACAAAGACTTAGCAAAAGCAAGACAGCTGTTCTTTGATAAGGTCGAGAGCGACATGGATTTCGACAAATTCTTCGAGTACTTCAAATGGATCGATTCAAGCATCTCCTCAATGGTCAATCAATTGGTTCCAATGTCAGCAAACTTTGCTGGTGGGATCGTTGACGTCATCGAACCTCATCTCCTTGAGAGAGACAAATATCAACGTCAAGTTGGACTTCTCAACACTATCACTTCAACTGAGGCATCAATTCGTGGTGTTCAAGAGTTGAAGTACAACTGGAGAGTTGGACATGCACCATTGTCCGGAGACGAAAACGAAAACTGCTTATGGCAAAAAGAACGTAAAGAGAATAGTGTTGTCGAAGAAGAGGCGATTCGTCAAGTTCTTGTGAGACAAAACGACCAAGAGTTCACAAACCCTGTTGTTCTTTCTGGCTCAACTCAATTGATCTCTGGGTCTTACGCTGCACGTAGATTCTCGAAACCTTACGCATTAGATATCGGATTCAGCAACTCAATTCATGGAGGAATCAACTACTCGGCAAACAAAGATCGAGACATGATTACATCTCAGATAGCTGTGGGTAATGCATCCACCGCAGGAACACCCGAGAATGTTGTCATCATCGGCGCGGGTGATGGAACAGGAACAAATCCCAAGCCTGCATGCATAGATGAACATAGACCTGAAGAATTGAGAAAATACAAATATGACGGATTCGCTGTGCTTGGTCGACATGCAATTCTATCGTCGCAAGAGCCAAAGAGTGACGATGATCAATATGCATATCGACAAAAGATTTCAAAAATCATTCCCGGAAACATTGTTTCATCAAGCGTTAACACTGGTTATTCTGCTTTAATAAACAGTCCTGCCGCCGATGGCGGTTTTGGCGAGGGGTTCGACTTGGTCAACCTCCACTCAGATACTACAGACATCACGAATGAAATCTCAATTCAAGGCCCATTTACTCACACTCACATTGGAGGTCGTCAGTCACGACACGTTCACTACATGGAAGGCTTTGACGAAACTGTTGGGAACATCCCAAACATAGCAGATAGACCAGAATCGTGGAACATTTACATTGCCGAACTTGATGCAACCGAAACACAAGAGGGGTCTGGAGTTGGCGATGGGGCAATTGGTTTCACAACCCCAGACTACTCTGTGGGAAGTCTTGATTCTGATCAACAAAAAGCAACTCTTTATCGAGAAGAGAGAGCAAAGCGACCCGTAAATATCAAAAACATTCAAACTAACCTATATCAGGACGAAAATGGAGATTGGCATCAAGAAGGTAACTATGGCAACTTCATTCGAAACTACGAAGCCATGTCGACATTTGGAGATCAAGGTTACTTCTTGAGAAGAGCCGGTGATCTGTTGCCTGACATTATTGAAAGCGCTTTGCCCGAGACGACGAATTATTACACCCTAGCAAGCCAGTTCGTGACTACCGTTGGAAACCTGTTTGCAGGGCCAAACAATAGATATAATGACACTGGCTATACTGTTCCAGCAGTTCAAGGTGTCGCTGGTCAAACCGCAACTGGTGGTGGATTCACTATCCTAGACATTGATCGGGTCGCACAAGGTCAATACATAACTATCGATTCTATTATTTACGAAATAGAAACATCTATACAAGGTGATGTTGCATTTCCTCTGGAGTCTACAAATGTTGCATTTTACAATGGATTAAAATCAGCATTAGAAGTAAACTTCCCAATCAACACTTTTACGGTCAACTATGTTGAATTTTTGACAGAGACACTTGCAGAGGTCGCATCTGAACCCGCGAGTGGCGGATCCTTTAGAGTACTGGGTGTTGATGACATTGCATCAGGAGACTTTATAACTATCGACTTGGTAGACTATGAAATAGGCACCAACTCTCAAAGTGGACAAACAATTGCAGTACCCTCTACGAATATAGGCTTCTATAACAACATCCAATCTCTATTGGTAAACAACTTTTCAAATGACTTTACAATTGCATATAACGAAACTCTCACGCAGATACAATCACCCCAGCCTGGCCAGACAGCCTCGGGTGGTACTTTTAAGATCTTAGGTTTTGACGATGTTGTATCTGGTGAATTTATAACCATTGACTCAATAGACTATGAAATAGACACATCAGTTCAAGGTGGACAAACGTTATTGACGACTCCCACACCGGCCTCAAACACAGATTTCTTTAATAGTTTAAAGACTTTATTGGTAGCCAACTTTCCTGTTAATGACTTTACCGTTACTTTCACAGAGGGAGACAATGGCGGCCAGCCGCCTGGCTCAGCAGGTCAAGCATTGACAATAACCGGTGCTGATGCAGACATTGGACTTGAATTCGTTGGAAAGCCATCGTGGTCGCCAACAGCACCGGGAGCAACATCACAGCCATTCACTATGTCCTTCTATATCAATGCACCTGTCCCCGCCTTAAACACTAATAGCGTAATGACCATTTATAGTGAATTTTGGACAACTGGAACTCAACAGATAAACACTGCATCTAAGCTGTTAAATCTCACCTATTCAACAAATAATGGATGGACTTTAAGTTTTAGCATAGGATACCGACGGGATGGAGGACAACTCACAATCTTCAGACACGATTTTCATAACTTTTTGGGCCAATATGGCGGACATTTAACACACGTCTTGATAACAACTGAAGGGACTATGAATCACTCTACCTATGACATCAACGGTAACATAATTTCAAGGAACACCCAGACAAAACTATATATAAATGGAGTATACCAGAATTGGGATGCCTACGTTGATCAAAATCTAAACGGCGGCGTTCCCGAAGATTATTATGCCGAAGCAGATCCTAATTTTCCGCATTTATCACCAGAGATCTACAAGTTCTATATTGGAACTTACACCACATCCCTCTCCAACACACGTGGAATTTCTCAGCCCAACGAGACAACGATTTTAGATGAATTCATGATTTTTGATGCTTATTTCGGTGGCAATCAAAACTTAATCGATGAAATTTACAATAACGGCAACCAGCTTGATTATAGTAACCTAAGCAACTTAACAACATATGCTAACGCAAAAGCTTTCTATACATTTTCTGAAACAAATGATGGTTTCACCAACGGCGACACCATTCACAACAAGGTAGCAAACAGCGAAAACCTCACTGTTTATGATAACTCTAGCGACAGAATATCAACATCCTTCTCAGGACCACCCACGTCTGCTGGTACGATAGTTTACCACGCAGAGTTCTCAATTGTGCCAATCAACGATGGAACTTACGGGAACTTCGCGATAAGCGTGGATCCAAATTACTCGTCATTTCCATCTGCAAACAACGAGATAAGTGACTCAATAAATGGTGCTGATCCTATCTCTGCAGTTTATAGCTCTGAAGCCGAATTCACAATAACTCCAAATAGTAATGGTTCTTTTGGAAATTTCAATGTTGCGATAGGAACTGGTAATTCATTTTCGAATCCCCAAGACTCAACCGGTGGCGTAGATTTTGCTCCCGCTGAAAATGATTCTGAGGCACAATTCACAATCGTTCCTCTCAACAATGGGATTTATGGCAACTTCGACATAGCTCTATTGGGCGCAAATAATTCCTTTATCAACCCATCCAATTCAATTGATGGTGTTGACTATGTTGCCTCCGTCCCTTCTTATTTTGTTCCCGGCATTACAAACATCATAGATAGACAAGACCGCTCAACAGGGTCGGCCAACGTAATCCGCACAAGATTTTCTGCACCCGGCGGGCCCGAGATTAATTCGTCTGGTTATCTCGACATTGCGACTCAACAATATTCTGTTCACAACTCTTTGAATTTTAGAAACCTCTCTGTTCGCTTAAATGGTTCCGGTGAAGATGGCGAAATTAGAGTCGTGTCCCATGCAAACCACAGAGAGGGCCTAAGAACTTTAAGATCAAGACATTCGGCTAAATTTGGACTAGATCCTCAACATGCCACGCCGATTGTAAATTATCCAAATGAAGAAATTACTTATAACGAAGAACCCTCGTTTCACAAACAACACCGAAACACTTCAAGATTCCCATCTGAGCAATTTAGTGATAGTGGAGTCCCTACTGTCGGTATTTACGAAAGAAGAGACAATGATCATTTTCATCGACCGATGCCTGCTACCGACTTTCAATACTCTTGGATTCACAATGCATTGAATGGCGATGATGCACCACAACAAGACATTATCAACACTGCTCCAAAGAACGGACTGATTGGGACCACCAATGGTTATGAAGAAGCAATAAAGTTTAATGGTCTTGGGGTAGAACTCGACGATTGCACACAGGATCCGATTGCCGATCCCTTTGTAACTTGGGGCAGTACAGGTCAGTTTACAGACGACGAAGACTTTTCACTGTTCATTCAAGAAAACTCAACAACAAGCCAAACTATTTTGGATTTCTCAGAAATTGGAACATTGCAATTTTCCTTTAATAACCTTGGTTGCAGTACTGTGTCGGCTTTACAAAGCCTAGTTGAAAATGGTCAACCAAGAAGCTTCGAGTCATCAGTGTCATTGCCGACTCTTTATTTCAATCCAGACAATAGTGCCATTTTTGATTATGCCACAAAAAGATCTGGATACATTGAAGATCAAGAAGTAACACTGGTAAATGTTAGCACTGGCGAACCGACTCTAGAGTCTGAAATCAATTATTTGCAAAGAACAACGCCCGGTGGTGCAACAACTGTTGTCACGAGAACACCAAATGACATCATCGAGTTGGTTCCGTTCTCCTCCACACCGGGAGCATTTGAGGTCACAATTGCAGAAGCAAACCAGTCTTATCACTCATTCTCTTCTCAAAACATTCAATGTGCTGATGCCTATCAGGGACTTGAGGTGGACTCTGTCTTTATAGGCAATGATAGCACCGCTCCTCCTTGGAACAACCTGCTCCCCACGCTTTATTATTCATCAGGTGTCTTTACACAGGTCGATTCTACGGTTTACATGTGTAGTGGCTATTTTGAAGACACAATTTCAAACTCATTTTCAAATGCAACAACGACCGCGCCGACATTAGTTAGTAACGTAACTTTCTATGACGATGATGGTTCAGGTGGTCGAGCAACATCAACAGCGGAGTCTAAAACAACAACGGTGGTTCCGGGAAGCTCTTCGCCGGGAGCAAATCAAGTTTCTGAAGCGGAAGCAAACTTAACAACATTTGGTTATGTGGCATCTTCTCACTTAGCAGATAACATCGATGGATCGCTAGAGTTTGAACTGTCTGAGAGTGATGCCACACTCAATTTAAGTCAGACATTTGGACCACAAGCAACTGTTCCATCTTCGTTTAGTCAGATTTACTATTCATCAAACTCTAGTGATCAAGTAATCCTTACTCTGACATCTAGATCAACTGGGACTGGACTTATCGTTGAAGATGATTCTACTATTATCTTCGAAAATGCTACGCTCGACAACACCCTTTTGGAATCAACTGTTTCATATCCGAATTATGGAACATCAGGTTGGGCAACAAGGACAATTACCAGTGATGGTTCAAGAGTCAACGGCGGTGTAACGCAAACTATAACTCTTAAAGATCCTTCATCTTCAACGCCAATAAATTCTGCAAACTTAATAACTGAGACTCAAGCGAATAATGATCTCACATTCTCATCAGTTGCCACCAACATGCCTTGTGCTTCATCGGCAACTTATCAGTTATACACCACCGATGAGGACGGCGTCGTGGAAGACGATGGCATAGACCCGACAAATTCTAGACCTAATGTTGAATATTCTGCTGGTGACAGCGTTTCTTTCCGAGTTATTGTTGAACAATGCACAGATAGTGCCGGAAACCCATACACTGATGAGATAACACTAACTATTCAAGATGCAGCACTGGTCCAAGTTAGCCCACCATAATTTACAAAAGTTTCGAAATAAGAAACTAATTATAGGAAAAAAGGATAGCAAATGTCAACTTTTAAAGATTTTGTCGGATTGAACTCTGGCATTTATGACCCGACTGCTAATGACGCAGGAACAATGAATTCAGATGGAATTGAAGGTAATTACATCGGATACGACCTGCATGGCACAATCGGCTATATTGAAGGCAACGAGTCGAATTCAAACATAACATCATTAACTAGACACAATCCTAGATCTACGATGATTTTACTCAACCTTCATCGCAACGGCCCTTATGGGTACCCGACATGGAAGCAAATTCGAGCTGGTGAAAATCACTTAACGAGATACCAAAGAAAATCAAACATTTTCACATACGTAGAAGAGCACGACGGAAGATTTGGAAACACAAGATCGTTTATCGAACCAGTTGTAGTTGACTCGTATAAGCCAGTGTCTCTTGTTGGAGAAATGAAGGTTTACAACAATAAAACCAACGAGTTCCAAAACCGATCCGTCGAACTTAAGACATCGTTTGGAAATGAAACTGCATTCTTTGCAAACTCCAAGATCAACGATTACTTCGAAACAATTGCAGAGACAGATGAGAACTACGAGCAACTAAAAGACCTCTATCTTGACGGTGGACTTGAAGACGAAGGTTCACCAATCGATTCTTTTAACATGTTCGTTTACCGACAGTCTATCTACCCTAAACAACAATACGCTTACCTTGACGAAACAAGAATTAGAAAATACTATGTTAATACTTTCTGGAGAGCAGACAGGTTAGATAGAACCCAAACAAATGTCGATACAGGATTTGCAGGAATAGTTCCTTCTCAATCCATGTGGCCTCTCGATGTTGCGTCGGATTGGACCACTAGGCAAGAACCATCCGAAAATCAAATTTACAATAATCAAATATCAACCTACAATAACCTGTATAATACATCTTATGATTATAGAGTCTATGAGTACTACATCGGCGGGGAAGAAGGCTCCAACTTTGAACTAATCAGTAACACCGGCCCAACACTTATCTACAGGATTGGAGCCCACAACACCGGTGAAGACACCATTTTGTCTCCTCCTCCATCTGAGGGAGGCTCTGGAATTTTGGTAAATTCTTATTCTCAATTCTCCAGAGGGTACTACAGTTACTTAAGTGGTTACGTTAGACCAGTTTACGACACTCTTTCCTCAAATGCTTTGAAAAATGCACTAACGGCGTCATGTTTTTACTCTCGAAGACATGCAATAAATGGAATTAATTCAGTTGTTTCACCAACAGGAATGACTATCAACGAAATGGCTGGAATGACCCATATCCCAACGGGATCGTTATTTCAAGGTATCCCTGCTTGGGATGCTGCCAAGATAGCATCGAATGAACAAGGTGTAGATAAGTCACCATTCAGAGACTCCTATGGAGAGTTTGCTGAAGAACTAAGGCTAAAAGGCAAAGGCTTCGGAAAAGTTCCAGAATTCAGAATTAGTAACCATGTAGAACGCTATTTGACCAAAGGAATTACCGAAGAACTAGAAGAGATCTTTGAGTTATCTGGTGCTTTGAGTCAAGATTCGACAACGGAAAATCAAGATCATTTCTATCAAATCCTATCTACAACCGATTTTTTAAAACACTTTGACTTAGTCAAGAGTGATCACAAAGATCTATCTAGAGAAAAAATCCTCACCTTAAAGTGCAAAGGGTTAAAGAAATTCATCCCTTACGATGGATTTTACCCTGCTCAAAGAACCGTTGACTTGTCGCAAGAATTTTACGACTCTATCAAGAAAAATGTTGAGATCAGTGGTAACGCTGGTGTCACCGGTATTCCAGAGCTCGGCCTACAAGGAATTTTAGAGCCACTATTTGCTCCGGGGATCTTATTCAACACAATCAAATCTGGTGTTGCAGTTGACTATCCAATTGTACTACCAGAAGATGATCCATCGCGAATCAACGTAGATCAAGATGGTAAAGCGGGAGCGAGTTCCGTTTATGATGAAATAAATGTTTTCAACATTGGATCCAACCTGCAAGGTTGGTTGATCGGCGCAGATCCTCGAACGTTGAATTCTTTCTTTTCTCGACGAATTCCATTCGAAGCTCTTTTGGAACCAGAATTGTATTTGCAAGATGTTTTCATGAGCGTCCAAGAAACACATCCATTTGGGCTATCGGATAATGAAGTGAAGCTAAAGTGGAATGGAGGAGATATTTCTCTCTACAAAAAGAAGATGAACAACTTTCTAGCAGAGACAGCGAATTTCTTTATGATGGATGGAAATTTTAAGACGCTATCCTCTCTTGAGAACAGCGATCCAAATTTTGGAAATGCTGTTTCTGGTAATTACTACTTGGCTAGAGTAAAAATGACAAGAACCACAGATTCTATCAATGGCACTTTAAACGATGCTTATCCGCCACAAACAATCAATGGCAATGAAAATCTAACAATGTACTCGAGACCAACAGCATTTGGTCCACCAGCTTGGGGTACAGATGCTTACGGAACATCAACCAATGGCGTTCCACTAGGCCCAAGCCACGGCTACAATTTTCTTTTTACACCGCCTTACTATCATGGAGAGTCGTGGTGTGACTTAATTTTTTATGCGACTAGGACGAAAAAATATAGCCTAGATGAAATTCTTAACGAAGTCTCCCAGTTTCCATACATGACTAGGTTTTGGGAACCAGGATATGGAGAAATACTTAGAGATTTGACTGGATATTCTGGCTCCAATGACGGAGATGCCGAGCCATACATCTCAAGCGGAAAGTTTTCATCATATGCTAACAGTAAATGGAAGGACTTGTTGGAACTTGGATTCGTCGACCTGGACGTCAGCGTTGTTGAACAAGGCGGTACTGATAATAACGACCCAAACCTAGATGACATGACTGCTCTTGACTCCAACCAATGGAGGGATCCGTGGGCCAACACTAATTATACGACAGATGCTTACAGCTCGGAGACCAAGGTCATCATCGCACCTCAATCTCCGCCGCTGGTAAACTATAATGCTATGCAGCTTGATTCTAGCATAAATTTATTCGCAAAAGGAACTATTAAGAAGATAAAATTAGACAATGTCGATGAGAGAGTTGTAGAAGTAGCCTCCTCTGAAACAAAAAGTTCTAAATCTAGATGGATTATTCAAACAAAGTTTGAAACTCCTATTTTGGATTTTGGAAGCTATGTTAATCTTCGCAAACCTTATGTAGGGTCCAGCCCTCTATATTCAGCTGAGAGTGCAGCTAGAGGAATGTGGCATCAATATGGATTTCTACCAAGAAAAGATCAAAGCGTTTCTTTGCAAATAACAGACATTCCGGAATCTTGGCTAACAAACGCTCTGAACATACCAGTAGACACTGCAAGAAGCAAAATCAAGTCTCTTGCGGACCTTGTCGGATTCTCAAAAGACCCAGTCCGACTAGGAGAGGTTGCCGATGTTAAACAGATCTCCGAAGCTGTTGTTGCCGTTCCGTTCATCGAGAAAGATGGAACTCGACAATTCTTCTCAATTCCTCGAGAAGACATCGATTCTTGCATCAATTCATCTTTGTTGGAATCATCACCCGGCAACTTTACAGCAGGACAGACACCAAAAGCCGGAGACTCTGTTTATCAAATGGTCAAGAAGATGCAAAAGTACGTGTTCCCTCCATCAATGGACTTCGTAAAATACAAAGAAATTGATCCATTCGCAATGTACGTCTTTGAGTTCAAGCACAACTTGACAAAGCAAGACCTTGCCGACATTTGGCAAAACCTTCCTCCAGAGATCGGAACAAGAATGGAAGAAGCCGAAGCAACAATCTCTCATGAGTTGCTTGCTCATGAACTTCTTGGTGGCGGATCAGTTGTTAAGAATGGTGTTCTCGACGATAACGCTGAAGGAAACGGAATCCCGTCGAACATTCAGTGGATGATCTTCAAGGCAAAGAAACGAGCAAAGACAAATTACTTCGACAAGGTCGTGGCAAAGAAAGGAACGACTAAAGACACGTCATCTGAACAACTTGAGAACGCTCAAGGTCAAACTGGTGACGATTTGGGGATCACTTACAACTGGCCTTACGATTTCTTTTCTCTCGTAGAACTAGTTAAAATAGATGCTGAAGTAACGTTTGCGAACATCGAAAATGACGATAAGGGACAGAAGACGATCAAGAAAGTTGAAAAGAAGAATCCTCTTGAAGTTTCGAAAACTCGAGCTGCTGCCCGAGGCATCAACATTGCAAGAGGAAAAGGTAAGCCCAAGAAATGACATTCTTTGACAAAAAACAAGACGTTCTCAAAATCGAATTAACACCTTATGGACGCTCCTTGTTGTCCAATGGGAAGTTGATGCCAAAGTATTACGCCTTCTTTGACGACGACATCGTCTATGACATCTCCGCTATTGGCGGAACCGAAACTCAAGATGGGATCAAAAATCGCATTCTCAACGAGACTCCCCGATTAAGACCTCAGAGAGATCTAACATCTCCAGAGAATCTAATCTCAAACTTCGAACAAGGTGACAACTCCTCACGGCCATTCTCTCATGTGCAACTCAATTACCTAACCGAGCCCCTTGGGACAAGTGATGGAACAGAGAGAGAGGCATCCTCGTGGCACCTAACAGCTATTCTCGGAGAGATTGATTACAACATAGACGAAGAGCGACTTGAGGTTGAGTCAACTTATGAAGCATCAGGGTCTTATCTCCGACAGATTCCACAAGTCAACATGACAGTAGAATACACAATGCAAGTTCGCAACATTAGAGATGACTCACCTGTTCGAGGTCAAGCGATTTCTCCATCAGTTCCAGCCTCTCGAGTATTCGATGATGGAACCTATCTTGAAGTAATGGATGATCAAATAATCACTCGAATCATCGAAAAGAACGGCTTCACATTCAAAGAAGGTCTCGAGATCGAAGCCTTCATCTTTGAAGACGAAGAAAAGCTAATCCCATTAAAAATGACTCCTCGTACGAAAAACATCGTCAACGACATGTTGGTAGATAATAATGATGAAGATTCATTCATCGATATAGATAAGAGCTATCTAGAATATTGGTTATCGATCTTTTTTGACGATGACATTCCAGATTCTGATCTATGTAAAGGAATTGCGAGACTTAAGAAAGAAGACATTCTTCTCGACATTGAAGTTGAGTGTCCAGATGAACAAGGTGATGACTTCGATATCTATCGAACTCGTGTCACCGATGTGGAGAAGTGCTAATGGCTATTGAGAATGTTGGACTTGGCAAATTGCCGAATGTTTATTTTGAAAAGATAACTCTCGAAGATCACGATGAAAAATCGTTTCGAGTTGTTTCTCACTTGATTGCTCTCGACGAACTTGACGAGTCAAACTTCATTTGGTCGAACGATCCTCTCTTATCCGGCTTCATGAAGATTGCATTGATTTCAACATCGAACCCTGAAATGAGAGATGAGTTGACAATTGGTGAGAATCTTCACCCAACAAAACTAAAGATGTCCTCAAATTGGGATAATCGAAGCATGCTTCATGTCTATGGATATGGCGACCTTCACAAATCTGAGGATATCGACGATAAACACTTTAAATTAAAAGCATCCATTGTGAAGCCCAAGGATGCCTCTGAGCTGGCTTTGTTTGCTTACACCTACATTGACCACAAAGAGTTGTCAAACTACCTTCACATCAAGCTCACGGGCCTCCTATCGCATTACATGGGCCCTGTTGTCTCTGAAATTGTAATGGAAGGCGGTGTGATTCCAAAAACCTCTAATTTATTTAGAAAATCAGACCGTGAAGTTTGGTCTGGACCTGTCCATCAAATCGACAGCGACTGGTACTCTGGTCCCCAACCTAGTGAAGGCAGTCTAGAACTTACTCGAGAGCGAGTCAAGAACTCAAAGATTGTGGACTTTAGAGCAAAAACTTTGGCAAACCGATCATCTTTGATGTTCCAAGATTTACCTATAATCTCTGATGTTCACTATTCTTTGAATTCAGAAGCCGATCTGTTCGGTGTTTTCTCGATTGATATGAAGAATCTTGTTTTGTCAAAGACAAAGTTTGGAATGCAAATCTATGGACTCGATGACGCTCTGTTTCTTGATGTTGCAAATGCAATGGTCATCAACTCTGTTGAGATTTACAGAAGGCAAGTTCGATTTCGTCGACAAACAAATTATCTCGGAACACCCATGTTCGCAAAAGAGGACGTGTTGCCGAAAGAAATGGTTGCCTCAATGGCTGACTTGAAAGAATTGCAGGTCGCAAACGATGACTTTATCAAAACTTATAGCTTTACTGATTCCGGAAAAAACGAGGGAGACCGTGGAGAGTTTGTTTATGAAGTCAAAATGACATTTATTGACAAGACTCAAGAATTGATCGAGAGTTTTCTCTTGAATGTGAAGACAAACCTAAACGGCCTCAAAGACGTTGTAAGACGCCTCAACTCTCCGAATAACTACAATGACTCCTTAGACTCATTAAGACCTTCAGCGGTCATTCCTGACGTTCTGACAGCCTATGTTGGAGACTACTACAAGTACATTGGAATGATTAAAGATATTGATCAATTAGATTTGATGGAAATGAAAGAAGCGAAACAATCATCTTTCAATTTGTCAAATTATAAACGCAACTATGGTCTTAGATTTATTGACGATTATCAAAAACTCTACAACCTTCTTTCACTTCGTTTCGGTGTTTCGCCGAAAGAGTTGAAGTTCAATAAAGGAAACCCATCTTACAGTTATCCACCCAACATCATTAACATCTCAAAGACATTCGAAGAGCTTGTCCAGTTCAGCAATGTAGAATCATCTTACGATGTTCTTGGTAAAACTGACAATAAAGAAATTCTAATTCTCGAAAGAGAAGAGATGGAAGCGAGAGCCGATCAAGAGATTGAAAGATTCTTCGATACATCAAAGGCTGTCTCATCTGATGACACTTTCATGATTGACGACAATGATTCCGAAGCACTCAGGGATCTTGGGGCTACCAAGATGATGTTCCTCGCACCATTGGCATTCCATTTTCAAGGACAGCCAATGTCGACCAAAACAATCTCTAACATTGATACTGATCGTATTTCAATTAAATTCATCGAATCAAAACACAAGAAAACTGAACGTAAAGTTTCATCTCGGTCAATGCCTCGTTTGAACCGAAAGCCAATGAAAGCTAAGACGACAAGCAAACGCAAAACAATGAGAAAGTCGAGATTCAAAAAGAGTCGCTTCAAATTCAACTTTAGACCCATTGCTTTAAAAATCAATCAAATCAGCAAAAAGAGGGATGACTATCGCGAGTCGTCAGAATATCTCGGAGACAACTCTGAATTCGTAAACATTGAAACAAAAACAGATCGATCGATTAATGCAAAAGACACGAAACAAGCTCTGTTGCGTTTCTCTATTGCAAACGAAGTTTCAGTAAAAAGAAGCAAAAAGCAATTCGATTTAACCGAGAAAGGATCTTTTTATGAGAAACTAAAGTCGTCGAAACACTACAGCCCTGAGAGGTTGCGCAAACTACCACTTGCAACAAAGGCCTTGTTTAATTCAAGATCGAGAGCTGCAAATAACAACATCCACGAAGCCGAATCCGATATCTTAAAAGAAGTTGACACAAAAGTTGCAACAGAGATGATTTTCCACGCAAACCAAAAGATCGAAGCACTTCATGGCTACGAAAAGAACAGTAATGGCGAATCAATCATGTCCAAACCAATTTGGGTTGAGTTGACGAGCGAGCTTCTTGACGAAAGAGCAGAGATTTTGTGCAAAATGTCTTATGTAGAAGACGCAGCAACAGGTGTTGTTCCAGCAGCAGAGTTTAAGATGCCAGTTCTAAACTCGACATTTATCGTCAAAGGAAGTAGTGTCAATGCTACTGACCCAACTATAATTCCTGACGCTGTAGAAAATCTACCTGAAGTATCAGAAGTGGCCTACACAGCTGGTAACATCGTAAAACAACCAAGGAGCTAACCATGGCGAAACTTAAGATTGCAGATTTCAGAATCGACCCACTATTGCAAGCATTCGGAAAAGCGAAAGTCGTAACACAATCAGGCAACAACGATAGCAAGATTGAAAACTCAAAAGACATGAAAGTCAAAATCCACATGCTGTCTAGTGAAATGATTGAAGACGACGAAAACATTTATGAAATAGCAAAAATCAAAGTCACTGCTGTTGATGGGAAAAGATCTACAATCGCTTCAGCACTCAGTAGCGGTCGAACTACCAGCAATCACGTTACCTCGGTCGTAAAAATGGTCGACTTAAACTCAATAGATCAAGGAAACATAACACAAGCAACCCCAACGTACTCAATAGACGCGCAATTCAACTATGTCTCGCAGGATTACGATGACCTACAAGTCAGCATCCCCGAGCATAATCTCAACTCCTTTTTGGACGAATGTACACAAGACGAGATCTTGAACTTTAAGAAGCGCAAAAACTCTAGGCTAAGCACATTCTCGAGAGGAGATCAAATGAAGAACTTTGTTGTTCCTCAAGGATCTCAAGACAAATTTTCCAAGTCCGCTCCCTATAAGGTGCACATAGGTATCAACGATGGAGTAAGAGGGGACATTTCAAAGTTTCTCCAGAAGATCTCAATCTACGATGAAGTATTAAATGATTATTTACAATCTGATAAAACAGCTTTACAATTCAACATTCAAGATGGTAGAATCGTAAGAGAAGAAGCGGAGGTTATGGGATATGACATTACATCATTTTTCGATTCTGACATCAATGTTGATTTAGACAACTTCTATGGTCTAAATCAAGACGCTAAGGCCTCAAAAATGAGTCTTGACCTACGCAAACACCTCTTCAAGGGCTACATTAAGGGTGTCACGAAAACAGGCTTCAGAGGCTTTTCTGACATTTTAAACAACATCGAATGTCACAAAGAAGCTCTTTGTTATTCATTTGAAAAGTTCAATGAGTTCGAACTTGACTCAGCAAAACTTCAAAACATTTATGCACCTGCTGGTGCATTAGCAACTGCGTTTAGTGACACTCAAGTAAAATATGGTGCAACTTACCTTTATAGGGTCAAAGCTCATTATATGATCATAGGGAACTCTTATTCTTATAGGAATGTTCGCTATTATAAAGAAGATGACATAACTTACGCAACTGCTGAAGTCATAAATAGGCCGAGCATAATGGTTGTGCCATTCGAATTATTCACGGTTTCAAAGTCGATTATCCAACCACCACCAGTGCACCCGCAGGTCACATTCAAAACCGAGAACAACTCAAATAGTGAGATTCAGATTTACTTGTCTCCGACAAAGAACAGCATTAAGTCCGACTTTGTTGAGATAACAGCGAACGATAGCGACCAACGGCAATTGATGGAGCGATTCTTTTCAATGAAAGATGGTAAATTCAAGTTTCACACAGAAGTTGATTCAGGTCTCTATGAAGTCTTCAGACTATCTTATCCTCCAAAGTCTATCGCAGACTTTTCAAGCGCAAAGCTTGGGGAAGTAAGAATGCCTTACCGATCAACTGATGCGATCTTTCGCGATATGGTCGATAGCAACGAAGACTATTACTATATGTTTCGACAAGTCAACGAGAAAGGACTAGTCTCAAATCCTACTTCTATTTTCAAAACAAGATTGGTTGTGGATGCAGACGATGCAAAAGTGATGCTTGACACTTATGAGTTTCCGGAAAGAATTATAAGTCAGCCGAGAACTAATTTCAAATCTATTATGCAAATAAAACCAGCAGTAGAGCAAATGCTGTTTTTGGAAGAACAAAACAACCTATCTGACAATGCATCGATAAAGGGAAAGCTCGACGAACTTAAGTTGGGCATTCAAAAAGAGTCCGTATGGGGGCGTAAAATTAAACTTCGCGTTCGATCTAAGACTTCAGGAAAGATCATAGATCTAAACATCAATTTTGAGCTGACAAAAAACAAAACTAAAGAAGAATTCTAAAAAGAGAGCTATTTAGGGAAGAAATATTAGGAGAAAACACAATGGGTTTTTTAGATAACAGTGGTGACATCATCTTAGACGTTGTTCTCACCGATCATGGTCGAATGCTTTTAGCAAAAGGTGACGGATCATTTCAAATTACAAAATTTGCTCTCGGAGATGAAGAGATCGACTATTCTCTTTACAACAAATTGCACGTAAATGGTAGCGCCTACTACGATCTTGAGATCTTGCAAACTCCAATTTTAGAGGCTTTTACGAACAACTCTTCTTCGATGAAGACAAGATTGCAAACCTACACCAATCTTGAACTGTTGTTTCTCCCAACCTTGAGACTCAATGAGTCTTTGCAGATGAACAAGCGAGTTGATCTTGACGGCGATGGAACAATCGATGGACCTTTCATTGTAGCAGTTGACGCATCAACAGAAGATGGAAACGGTGGAAGTACAGACACTGGAGTCGCTGTGACAGCTGATGGTAGTGTTCGACAAGGCTTCATGCTTGGAGAAACAATTGGTGGAACATCGATAAAAGTAGATCAAGGTTTAGATACAACGGAGATCTCTCCAAAACGTCGTTTAGATGATGATCTTAAAGAAACTAGCTACATTCTTCAAATTGATAACCGGCTAGGAAAACTGGTTGACACTCAAGGAACTCTCGCAGCATTCGATTACATTGATGACGATAACATTGCCTACTACACCGTCGACCTCGGAGATACTTTTGTCTCAGAAATAACTGTCGACACCAAGGACCCTAAAGAAGTTATTCGTGGGCCACGCGGCACTCGAATTGAATTTCGCATCCAATCCTCAATGGATTTGAACACCAGTTCGTTCCTATTTGAACAACTTGGCGGAACAACAACTTTAGCCGACGCTGGCTCAAGCCCATCTAACAACTGCTTATTCATCGATTCAAACATTCGATTGACTGGTGTCAAAACAGGTGTGATGATTGACGTCCCAGTAAGATACGTAAGATTAGCATAAGGAAACTAAAATGACTTTCAAACCACTAAACGAAAATGATGCTGTAAGCACTCGAACACTCCTTCATGAGGCAATCCCCTTGACTGGATCAATTATTTCTGGGTCATATGTCAACACCAACGTGAACCCAGTAGTCCCAACAAATTTAAAAAGTTATCCACATGGAATGTTTCAGACAGTTTACGATTACAATTACCTAAGTTCCTCGGCAAACCACATCTTCGATGTCACATGTGGAATCTCTTCTCAGAGTGCTCTAAGCATTAGCACCAATGGAATGCAATCTAAAAAGAACAATATCTATGGCCAAATGGCGCAACTCTTAATGGGTTACGACCTTACCGGTTCTGTTCAATTGTTCGATGAAGACGGAGACCTATATGGAAGCACAACTGATAAAATGAAGGAAGTTTTTGTTCTTCCCTTTTCTCGACTTCTTGTAAAAGACGAAATCAAGAAAGAGACATTTTCAATGACAGTTGACGTTGCAACTTACGTAGCAGGTGGTCAATTTCCAAGCACAGACCTTGTGACAATTACTGACACCAGTGCATCTACAGAATATCGAGTAAACTCACCAGCTGGGGATTACGGTATTCTTTATGCCAATGGAACTCCCTTGGGCACTCAAGCATCTAAATGTGGATTAATTTTTTACCAAGCAGGGATTGTTGTTTTAACTGGTTCTGTTTTCAGTAGTTTGTTAACATCTGCTCCAACTGATTTCTATGGCGGTGTTGACTTGGATGATGCCCTTGCCGATACTTCGATTGATAATTGTGGAAACGGATTGCTTCACAGAATCGAAAACATCCAATTCAACAACACAACCGAATTGAACTCAACTGTTTACTTCTGTCGTGTTAATCATAACGAGTTCAACTATTCATCGAACCCAACTTACACAGAGGACTCGAGAGTTCGAGTCAAGACACAATCAACAGATGAGCCAGTTGCTTACATCACAACCGTTGGTCTCTATAATGACCGTAACGAATTGTTGGCAACAGCTAAACTATCGGAAGCATTGAAGAAATCACCAAGCACAGAATTTACAATCCGCGCTCGTCTCGACTACTAATTTCGGAGGGCTCATGTCTTATTTTGAACTAAAGGACAATGACGTATTTGTCAACACAATCGAGACTAACCCTCAGCAGAGCTTCTATGTGCACGATGGAAACATTTATCTAAACAACCATCAAGCAGTGTCGGGAACTTACTCTGACAACATTCTTGGCGTCCCTGAAGGCTATGTTTCTCTATTTGAATACAATGTCAATCGAGATCCAAGCGAGCTCATCCACCCCTTCATTACAAAAGGTGGTCACAAGCAGACTTTCAAGTCTATCTCGAAAACATCATGGAACACGGAATTCAATTACGATGGCGAGGTTATAACCGGATCTTATAATATGTCCGCTTCGATCTCGAGAGAAACGATGACTTCTCCATCTGCCAAACTCAGAGCACTTAGGTCATCTCTAAATCACTATGCGTTTTGGTCTCAATCATTTGACTATGCAAATTATCAATCGGATGTGACAATGATCAACATTCCATCTATCTTTTATGGTTCATCAATCAAGAAAGGATCTTTAAGTTTAAAGATTTTTGACGAAGGAATCTTGTCTGTGGAAGCTACAGATTCAAATCGGAGAGGAGAACTAGTTCACGATGGAAACATTGTAGGGAACATCCTCTATGACGAAGGAGTGATCCTCTTGAACAATACAGACACCGTTGCCACAATCAATGCGGCTAACTATGCATGGACAGATTTTGCAGACTTGAATGCTGCAGGAGAAGTGTCATTTGCTCTAGACTTTCAAGGAGTGTCGCAGTTTCAAAACATGACAATCTTAGCAAAAGCACCTGAAGGCATGCTTAATCACTCGAACAACCCAACTTACCTTCAACAGTCTGAAAATCCGTTTGTTCACTATCACACTTCATCTTATGAGTTCATCGAGAAACGACGCAAAGTAAAGAACGTAGTTCCATCAGAACAAACTGATGTGGAGCCTCCTTTTCAGAAAGAAACGTACATATCTAAGATCTGTCTCTATGATGAACATAGAAGACTAGTAGGTGTATGTAAGTTAGCTACTCCAATAAGAAAAACAGAAGCTAAAGAATATTTATTTAAAATGAAAATAGATCTATAATTTACTTGATATACTCCTTTTAATATGTTATACTTATATTATCTTACCAATACTATACTTATATTATAACATATTATTTTAAATATGTCAACAAAAACTGTTACTTTTTGACTAAAATGATTAGAAACAGAACAATCGGAGCTAAAATGATTTTAGGACTAGATGTCTCAACCACAAGAATTGGCTGGGCAATAATCACGGACGACGGAGAATATGTTGATTCAGACTTCTTCAAGACCAAACCAAAGACACCTTTAGAAGAACGAGCAGAGTCTCTAGAGCAGAAAGTCCTTGAGCCTCTCTTTGCAAAGTATCAAATCAACGAAGTCAGAATCGAAGAGCCGTTCTCAATGTTTTCTGGTGGAAAGACAACAGCAAAGACTATGAGCTCTCTACAGAGGTTTAACGGGATGGTAAGTCTCTTGGCCTATCAACACCTAGGCAAACCTCCAACGCTTGTTGGAGCCACTACAGCACGCTCTAGATGCGGCATTAAGGTCCCAAGAGGAACAAAGGCAAAGGTTGTCGTCCTTGAGTGGGTCGATAACAACATCGATCAGTTTGAAATGGTCTACACAAGACATGGAAATCCAAAGCCGGGACTTGATGATGAAGCAGATGCAATCATTGTTGCGATGTCTCATTTTGATGTTCGAGAAAAATAAAACTTTTAACTTGACAAGCTCCTCAAAACGTGTTACATTATAAACATCATGGAGGACACATGCAATATACAATTTTAATTCCCGGTGGTTTCAAGCCGCCACACAAAGGCCACTACGACTACATCAAGTTTTATCTTGATAATCCCGAGGTCGAAAAGGTCATCTTGTTTTGCGGAGATAAGTCTCGAGACAACATCACGTTAGAGCAAACAGAAGCCATTCTAAGCCTTTATGGATTGATGGAGCACCCTAAGCTAGACTATCGACGTGCGAAGATTAGAGAGGGCAAGAAGAAGACCTACACGAACCCTTTGGCGGATTGCTTTGACTGGGGTGATGAGAATGAAGATGCTAAGTTCGGTCTTGGTTGCTCCGGCAAAGATTGTAACTATCAAGCATCATTTGGCGATTACTTTTATGGAAATGATAATTACGTAACGGCTCCAATGTTCCAGATGACTGACGATCTATCTGCAACCGACTTCCGAGCGGCGTTGAGAAACAATACCCCAATCTCAAAGTTTTTGCCCGACGGAGTTAATGAAGAAGACGTTAGGGCACTTTTTACTTGACAAACCTTCTGTGACGTGTTACATTATAAACAGGAGGACATTATGATCGAGGACAAAAGACAAATTGTAACCCAAGTTCTTGGGAGTTACTATCAAAAGGGCGACGAACATTTGTATCATTGCCCTTATTGCAATCACCACAAAAAGAAAATGTCGGTGAACTTCGCAAACGGCTACTGGAAATGCTGGATTTGTGATGCAAGAGGCAAGAACATTTACCGAATTGTAAGAAAGTTCGGCAACTACCAGCAACGACAAAAGTATCTTGAACTACAAGGCAGGCTCGATCTAAACGAGTTTGACGATTTGTTCAAAGAATTACACAACATAGAAGAGAAGCAACACATCGCTTTACCCGAAGAGTTCATCTCACTATGCAACAAAGACCTGCCAATAGAGACAACGGATGTGTTCCGCTATTTATCATCTCGAGGGATTGGTCGGAGAGAAATATTAAAATGGAAGATTGGCTATTGTAAGGAGGGCCGTTATGCAGGAAGAGTTATTATACCGTCGTTTGACGTGGATGGAGATTGCAATTACTTCATCGCTCGCAGTTACGTTGGGCATTCTTATAGGTACCTCAACCCTCCAGCGGATCGTGATATCGTATTTAACGAACTGATGATTGACTGGGACGAGCCAATCGTTCTCGTCGAAGGTGTCTTCGATGCAATCGCAGCCGGAGGTAACGCCATCCCGATTCTTGGCTCAACTCTTAGAGAGCAGTCACGCTTGTTCCAAGCAATCGCCATCCATGACACACCAGTCTATATGGCTCTTGATTATGACGCCGAGAAGAAAGCTGAGTGGATCATTAAATCCATGCTTAAGTATGACCTTGAAGTCTTTAAGGTTCCAATCGACGAAGAAGATGTTTCAGAGATGGGAGAGAAAGAGTTCAAACAAAGACTCGGATCATCAAGCCCTATCAAGAATGAAATGTATTTTTTCGAAAAACTTTTAGAAAGTATTTGACAAGTCAATTGAAACATGTTAAGTTATATAAAACAACGGAGGACAACATGGGTGGTAACATCTTTAAAAGCACAGCAACATCAATTCCTAGAGATAGGATCGAACCAACAATCAAGGCCTACACCAAGGCTCTAGGGGAAATCTTTCCAATGAAAGAGCACTCTCTAACATTCTTCGAACCAGTAGGTTCAGCAGGCAAGAAGGAAATATCAGGCGATCTTGATCTTGCAATCGATGCATTGCACATAGTTCGATCATTCACGAGCACAGAGTTGGAAAAGTGGGATGTTGATTGGGAAGACTGGAACCTTCTTTATTTAAAGATTGACAAAAGAGCAAGGACTGCGACTCAACAAATGAGCAAGATGCGTGCTTTGTTAACCCTAATCGCCGCAAAACTTGCGGAGAATAACATACAAGTAAACGATAGAGTGACGGCTGGTAACATCTTCACTTGTTTTGAACAACATGATGAGAACGGCCCAACTGGAGACTATGTTCAAATAGATTGGATGGTCGGAGACGTCGACTGGTTGCGATGGTCTTACTATTCTCATGGTGAGATAAGTCTAAAAGGACTACACCGCACGCAATTTCTTGTCGCATTATTCTCTGAGATTGGATATACGTTTAATCACTTCAGTGGAATTAAAGAGAAGAAGTCTAAAGAATGGACAATTACGACCCCCGAGGATGCACTACGTTTGCTTTCGAAGCACTACGGAATGGTAGAGCATAGCCAAACTCAAACATTCGCTCAATTGCATTCTTGGCTGCTTAGAAGCAATTCGAGCGCTTATTTCAGAGTTGTTTCTCGATATCGCGAGATCCTCAAGACACAGAAAGAAAAGATTCCAAATGTACTGACACACACTATTTAAAAGTGATGTGGGGGTGTAGCTCAGTTGGGAGAGCACTTGCTTTGCACGCAAGGGGTCAGGAGTTCGACTCTCCTCATCTCCACCATCTTTTAGAACCTAGGTTCATCGGAGCTCTCACGCCTCCTCTTAACCTCTCTTCGGAGAGGTTTTTTTTGCATTATAGATGTTTGGTGACTATTTAAGTGAAGATCGTCAAACGAAAGACTTAGGAGTCCACAAATGAAACTTACAAAAGAAACATTAAAAAGAATCATCAAAGAAGAACTCGAAAGAGTAATGATGGAAAACGAAGAGGAATGTCCTCCAGAGCACAAACAAGCAGCTCAAGAATGGGCGAATGGACTATTCATGCAGTTAAAAGGCTCTGAATTTACAGAAAGAGTTGCTTCTATTGGTGAATTAAAAATGGACGATTGTAGAATTGATGACAATTACGATGAGACCGTTTGGGAAGTTAGTTTTCAAATTCCTTATCGCCATGAAGACAGTGCATCTGCAGGGGAAACTATTGATTTACATTGGCGCTCGAACGGTGAGCACACAGCCCAAGAAGGCAATCGCACAACTGATGCAGTTCAGATGGATAACACCTTTGATTGGACAAAATATGCTATAGAGACAGCGGGTTACACCATGAGCGGACCATTCACGGGTCAAGGTTACGAATACTACTAATTCATAATCGATTACTTACAAAACCTTGCTTCGGCAAGGTTTTTTATTTTGGAGGCTCGATGTTGACACTTGATCTTCACGGGTCTACACATAGAGACGCTAAACGCAAACTCGAACTATTTATTAATAGCAATTGGCGACGTAGAATGAAGGTCATTACCGGAAATTCAGAAGCTATGAAAGATCTTGTCTGTTCTCTATTGAACTACTACGATCTAGAATATGAGCGAGGAGAGTTCCTCGGCTACATAATTGTTATCGAACACTAGGAGTTATCATGCTATTAGCCTTATTTTTGGCCTGCGGTGGAGACATCGGAATTAGAACAACAGAAAAGGTCCAATCAACAGAGACGGCAACGCAAACAGTCGACACAGCGTCGATAGAACCATCTTCAGAACCGGCAAACGAACCAACAGTTGAACCATCAACCGAGCCGTCCTCAGAGCCCTTAGGGGGCACTGTTGGGCTTACAAACTTTAATCTAGAGCAAGTTGCATGTCAAGCATGCATGGGTGTTAGCCAAGAGATCACAATACAGTTTGATTCTAAGTTCCATAGCAAAATCAACGAAACTCACCCGACTCGGTTTCCTCAAGCAGGGCAATGCACTAACAACGTAAATCCAGTCCAAATCGGAGTCTCAACACAAAACGTTGGACAGTCAATTAATGTCTTTGGAAATCCGAACTCCTTTAGTGCCTTCAACAATGGAATGAACGTTTACACTGGTTTTATTCAAGAATATCAATATGATCGAGATGTCAATATGAATGTCCAACTCCAAGATGGATCATCATTCCAGTTTCGTTCAATTCACGGGTTCGACTTTATCGAGCCATACGAGATGCGCTATGTAGACATCTCCTATGCCTTTGCAGCAGTTGTCTCAAAGTTTGGAACACAATTTTCGTGGGGCCCTTCTGGTGGACAAGACTTGTTTAACATTACAATCGCAACCTATTCTCCCGACGGTAGCCAACTGCTTGGTGTAGTGTCGTGCTCCACTAATGACAGTGGATACTTTATGTTTGATGGATCTTATTTCCAATCATATCCTACGTGGTCATTAACTGCTATTCACATGACAAGATTTTCTCAACAAAGAGTTCCATACGAAGGCCTTAATGGCTATGTTGATGTCCAACTTGAATGGTCTGTTGTAGGAACAGGTCACATCGAGTAGATCATCGCTAGTCTCGACACTATTTAGTAGTGGAGGGCTTCATGTGGAGAACATTCAAATTGGAAGTTTGGTTGAGTTTTTAGAAGATTTCAAGAGCGAAACAACGCCAAACATAGGTATTGTGTTGTCTATTGTCTCTTTCGATAACTTACCAGATGTAGATTTTGGAAAAGAAATAAAGTGGTATTCTGTTAGGTTTGGAAGAATTGATATTGTAGTGTCATCCGAAATGATAATTCTTCTCAATTGATTTGACAACGTTCCTAAATCATGTTATATTATAATGTGAACTTTAGGAGGTTACGATGAATTTAGCTGATAAAATAATAGAAGATGCCATTGAAGATGGTCATGAGTTTATGGTCTTGGAGCCAAAAGAAGTGTTCGAGGACTCTTTAAAAGAATTTCATAGAAAAGAAAGTCGATTGGTCTACAATGTTGACGCGTTACTCCAGTGTCTAAAAGATGCCTACGGATGGGATGCTGTAATGGCGCTAGAGTGGTTTGACTACAACATTTTTGACTTGACTTTCATGGATGGAGGTCCAATTTTTTATGATGAATTTGAAGAAAAATACTTGACACTCAAAACAAAACATGTTACATTATAAGTAGCCAAACAAACAGGAGGACTTATGTCGAACAAAATGTTCCGCATCGCTCACATTAGTGACACACACATTCGCAATCTTAAATATCATGATGAATATCGCCACGTTTTCAATCAGATTTACGATAGCTTGAAACAAGAGCAGCCAGACTACATCGTTCACACCGGTGATCTAGCTCACACGAAGACACAGTTGTCTCCCGAGTACTTCGAGATGGCATCAAACTTTCTCAAGTCTCTGGCAGACATCGCCCCAACCATTATGATTTTAGGTAATCACGATGGCAACTTAAAGAATGGTGATCGACAAGATGCAGTAACGCCCATTGCAGATGCTATGCAGCATCCGAACTTTACTTTGCTGAAGAACTCAGGAGAATATTCTCCCGAAGATGGTTTGACATTTAATGTCTTGTCTGTCTTTGATAGAGACAATTGGCAGATGCCATCGAACAACAATGACATTAACATCGCTCTTTATCATGGTGCTATTCGAGGATCTCAGGTTGGCTCTGGATTCTCTCTGGATCACGGAGAGGATGACATGTCAATCTTTTTAGATTTTGACTATGCAATGCTCGGAGACATTCACAAGATCCAATCAATGGACCTCAATCAAAGAGTTTGGTACGCCGGTTCGACCGTCCAACAGAACTTTGGAGAATCTAGGTTGAAAGGTTATCTCATGTGGAACATTCACTCGAAAGATAAGCACTCAATCGATAAGAGATTATTCCAATCGCCTCGACCATTCATTACTGTCCACATCAATCAAGATGGGACACTACCTGTGACCGATGTTCCAAAGAACTCGCGTCTGAGACTTGTGTGCAATCACAACTTGCCAATGGCAAAATTAAAAAGAGCGTGTGACTATGCTCAAGTCAAATGGTCAACACATTCTGTCAGTTTCGTGAACAATTCCACATTGTCAAACGATGTGGCATCTGCGAAGAACGGAAAGTCGTTGAACATGAGAAACCCTGATAACCAAGAAAAGTTCCTCAGAGAATTCATGGAAGGCAGAGAAATCGATGATTCCGTTCGAGATCGTGTTGTCGAATTGTCCCGAGACTATCTAAAGAAGATAGATTCATCCTCGCCTATCGCTAGAAATGTTGTGTGGGATATTAAGAAAATGAGTTGGGACCACCTATTTAATTACGGAAAAGGTAATACTTTAGATTTCAGCCGGCTAAACGGCCTTGTTGGAATCTTCGGAAAGAACTATTCAGGTAAATCATCTATTATTGATGCTGCACTGTTTGGTCTTTTCAATACGACATCAAAAGGAGAAAGAAAGAATGTCCATATCATCAATCAAAACCAAGAACAAGCTTCTTGTAAACTCGAGATCGCTGTCGGCGATGATGTTTACAAAATTGATCGAAGCCTCGAAAAAACAACCGGAAGGTCTAAAGGTAGAGAAGTCGTCTCAGCCAAAACGGAACTCAACTTCCGAAAACTAACGCTTGGTACAAGAGCAGAGTCAAAGAACGGAGACACTCGCAACAAGACAGACGACAATATTAGAAATGTCTTTGGTTCGCTTGAAGACTTCATGATGACTTCCCTCGCCGCTCAAAATGAATCTTTCGGATTCATTAACGAAGGATCGACAAAACGCAAAGAGATCCTTGCAAAGTTCCTAGATCTCCAGATCTTCGACCAAATGCATAAACTTGCGAAGACCGACTCATCTGAGATGCGAGGAGTTATCAAGCACTTAACATCAGTCGATTGGCAGAAGAAGCTCTCAAGAGCCCAAGCCGAGTTTGCAGAGATCCTTGAGGATATCGAAACACAACAGACTCTTTGCGAGAAACACACTGCTAGATTGACAGTTCTCAAAGAAGACCAGCAATTGATTCGAGATCAAGTAGAAGCAGCTTCGCAAAGAGACCTTGACATAGATATGTTGAAAGACGCGCTCTCAAAGGCTCAAAAATCTCTTCTAAAGAACTCTAGTGAGATGGATAGGTTATCTACCGAGATCTCTTCTAAGCGCTCTAGAATCGAAGATTTAACGGCTAGATTGCCATCTCTGCTTGAGGAGTCGGTAGTTGCTCAATCTGATCTTGATACTTTCAAGATTATTAAAGATGAAATCAAAAAGACGGCCAAGTCTAGAGACAAGGCTTTACGTGAGAAGCAAAGGTTGCAAAGCAAGATCGACATGCTCCATGATCACGAGTATGATCCTGACTGCAAATTCTGCAGTAACAACGAGTTTGTAAAGAAAGCAGAAGAAGCAAAGGTCACAATCGTTGAGGTTAGTGAACTTATCGAGACTCTTAATTCTCAAATGCTTGATTTAAAGATGAAAGCATCGTTGATCAACGAAACTTATTCACAAGCAGTTGTTCGAGACTACGAAGCCCAACGCGACACTCTTGCGAGAGAACAATCTGAAGTTCGCAACATGTCTTTGCAGTGGGAAAATTGTGAAGGCAAAGTGTCTCTAATGGAACGAAGAATCAATGATCGTCAAGCCGACATCGCTTACTACAACGACAACATCGAGGCCTATGAAAACCTATCCTCATTGCGTCGAGATCTACAAGCAATCAATAAGACTGTGTCACTAAAAGCAGCGGAGATCAAAATTTGTGAGTCAAAAGTTCTAGAGTTCATGTCCGAGAAGGGATCTGCAAAGCGAATTATTGAAGAAGCAAAAGAAAAAATCGATCAAATCTCTGCTGCCGAACGTGACTACATTGCTTACGACATCTTTGTAAAGGCGACACATGCAAATGGAATCTCTTATGAGGTTATCAAGTCAATGCTCCCAGTAATCAATGATGAGATCCAAAAAGTTCTTTCGTCAATTGTTGAGTTCCAAGTATTCTTTGCAGAAGATGGAGATAAGCTTGAAGTCTATCTGAAGCATCCAAACTATGATCCACGACCTTTATCTATGGGTTCAGGTGCCGAGAAGACAATTGCATCGATGGCTGTTCGTCTTGCGTTGATTTCTGTTTCATCTTTGCCAAAGTCAAACATATTTGTTCTTGATGAACCAGCCACAGCGTTGGATGCAGAGCACATGGAAGGCTTCACGAGACTGTTGCAAATGATCAAAGCACAATTCAAGACTGTTCTATTGATTACTCACCTAGAAGGATTGAAAGACATAGTCGATATGTCAATCGATATAGATAAGACTGATGGCTATGCACAAGTCAAATTGTAGCGTTAAGAACTAGTTAGGGCCAAGCAAAGGAGAAATACTATGCAAGACTCTAATGAGAATAAAAATGAAAAGAAGGGCATTATCGATAGCGTAATGGAGAGGGCAATTTCACGAAAGCTCCTTGTGTTCGCTGTCGCTACTGCCCTTTTGTATTTGGGCGTTGGTCTCGATGCCGAAACATGGGGAATGATTGCCATGACTTATATTGGTGGCCAAACTGCGATTGACTTCGCAAGAACATGGAGGCACGGATAATGTCGAACTGGATTAAGGATAAGTGGGATTGGATTAAGGATAAGTGGGAGCTGATCGCTTCCGGTGTTGTCGTATTGACCGTTTTCGTTCTCGGACGTAAAAGTAAAGAGAAGCAAGTCGAAGCCGCAGAAGCAACCGTCAAAGCAAAAGAAAAAGAAATTGAAGTAATCGAAGAGATTTCAGCTGAGGAAAAGTTGAGACTTGCTCGAGCCAACAAAAAATACATGCAGTCTCGAACAGCCTTGAGAAGACAACATAGACAAGCCCAGACCGAACTCGAGAGAGAGACGGTAAATCGAAAGCTTGAATTGATTGAGCTAGCCAAGGAAGACCCGGATGCCATTGATCGCATTCTAATGGAAGAGTTAAACATCTCGAGGCTAAAATGATTTGGCTTTTGACTGCACTCGCAACTGCAACCCCGTTGATGACTCCTTTATCTGAAGGAGAAGTTGCACCTTTTGCCGGTAGACTGTTTAATGATGAGGCGGTTGTATCTATAATAGCCATGAAAGAGTTCACAGAAGAACAGTGTACGATCAATGCTGCTTTAGATTTTTCACTTCAACTTGCGGAAAAACAGCGTCAAATTGACTATTTAGATATAGAAAAGACAGCATTGCAAACAAAATACGATGCGATGATCGAAATCAAAGACGAAGAGATCGAGGTTCTTAGAAGAAACTCAAACACCAAAAGGCAAACTTGGGTGTTCTTCGGTGGCTTTGTCCTCGGAACATCAGCATCTCTTTTGACTTACTATGCTGCAAATCAAATAGAAGTGAGTGTTAAATGAGCAAAGATCCAAATTACGCCGTAAAGGTCGAAAAAGCAATTGCAGAAAAGTACGGCCAAGAAGCAGTAGCCAATCCCAAGTCCCACTGGGATGACGAGAAAGAAAAAGAGTATCTCGACGAACTCAAGTCCAACTATAGACTTGGTAAAGCCGAGGCTCAAAAGGTAGATCTAGATGGAGTTTTAATCTCAAAAGAACTACTTAATAAAGAATCCGAGCGTTCATGTCCAACTTGCAACACTTATTCATTCAAATCCGTTGATGATCTTTACATGACGAAATTTGATTGTTGCTACAAATGTTACATCCAATGGATAGAAGGCCGAGAAGAAAGATGGAAAAAAGGCTGGAGACCAAACAAATGAAACTTACAAAGCAAACATTAAAACAAATCATCAAAGAAGAATTAGCTGCAGTGATGGCGGAAGGACCAGAAGACATGGGCGCAGACGTTATGGAGTTTGCCAAATTAGCTGCAGAAAAACTAGGTCTTGGTGACCAAATTAAAGTTGTAGATGATAGAGGAACAAATGTTATAGCTTATTATCCAAAAGATGGTTCTCCTGGAACCATTCTTGTCCAGGGTAGCGAGATGGCAACGGATTATATCCAGACTCTCCCACCAGAAGTGCAGAAATTAGTTTCGGCAATCAAAGAAAAAATGAATCAATAAAAGAGGCTAAAAACAAATGAGCAAAGAAACATTAGAAATCATACAGGGACTTTCCCAAGCAGCCGCCAACGGTTCATACGACGGCGGACAACACATGGAGAACTACTCCCATGATGGCAAAGCACGAAAGACCGGACTTATGCGAGAGCAAGGCATCCCTTTGCTCGACAAGCGAGTCATCGATGGCTTTAAAGTAAAGTTTTACGGAAACTCCATGATCATCAATTACCAATCAGATGTCATGATGCGAGACTTGAAAGAAAGTGGTTTTGAAAATGAAATCATGAGAACCATTAATGAAGTTAAGAAGTTCTTACAAAAAGAATACAAAGCAATCACTGGAAAGTCTGTCTCCTTGACTGCAAAGGGCGAACCACAGGTTATCGTTCAGACAACCTCAAACGTTCGAACATTTGTTCAAGCCTATCAACACTACAAGATTGGCGGCTTACAAATGGATGAGATGTTGGAGCCTTCGGAAAATACCACTAATGACATTACAAAAAAGTTTTTAGAGTTCGCAAAAGCAAAGCGTCCTCAAAACGAAAAGATTAAGGCTGGAGATAATCAAAAATGAAACTTACAAAAGAAACTTTAAAACGAATCATCAAAGAAGAGCTTGACGCCGTTGTTAACGAACAAGATCTTGACGAAGGATTCTTCGGTTTTGGGAAAAAAAAGAATAAGGAAGAGCCTCAACAACAAGCACCAGAGTCATTCGAATTTATTCCACTAGGTCCATCTGGACAACCATTAGACCCCTTTGACGACAATCCAGAGCTTACATCTAAAAATTTAAAAAAAGCAGGTTTGAATGCATTCAAGAATGCATTCAACATGAAATCTAGGTTTCCCACTGCCGATGAACAAGAAAAATATTTGTTCGATGCCATTGAATCTAAAAAAATCGACCCCTGCGATGCAAGAATTATGAGTGGGATTTTACGCCTATACAGTAATAAGATCAATCATTACTGCAGTGGGAGCAGTAAACCAACGATGCAAAGAGAAAAAAAGAGGATTAGAGAAGAATTTAATGAAATCTTAAGATTGTCTCAAGATGAAAGAGGCACGGTTATGAATCGAAATTAAAACTCACCAAAAATGAAACTTACAAAAAATGAAATCGTTAAAGAACTTGTAAAGTGCGGAAAGGATCCTCAATACTTCATTGACAATTATTGTAAGATCTCGCATCCTATGCATGGTCAAATTCCTTTCAAGACTTATGACTATCAGAAAGACATGCTCAAGTCCTTTAACGATTATCGTTTTAACGTAATCTTAAAAGCAAGACAGCTCGGGATCTCAACCATCTCGGCTGCCTATGTTGCTTGGTTTATGTTATTTCACCGAGAAAAGAATGTTCTCGTCATCGCAACCAAACTATCCACAGCAACAAATCTTGTAAAGAAGGTCAAGATGATCTTCAAGAACCTTCCGTCTTGGATGCTAATCGCAAAGATCCAAACGGACAACAAACAATCATTCGAACTTACAAACGGCTCTCAAGTAAAAGCTGGAACCACATCAGGTGACGCTGGTCGTTCGGAAGCTTTGTCGCTTCTTATTATAGACGAGGCAGCGTTCGTTGACGGCCTCGACGAGCTTTGGACGGGTCTTTACCCTACTTTGTCTACAGGGGGCCGCTGCATCGCTCTAAGCACCCCTAACGGCGTTGGAAACTGGTTCCACAAAACCTACACGGAATCTGAATCAGGGAACAACGATTTCTTTCCAACGAAACTCCATTGGGATGTTCACCCAGATCGAGACCAAGCATGGTTCGACAAAGAGACAAACAACATGTCCAAGAGACAAATCGCACAGGAGTTGGAGTGCTCATTCAATGCTTCTGGTGAGACTGTTGTTAATCCCGAGGATCTACAGAGAATCCATAGCGATGTCTGCGATCCACAATATCGAGTGGGCTATGATCGTAACTTTTGGATTTGGGAAAAATTTGAAGAAGGCGTTCCTTACCTTTTGTCGGCCGATGTTGCTCGAGGTGACGGAGCTGACTATAGTTGCTTTCACATCCTCCGCGTTGACACAATGACTGTTGTTGCAGAATATCAAGGCAAACCAGACCTTGACATGTACTCAAAGATCCTTTATGATGCAGGAACAGAGTATGGCACATGTTTGCTCGTTGTTGAAAATGTTGGTGTTGGAATTGCTGTTCTCGAGAAGCTAAAAGATATGAATTATAAAAAACTTTACTATTCTATCAAGTCAACTCACGAATATGTCGAAGCCTACCTTGCTGAGAATGACGACCGAGCAGTCATGGGCTTCACCACATCTACCAAAACAAGACCTTTAATCGTGGCTAAATTGGAGGAGTACGTCAGAAACAAACTAATTACTATGCACTCCGCTAGAGTTTTTCACGAATTGAAGACTTTTATTTGGTTCAATGGTAAACCTCAAGCAATGCGTTCTTACAATGATGATCTCGTAATGTCTTTGGCAATCGCTTGCTGGGTTAGAGACACTGCCTTGGCTGAAAACGAACGAGACATGGCATATAAGAAAGCAATGCTTGGAGGTGTTTTTAAAAGCACCACAACCATGAACACGCAAATCAAAGGTCAAAAGTTCTATAACGAAACGTTTAACGAAAAACATAGGGAGGAAATAGAGAAGACAAAAGAATTTCTCTGGATTTACAAAGGATAGAAAATGGCTCGCAACGAAAGAAACCCGAATAACAATCAAAACGATTTATTCAAAGCTTTAACTAGAATGTTCTCGGGGCCTCTGACCCAACGACGAACACAATCAGGACGACAACTCCGACGACGCCACTTGGATATTTACGCAAAGCGTTTCAAGTCCGCATCAGGTCAGCAGTTCAAGAAGACCGAATACAACCCAATGAACATCATGACGCTCAACATGATCTCGAACAGAAACCGAGCAGAGCGTTACATCGATTTCGACCAAATGGAATTTACACCAGAGATTGCATCTTCTCTCGACATTTACGCAGACGAGATGACAACTCACTCAGCATTGACTCCAATGCTCCACATCAATTGCACAAATGATGAAATCAAATACATTTTGCACAATCTTTACTACAACATCATGAATGTTGAACACAACCTCTTCGGCTGGGCGAGAACCATGTGTAAGTACGGAGACCTATTTGTCTATCTCGACATTGACGAGAGCAAAGGAATCCAAAACTGCATCGGACTTCCTCCTCAAGAAGTCGAGAGACTTGAAGGCGAGGATCCAACAAATCCCAACTATGTTCAATACCAATGGAACAATGCCTCTTTAACGCTCGAAAATTGGCAAATAGCGCACTTTAGAGTGTTAGGTAATGACAAACATGCTCCTTACGGAACAAGCGTCCTAGAGCCCGCTAGACGGATCTGGAGACAACTTACGCTATTGGAAGATGCCATGATGGCTTACAGAATCACTCGCTCACCAGAGCGTCGTGTTTTCAAGATTGACGTTGGTGGAATCGCACCTCAAGACGTTGAACAATACATGCAAAAAGTCATGACTCAGATGAAGCGTCACCAAGTTGTTGACCCAACCACAGGTCGCGTAGATTTACGCTACAACCCACTTTCGATTGAAGAGGACTACTTTATCCCAGTTAGAGGCGGACAGTCCTCTACGAACATTGAGAACCTTCCTGGAGGACAATTTACAGCACAGATCGAAGATGTCAAATATCTTCGAGACAAACTATTTTCTGCTCTCAAAGTTCCACAATCATATCTATCGATGGGTGAAGGAGCAACTGAAGACAAGACAACTCTTGCTCAAAAGGACATCCGATTCGCAAGAACCATTCAGAGACTTCAACGAGTTCTCATTTCGGAACTTGAGAAAGTTGGAATTGTTCATCTTTACACAATGGGATATCGCGATGATGATCTGTTGAACTTCAAGCTTCGTCTTAATAATCCATCAAAGATTGCCGAGATGCAAGAACTCGAACATTGGAAGACAAAGTTTGACATTGCAGGAGCAGCAACAGAAGGCTACTTCTCTCGTCGTTGGGTTTCTGAAAACTTACTCGGTTTGTCACAAGAAGAATACTTGCGAATGCAACGTGAAATGTTTAGCGATAAGAAGTTCATGAACGCTCTCGAAGGGGCTGGTCAAGGAGATGAAGGCGGCGGTGACTCTGGCGGTGGAGGTGGAGACCTCGACCTAGGCGGGGATGATTTAGGTGGGGACTTAGATACAGGAAGCGATGACGCTGGCGATGACGCTGGTGGTGATTCTGGTGGCGAACCCGATCTAATGGCAGAACCTCCAGCAAAGCGTGATGATGATGCAAAACCCCGAGGACCTTACAAGCGGCACAAGTTGACTTATAGAAAAGGTGGAATGAAAAAACAAATGAACAACACTGCTTCTGGTGAGATCGGAACTGCTCGCAAGACCTTTCCCGGCAAAGTCGGATTTGGTGGTTTAGACTCATTAGCTCGAGGTGTAACAGAATCTACCGATTTCGAAGAAAGCCAACTATTTAAATCTGAAGCTGAAATTAGAACACTATTAGAATCACTAACCATGAAAGGAGATCAGGATGAAACACAATAAGAAAAGAAATACCGCTTTTCTTTACGAATGCCTTGTTCGCTCATTGACAAAGTCTGTCATTCGCGAAAACAAACAAGAGCAGCAAATCGTAAAAGCAATCCTAAAAGAGTTCTTTACAAAAGGAACAACACTAGCTCGTGAACTTGAGATCTATCGATCTCTTCTTGAGTCAAAGGATTTGAAAGCTAATTACTCACGCCGTCTATTGGCTGAAACAAAGAAGGACTTTGATTCCATAGATCGAAGAGAAGTGTTCAATGAGCAAACAAAGCTCATTAACAGAATCAATAAAGCACTGGGTTCTGACTCATTTGGGATCTTCGTTCCAAACTACAAAGACCTTGCAACAGTAGGCTTGTTCTTGCAACAAGACAATCTCTCTGCAAAGAAGCGCATAATGCTTGAAGACAATTGTGTGAGATACCTTTGTAGATCAGAAAAGGTTTTAACAGAAATGAAACATCTCGACAAGTTAGAATTCAAAATGTTCGTTAACAGATTTAACGACACTTATGAACATTCTTTGTTAACAGAGCAGAAAGAGCTTTTGACAAACTTTATTACATCATTTTCCGATAATGGATTGGGACTTAAGTCTTATCTAAATTCGGAAATCGGACGTCTCAAAGAAGCCGTAAGCGCCGAGATTGTAGAAGGACGTAATAGTGCCTTAAATGAAAATTTTAAAAAAGTTAAGGCAAAGCTGGACAACTACGCATCTCAGCCTTTAAATGAGGCCGTAGTCGAAGAGATATTTTACATTCAAGACCTTTTAGCGGAGGTAAAGCGCAATGTCAGTTAAAGTCAAAGTTACTCGAGAAGAGCCAATCGTTGAAGCGGAAGAAGAAGGTTCAAACATAAAGATTAAAATCAAGCAAGTTGATCGACCGGAAGAACCTCAGGAACCAACTGTGAAGATCGAGATCCTAGACAAAGAACGTATTGAGTTCGAACTTCAAGCAAAATCAGCAGTTAATGGAGACCTCATGATCTTCGCTCACAGAGACATCGATATCGTACTCAATCAGAAAGACCGAAAGGTCACGGCATTTGCCAAAGAAATGAATTCAGACTTCGTCTATGGTGCTGAATCTAGATTGTTTGAGTTTCTAAGAAAGAAAGGTGTACTCGAATTTGACTCAATTCAAGGCGGGAACATCTATGGATCCATGGAAGGCAAACTCATGGATGCCAAAGAGCACGATGTAAACAAGATTACGTTGCTAGCAATTCACGAATGGATGAAGGACGAAGAGCCTTACGTCAAGCGACTCAAGGGTCACGATGAAGACGTAGAGAAGCACATGGTCAATCCTGATGGAGAATACTCAACAGAGCTTGGCGAGGTCCCTCATGAAGATCAAAAGGGATCTATCCGTCAACGAAACTTGTTTGCTCCCTATCTCTACGGCCGCTACACTTACTAACGAGGTTCTCTTGGGCACACTACATTTTATCTTGATTTGCTACGGCATGACTTTTATCATGGTCTACGGAAAAATCTTTGAAGACATCAGGCCAAAAAAAGACTATACAAAGAAGTGGAACACTCTATGGAACTGTCCGTTATGCATGGGCTTCTGGACTGGTGTGTTTATTTCATGCCTTTCTCCGTATACTGAACTATTTAGTTACGAGCGTTCATTCGTGAATGCGTTCCTGCTTGGCTGTTTGTCAGCTGGAACATCCTATTTAATTTCGGTCTTGGTCGATGATTTCGGCCTTAGACTATCATCAAGATCAGGGGGTGAGCATGTTGATGATTAAGCGCTGGGTTTTACAACCTGTCCGTCGCTGTTGCAGCGGCTCCTAGCTCGCGCGGGTAGTGCCCGCTAAGGGCGGAGTTAATCTCTGCCCGTTTTTTTATTGGAGAAAGAAATGTCAAAAAAATTGCTAAGAGAATTTCATGCACTATGTCCAGATGGAATGTGTCAAGACTTGCTTACCGAAAGAGAAAAGAGAGACATCACAGACAATGGTGCGATGTACTTAACTGGTCGCATCCAAACTGCCGAGAAGCAAAACGGTAATGGTCGTGTGTATCCAGACAAAGTCCTCAAACGTGAAATCGAAAACTATCAAAAAATTATCAAGGATAACAGAGCGACAGGTGAATTAGATCACCCTGACGACTCCGTAATTAACCTTAAAAACGTTTCTCACATCGTCACAGAGTGTTGGTGGGAGGGAAGAGATGTAATGGGCAAGATCAAGATCCTCGACACTCCTAGCGGTAGAATTCTAAAGGACCTCATCAATGCTGGTGTGAAACTTGGAATTTCATCTCGTGGACTTGGATCCGTATCAGAGTCAAGAGGACAGACCGTTGTTCAAGAAGATTTCCAACTTATCTGCTTTGACATTGTGTCAGAACCGTCAACGCCAGATGCCTATGTTTATCCGAAAGGAGGCCCTAATAAGCCATCTCGTTTCTCAACAAAGTTGCGAGAACAAAAAGAAAATAACATTGACAATCTATTTAAGAAGATTCTTGGAGACTAAATGAACAAAGAACAATTAAGAAAAACTTTAAAGCCACTCATAAAAGAGTGCATAAAAGAAGTAATCTTTGAAGAAGGAGTTCTCTCCGGAATTATTTCAGAGGTTGTGAAAGGGACTGGTGGTCAGCGTATCGTCGAGACTCAAGCACAACCAACTTATCAAAAACCACAAATCGATTACGAAGCCCAAGAGCGGAAGCGTAAAGAACAACGTCGCAAAATGCTTGACTCAATTGGTAGAGACTCTTTTAACGGAGTCGACTTGTTCGAAGGAACAACGCCTTTGTCTAGCAGAGATAGCGGGAGATCAGCAACATCACCACAAGGAGCGAAAGCTCTTGATGGCGTTGCACCAAATGATCCCGGCGTTGACTTGTCAGCTTTCGGAACATCTTCGGCTCTATGGTCAAAATTAGCAAAGGGATAACAATGGCTACCAATTTTAAAGACAAGCCTCGCAAAGGCGAGAACATGGAAAGATTTATCAAGCGTTTCACAAAGAAATGCAAAAAGCTCGGAATCATGCAAGAAATCCGAGACAACAAACACTTCACTTCGAAGTCCGAAAAGAAGCGTCTTGCTCGCAAAAAATGGAGAGCAAACCTTAAGAAGAAGAAGCAATAACTAGTTAGTCCTAAAGAGAGGAGACAATCATGAGTTCAAATATCTATAGCGTAGGTCTAAATCACGTTGGAGCATATCAAGTAAGCGGCAAACCATTCTTGCTGGTTCCGACATTGCCAACATTGAATGATGAGTCTGCTAGAATTCAATTTCCTAATGTGACAAAAAGCATCACATTCAAAGTAAAGCATCAAATTAAAGTTCATTTTGCACCTTATGACCGCACAATTGCACCAACATTTGATTTCACAACTGACGCTTCAACAAGTGGAAATTATTTTATTGTCTTGGCAAACACAACACACACTTTTGATGTTAAATGCAAAGAAGTGTTTTTCTCTATCGGCAACGTAGCTGCTTTACAGGCTGGTGATGTGGAAGTTTTTGCAGAATTAACGAATATTCCGGCTGGTTCAATGTATGACCTAGAAGGGTTGGATGGAGTAAGTTCATAATGACTTTTAGATATAGCGTAGGGTTGCAAAATGTAGGATCTTATCAGGTTTCTGGTAGGCCTTTTCTTAAAGATTTGAACTTGACAAGTGGTCAAAAGGTTCTTGTTGAGTTTCCTAGTGTAACAAACAAAATTAAAATTTGCAATGATCACAATGGTGCTGGACACTCGTTAGAGATTATGTTTTGCGAACCAAAACGTGCTATTGACTTTGGTGGTACGACTGAATATTTGTCTTCAACATTTTCCTCCATCGATCAGTTTACAGTTTCTGCTTGGATAAAATTACAGAACCCAATTACAGGACTAAGATTATTCGAGTTGATTGGCGGCAATGCAGTGAGAATTCAAACGACATCGACTAACAGGCTAAGACTAAGAGTAGATGGAAACAATGCCGATGATGCTACTTTATTGTCTTCTGGAGATTGGATCAACGTAACACTTTCTATAAACGGTACATCCAATCGACTTTATCTTAATGGAAATTTTGCAGTAGAAAACACCCATGATGCTGGTGTAGGATTTACTGGTCTAGACATCGGAGGGACTGGAGGGACTGGTTATGATGGAATCTACGATGAACTAGTTTTGTTCTCAACTGCTCTCGGAGATAGTGAGGTGGCAGAGCTTTACAATGATGGTGCTGCTATGAAAATCAAGAACCACTCCCAAGCTTCTAGTTTAGTGTCGCATTGGGCCTTCGAAGACAATAATTACAAAAACTTCTATGCAACCCCAGATGCAACAAATCTTATTTATGACAGAATATCAGCAAACGATCTTTCCCTTATCGGTGGTTCTACTCCCTTATTTTTCGTTGACGGTCGTTTAATCGAAAACGCCGAAGCAAGACACAAAATAACATTGTCAGGCCAAGAGCAGATAACCTTATCTGCCAAATGTAAGCAAGTCTTTTTGCATGCCATCGGCGCTTTAGAAGTTGGAATAGACGCACCACTCACAGGCATTCCTGCATCTCGCATGTATGAATTAACCGGACCGGGAATCGATGAGTAATGGCGAAGGAATTTGGATGGGCATATGTTGTCGGCCGTCAAGGATCGGGTCCTAAAGGATCAATCCAACTTGCTGGTCCTGGAACCGAACTCGAGCACGATCCAAATTTAATTTGGTCTGATGACTTAAACTCACTGCTAGTTTCCGGAAACATCGTTGCTCACAACTTCGAGATCCAAAACCAAACTCAAACAGTCTTCCACTTTGAAGTCTCAGGATCTTCAGTGTTTGGAGACACACCAGATGACCTTCATCAATTTACCGGCTCAGTGGATGTAAACGGCAACGTAACCGCTCAGAACTTCTACGGATGGGGTGGAGACCTTGATGGTGTACCAATCAACTACTACACGAACCACGGCGATAACAGGCTTGTAACTTCTGTGACTGACAACACCGTCAATGCAGAAGAGAATCTAACATTCGATGGCGCACTATTAGATGTCATTGGAGACATACAAGCTCTAGAGATCGACGCCTCGCAAATCAGTAGCTCAATTGGACTTTTCGAATCCATGGACGTTGGCGACATTCAAGCTGACCAACTTACAGATGGAACCCTTACTATGGAGACTGGAACAATTGCTAATGCAGTTCACATCCAATCAACAACCCTTGAGGGACTATTAACATCACCATCTCAAACGAACATAACCGATGTCGGAACACTAACGAATCTTAATGTTGCAAACGATGCAACCTTTAATGGGACATTCTATGTGAAGTCATCAGAGAACAAGATTGGAGTTAACGTCTCCGATCCTCAAGCAACATCGGAAATTCTTTCCACTTCGACTCAATTGCGCTTGACAAGTCAACGAGGAGTTTTCGGAGTACAAGATCACGAATACACAGATCTACACACAAACACAGACGGAGACTTTACCATAAGTCCTTCTAACGGTCAAACAAATGTCACAGGAGATCTTAACGTCTCTGGTGATCTTGTGGTTACAGGATCCTTCACTGCGCGAACTACAGACTTTGCAGTATCGGCAGACACTTTGACTCTTGGAGATGAAGCAACAGACACGATTATCGTCAACGCAGACACAATCTCTGTTCCTAATGGTCTTGCAATTGACAATGGGTTATTTATCAACAACGGACTCATTGGCGTTGGAGATTACTCTGACGGTGCAAAGTTTGAGATAGAAGCACCATCAAATCAATTTAAAGTCGGAACCACAACCGAAAAACTATCTATAAGCGTCAACAATGGCTCCACAACTCTTTCAACGAACTCTACGACACTAGACATAGGCAACGACACAAACGTTCTTGGTGAGCTTGTGGTAGGCTCTAATGGCGACATAGTTCTTAATAACATCGGACAAGTGTCATCATCAGTATCTGTTTCCTCTGCTGCGGGATATTTTACAAACATCACATCGACGACAATCACGAATGGCAACACAACGATCAATAGTGACAACATTGCGACTCCAACTCTTGACGCAACAACAGTGAATTCTACAAATCTTGGAGGCACACTTAGCACCGCTGCTCAGCCGAACGTAACAAGTTTGGGGACGCTAACTTCACTTAATGTTGCAAATGCAGCAAACATTGGAGGACCTCTCGGAATCAACATCAACAACCCATCCAAGATGGTCGAGATCAAAGACACAACAAATCCTCAATTAAGATTAACCAACTCAGAGTTTGTATTTGGAATATCTCAATACAGATATGCAGATCTCAATGCGACTCCAGCAGGAGACTTATCGCTTGAACCATCATCGGGAAAGGTGATCATTCCATCTCTAAACCTAACAAATGTCCAACAAGGGTCATCTAGCAACTTCTTGTCTCTGGATGCAAACGGTAACGTCATCATGTCACCAGCAGTTCAATCTGGTATAGAAGTTAGAAACAGAGTGGTCGTAGCCTCAAACTACAGCATGTTGAACACAGACTACTTTGTTGGCTTACAAGCAACACAAAATACGACCGTAACTTTACCTGATGCATCAACATTGTTCAATGGCCAAATCTTCGTAATTAAAGATGAGGCTGAAAACGCAGACCAGTTCACAATCACCATCATACCACAGTCAAATCAGTTGGTTGAAAACAGATCAAGTTTGACTTTCGTTTCTCCCGGATCATCCATCAACATTTACACTGATGGACAATCCAAATTCTTCATAATGTAATTCCTCTATCTTTCCGCTAGAATCGAACATCTAGGGTTTTTGTAAACTTTTTTTAGCGTTTAGAAAGAGCATTGCTAAACTAGTCAAAATAAAATTTCTTTTTAGATATTATCGAAATAGTTAGGTGTAACTCTTGGACCTGTGTCCGAGGGTGTTATAAACATTATTTGGAGGAAAATAATAATGTCAAAATTATTCTTAGGAAAAGTCAAGATTGACGATCAGGTTACTGAATTTGATATGTTAGGATTGGCGGAAGGTAAACTTACACTTCCAGTTGGCGCCGTAAAGAACATTTCAGAAATTTCTGATGCTGTTAAAGTTGGTGTCGCAAATGCTCCTGTCGTTGACGGAGACAAACTTGTACAAGAAAAACACTTAAAAAATGTTGAAGCAGCAGCAGAATTGGGCCGTCAAGGTATTCAATCTGCTCTTGATGGCGAAATCGTTCGTGCTCAAGGTGCTGAGTCAGCAAACGCTACTGCTATCTCTAACGAAGTAATTCGTGCTCAAGGCGAAGAAACTCGCATCGAAGATAAGCATGATGCTTATGTTCTTTCTAATGACGCTGCTTTGGCTGCTGAAGCTGCAACTCGTCTTGCTGATGACGTTACTCTTCAAGGCAACATTGATGCTTTGTCTGGTGCTGTAGCTGGTGACTTTAGCCAGTTGGAGCTTGACTTCCAAGCTGCTATGGATGCTGAAGAATTGGCTCGAACTACTGCTGACGCTGGTCTTCAATCTGCAATCGACATTGAAAAAGGTCGTTTGGATGCTGTTTTAGCTGGTGCTGATGTTGATTTCGACACTTTGAAAGAAATTGCTGATGCTTATCAATTGGCTGACACTTCTATCCTTTCTCAAATCGTTACTCTTGATGGCAAGATTGACCAAGAGATCATCGATCGTGGTGCTGACGTTGATGCTGAAGAACTGCGCGCTCTTGCTGCCGAAGGTATTCTTCAAGCTAACATCACTAATGAAGCAAATGCTCGTTCTGCTGCTGACGCTACTGCAACCACTGATCGTGCTGCGATCCGTACCGAGTTTGCAAATGCTGACGCTTCTGAAGCTGCTGCTCGATTGGCTGCTGATGGTGTCCTTCAAGGTAACATCGACGCTGAAGTTCTTCGTGCTCAGGGTGCTGAAGCTACTTTGACTGCTGACTTGGCTCAAGAAGTTCTTGACCGTGCTGCTGGTGATGCTCAAACTTTGGTTGACGCAAAAGCTTACACTGATACTCGCGAAGCCGCAGAAGCACTTGCTCGTTCAAATGCCGATAGCGTTCTTCAAGGTAACATTGACTCTGAAGAGTCTGCTCGTATTGCCGGAGATTCTACTCTTCAAGGTAACATCGATGCCCTTTCTGGCGCTGTTGAAGCTGACTTTACACAAATGCAAACTGACTTCTTGGCTGAAATCGGTCGCGTTGAATCAGAATCTGATGCTGCTGAAGCTACTTTGACTGCTGACTTGGCTGCCGAGGTAACTCGTGCGACTGGTGCTGAAGGTGTTCTTCAAGGTAACATCACTGCATTGTCTTCATCTGCTCTTGCTGCAAGAACTGGAATGGAAACTTTCTTTGCTGGTGAAATCTCTGCTCTTCAAGCTGACGTTGATGGTAATGAAGCTGACGCTGACGCTGCTATCCTTGCTGAAGAGACTCGTGCTTTAGGTCAAGAAGCTGCTATTCGTAGTGAGTTTGCTGCCGAAGATACTCGTATCGAAGGTTTGGTTTCTGCTGAAGTAATTCGTGCTCAAGGTGTTGAAGGTGGTCTTCAATCTCAAATCAACGACATCATCTCTAACACAGATCCAGCTGCTTTGGATTCTATGACTGAGATTGTTGCTGCTTTCCAAGCTGAAGATGGTAACTTGAATGCTGCTATCACTACTTTGGCTGCTACTCACACTTCTGAATTGAGTGCATTGTCTGGTGCTGTTGCTGTTGATTTCGCTGCAATGGAATCTGCCTACATTGCTGCTGACGCAGTTGTAACTTCTGCATTTGAAGCTGCTGATGCAGTTTTGACTGCTGGTTTGGCTCAAGAACTTCTTGACCGTGATGCTGCTGATGTAATTCTTCAAAGCAACATTGATGATGCTGATGCTCGTGCATTGGCTGCTGAAGCTATCTTGTCTGCTTCTATCACTACTGAAGAAGCTGCACGAATCGCTGGTGACTCTACTCTTCAAGGTAACATTGACGCATTGTCTGGTGCTGTTGCAGCTGACTTCGCTTCTATGGAAACTGACTTCTTGGGTGAGATTGCTCGCGTTGAGTCTGAGTCTGATGCTGCTGAAGCTACTTTGACTGCCAACTTGGCTGCTGAAGTAACTCGCGCGTCTGGTGAAGAAGCACGCATCGAAGCTAAGCATGATGCACACTTTGACGGTTTCGTTAAGGTTGCTTTCTTGACTGAAACTTCTGCTGCAATGGGTGCTGCTACTCACTACATCGTGGATGCATCTTCTCCGAAGTCTTTCACTTTGCCAGTCATGACTGAAGAATACTTCATCATGGTTAAAGTTGCTGAAGGATCTAACTCTGTTACATTCAACGCTGCTGTTGGTGAGTCTATCGACGGTGAATCTGACGGAAACGTTGTTCTTCATGGTGGAACTTCTGCTATGTTCGTTAAGAAAGGTGGAGTTATGTACTTGTTCTAATCTTTGATTAGCTAAGTGCAATGCCTTAGAGGTAATGACCTTGGGCCTCGAGGGGAAACTTTCGAGGCCCTTTTTTATTAAGACAAAATATCTTTGGAGGATTTAAAATGTCTATTACTAAATTTACAGCCGGAACATCGGCACCAACAGCTCAATCAGAAGGAATTCCACCTGAAGCAAATCACAACACAATGATCTGTATCGGATTCTCAGAGGTTGAGGTTTATGGAAAGAACGGTTCATCTTGGGAACTTATCGGAACCACAAACACAGATGACAAAATCGTTTTCGTTCCTTTCGAAACTTATTCGGAAGCCTTCTTCAAGTCCAACTCTGGACAAGAAGAGACAGTTAGAGCAGTCTTCATGGAAGATTCGCTCGTAAAGTCGGCAGCGCCGGCACCGGCTTCAATCGAAGAGATTGGCGACATGCCGGCATATTCAGCATCAGATGCTGGAAAAGTACTCTCTGTTGATAACAGCGGGAACTTAACATGGATCGCAAGATAACGGAGGATCCCTAACATGAGAAAGCAAAAAACTTTAAAAATGACCGCTTCTCCTTCCAATCCTAATTTAGAAGGCGCCTTTGAGGCACCATCAACCCACAATGGAGACATATCAATTGTGTTCCGTGGGTCCGATGTTTCTATTCATGGATGGGATGGATCAGTATGGTCTACCATTTATTCGAGAACTGGCGATGATAAGCAGTTTTCATTTCCAAATACTTATCAAAATTATTACGTAAAATCCTTGACTGGAAGTGAAGAAACCGTGTCTGTTTCTTTCTTCTCTACAGGTAGATACCAAGGGTCGATCCCAACATTGGCTGGTGTCAATAGAGGGGTTAAACTTTATGACGTTGATGAAGTTCCTATTTACACTTCATCCGACGAAGGAAAGTTTTTAACCGTTAGAACTGATGGGTCTTTATCTTGGCTTGGTATCAACGAATCTTATGTCGTTGAGGTTATTGGAACTGGAGGAGAGCCGGAAAGTTTAATCGCTGATGTTCTAGCTCATCCGAACACAACAATCGTTGGTAATCCTGTTTATGAAAACAACATCTTAACTCTTGATGGATCATCCTACATGATTCATGGAGACATAGCTGAATTCATGTATCAAGATGTTATGACGACAAATTTGTGGTTCAAGAATACCGGAGGCTCTAGAAAATCTAAATTTTGGTCTTTCGGAATGGCTAGAACTTCGGAGAACAAATATGCTCATGTTCTGCAACAAAACACAGATGTGGATCTTCGATTTGTGACCGCAGCCGGTGCAACCTCCGACCCAACTCACAGTTCCGTTGATGATGGTCAATGGCATATGATCACATCTGTTTGGGATAATGTAAATGGAGTCAAGAGGCTTTATTTGGACGGCACGCAACTCGGTTCAGATATTACATTCGCATCTAAGTCAGACCCATTTAGAGATGGAGATGATGTTTACGGATTGATTATTGGAACTGGAACTGGAGCGGGATCCGTTAGAGGCCACGAAGCCTACATGGGACAATTCACCAAAATGGCTATTGAGAATGCTGTTTGGGATCAAACTCAAATCTCATCCAAGTTTGCCGAAGGCTATGTCACAGAAGCTCCTGCTGAAGGGCCGGAAGTAATTGCTGGAACGTTCTTGGAAGACATTGACTCCGTTATAGCTCGAGATCCTTCTAAGTTCTCAAACGGAATTTATACCGATAACAATTCCGCAAGGACTGGAGGGATGCAAGTCTTACTGAAGGATGATGGCGTTCTAGAATATGACTTAAACACAAATGAAACAGTAAATGATGAGTTTACTATTTCGTGGTGGATGAATTTAGACTCATCTCAAGCAGCAAACAATTTGGGATTAGCAGGTATGAATGTAGGTTCAGTGAATGACGAAGTCAGAAGATTCGCATTTGATCTTGGAGGAGGTAGTTCGCTCACCAATCCTCACTTTATTTCATATACTCGAGGACCAAGAACAACAAACAACTTGAGCACAGGCATACCAATGGCTGGAGCATGGACTCATGTTGCAATCGTTATAGCAAATGATGGCTCTAATATTATTGCTAGTCTGTATCTGAATGGATCCAAACTGAACAATAGCATTAGCTATCCGCTTGGAACTAAATTTTTCCCACCAGCATCGCACCAAACCTTCATTTTCGGAGGTGGATATCAGACAAAATCTGTAAAAGGACAGTTTGACTCAATGCAAATCAGCGATGGCGTTGCGTTGACGGAATCACAAGTAGCGATGATCGCAGCTCAGTCTGACCGTCAAATGTCTATTGAGACTGCTGCGGCTTCTTGAGCATCGCCAACTCCTTAATTTCAATTAAACTTTGAAAGTCATCTTGCCTCGACGTGAAAGCATCGAGGCATTTTCTTTTTAAGCGCCCTTTTGGAGTTTTGTTTCTCGCAACACTATTTAAAGGAGAAAAGAATTCTAGGAGAAAATTGATGTCAAACATGCTAGAGCAAGCCATCGCCGACGCTGCAGCGCTGCGAGAACAGGCGATTAAGAACGCAGAGCAATCTGTAATTGAAAAGTATTCTCACCAGATTAAAGATGCAGTTGATGCAATGCTTGAGAACCAAAACCTCGAAGCAGCCAACAACATGATCTCAGAAGCTGAAGAAGAACTTAACGAAGAAGCAGATGCAATGCCTTCATCTTTTGGTGGTGGTCAAGAAGGAGCAACAATCGAAGCTCCTCCAGCATGGGACTCTCGCTATGAAGACATGTCTGTAAAGTTCAGCGCTCTTGTTGACTCTTTACCTCAAACAGACGATGGTATGGTAGATCTCGATCTCGGAGAACTTGAGATGTCTGCAGAGGAAGAAGAAGCAATGGGTGGATCAGATGACGGATTGGGCCTTGACAGCCCCTCAGAGCCATCAGGAGACCTTGCAGCAGAACCAGAAGGTGATGACACCTCCGGTGGTGATGAAAGCCTTGACGACCTATTGGCGACACTCCAAGAAGGAAAAGAAGAAACAAACGAAGAAGATGTTCAACTTCAAGAAATTCTTGACATGTTAGAAGAAGAACTTCACATGGAAGAAGGCGGAGAAGTCCGACCAAACGGCAAGAGCCTTGGCGGATCAGCAGTTAATCCAACTGACAAGAAAAGAGAAATGGATCATCGAGAAGCTTACGAAGAAAACATGCTCGAAGAAGACGAAGAAGAATCTTCTGAAGATGATTCCGCCGAAAACAAACAAACAGAATTATATGAGACAATTGAAGCCTTGAGCTCACAAAACGATAAGTTGGTTGACGTCCTTGAGAGACTTGAAAACCATCTTGACGAGGCTCTATTGTCCAATGCAAAATTACTATACCAGAACCGCACTCTGGGTGATGCCTCCCTGAATGAGCGACAAAAATCTAAAATTGTCGAAGCCATCGCAAATGCGGAGTCTACGAAAGAAGCAAAGCAACTTCACGAGACACTCAAAGCCACAGTGGGATCGTCGCCTAATAGCAAAAGAGGTCCACAATCACTGAGCGAGTCAGTCAACCGTCGTTCGAACTTAAGTTCAATGCTGAATTCTAGGCAAAACATTAACGAAAGCAAGCAAAGCGCTGATCCTTTTATGGAGAAGATGCAAAAGCTTGCAGGCATAAAAAAATAATTTTAAGGAGATTTTAAAATGTCAATTATCGAAACTCTTACAGAAGGGATGGTACACCGCAACATGCAACAAGAAGGTGCATCACTTTTGAATAAATGGTCACAGACTGGTCTTTTGGAAGGCTTGTCTAGCGACGAACAAAAGGCTGGCATGGCTCGCCTTTTGGAAAATCAAGCTCGCGAATTATTGCGTGAGTCTAACACTATGGCTGGTGGCGACGTTGAAGGTTTCGCTGCTGTTGCTTTCCCAATCGTTCGTCGTGTATTCGCCGGATTGATTGCTAACGATTTGGTTTCTGTACAACCAATGTCTTTGCCTTCTGGTTTGATCTTCTTCATGGATTTCACTTTTTCTGACACCGATGGGTCTCCACGATCCGGTCAAGATCGCGAATCAATTTATGGTCAAGGACGAATTGCTTCTCAGATCACTGGTGGTGTTTTGTTGAACAATGAAACCATGGATCTTCAACCATATGGTCTTGGTTCTGCTTATTCTTCACCAACTGGATCTAAAGCAGCTGGTGCTCAAATTTCAGCTGTTGCCTTTGATGGTTTTACGGCCGGTGCGACTGGTGCTGAATTGTTGAGTGATCCAAGTGGTCCTAACGTCACAGCGTTCAAGGCAATCCAATGGGATGCAGATGTTCTTGGAGAATTTTCAGCTGAAGCAAACCCTAATGCTGGTTTCTTGCTTTCTTTGACTGTTCTTCGTTCTCAAATTGAATCTATTTCATCATCATCAGAGAGCAAAATCAATTTGAAAATGTTGTCTCAAATCGTTGCTCCATTGAACCTAACTAATCATGCAGCAGCCTTGACTGATGCATCGGGGAATGTTGTAACGGTTACTAACTTTACTCAAGTTCGTCGCCTGACTGAATACGATGTTGATGCAGATGCTTTCACATTCTACTATGTTTGTGCCGATGATGCAAGTAAAGCTAGTGCTGCTGTCGCTGCCTATGTTGGAACTGTTGGGACTTCCACTTCTGCAATGGGTAAGATTGAATTCCCAATGATCGATGGACTGACTGGATCTAATGCTCTTGGTTCTGTAAAAGGTATCGATAACTGGGGCCTTGAAGACAACACTGATATCCCAGAGATCGACATCAAGGTTGACTCAATCGCAATCACCGCAGTGACCAAAAAGTTGAGAGCAAAGTGGACTCCTGAATTGGGACAAGACTTGAACGCTTATCACAACTTGGATGCTGAAGTTGAATTGACTTCTATCTTGTCTGAACAAATTGCTTTGGAAATCGATCGCGAAATCTTGGGTGACTTGGTCAACGGCGCAACAGCTGGTTCATTCTACTGGTCTCGTGCTCCTGGTCGTTTCGTTAATCGCTTGACTGGTGCTGAGATTGGCGCTCAAGCAACTACTCCTGACTTCACGGGTACTGTTTCTGAATGGTATGAAACTTTGATCGAAACTATCAACGACGTTTCTGCACAAATCCATCGCAAGACTTTGCGTGGTGGCGCTAACTTCGTAGTTCTTTCTCCTGAAGTTGCAAACATTCTTGAGTTCACTGCTGGTTTCCGTGCAAACGTTACTGCTGACGCTGACAAAGGCGACATCGGTGCTGTTAAGGTTGGTTCTTTGAACCGTAAGTTCGACGTTATCGTTGATCCTTACTTCCCACGTAATGCTATCTTGGTTGGACGTAAAGGTTCTTCTTTCTTGGAAAGTGGATATGTTTATGCACCATACGTGCCATTGCAAACAACTCCAACTATCTTTGGACCTGAAGACTTCGTTCCTCGTAAAGGTGTCATGACACGTTACGGAAAGAAGATGGTCCGTCCGGATATGTACGGATTGGTTATCGTTCGTGACCTTCTTGGTGCTGCTGACGGAGGTCAACCCTGAGCCATAACCTAGTCCTTTTCTAGGTAACTCAAAAACCCCTTCTCTTCGGAGTTGGGGTTTTTTTGTTTCTTAAGGCTTTGGAAGACTATTTATTGAGAATAAAAAAACAATCGGAGCACATCGATGAAGTCTACAAAATCAACTGTTAAATCATTTAAGAACGTCATTTCTAAAACTAGAGCAAATAAGGAACTGGCTCCAAATCAAAACTTTGGAGAAACTGTGATCCCTATCGGATCAGATGATTTATTTATTAAACTTCCAAATTTATCAAAGACCTACACCTACAACATAATCAATACAGCCGAGATGACTGGAGATATCACATTAAAAACATCAAGTGGTGCATCCCTTAGAGGTCTAGTTCTCAACACTGATAACGGATCATTGTCAATTAATCCAATTCAAATTGGAACCGATGAGATAACTCTCGAAGGCGATGTCAAAGATGGATGCTATATTCAGACATTGTCAAATGGGAATCAATGGTTTATTTGGTCTATTGCAACAGGTGGAACAATAAATGTTCGAGCAGGTGGCACTATTACAACTTACACGCCAACGCCTACGGGGCCTACTTATGCAGACATCACTAATGTTGTAATAACATCTGATGTTCGTTTTGTTGGAAGTGCACTGGAAGCACGACATGACTTGACTTTTTCAGGTGAAGGCGAACCTGGTGCATCCTTAACTATCACTGAAGACGGAGGAGCAATTACTCCGATAGATATTACAATACCATCAACAGGTCGCTGGACTGTGACGAGAGCAACTGATCTTCCAAATGCGACTTACACGTTCGACTTTAATACTTCTAGAGGAAACGGCGTTCAAAATAGGTCATTCTTTAGAGACACTGGTCCGATCACTTTCACTGTCCCTTCAGCATTTTCCCCAGATCCTGCGGAGGTTGTTAATTTCGCATCAGGAGCCAGTGCTGCTAAGCCCGATGGAACACAGATAACCGTAGCTGTTGATAGCAATGCATGGACCGAAAATCTAGTTCATGGAGATACTTTCGACATCATCTACTCAATCACAGACCCTGCTGTTAACGGTGGAGTTACTGTTTCTCAAACTGTGACAGGAACAATCGTTGATGACACACCACCTGCAGCACCAGTATTTTTAGCAGCTTCTATTACAAACATAAATGAGTTGTCTGCGAATGGGACAGCAGAGCCGGGCAAGACGATTACTTTATTTAGAGACAATCAACCATTAAGCCCCACAGTTGTCTCAGATTCAGTTACTGGTCAATGGTCGATTGGACCCATAGTCCTTGCTTTCAACGGAATTTTTACACTAAAAGCCCAAGCAAGCGAAGCCGGCGTTGGCAATCCAAACCTAAGTGATTTCGGAGAATATTCCCCTGCTTTTAATCATGTTCAGCCAGTTACGGACACACCGACTATTGGAGTTGACGGAGAACAAACGAGCGTGTGGACAAACACCAGCAATTCACTTACGATCTTAGGGACGACAGAGATCGGTGCAACGATTGAAGTATTTGATGGAGCAAATCCAGCGACACTAGTTTCTGGTCCAACAGTTGCTGTTGATGGCCAATGGTCAGCGACCATTGCTGTTGCAGATGAATCAGTCACATCGCTATCAGTCAAGGCAACTCTTCCGAACCATCACCAATCGCAAGCAGCAAGCTTCCAATTGAATGTAGACCGTGTTCCACCAGAGATCACATTGGCTGATGGAACACAAACAGTTTATCTAGGAAACATCGATTCTAGTAACGACGCTGGGTTTAGTGTTTCAGATGCGCGATCAGGAGTTGCAACGCAGACATCAAACTGGGATGCACAAGTGTTGTCGGCAGAAGGCTCTTACACTGTTACCTACAACGCCACAGACAACGCAGGCAACTCTGCAAATGCAGCCAGAACCGTGAATGTTTCTACACAAGTAGTTGTCCCAACAAACATTGAAGCAACAGCCAGTTCTCTAGAGGCGGTCGTTATTGGTGACGTTACTGGAACTTATGCCGACAATCTTAGTGTTAAAATCTATGTCACAGACAGCAATGGCTTGGAAGAAGTTTACCAAGAGAACAATGTCGACGTAGAGTTCCAAGTCACTAACGGAACTTTCAGTGCAACATTGACATTGAGTGCTGGTGAATACACTTTTGAAGCCTCAACCGTCAACTCTGTTGATGAAGAGTCGACTCAAAGCTCAGCAACTGGTGGTGTCACTGTCACAGGTGCAGGAGGGGGCACATCAGAAGTTGGTATTGCCAGCATCATAGACGAGGTTTATAACGATCCATCTTCTACGATAGTCGGGTCGCCTACACTAACCAATTCAATTCTGGAAATAACGGAAGATGAATATATTATAAATGGTGACATTGCCGAATATATGTATCAAGATTATTTATCTATTAGTTTTTGGATTAAATCAACAGAAAATACTCAAGATGCAGTCAACAAGTTTGTGTCTCTTGGTTGGGCACATTCAGGAAATCAGAAATTTGCCCACGTAATAGGAAACCAGACAAGCAGTCCATATAATGGATTTAGAGTCATCACACCTAGTGGTGGAGTAATCGATGAAGCAGTACCATCTGGTGATTGGAATGATGAACAATGGCACATGCTAACCTTGACTTGGGATAACATCGACGGAGAAAAGAAATTTTATTACGACGGTCAACAGCTTGGGAGCACTGTGACCTTCAATTCCAAGTCAGATCCATTTAGAGACGGAGATGATGTTTACGGATTAATCATTGGAACCGGTACCGGTACCGCTGGTGGAATCCGAGCAGGAGAAGCATTCAGAGGAAAGATGACCAACATGGTGATTAATAACTTTATTTGGACAGATCAAGAAGTCTCAGATTTATATAATGCAGGCTTCGATAATCAAATAACAATAGAACGAACTGATCTATTCCTAGAAGACTTGTCTGGGCTGGCAATCGTTGGTAACGCGACCGTTTCTTCTGGTATATTTTCTAGGAACAATGGACATGGCGGGCAACATGGAGCCACGTTTAACTTGGAGACAGAAGGTGTTGTTGATTTTAATTCAGACGGAACGCGAGTAGACGAAGAGCTTACTGTTTCTTTTTGGTTTAGACCTGATCAAACTTGGGCTAACAATTGGAGATATGTTGGAGGTAATGCTCAAGATTCAAATAATGAATTTAGACTCGCCACTTCTTTATTGGGGAATGGTAATCTAGAATTTCGATGCATTTTCTTTAATAATCAGCAAAAATTTGGTAGTAGCACTAGTGCACTGAACGTGGGTGAGTGGTACCACCTTGCTGTAACATATTCTCAAAATGCATCAAATCCATCAAATCATGATTTGAAGATGTTTGTGAATGGAGAAAAAGTAAGCGAAACTCTAAACTTAAGCAACAATCTTCTTAAGAAGATAACAGATCGAACATTTGGGATTGGTGGATATTCTAGCGGTGGAAATATTAGTGGAAACACCTTGGATCACTCATCCGACTCATGGCAAATCGCTTCAGGGACAGCATTGGCAGAGTCTCAAGTCGTCGCAATTTACAACCAAACAGATCGCCAAATGACTATTGCAGAAGCTGCAGCATTGCCTGTTTTTATAGAGCAGTCAGCAACACTGTTTGATAATGCATCTATTGCAAACTGCACCTTACATCTTGATGGGAATGGTGACTATGCTACAGTTTCTGATGGCTTTAGATATACAGACTCAATTTCCATCTCTCTGTGGTTCAAGACATCAGATTCAACTAGTAGGATAATCTCTTCTCACATTGCTGGTGCTGGGAATAATGGATTTTTCATAGGATTGAACAATGGAAAACTTCAATACAGAACTCCGAATCAGACCAACGTTCAAACCGATGGCCCAAATGGTCTAAATAATGGTCAATGGCATCACATTGTTGTAACCTGGACCCTTGGGAGTCCCAATAGAAAACTATATGTTGATAATTCACTTTACCATCAGCAAAATGCTGGTAACACCGCTGCTACTGGGTATGTGGCTGGTCAACCTCTCTATATTGGTGCAATCAACAATGTCAACAGCGGACCATATGACTTCTTCGATGGTGAAATATCAAGAGTGGAGGTTTTGAACCAAGTCTTGTCTCCCACAGAGGTGACCACAAGATACAATGCTGGTAATGGAGCATGCTAGTTCTTACGCCAACCATTTTACAACTGGAGTTGGCGTTGAAATAATCACTCCATCTTCTGATAAACAAACTATTTAATAACAAAAGGAATTAAAACAATGGCTAAAATCGCAAGAACACCATTCAATGCCGCTCGATGGCTTACTCAAAACATCTCATCTGATTCTTCAATCTCTAATAAGCTCAGCGGATATTGTCTATTTGTTGATGCATCAAGCAATGCTGTAACTTTAACAGTGAACTATTCTGAGAAAGGATCTTACATGAAGATCATTCTAACTGAAACAGGATATGACTTAACACTAACACTTCCAGCAATGGAAGGAGTGGTCATTTATGACAATAGTGGAGTTGGCGTCTTGTCGCTTGGTGACAACACAGAGACAACCATCGTATTACCAAATGGCGCTGCAAGTGGATCTTACATTGATTTAATTTGCGATGGAGACAAATGGTATGTTCAAGGAATGACTCACGGCGTAACGTGGGCACAGTCATAATAAAGATAGGAGAATAACATGGCTAGCAATAGAAAAAAAATGAAAAGAAAAATGATTAGAGAACGCGCTCTTGCTGCTCGCAAAGCTGCTCTCGAAGCAAAACAAGCAATCACCGAAACCGTTGAAGAAGTAGCGGAAAAGGCTGTAGAGATTGCAAAAGAAATAAAAGAAGAAGTTGTCGAAGCTGCAGAGAAAGCAGAAGAGATCGCTGAAGAGATTGTTGAAAAAGTCGAAGAAGCAATCGAAGAAGTCAAAGCAACTACTGAAGACATTGTCGAAGAGACAAAGGAAGCAGTAGAAGAAGTTAAGGAAAAGAAAGCAACTCGCAAAAAGAAAACAACTCGCAAATCCTCCAAGAAAAAGAATTAAGTTTGTTTCATTTAACCTCCTTGCCCTCGAGTGATTCGTTGCTCGGGGGTTTCCTTTTATTTCGACTATTTAGTAAGACGGAGGATTTACTATGGCTTTCCCAACATTAACGCCGGCATCGACAACATCGGCAATTACGTTACCATCCGAAGGTACCGCAGCAGATGTTCAAACATCATTGGCAATTGGCTTCTACAAGGACGACAGTGTCTTTCGAGACGGAGCAGCATCACAAGTTGCATACACTTACAACAGACTTGGTGGAGATGTCCTTGACATTGAATTGACCGCCAAGGAGGTCTATAACAACTACGAGGAGGCATGTTTAGAGTATTCTTACATAGTTAACCTCCATCAAGCTAGAAACGCCTTAGGGAGCGCTCTAGGCTCTCCTACAGGGTCTTTTGATGAGACAGGTGCCATCACTGATGGTGAGAACGTTGCTCTCAAATATCCAAAGTTTCAGTTTGACTATGCTTTCAAGATCGCAGACAAGTTCTCGACAGAATCAGTTGTTGGTGGAACCACGCCAATCTACTCTGCTTCGTTCGACATCACTCCTTTGAATCAAGATTATGATCTTCAGGAGATAGTCGAGGATCTTGCAGCAGACACCGTCAACCCTCCACCTTTTGCTGATGCAATTGGAGACGGAGATAAGAAATATAGAATTAAGATTCGCCAAATGTACTACGTGACTCCTCGACAGATGTGGAGATTCTATGGATACTATGGCGGCCTGAACGTCGTTGGTAACTTCCATAACTATGGACAGTATGCAGACGGCTCTACCTTTGAAGTCATCCCTGCTTGGCAGAATAAGCTGCAAGCTATGGCTTATGAAGATCACCTTTACACAAGAACATCTCACTATTCTTATGAGATCATCGACAACAAGCTTAGACTTTACCCAATGCCAGACAATGTAACTCAGAAAACCTTTTGGTTTAGATTCTCTATCGATGGTGGAAACCAAGCATTCACAGAGGGAGAGTATGACTCAGGACTCGATGGTGTAAACAACATGAACACCATGCCAATGGAGAACCTTCCTTATGAAAGCATCAACTCGATTGGTAAGCAATGGATCCGACGCTTTGCTTTGGCTCTTTCAAAAGAGACTCTCGGACAAATCCGAGGCAAGTTCGGTGGCAACGTGCCAATTCCCGGAGACAACATTCAATTGAATGCATCTGATCTTTTATCTCAAGCATCGACAGAACAACAAAACCTTCGAGAAGAACTCAACAAGCAACTTGACGAGATGTTATATGCTAAATTAGCAGAGACAGATAAAGCAATGGTTGACAATGCCGATGCTATTGTAGGGAAAACACCTTTAAAGATCTTCGTGGGGTAACATAGATGTCAGAATGGGAAAGACCAACTCAACCGCCATCTCCAATGTTCTTTGGAGAGAAAGAAAAAGACCTCGTCAAACAAATAAACGACGAGATTATCGAGAGAGTCGTTGGACAACAAGTACTTTACTTTCCGATTGATGTGGAATCGACAGATTTCCACCCTATTTATGGAGAAGCAATCGAGAAAAACTTCTTGCATCCAATCAGAGTCTTTGCTTTGGTTGAATTTCAAGGAGTAGAGACCTCCGACATGGAGAACATCGCTCTCGACAAAGCAACAAAGATCAAAGTGAACTTTCATAAGCGAAGATTGACAGAAGATCAGAACTTGTTTGTCCGAGAAGGTGACTTCGTAAGATTCGGAAGCATATTCTACGAGATTGTAAAGCTTCTTGAACCAAAAATTCTGTTTGGACAACCCGAAACAAGATTTGAAGTTGGAGCTGAATGTATAAGAGCAAGAGACGGACTATTCAATGCAGGCTAACAACGAAATCTCACACCCCTCAACCCTTGAGAACATCGATACAGCAATCTATCGCTTTATTGACGAGACACTAAGCCCTCACACCAGAACAAATGCTGGAACAGAGAAGGTTAACGTCCTATGGATGGGAACTGAGAGAACTTTCCAAATCAAGAACAACAAAGAGTTGAGAGACAAGGTTGGAAAGCTTCGTTTGCCATTGATTACAATCTCTAGAACATCTGTCTCTAGAGATGACGCATTTAAAGGATCCGTGCAAGCTGCTTATGTTGGAGACGATGAACGAATTGTTATTCGAAAAGTCATTCAACAAGATAAAACACAGAATTTTCAAAACGCTTCTAGAAAGCGAGCGGAAACAGGTGATGATACAGGACCTGTTTCTACAAAAAAGATTGTCTACGAGACAATTTCGATACCAAAACCCACTTATTTGACATGTATGTTCGAGATCAACATAAGAACAGAATATCAACAACAGATGAATGAAGTGCTACCATTGTTCATGAACAGTGTTAAGAATTATTTTATCGTCGAGAACAACGGCTATCAGTATGAAGCCTTCATCCAAGATGACTACGGAATCAACAGCAACCAAGCAAACCTTGGTCAAGACGAAAGAATGTTTAATGCAAAAGTCCAAATTAAAGTGCTCGGATACATCAACCAATCTAGCGTTGAGGCTCAAGAGCCATTCATCAAAAGAGAAGAAACAATTGTTGAAGTCAAGATCTCAAGAGAGCGCGTCATTGTGGGTGAAGAAAAGCCGTGGAATAAGAACGGCGAGAAATACCGAGATTTGTGACTTTGAGGTTTCAGAGCACTATTTACTAGGAAAATGAATTTTAAAAAGGAGAGTTTTTAATGCCTACCAAGTTTGACTTTTTGTCCCCAGGAATTGAACTAAGAGAAATCGACCAATCAGCGGTCGCAGC
>UEXM01000138.1_pt1 | contig 79635 bp, 115 predicted proteins | sample 1796661 | NCBI WGS metagenome assembly UEXM01 (sample SAMEA4772469, study PRJEB27181) | metagenome | reverse complement strand
CCCCCAAGAATTAGCATGACAAGTATAGCCAGCAAAACAACAATCTTCGCAATGATTGTCATGAAATCACCTCCATCAGGGACTCAGCAATCATCGTCCTGATGCCTTTCTTCGGATAGTAAACCTCAATACACGGGTGCTCGGGATTGCCCATCATTCGCTTCGATAAAACAATCCCTGGTCCAAGCGAGTCTCTGGATATCTGTGCAGACAAATCCATGTTATTTTGATGGGGAAGTCGCACTATGCGAATCACCAAGTCGCCAATCTTCATTCGCTTATTACTCCGCTGAGTGCGCTGATTTTATATTTGCTAACATAGTCCTCACCAAGCTCGATGCCGTGTATCCACACGCTGCCAACCTTTGTGACCAACACAACTCTGCTCATATACTGGACAAGACTGCCGACTCTCATACCTTCTCCTTAAAAATTATTTATCTCTTCGTAAGCTTCTACGGTCACTGGAAATAAATCTTTTGCGATTGCCAAGCAGGCTTTCGCCACCTGTTGGATTTCCCACTGAGCGCCGTCGTGCAAGCGCAAGCTGATAAACTTCATTAAATTATTTAAATTGGTCGTACCATAATATTCAGTGTAAAGGTTCTGTGGCAGCACACCTCTTGCCTGCTCTCGACAGACGCCAGCCTCAATCAGTTGATTGAAAAGGCAGAGCGAGGTACTGTTGTGCTCACGAACCGAATCTACTGCCGTCCTCAAGTTGACTGGCAATAGAGATTTCTTTGCGCCGCCAAGAGATGGGTTGATAATCTCATCGCTGCTAGCTTGACGATTGCTTTTGTGTTGTGTGCGGAAGCCTTCAGGCTCATAAAATTCAATACCGACATCAGTATAACGCCTGGAGATTTCATTATAACTCCAAGTTCGATGCCGATGGTGCTGACTTCTGATAAACAGCGGCACCTTAAAGCGAAATGTAATTAAATTGTGCTCAAGAGTGCTGGTGTGCTTGTGTCGAATTAAATACTTAATCAACTTGACATCTTGCAAGTCAAGATTCTCTTTTTCGACACCGAACGACACTCTTGCTGAGTTCACAACAGTCAGGTCAGTTCCCATGTGCGAGACATACCCCACCTCGCCAATACCATCACCATATAGGTCAATACTTTTCATACACCCTCACTCAATAAAATTAAATTGTCGGTCATAGCTCTTCCGCCGCCGCCTGCTGCCTGTGCTGGGTCCAGATATCTGATGGAAACTTCATTTGCCCACGGTGGCACAGCGACTACGACAGCGAGGGCACCTTTGTTCTTGCACCACTTCTGAATTTGAACCAAATCACCGACTTTCATCTATTCTTCCAAACATAAAAACAAAAAATAAAACAAGGGAGCAGCATTTACTTAGTTATCGGTACTTTGACCGTTAGTTGTTGTGGTACCAGTCTCTTCAGTGTTCACAGTGTTTCCGCTTGAGGCGTCTGCCTCAGTCGTCGTTGCTGTGTTGCTGTTGGTCGTGGCAGTAGCTGCCGTCTTCGAGGTCTTTGTGTCAACCTTCTTGACATCCTTCTTCTTTCCATCAGTTGTGACTGTCGTCTCTACTGCTGGAGTTGTTGCGGTCGTAGTAGTATTTTCCACCTCAGTCTGTACTTGAGCATCCGCTGCATTATCTGTGTTCACTTTTTCTTGAGCACAGGCAAACGATGCACCAAATACAATTGAGGCAATAATAATAGAATTTTTCTTAAACATAGTTTTCTCCTTGATGAAGTAAATTCTACTACTCCCTTGTTTTATCTTTCGCCTATCCTACCACAACCCTACCTGGGTTGTTAACAGAATCTCGAACTTTTAAATTATAATCATTCGCCACTCGCTGAACAATTCTTTTCATTTCGGGCGACTGCCCAGTTATAACAATGAAAGGAATGTCGTATGTCATGCAACATTCAATAATAATATCAGATACATGGGCGTGTTTGATGCCGTGAAGGTCAACGCTTTGCACTGGACACCACCTCAAGATATCGAGTAGAATAATAATCTTCTTGTTGGTTTGCCCATCGACCAACCCATTTAAGGCTGACTACTGCGTCTTCTCCGAAGCCGTCCACGACTGCTGGAGTCGTGAGAACTATGGCGACTGCATCTGTTTTATAATTAGGTTTAACTAAATCACCGATTTTCATTCTTCATCCTTCCTAAAAAACTGAGCGTGAAACCACATTGTCACGCCGAAGCCCAGCACCCACCACCAAAGCTGCGAGTCTGGATGAAAAAGCTCTCGCAGTAAATCACGCATGGCTTACCAGCGTCGAGCTTTCTTCAATCTGCCTACCGAATTCAATGTACTGTCCATCAACGAGGACTTTCCAGTCATACTCCAGCTTATCTTCTCTCGGGAGCTTCTCCACCAAAAGACCAATCGGGGAACTCAAGTCCCAATGTCGACTGGTCCCCGCTGGAAGCCTCACTAAATCACCGACTTTCATTTTTGAGCCTTTCAAGATAACAAAAATGCTCCCTCGTCTGCCGACCGTCGGACCAGTAGACCTTCGCAGCACTTGGTTGCGTTTTTCCAAGCCAAGTCGATTCAGAAATCTCAGTCACTATCCCCGACTTGGCGTATTCTCGTTCTGCTCCCGAAAAGACTGCGGGTGCCACAAACTTTACTAAATCACCGACTTTCACTGATTACCTTCAACCATTTCTTTGGCTCCCATGACGCTTCTGCGTCCTCAACCCAATACACTTCAATACGACCAAGCCCATGCTTTTCGTCGTCTGATTTCTTTCTCAAAACAATACCTGTGACTGGTTCAATCGACCCAGGCATTATTACCAAATCACCGACTTTCACTGACTACCTCCAAAATACTCTCCTGAATCGAACCTGTTGTGCCGCCTATCCATTTAACAATCGGACATGTATAGGGGTTCGTCTCAGGGTCGAAAGTGTGCCATCTTAAAATGATACCAACTTCTTGGTTCTCGGGAACTAAGTTTTTATTTCTTACTAAATCACCGACCTGCACTGACCACCTCCATAAACATAGTCGTTACTGTCACCTTTCTGGTGCGACCGTGGGAAGTCCACAGAGTGTCTGCTCTTTCGTGATTTGTCATTCTATCTGGCGGACTGACTGCAAGGACAACACCGCTGCCCAGCATCACTCCATGCTTATGTTTAATCAAATCACCGACTTGCACTGGAGACCACCTCAATATCACAGGATTGAGCAAGCGTGTAACGCTGGCTGTCGAGCCTCATCACATACCACTCTCTGCCAAGTGGACTGAAGTGTTGCTCCGTAATGATGCCGAGCACCTTGCCCTCATGCTTTGTTTCAACCTTTACCAAATCACCGACCTGCATTAATCACCTCTAATTTTTGAACTGGGAACCAGTGGGTCTTCTCTCCCAAGGTTGTTGCCTTGGTTAGAAGAACATGGGCGTGGCTGGAGGAAGCCTCCATGCCAATCACAACACCGCAATAGCCTATTGCTGTCCAGCCCTCGATTGTTTTAACTAAATCACCGACCTGCATTTAGCAACTCCATATTTTCTGAGTGATACCAGATAAATCCGTCACCGAAGTCTACCCTGCATTCTCTCTTTGTAGTCCAGTTGCCCATGCAATCCATGAACTGGCTATTGCGAGTTTCGGAAATGATACCCGCTCTTCCGTTCCACCAGAACCGACCGTTTGGCAGCTTGACCAAATCACCAATGCTCATGCGAGCACCGTCAGTTCACTGGGGCGGAAAGTGTTGCACACCATCTTGCCCGTGTGCTTGCTTACCCAGTGAACACGATGACTCGCAACCTGCCCTGCCCGCTCACCGCCTGGAAAGCAAAATGTATGAGTGATAACACCCTGACGCTTTGGGAACCCTGGTTGATTTTCAACCCACTGAACTAGATTTCCAACTTTCATAACTTTCTCCTTAACTCCCAACCACATATACAGTATCCCATAATCGAGAGGGAAAGTCAAGCGTTTTCTGAAAATAGTTTAAACTTTTTAGCATCGACCCAGTGCCTTGTAGCAGTGTTCTCTGACCACGCCGTTCTCCCACTTGACCAGCAGTCGAGTTCGTTGTCTATAAGCGCCGACAACCTTTCCCTTTACGCCTTTGAGCGTGGGACAGTCTAGATGAATAACCATAGAGCCAACATTAAGTGGTCGTTGCATAATATCCCTTTGTTATTAATTTTCTGAGATGACTTCTACTTCTGCAATAGGCAGCCACCCAAACCAGTGCTCTTTACCGCCAAGACCATTCGAAGCGTTGCGACTGATAGCCCGCAGCAGCACCTCTGTTCCGCTTTGACGCACAAGAACAAAGTCGTGCCCATGTTCACGGATTCTATTTTTTGTTCGTCGGCAGGCGACTTTGCTTGCTTTAATTTTTATTTGTTTCTGACTCATCGCATACCTCTATAAATTAGTGTGATGGGGGTGGTGAGTCTGTAACGCTTTCGTCGCTAGAATCAAGAGACTTCGCAGCCTTCCTGCTTTCGTCACGCACGGGACTCACTGCCCCCATCACTTCTATAATATACCAAATGCGAGAGGGTTTGTCAAGCTTTTTCTTTAATTAATTCAATTTCATCAGAGAAAACAGTCTCGACATCTTGCAGCCCTTGCCAATATACTTCGACGCCTTCGGGCGCTGTTCTCTTATCCCACATAGCAATGTTGGCTGCGATTACAATGCCAACATTGTATTGTTCCTGCCAGCCAGCATCGCCGTGGGCTTGGTGGTTTTCATTTGCCCGAACCAAGTCCCCTGCTTTAAACTTCACGCCAGCACCTCTACTGCATTATAAAAATACGACTGGGGTGCCGTTATCTTAGAGCCGTCTTGCCAGTTGATAATATAAAATGGTGAACTATCATTGTTGGCAACAGAGAATGTGCTCACAACAACGCCAAGCTTATCGTATGACGACTTTGTTATCTTGGAGCGAACAAGGGCTCCGACCTTTATATTATTTTCCGCCATGAGCCTTGTCCTTTTTAATCTTGTCCTTTCGTGGCTCCTCTGGGGCTTCTGCTTTATAGCCAAGCCTCACCTTGCCATCGTAACACTCGTACATCACAACTTTATAAAACATCTCAACCCTCCGAATTCAATTGAAGCCACTTCTTTCCTGGCTCACCCCTATCAATCTGAAGCCACAAGCAGTCGTAAGCACTGTGTTCTCTCAAGACCTCAAGGTTATCCCACTTGACGACGAAGTTGTGTTCATCGCCACCGACAACTTTGCCCTCTTGGTCTTTCAAGAGAGGATGCTTGCCTTTATACTTGACACGCTCACCGTAGAACATATTGAAATCGCTCATTCTCAAGCCTCCAGCCGAAGAGCTTCGGCGTAGTGGTGCTGGATGGGATACACATACTGTTTGCTTTCTCCCCAATTTACAACGACCATCTGTTCACCCTCAAACATATGACCCTTAAGGCTGATGACCTCACCAACATTGCGGTAAAGAGGGTGAAAGCGATGACTAACTTTGGAACCAACAACAAGCATCTCTATCTCCAAAGGGCTTAACCGCCCCGCAGGTATTTTATACCAAATATTGAGATAGATGTCAAGTGTTTTTTAAGTTTTTTCTTTATTAATTTCGGTTTCAAGCCAAGCAAAGAACACTGCGTTGATAGCCCCTGCCGACACGCCAGCGGTTGCAGCAAAAGGTTTGCCAATCAAGTCTCGCAACCTTGCCATGAACCCGCACTGCACATACCCATCGCCACCACCACCAGTCATGCAAACTGCAAGACCGTGCTCAAGGATGCCTTCTTGATGCTTAAAGTTGGATGCCCAAAACTTATCAGCTTCGCTGACACCAAAGTCGAATAGCTTTCCAACAACTTCTGGCGTGTGACCTCCAACATTCAACCATGAAACATCAATATTATTTTGTTTTCGAAAGTTACCACAGAGAAGTGTATGACTTATCTCGCATGTATCTTCAATACCATCACCAAAGATGCGAAAGGAAGCTTCATCCTTTGTCGTAATACCTTCAAGCATTGTCATGATGGTGCCAATACCTTGGAACGGAACCCCAACGAGCCACCAACCCGTAAGTTCGGGCTTTGCTCGTTTAATATTTTCAACAGGCGGAGCGTGTGTGCTCAACGATAATCTATATTTATGACGCATAAACTGACTCGGCAAACCACGGTAAGTTGCACCATCAGTTGGGTATACGCTCACACCCTCCACTTCAATTGGGTGGCGTGACATAAGAAAAGGAATAGAAGACGAGGCTCTGGCAACATCATGCGCCATGCCTTTAAAATAAACTGGTATCTCACCTGCCTCAAGCGGCACCTGAAACTTGTTATCTTTCTCATCAGAGATAGCCATCACCGCTTGCTTGCCCGAAGTAATAAATACTGCTGCAACTGGGTTGCCTTCTTTAAGGTCTTCAAATTTAATATCTGCTGGCAGCAAGTCCGAAAAGAATCTATGTGAATTATACCAAGAGTTTCTTACAACAACATTGTAAGCTAGCTCCATCCAACCCTTCAAGGATTTCCAAAAGCCTTCGCCTTTATACGGGGGAAGCAATCTTGACGGCGCTTGCTCAACAAGACGCTTTCGAGCCATTTTTTCTATTTGTCTCATGACTTAAATAGTTTAAAAAAGGAATTAAGCTCGGTATAGTGTTCAAAGCAAAGCGGCTCATACGACTCCGCCCCTCCGACTTGTATCTTGTCATCCCCTCCAGCAAGCCTTCTAGTATAGAAGGCATCTTTGTCACACTTAGCACAGACGGCTGGGCAAATATCAATTGATGTAGCCCATGGCATTATCTTTTGAACTTCATCGAACGGATTTGGTTCATAGGAAAGCTGTAGCGTCGATACAAGAATCGTCTTGCCTTTAGAGTAAAGATAAAGAAGAGCATCTGCTGAGTTGGGTATCATAAACATTTCATCAACCGCCACAATATCTGCATCGACCGAGTTCACGATAATTTCTTTTGCGGTGCTTACCCGAAATGCCTTCCAAGAACGACCCGAATGAGTAACAACATCCTCAATGGAAAAGCGGTCATCAATGCTAGGCTTGAACAGCTTGACCTTTTTGTTTTGATAAACATATCGCTCAAGCGCAGAAAGTAATCGGGTGGTTTTGCCGCCATGCATTGGACCCGTATATATTTTTAATTGCGGCATCACCACTTTCCCCTAATCAATCGAAAGAATGTTATTAATAAAAAGGTGGAGCGCACCCCATCCGACAGCCACGACAATAAGAATAGTCACGGCAGCGACTATAAGTGGCTTGAATTTAGTTTTCATAATGGTCTCGGTTGAGGTGCGCTTAAGGGGAGCCTACCAGTTGACACCAGTAGTTAGTGCGGTTGTGTAGTAGCCATCGGCATCAGGCACATAACTAAAGTGGAAAGGAATAGAAAGCATTCCTGCTTCGGCTGTATAACCTACTGCCACCATTAGATGGATAAAGTTATCACTTGGATGCTTTGGCGCACCATTAGGTCCGACTGCTAATTGAATAGAGTCGTTGATTTCAAAGCCAATCAATAGCCTTGCCGATGGCGCAAGAACACTTTGGTCCATGCCTGTAATAGTTACATTTTGGATAAACAAGATGTCTAGCCAATCGCCACCTGGCATTGTTTGTTGTAGTTCGTAACCCATGGTAGACATGTGCGGTGAACTTAGCTTGTCGCTATCCTTATGGAAGTTGTGAGCATAAACATAGCCAAAGCGAATGCCTGAACGCTTGGTCCATTCACCTGCTGATTCGCTAGTGTCGTGAGCATCCGCAAGGGCGGGCAGGGTGGTAATCGTTAGAGATAATAACAATAAAACAATATTCTTCATTTTCTTTTACCTTTCGGTTTCGTTATAGTTCTGCTACCACAGTAACACACTGTGGCAAACCTGTTAAGTCTTTTGTTAATGTTAATGTGGAAAATTTTCCGCCGAATTCACTTTTCAACCCAAAGCGACTGGAAGGATGCCGCCAACTGAGCCGATGCAACAACCTGACCGCCCCTCTCGTGTGTGCCTGTGCTGTACACATAGAATACTTCATCTTCCGAGAGAACAACTGTCACCCTATACCTGTCTTCTGCTGCTGTGAATCCCTCAAGGACTAAGAACTCTTCGCCCTGATTCTCCTCCATCTGCTCCAAGTCTTCGTAGTGCATCCCAAGTGACTTAAAGTGTTCCAACCCAGACGCTGCTGTATTCTTTGCCCTGGTGTGGAGCCTAACATTGTGAGTAATCTGCATATCCGTTGTTGCCATGGCATAGAGCAGGATGGCACTTGATGCCAAGAGTGCTGCAACCAGCAACACGGTCGCCAAAACAAATCCCTGTTTCATCTGGAGTTCCTAATGTTTATCATGAATGTTCTTCGAGTCCTGTTAGCGTTTACGCATGGAGGATTGGGCTGACCTTGCCAAGAAAAGTTTCTCTGCACCCAGAGGTCAACCTTTTGTTTGCAATAAGCTGGTGACCTTGCCTGTCGGCACACCTGTTCCCATGGCAGAATGACAGAGGAAAAGCACCGAAGCTGATTCCTGACCTGCTGTGACTGGCTTAGCTGCGCCCCTTCTGGTGCAACCTCGTCAGAAGTATCACTAATCCAATTGGGGCAGAGCGGAAGAGACAATAAAAGAATAAGTGCCGATGTCATGCTGGGTCGCCAAGTCTAATCTTAAGTTGTTTGTTTTCCTCTTCAGCGATTGCCAGCTTAATCTGCAAGGTTCTTACCTCGTCTCTTAAAAGCTGAACGATTTCACTGTGTATGTTCCACAAGCTCTTTGCCATGTCTTCATCATTAATCATTTTTCGCCTCTTCCATTTCTTTTAACTTATTTTTCCTGCTCAACTTCTTGAACTTATATTCTTCTGATTGAGCCTCCGACCTTGACCCACACTGCTTTGACCACAGGAGGTGGACAGGTCTTCTTGTCATAGTATACTTCGCCCCCTTGCGGGAACTATTGTGCTCGACTATGCGGCGCTGTAAGTCAGTCGTCACGCCAGTGTAGAGTGTGCCGTCGGAGCACTCCAGCACATAGAGATACCAGCTTTTCATCGCTGACTGTGCTTGTTCGCCCATTTGTTGCCCATCAACAATTTAATAGATTCGGGGTTATCGAGCGTGTACGGAGACATACCTTTGAACTTGAGCCTAGCCTGCGCACGAAGTCCTCCGCCGACCATAGATACGCCCTCCGTATTCTTCTTGGAACCTGAGCGGGCTGCTCGAAGCTCGATGTCAATTTGACCATCAAGTCTGGGAACAGGCAGGTGGGCTGGATTCTCTGCTAGATAAAACAAACCTGCACCACCGATTTGAATATAGTTGATACCCTTCTTTCGGTAGTGGTTCGAGATAAAGCTTGTGTCCTTGCAAATTTTAATATTAATTGGTTTCAGCAAACCAAGCTGTTGAGCTTCAGTCCACTTCTCCCTTGTACAACTAAATGGGAACTTCTCTTGTCCAAGAAATTTCAACATGTCGTCAATGTATTTCTGCCTAGAGCCAAGGGCTGAAACTATAATCTCTTGCGTTGCCTCGTCGACTGAATCAGAAGCTACCTCGAACTCTCCCTGATGATACCTTGCCGATGTGCCTCCCATTTGTGCGAACGAATCCTTCTTGACCTCCACAAGGTGACGGACACCATCGAGAACAAAGTCCGCATCCGCTCCGACCGAAGATGAGCCTGCACCCTCGGTAATAGACCCACAGTACCCAGCATCTAATAGTGCCTGGATTACCTCTCCCTCATACTCGAAACCTAAGATATTGTTTGACATTACTATTCTCCTTTTATATTTTAATAGTAGTGATTGTGCTGGGGGTGGCTGTAATACGCATTCTCGCAGGAATAATCCCACTCGTACCAGTAGTCGTCGTATGCAACATAGCACCACTCTTCAAAGCAAGAAGAGTGTTGGTAGTCTCGCTGACCGTAGCACCATTCGTCGTAAACATTGTAGAACTCATAGTAGTCGGGGTCTTCCACTGTGACATAGACGCTCTCGACCACAGGCTTGGGGCTATGATAGTGAGCCGCCTCCGTGCCTATTAGACAGCCAGACACAACAACAGATAAAAATAACAATATAATTTTACTCATTCTTTCGACACCTAAATTAGTAATAGCGATAAATCACTTTTCGTTTGTACTTTTTATTCGGGCATCGATAAACAACCTTGTTTCTATAGCGATACACGACTTTTGTCCTATACTTATACACGACCTTTGTCTTGTACTTTACAATTGGTTTTTCTATATAAATCTCTTTGACAATTACTGATTGGGCTCTGGATGTTGTTGCGCACCCTGAAGCCACTAGTAGCATCAACCCAAGAACAGTTACCACTCGCTTCATTTGAATTACCTCCTTTTGTGTCTACACTTATTAGACGCAATTCAAATCAAAATATTCCAATATTACTTTAAATCGACCAAAATAGAAAACCTTTATTATTTTCTTTTCTCTCGCACATCTCGTCAACGAAATCCTTCGTTAATTTATAATTGACACGCACATCCCAACCCTCCATGATATCTTTATCGAACAACCGACGCTGGTCGTCGCTGTTCTTGTCATAGTCGTAGTATCGATGGCGTTTATAGAATGTCTGGAGGATTTGAGCCATTTCTCTTCTCGAAATGTGCATCTCTCCATAATCCTCTATTCGCTTTTGATAATAGGCTTTGGCTAGGTGGTCCACCGTCTTGATACAATTCTTCATTCCAACTGCATCCTCGGTGTCAAAACAAATCACAACTTTCATGCTGGCGCAGCCTTCTTGGTTTGAAAAAACTCTTCTCTTAGGGGTGGAATCACCTGCTCACCTGTTAGCTCAGTATAAGCCTCTGCAAAGTTGATAGCCAGCAGCTTTACATCGTACTGCTCGAAGCCGCCTATCCACAGAACCCTATAACTCTCTATTGCTGAGATGCAGCTTGCCGCAGCCCAAGCGTATAGCATTCTCTCCCTGGGGGAGGAACACTCTGCTGCTGTTGACGGTGCACCGTACAGGTCACACAGTGCTGAAACAAACTTGAACATCCAAGGGTTCTTCTCAAATGCTTCCGCTACGGATGAGTATCTGCCAACTGGTTCTGGCTCATTTTCCAAGCTCATCTTCTGCGTCCTTCCCCGTGGGTAGCAACCCCTTTTTTCGCTTCCAGTCTTCAAAAGAAACAATCCTGTTGTTTTCTCGATGGATAGCTCTTATTAATCTTACTTGTAGTGAGCGCATTTCAACAGAGGGGAGCAGGGCTCGCTCTGCATCTATAAATCGAACATCGTAATCCATGACTTTTTCATAGAATACATCATCTGTCTCGACCTCAATGTCACAAATGATGAACGATAAGGGGAAGCCCGCACTGTAGCTTAAAATTCTCTCCTCATCTGTAGCCAGCCGAAACTCCGCTTTCCTCAGCTTTCCGACTGCGCCGTTGTTCAGCAGGACTAGCTTGCCAATTTGGTCGAGGCACACATCGTTAAATGCAAAGACCTGTGATTGACACTCTACAATTAGGTCGTCATCGAGGTCGTGCCAGGGCTGCTTGACGACACTCTTCGGGCTCGTGGCACCGCTCCTCTCGAACAGCATTGCAGCCTCGTCATCGCCAGCCCACTCTTCGTGACGGTCTATACAAATGCCCACCACGCCAAGATATTCGGGGGTCCAGTTCCATAGCTCTGGGTTACTCTTATACCAATGCTCTGGTATGTCAAAGTTATACTTTTCCTTTTTCAAAACAGCACCTTTCAGCTTTAGCTAAAGTTTATTTTACTCAAGTGACTGCATGTCTTGCGATATTTGAAGCTTTTACAAGAGCAATATTTCTTGCCATTCGGATAGAGTCTCACAGTGTGTTCCCCACTTGAGCCAGCGACTGTGATTGACCTAACGGAGTTACGAAAGATATATTTGTCGCCGCAAGGGACGCAGCCCTCGCCTCGACCATGCTCTGTAACTTTCGCACAACTGTAGCAATACTTGTTGTGCCAGCCCTCATCATTAGCTCCGCCGTCCATGAGGTACGCTTCTCGATTGTATTTTTTGTTACCATATCCCATTTGTCTTCACCTTTCTCTCATCTTACTTAAACAATATATCACGCCAGAGGGCAGGTGTCAAGGAATTTTTGAAATTATTTCAAGTCCGCCGTGGGGCTCGAAAGACGATAGTTTCTTGTCAAACCAGTAAACTTTTATTCTTGGTGTCTTGCCAAGCAAGCCGTTCGGTCGGTTGTAGAATTTATTTTCAACAGCGACGACAATTCCGTTGCCCCAACACTGCTGGTAAACTTGGTCTTTTTTGACCCGAACCATGTCTCCCACCTCTATTGTAACTGGAAGTGTGATGACTATAGTCCGCCGTCGGTGCTGGTGCTGGACTCGAACGACTGAAGTGGCGGGCGGACTTGAGCCCTGGCTTCCAAGTCTATCACCCGAGCTTTTAGGATTTCCACATGCTGATTGCTCTCACTCAGAGCCTCAAGTACCAGTGGACAACCCTTCTCAACTTCCTCAATACAGATAGCGGCGGTCTTACGATTGTCTTCAGTTATCAGAACATCGTCAGAGACAATATAATAAAACAATGCAATCAGAGACGCCAGTGCGGCAAGGCGAATGACGGTCGCAGCATACGAAGACGCTCGAAGCAGCAACTCTTTTGTTTTTAAGATGGGAGCCTTCACTTAGAGTCTCGCAGTTCCAGTCATGACATAGCGCCATGCAAATAGGACGATGTTCTTAAGGCGTTGCCAACGAGTGGTGCCCCTGCTTCTAATGAGCATCATTCCGCTGCCCGCAATCTTTGCAGGGGGAATCATAATCGATGATTTGATGACCTGAGCTTTCTTCTCTGGTGCTGGCTTTGGTTTAACCACTTTTGATGTCTTCATTTTTTAAATTCTCCTTTAGAACCTTTATAGTAATTATTCACTTTTGTCTTTTTTCTCTTGACAACATTTATTCGGCTGGTAGTTTGCATTGGCTACAACAAATGTAAACATCCCAACTAGAATAGACAAACAAATAAATAAATCGCCCGCTAGTTTAAGTGTCATTCTGATATCCTCTTGTTTATTTTAGATAGAAGGCGAAGCTCGTCTTCTAAGAAATGCTTATGATTCATATTGTTGAAAGAGCCAGCATCCACATTTGTCCACATTACATTGTAGGTAAAATACTTTTCTACGAAATATGAGTTCGGCTCGTTCTCGTAGATGTCAATTATAATTCCTATTGAAAGTTTTGATGCTTGCCTGTTGTTAACATAATCCGTCCAGTATTCGCTCATGCTGTGCGGAAGGTATGGGAAGTATTCGTATGTTGTTTCTTGAGTGAGGTACCATAAATTAGATTTCCTCTCTGTAACCAAATCGCCAACTGAAAACTTCACACTTCTTATCTCCTGTTTATCGGCACACACACTCAGGGGGAATCATTCCTTGCAGAGGATTCCAAGCCAGCCACGCTTCAGATTCTTATACTGTTCGTCTGTGGCGGTGAACAGTCGAAGGGTGCATTTCATCCCGTCGGACAAAGATACATTGGTCCCCCCAATTTCCCTATTTCGTAATCCCCGATTGTGGTGCGCTAGTGTTAATTAGTTTTCATCTTTTTGTTTTCCTTCCTCTTCTTCCTTCATCTTACGGATTTTTTGTGCAGTCTGCTCTACTGCATCCCTAAGTGAATCATAGCCCTCTAGATTAAGCAACTCTTTCAACATGATTGGTAGTTGCTCTGGGTTGTTCTTGTCATCATCTGCCATCTTCATCCCCTCCTAGGGTTGCAATTAGGTCCATATTGGTGCTTCTTCTGATAAACTCTGAGTACTCTTCTGGTGAGAGATACTGCGCATAAAAGCCTCGCCTGCGGTCGCCAAGAGAATCCATTAGGTTTACCAGTTGGGACTGCTCGCCAGTTTCTGATGCAACTTTCAGGTGCGTATCCCACATCCTATCAATCTCGTCAAGCGCTGCCCTCATGACTGTACGCTGGCGCTGAATCTCCAACAGCAACTCTTCCACCACATCTGATGCGAAGTCCATTGGCTTCTCGTCACCCCAGAGGTGCTTTTTGAAAGAGTCCATGTGCTCTTGAATCGTCATTTTTTTATTACTCTCCATCTTCCTCCCCTCTTTCCCAGATGTCAACAGCTTGTTGCTCTGAGCGCATCATATTTGTAAGATTGTCTTCGTCCGACAGAAACTCACTGACCAACCCCTTGAACCAAGTATTAAACTTGGCGTCGGACCACTCAGACAAGCCTCTGGACTTCATAAACCAAGCCTCAAACTCCTCTGGTACTTCTACGGTAAATCCCACACCGTCTGGTGAGGGAGAGATGCTGAGCATACTGATAGCTTTTTTATCGTTCAAAGTTAAACATCTCCTCACGGTCAACAACATTACAGTTTATGTCGTGCCATTTCAGTTCAGCGATGTATTTCTCCGCCGATGCAGTTGTCACGAACCTCTTGATAATGAAAGAATCTCCAGACAGCATTACCTGCACAGTGCAACCCTCAATCTCGTCAGGGTCTTTAACTCCTGATTCGTTCTTAATGTGCCACTGTTCCAATAATGGTCGAGACAGGCGCATCGGGGCACCGAAAGGACTGTAGTATTGGCGAACCAAATTAGCCCAAAGGTGCTCTTCGTTTATATACAGGCGGTTTGCGATTTCTCTCTTCTCATCAGATGCACTATACTGCATTTTTAACCTCTTTCCTAACAATTGTTGCAAAAGTTCCTCTTTTGAGTAACCTGTGCATGACTAGTTGAGCTTCTAGGAAGGTGCCGTGTACCGAGTATAGGACAAGCTTATCTTGGTGCATACCCAAGCGCCCTTTAACCCACAGTTCGTACACGGCACCTTCCTCCTCTTTTTTCTATAGACATTCTACCACAACACAGTGGCAGCGTAAACTAAAACTTATCGTGACTCCCAAAGTTTCCAACCACCAGCGGTCAGTGCGCCGTTGGGAAGATTCTTCTGCTTCTTGTGCGAGGCAAAGACCTCATTGCCATCTGGCATTCTCAAGAGGTACTGCGACCCCCTGATATGTTCGACCACAAGGGCTCCTTGAAAACCTTCTTGAGAAATGATTTTACCTACGAGTGCTCGGCGCTCACGAGCGAACTCCACACGCTGCTCTGCTGTTAGGCGGTGGCGGCGTGGACGAACATATGCACTTTTTTCTACTTTCATTCTCTATCTCCTTTGATTAAAATCCGTAAGGTTGGAGCGGCGTCTTCTGGTCGAAGATACTGCCTCGGGTGAAGTTGAGGGCTGGTGCCTTCCAAGAGGCAGCCTTGAGGATAGCGCCGTCTTGAGCACGAATGAAGCACCAGACCGAGCTACTACCGCACTGGCGGCGTCCAATCTTGATGTACTTCCTGCCGCCAGCAATGTAAAGCTCGGGCACCTGATTGGGCATGTCTACCCTGTGGTAGTGGTCATGCATCATCTGCTGAGCTTCGTCGAGCCACCCAGGAAGTCGTTCATCTACCATTTCTGGGGTTCTTGCTGTATTAATTGCCATTGACATAATTATCTCCTTTGTCTCTCTCAATTACATACATATAATACCATAGGATTATACGAAAGTCAAGCCTTTTTATGAAGTTTCTTTAAAATATTTCTTTTGACACTCGGAGCACAGCCCCGATATTTTATACTCCACCTCATCTGACTGCTGGACAAAAGGCGAGGCTGGCTGACCACAGCCTGTGGGCGCAGGTACGCATAAGCCTTTCTGAATATACTCAGAAGGTCGGAAACCGTACATCTTTTCGATTAGTGCGTCTCTCATCAATAAACTCCTTGTTGACAACCAATGCTACATGTAATTTATAACATATAGGGTGGGTCATGTCAAGTGTTTATTTAGTTTTTTCTTTATTTTCTTGGTAATAGAAGAGGGGCGAGATGATATGTGTTTTTCGCTCTCCATCTTCTTGCCTTGGAGCCCAAACGACAGTGGGCGTCTTGACGGTTCTCTGAAGGTCGGGGAATTGCTTCTCAACAATTGGGAACTTGATTGTAATCTCTGGCTTCTGCGTCTCATCATCTGCGGAAGCAACGGCAGGTGCCATCAGAAGCGCTGCGAGGAGGATATTTAATTTATTCATTTTTTGTGTGACTCCTTGGTCATTTTATACAATACTTAGTCAGTGAGTTTTCTTATTGCCTTGCTAATAACTGTTATTTCTGAGTGGTACATCCATATCGGTCGTGAACTAAATGTGTGCCCATCCGTGGAGTGCCAAAGGATGAGATATACTGGTGTTTGAAGCAGTTCTCTCTCTGCATCCGTTATTTCCTCTGGTTCGAAGCCCTCATCGACGGCAGACATATAGTCATTAAAATTCTGTATCAGTGCTACCGCCATATCATAAGTGTCGGTCCTCACATCAAGGACGATTCCAAAACCCACTGCGGTATCTTCATCATCCTTGAGCTTCACTAGGTCGCCAATAGCGATATCGTTTTCGTGGCGAGTTATTAACACCTTTCCGCTCCCGTGATTTAGCGGCTTTCGCCCAACTCATCTCCTGGGGTCCAATGACGGACAAGACCCTGTGATTCGTCCTCCGCAAAGCTTGCAATCTCTACACCACTGAAGCCGCCCTCTCTCATGCCTTGAACATCTGGAATTGAACCTTGGGGGAATATAACTCGCTTGACAAAGCTGAACGGAATATTCGTGCCCAAGCTATCTACCATATCGTGAACACCGTGACCTGAATCGTAGGCTGAGTCCACCATCGTAATTCGGGTTCCGTGGTCGTTCTCTTTGTCTGGGGAAATCATATATTGCCCAGAGCCCTCTATCGATTCCATGTCAAGCTCAAGAACTACATCTCCATGCTTGCGGGCTTCTTGAGGTTTGAGCGAACAAGGCACACCTGCCTTCTCTTCCTCGATATCCATTTCGCTCGGCATGTTGCCGATGCCCTGGTCACGAAGACCATCCAAGTTTGCTTGGGAAACTCCATGATAGATGCCACCATCAAAATAAGCTGTAGCTTGTTCTGCTGGAGCCTCTCCCTCTTCTTTTAAATACTTACGCCATTCTGTTAATAGTTTTTTCATAATCAATCTGACCCGCTCGTTCCTTTGATAAAATTAAAGTATTCATAATACTCTTCATCATAAATAGTATCTGGGTATAACTTTTTCTCTAATTCTTCTCGATGGCTTTCGTCGATAGAGTCGACCATCTCCCCATAGTTTCTTCTTGCTTCTAATAAAGTAAGCCTGTTCTTTTCAAGCTCTACACATATGATACACATATCTAAACTCCAAGCACCTAATGTTCGTCTAAAGTCTCCACGGTAGTCTCAAGCTACCGATTTTATTAAGACAACGAGAAGTTCCAGTTGTCAATAACATAACTAGAACATCTTATCATACTGTAAGTAGTTTTGTTAACTTAATTAATCTGTGGGCAGGCAGACATCCGCAAATATATTTCGAAGAAGTGGGGCACTGATATTATTTATATTGTTCGTTGACATACAAACGCCGTCGTAATCGTGAGCGTCTACATTGCCGACAAAGCAATGCAACTCCAGCAGATTGTATCCTGGGTCGCAGTCGGGTGGTCCGCAAGGGCACATACCGATGCCATCACAAGTCTGCGTTCTTTGCCCGAGAGCATTCTCAGTAAGCCCCCTCCAGGTTTGAGCGTCTTCGTCTCCGATAAAGAATATATAAGGGTAAGCATCTTCTCTCCAGCCTATGTTTGCTATATCAGATGGCGAGGAGACATCATCAATAACATCGTAGGAGGGCTCCTCTGAGCAGACCAAGCCACCTATATTAAGAACATCGTCAAGAGCCTGCAAGAACTGACCCACTTCGACCAAGGGTGTCATCTTCCAATAGGGCATTGCTGACGGTAAATAGGGCGGATTGATTGGGTTTCCTATGTTCCCTGCACCACACTGAGTTGCTGGGCTGCCCAGACTCTGCCAAGTGTTTGGGTCACCATCATATGGGGCTGGGAAGACCACCAGCGAAAACCTGTGTTCCGTCTGTGCGAAGTCGGCTGCGTAGGCACTGATAGCGTTTCGTATGTTTTCTATTTCCTGACCCATGGACCCTGTAATATCAATTATAAATACCATATCAACACGCTCGAAGCTTTGCAAGTTCTCATCCACTTCCGTATCACAGTCGTTGTCTATCTCGTCACAAACTTCTTCTGAGGGTCCGACGGCACCGCAATCCAGCGGGGACATGTTCCAAGTCTGCGTTATATTATCAAACTCGCATGACTGAGAGCCCGCTGTGCACTGACCTATTTCGCAATCTCCGTTACCCTGAGCGGCTGCTGCACGAATCTGGTCTACTGGGGAGTTTAAGCTGCACTCGCAAGGAACATCCACCATTCCATCCCTGTTGTCTCCGTAACAGTTCCAGTCCCACCCATCGCACTGTTCGGCTGGACAAGCTCCCCACAAAACATCAACAGGTGCACCGTTTACCCACGGGTCGCAAGTAAGGTAGCAAGGTCCATATTGACAATCTCCGTTTTCACAGATGCAATTTTTTTTGGCTGTGCCGCAACTCAAACCCGATTCAGCCATTTCACCAGCGCTGCAATCAGGTGCGTTTGGTCCAACTTCCGATGGGTCGCACTGACACTCTTGCCCCTCATCAACTGCCCCATCACAGTCATCATCGATATCATTGCACGGGTCTGTTGCCTCATCGCCTGGAGAAGGGGCATCACAAACAGTCCAGTCTCCGCTATCGCAATATTGCACACCAGCGGACGGGCAACCGTTTGAGCAAACTCTGGGCTCTGCGTCTTCATCTGTCTGCCCATCACAGTCTGTATCTAATCCATCACAAGAATCTGGCATCACAGTAATTGGATTTACACCACCGATGCATTGCATATCCTGAGACATACAACTGGTCGTGCCGTACTCGCATATCCCAACATTTGTACCACAGTTCGACCCTTCGTTTTCTATACCGTCATCCATACCAAGCGTATAGTCTACCTCGCCATCGCAGTCATCGTCGAGCCCATTGCACATCTCTGGGGTTGGTCCCACGAATACTGCTCCTTGGCAGACAAGTCCGCCACCAGAACATACTATAGTCCCTGGCTCATAGCGGCACTGTGAAGGTGCGCCATAGTGGAGAAGCGCTGGGTTAATATTGTCTGGGAAGTCTGGCTCGCAAGAACCGTGAGGCGTATCTAACCCTTCGTCCACAGAGGTATTGCAATTATTATCTATGCCGTCGCAGACCTCTGCTGCTGCGGGATTTATACTTTGGTCGCTGTCATCACAGTCTGCACCACATGCTTTGAGTTCTCCGTTGAGCGGTGAGGTCATGTGGGCACTCATGAAGCCGTCGAAGTCAGCATCAAACCCTTCGTTCACTGCGCCATCGCAGTCGTTGTCGATGTCATCATGACACGACTCAGTGCTGGGTCCGACATAGCCAACACAAACGGTGTCGTACTGCGAGCGGTTCGTCCACTCATTGTAGCACTGCTCTTCTTCTTCGTAACGATTCCTCTCACAGAAGCTCTCCATTGTCTCGGAGTTTCTTCTGCATGAAAGAGTACCAGCCTCACAAGAGCCAAGATTCGCATCAAGGCGAGCCTCGCCAACGACCTCATCGTAGGATGTGTCGTTGCCAACGCAGCCAATGTTTTTATCGGTTTTCCAAGAACAGGATTTAATTAGGCGGAAGTCTTCGCCGCAACTACAGGAAGCCAATAAGAGCATCAACGGCAAAAACAAAGATTTTATCACATTTCCCACCTCCATTAATAGGTAGTGGTCAAAATCGTGATTTATTAGGTTTAAATTACTTTTTTTGGATAAAAGACTGCTTTGATAGAGGCTCGTTTCCCATTGTGGAACATATCAAGCTCACCTTCAATAATCTTCGGTTGCCAATTTTTAATGTCCTGTTGCGGGGTTGCAGAGTTTTCTCTAATCTTTTTAGCAAGAATGAAGATGTTTCTTTTGTGGCTTTTTATTGTAACATATTGAATATAAATAACACATGCCAAGGTGAATGTCAATAGAATATCCCACGCCATGAGATTTGTTACCTTTCGTCGCTTTCGTCAAGAGAGAGACTCACATACCCAGTGAAGCAAAACACAGCCGAGGCAATAGCCAACAAGTACATGTCTGAAGAACCAAGAGAAAGCCCAAACGAGAACAGTGCAAGATTCACGCCAGTTGCCATGAGCAACACCATCTTCAATGTCTTTCTAAGGTTTTTCATTTGCCGCCCTTTCTTTAATCAACTGGACAGTCAGAGAATAGATTATATGATTGCAATCATGAAAGACATTGTACTCACGCAAAGACGCCATACTTTTCATCTTCTCAAGCTCTTCTGTCGTAAACTCGACAGCCTTATATGGATAAGGCTTCTGCTTTCTTTCTGACTCCATGTATTAACTAGGCGGGTGGAGCACTCTTACTGCGTTTTTTAATTGGTTCCTTGTCATAAGGTTCAGTATTGTCCTGCCCCCCATCACCAATTAATTCTTCTTTGTTGCCCTCATGGTCTTTGATGTAAGAAGAATCTTTTTGAAAATCACGACCCTCCTCAACATCCTCTTCAGTGTCGTCATCTTCAACAACCAAATGAGTGAGAGTACGGTCACCATCTTGGGTGGTGTACCGTCTCCACTTTTCCATTATCAATTTCATTTAGCAGCAGCCTGATTCGCAAGAACAGCAGCCACAGCAACAACAACAGTGTTTGGTATCAAACAGTGTAGCGAGCTTGTGTAAAAACTTTTTCATGATAAAATCCTCCCTTATTTATCTTTTTCTGCATCAAGCGTCTTCTTCGACTTCTTTTCATCGGGAAGATGCTTTTCAATTCTAAACTTTAAAAGAGACTTGCCGTTGATGGTCGGCTGACCAATCTCATCGGTGCCAATCTCTTTTACTTCAATTCTTTTATTTTTATATTTACCACCGAGAACAATATCTCCAACTTCAATGTCAAGAGTGATTGCTTCTTGCAACTGAAGGTCTTCATTCCACGGACCTTCGTGCCCAGACTTCACGCAATTAATCATAGACTCTTCGGCTGTGTACTCTGCCTGTACTTCTGGCTGATACAAATCGTAATAGGTGGCTTTCGGGATTCCATCTGGCTTTGTGTGTTGTGTTTGGTCGTCGAAAACCAAATCGCCCATCTCGACCCAAGCATGGTCTACGCTTTCTCCACTGAACTTGTCGGTTATGCGACCGTGCACAACCTTAAACTTATCTTTATTATCAATATCTGGGTGGACGCCCTTACCAGGAGGCTTTGTTTTGTCAATATTGTCATCTGACCACTTCATTGCCATTCTATTGGCAAACGGATAGCACTTACCAAGGGCAATTGTGTCGCCCTCTTTCAAATATCTTCTCCAATTTTCCATTAAGTATTTCATGCTATGAACAGCCTCCCTGCTGCCTTGAGGGCTTGCATCACCTCTGCGTTATCTTTCTTATACATTCTTGTTGTCGGGTCTTTATGCCAGTCGGGTCCATGCTTTGATATAGCTCGGGCTTGGTCACAGTCGTCAGACTCGTCATCTGGTGTAAGCTGGGGAACTGTTTTGTTCAACCTTGCTCCAGCCCCTTCGGGGTTGTGGCTCACATCCATTTGATTGCCCTTTACATCCCCTCTCTTTCCATATTTATCCCAAACAGCCTGAGCGTTGTCCGACACTGAGAATCTATCTGCTGTCAGTCCGCCGCCTTCTTGCGAAGCCCATTCAATTGCAACCTCATAAAGAAGTGGACCCCAACCCTTGGCTGCGCTGCTTCCGATGACCGTAAAGCCGCCGAAGCATGGACCTTCTGCATCTGATTCCGTCTCCATGATGTCCACAGAGCCATGGGGGATGCCTTCGTCATTGCCATCATCGCCAAGAGTATCGTAACCATTCTCGTGAAACTCAGCATACTTAAATGACATGCCAAAGGAATCTTCAGAATCACCAACGATGCCGATACCCTTTGGAAGAGCAAGCAGCATGTTAATTTGTTTCTGGATTCGTGGGTCGGTGCCCTCGGCTAAGAACTTCCGCCATTCTGTTAGTAGTTTTTTCATTGTTCGTCTGTGTCCATTCTTAATACAGTATAATTGTGCCAAGCAATGCACTTGTTAACCACAGTCTCAAAACTAAAACGGGCTGGGATTGGGATGAACGGCAAGATTGCATGAACCGAATAACAAATTGAAGCCAAGGAAAGATAAAGTCCCACCCTTCCTGCGAACTTCAAGTGGCTAAAATAGGTTTCGTTATTTTCTCTCAAGTGCTTTATAAGAAACATCAACTACCCCCTACCAATCTTTACAAGACCAGTATCCTGCTGAGAACTTATCCGTCTTCTCATCGCAATTGTGCCTACTTCTAAAGTTTGACTTGTTATCCTTGCTGTCGCTCTTATTTTCCATATTAGCATCACCAAAGCGGATAATCTTTTCTTTGCCGTCCTTGCAAGCCTTAACAACCTTTTGCTTCTTGCCGTATCCAGGCTCGCCCTTCTTAATGTAACGAGGGCTGTTGCACTTCATGCGCTCCTTGTCAGTCTCCTCTTTAATAAAGAAGTCATCGATGAAAGTTGCAACATTCTCTTGGAGGTTGTCGTCCACCTTCTTTGATTCGTCCAAGCCAATGGCTGAAATAGCGGTGCTGACAATTGACATGACTTGATTTTTAATTCTATCTCGGTCTGTTGGGTCGCCAGCATTCAAGCCCATTTTTTGCATCTGCTCTATAATAAAATCTTGGACTGCGGTTTGGAGACCACTCTCAAGTGGCGAGCCTCGCTCAGCCAACTCAGCTTCTTCCATTGGAACGCACTTGTCTTTGTCTGCCTTTCCGTCGCCGTCTGTATCTTCAGAACCAGCATACTTCTTGCCTTTCCAGCAAGCCTTGCCATCAACGCCCTGTTCCTTGCCGTCTTCGTTCTTGGCTTCGTCAATGTCGTAGAGTTCCATGCCGTCGGTTGTGCCGCCTGACTCTAAGTCTCCCGCAACAGCAATAACTTCGTCACCTCTTTGCCCGAAGACTTTCATCTTGGCATCGGAGTAAAGTTCAATAACATAACCTTCTTCGCCAGTTGTAGTGGTGGTAATTTCAATAACCTTGCCAGTAGCACCCTTAAGCGAGCCATCAACAACATTAACGAACTCACCTACTTGGAAGCCTTGCCCTTCTTGCGCTGAAGCCTGAGAGTCTGCAAACTTCTTGTCAGCCAGCGTCTCGTGTTCATCGCTATACCACTCATCACCCTCTGACATTACCTCGTCAATAATCGAAGATACAAAACTTTGCAGCCTTTCTTCGCTCTTCATAAAAGCCAAGCCCTGCTTCATTGTCTTCTTGCTTCGGCGCTCAACCTCATCGTCGTATTTATCTTTAACCTCGGCAGCTTCCTTCTTGACCTCCACCTCGGCTTCATCAGACATGACATAATCACCATTCTCATGCTGTGCCACATCTGGCATAGCCATCATAGCTTTTTGCAACTCTTCTTCTTCTGCATCAACAGCGCCCATTATAGCTTCGAGTCCTGCTGCCCCGCCTTCGGCTTTAAGAGTCTGCCTGATAGCTTCAGGGTCTACATGGACATATCCCTTCTCTGCAAGAGAGTTGTGCTCGTCTTCCGACTGAGCCTCATCGGACTCTCCCGTTTCAGGGTTGTACATCGTGTGTACTTTAAAGTCCGACTCCTCCCCTTCTTTCAAATATTTCCGCCACTCTGTTAGTAGGTTTTTCATTTCTTTTCGACTCCTTTGGCTTCTGTAAGTTTTCGCACCACAGTCTGACGCACACGCTCTGCAAGCGACTGCCTGAACTCGTTAGCGCCGTCTTGATGTCCTGCCAAGCAAGCCTTGTGTCCGATACCAGTCAAGCCGTTACATACATCAACAACTGCCATACCCTTTCTACCTTTCTCGAAAGCCATCGCATAAGCCTGCTCGCTGGCTCTTTCGTCTTCTGGGCTGAGTGCCTCTTCAACAGGGTTGTCCAGCAAATAGCTTGCTGCGTTAGTCCACTCTTGGTCGCCCCAATCTTTTATTTTGCGTGGAAGCTTCATCTTTGAAGAAATCTTCAGCTTCTCCGATGCTGGCAGGCTTCCCCACCACTTCTTAATTTGTTCGGGCGTTACCATCTTCTTTCCCTTTCCAGCGCCCTTACTCTTGCCTTTCTTGCCGCCGAGGGTAAGCATATCTTGAAACTTACTCTTCATGTCTCCGACCACTGATTCTTCAACATTGCCCACTTGATTTCTTTTATAATCTAGTTCTTCTGCTGCTTTCCACAACAGGCGAGCAGCATCATCTGCGTAGGATGCGACATCACCTTCTAAAGAGTCATAGGTTAATTCATTAAGAATCTTTATGCACTGTTCGAGCGCTTGTGCTCTCGGGTCTTCTCCAATGTCAAGTTGGTCGAAGGCGTTTGCGAAATGATATCGCCCTTCGTGAATTTTATTACGCTTCTTGCTTTCGCTATAGTATTCTTCAAAGTCATTGGTGCCGTCGTCTTCATACTCATCTTCGGCTTCAGGCATTTGCTCAAGCTCCATGCCGCTCATCTTAGCCCAAGCTTGGAGAATCTTTTGGTTGTCTGCGCCATAGTAATCTTCAAAGACGCTGCTGTCCCACTTCTGCATCCCACCTTGATTTTTGCTTGGGTCTGCGTTGACAGCCATCATTCTATCAATTTGTTCTTCGGGTGCCCAGCCTCCGACTCCAGCATCAGCCAAGTCGAGAACCATCATTCCTAGAGTCTGCTCTGTCTCTTCGCCATTCTCATCGAAGAATTCATACACATCCCCATAGCCAGTGTTGGATACAGAATACTGAAGCTTTCCACCTGCGGACTCTCTCATAGCTGAGGCTTCAGCCTCTGCGTCATATGGACCTTCATCACCAGGCAACTGAGGCATTAGCTCTGTGGCATAGTTTTCTAGCTCTTCGTCGTTCATGGCGTCGAGCTTGTCAAAGTTGCCATAAGTCTCCCTGCTTCCCGTCTTCTCCAAGGAGTGGTCACGAATAGCATCGTATAGGTCTGCCCTCGGACCAGACGGGTAACCTTGTGAAGCCCACTGGCTCCAGTTCTCATTTAGCTTTTTAAAATCTTTGAGCTTCATCTTCTTTATTTCCCTTTATATATTTGACCCAAGCAAAGGTCTTTCTGTCTCTTAAGTAATGTACTGTCGATTCATGAGTATATGCTTCTACTTCGAACACATTAAATCGATAGGCTGTAGGACCATCCATCCTCTTTATAATCCTATTATATAAATAGCTCAAACCGTACAAAATCCACTGACCTACAAACAATAATTCTAGCTGCTGGTGAAAATGAATACACTCGTGGCGCTTTGTAGTGGTAGATAATATACCTCGGCACCATACAAAGGGTCCGATACTCACGGCGTTCACCTCGATAGGGACCAGCTTGCTCAGCCAGACTGGAAATTTAGATTCCTCGATATAAATCGGGCGTAGGTTTTTTATAAGACTCTGCATTTATTCTACCTCGTTTTGAGTTTCAGGTGTGGCTTCATCATCATTCCCAAATGTTTGCTGTTCACCGTCTTGGTAAGTGATGATTGTTTTGTTTGCTGGGTGTGGACCGATGTGGACCTTGATAAAGTCGTTCATTGAATCAAAGATTGCGATGCCACCACGGGGCGGCGGGTAGAGCCAGTGGACAATACACTGACCAGTTGCCAATACAACGCCTTCGATGACAACACCAGTGCCCGACACGCCAGACTCATCGAATCGCCTTGCAACAGTGAATGTTCGAATACCTCGGGCTGCCAGCTTGGGTGGTGCGGAAGGGAGCAATTCGTCTTGCGCTGCCTTCTCTTTCTCTTGTTCTTCTGCTTGTAAAGACTTTTCGTCATTATCTTCACTCATATTGTAAGTCTCCTCTCACGGGGAATCTGTTATTAATTCACTCAATAAATAGTTCTGTCTCGCACAAAAAGGTGTTTGTCGATAAATGCTATTTTTTTTCAACTTTTTTGGATTTTATGTAAATGTCCACAATAATTAAGAAGGAGCATGAGTTCAAACTCCTCGTGCTCTTGGATATTCTAAATCAATCTTCTTTGGGTTGTTTTCTTCAAACTTCTTCAACAATACTTTAGTTTCTCGCTTGCTGGTACCGAGAATATAAACATACTTATGTTTCGAAGGTGATGGTCGTTGCTGACAGCGGGCACGATGGTCTTTTCTTGCCTGCTTCAGCATGGCGGCTTCCTTCTCGGGAATAGCCTTCCAGTCTACCTTGCGATAATTCTTTTTCGAGCCCACATACTTGTACCACTCGGGCTGCCATGTCATGCCCAATTGCTTTGCATATCGCACAATTTGACTTCTATCGCTGAAGCCCGAAGCACCAAACCACCCACGGTCTGGATTGGCTGGGTCTAAGTATTGATTACCCGTGCCAAACTTCTGCCCAAGGTAATGGAAGTTACAAGCCTGATAGAGTGTGCCAAGCTCTTTCGCTTCAGGGTCGCTATAGGCTGTAAAGAATCTAAACTCAGTGTGTTGTACCATCCAACGCACAGACTGCATTATCAACCATGAGCCAAGGTTTTTAGGTGACCAGGAAATACACGCACCCCTTGCAATTAGCTTCTCTTTGCCTCGGTTTTCCCTGCCTAGGAGGTTTGAGAAAGTATATGGGGTCGCCATAACAATGGTACCAGCCAAAGTGCCGCAACCCTTAAGTCGAGCAGTGAACCTGTGAGTGGACCAAATTGGCATCTTGCCCAGCCACTCGTGTCGTTCGATGAACCGCCTAATCTCAGAGCAAACAAGCTTGTCCTCTTTGGGAACATATTCAAATTCAAAATCTGAGACTTTTAGCTGAGAAGTTTTTTGCGCAGTTAAGCCTGCCAGTTCCAAATCAGTTTCTCTGTTAACATCAGAAATGTGAGCTTGCCAGCACTTATCACCAGCGTACTCCTTGAACCTCTCGTGGGCGTTCATCAGTGCACCTCAAAAGAAATGCCATAGTTGGTTGCAGTGCTCGACTTGAGATTCCTCAAAGACTCCAAGAGCGTCAGTATGGCAACATAATCAGCATTGCTAATAACAACATCTCCGTCTGCAATCATATCCAAGTATTGCTGTGGTACTTCCACACCAGGGTCTTCGCTGAGGGTCGTAAGCAGTCCGTCCATTGAGGAGCTTCCACAATAAAGCTCGCACAAGTGAATGATTGGGGAATTATCCCATGCATCAACCTCTCTGAGTTCAGCATAGTATTTTAAAAGACAGCTTGAGGTGGTCTTTAACTCCAGCAACTCTTCTCTTATCTTTTCAAGCGAGCCTGCTGGTATAACATATAGCTTTTCATCTGACATCTTTTAATTTTAATCCCTCTTCTGTCGCATTCTTCTGACAGACTTCATGGTTAGGTTTGCTGGTCCTTGTCCGAAGAAGTAACGGCATCGCTTCTTGTCGGTAATCACGAGGGCAGACAAATATTTTACACCGTCCTCTTCTTTTGGATAAATCCAATGAGACACTGGGGACAGCTTTCCATATCTCGGTTTTGTTTGGCGTCGTTGAAACTTCTTTCGCTTTGGCGGAAGATTCAGATGAGCAATACATCTGCCGAAAAGCTCCTGTTTGGTGGCTCCATCGGCAAAGTGCTTTTCCCAATCAACTGCGATTCGAACGCAGACAACCCACTTTTTTGAGCCGAATTCATCAACCTCCCAAAACATAGACCCGTGATATTTTCCTTCTCTATATTCAACCTCTTCATCTCGATTATGATAGCCTAAGAACTCCGTCTGCTTAAGCAAGGTACACTCAAGTGGTGTCAAACCTGAAACATCAAAGTGAAACTTCTCCTTCTTCGCTGCCTTAGCCAACTTCCTTTTCCCCCTTTACTCTCATCAAATGAGAGCACAAGTCTGTGTAACCCCCTATGAACAACTCCTCCTCGGAGCCTTCGTCGGAAGCAACATATTGAGTAACCATCGGAACCGTCTGCCACTGTCGTGAAGCCTTTGCCTCATTAAGTTGCTGGCTATCACGCTCTAGCAGGACCATCGATACCGCATATCCCTCAGTCTTCAACAGGTCATATGCTTTCGCACACCAAGGGCAACCATCCCAGGCAACTATTTCAAACCTTGCATCACCCATTGAGCACCTCACGATTGCCTGCATTCACCCCGAGGCTGGCTTTTACGGTCTGGACACTGCCAACAACCGTAATGTCAATGCCAGATTGACCTCTATCGAGGTACAGCCTCGTGAACTGTTGGCGACCATCGATGTCTTCTGGAAGATACCCTTCACTAAGCATCTTTAACATCTGGTGGTCTTCTCGCAAGCATACAACATGGTCAGGATTAACTGTGACCTCTCTGAGGTTGTAAGCCTTTAGCCTCTCGGCGGAGTTTGTGTATTGTTGCCTTTGTTCTACAACTTCTACAAGAGTTACTAACATGCGCTTTCTCCTTTTATTTTATAGTCTTCACCATACACTGCGTATGCTTCAGAAACTTTAACATGCCACAATTTTCCACAATATAAAATCTCACACAAGTTGTTCTTTACCTCGCTCGACATGATTATGCAATTTGCTGGCTTTTCTATTTTTACATAGCGTTCTATATAAAAACCCGTTGCATCATCATCACGAACTATCAGTGTTGAGCCCGATGGAATATAAACTAGTCGACCTTTCTCTACATAATCAGGGGTAATCATTTGCCCCCCTCTTCATCGGTAGAGTCGTCACCCACACCCCAGTTTTGGAATGTTCTCTTGAGCGCATCAGTCTCCATCTTATGTTCCGCCAAGCGAGCTTGAATCACTCCCATTGAGGACTCGTCAACTGGTAGCTGCGTTGGTGGGTCGACGCCCGTAGGGGCAGTCACTGGCTCTGCTTCAGGATAAACCTGAGATGTTTGCTGGGCATGATAGCCCCTCATGATGCCTTCAATATCTGAAAGTCGTTCATCGGACTGTAACAAGAGCCCCCTTATCGACTCTATCTCAGATAGTAGCGACTGGTAAGCCGCTGTGGTGTCCATACGATGAACCCTATCTGCTGCTTCTCTAAGCTGGCGGACAACTGAATATTCCAAGAGCCTTTTCATCTCTTCGGGAATCTGTTCCACCTCTACCGTGTATTGTATGTTTACTCGCATTTGGTTTTACTCCAAAACTATATTTATATTTATATACAAGTATACACCCTATGGTGCACACTGTTAATCAATAATTTTATTTAGAATCGACCTCGCTTGAGGTGTCGCTCTTCAGCGAAGACGGGAACTGCCGCACCAACGGGCAAGACCATGTATACCTTGGTGCCACGAGCCGCATTAGTGACTGGCTTGGCATCGACCTTCATCACAAAGCCCTTCATGCCACGGTACCGAGCGCCCGCAGAGGAGCGCCACTCAACCTTGGAGCCAACTGGAAACGATGGCTCGGCGAAGTGCGACGCAATCACTTTAGCTGCATACTTGTTCTCAGTCAGCGAGCGGTACTGCTTTTCGGTCGGGACGAACCCCTCAACATTGAGGACACTGTGAGCAAGGTCACCAAAGTACGGAGGGTTGGCGGCATAATATGCAGCAGCGACCTTCATACGCTCAGCATGGGCGGCATCATAATCATCCGCCCAAGTAGCTCGGCGAGCGATGACTTCTTCTGAATGATTGTCTTCAATCTTCTCTAGAATCTGAATCTGGCGGGCGCTGAGTGAGCCACGAGTTCGGTTTTGCTCTTGCAGACTCTCAAGGAAGCCACGGTCCCATGACCTTGGGTCGGTTTTCGGCAAGACCGCATCGATGCGGGAGCCGAGCGTTTGGTCGCTCATGTCAGGTGCATCAGCAGCATATTTAGTTTCCAACTTATCAATCCAGCTTCGGCGACCACTAGTCAAGCGACCAGTTCGCTCATAATATGCCAGAAGCGACTCTGCAAACTGCAAATCACGACCGCTAGCCTTAAGCCTAGGGTTGGCAACCAGCGCTTCAAGTCTTTTACGAAGTGTACTCATGGTAAAACCTCCATCTCACATACTAAATATAGCCTAAATGACCTTGTTTGTCAAGCTTTATTTGAACTTTTTTTGCCGCTAATATCGACTTGTTCATTCACCGCTTAGACAACTCTCCCATCCAACATACATAATATACCATTATCGGCAGTACTTGTCAAGAGAAAAGTTAGCTTTTTATTTAATATTTCAAGCTCCTGGTACGATAAGTGACATAAAAGCCTTGACAAGCAAGCCCAATACACCAAGACCGATTGCCCAAGTGACCTTGTTATAGATTTGTAGTTGCAATTCCAAGCGAAGGAGTCGCTCATCCTGCATTCGGTTTCCATCGAGAGTTGCGTTAGCTCGCTCTCTCCACTCTCTCAGTTCTTTTACCTGTGCAATCGCCCCTTCCTGGGGATTGTTCAAGGTGTGCTCCATCACATCTAAGCGTCGGTCAATCTTCTCAAGGTGGTCGTGGGTCTTCTTGACAAGCTCCATGAGCCCATCCCAGCCACCATTTTGAGAAGGATGACTCTTGGTAGCGTCGACCTGCTCACGCACATCTCCGACTTCCTCACGCATGTTACCAAGTTGGCGCAACACTTCTGATAATTGCTGAGAGATGTGACTCTCCTCGTTCATATTATCCTTCATATTTACTACCCCCCAAACGAATGATTAGTAACCCTCATTCCTGAGTAAATAGTTACAAGGTCATCAATTTGTCTCAACAATCCCGTGAGAAGTTGTAATAAGTATGCCCGCTGCGGACACAGCATTCGTAAGGGCAGTTTTTGTTACTTTTACTGGGTCAATAATTCCAGACTCCAGCATATTAACTACAGCACCAGTTGCAAAGTCGTATCCATAGCCGTCCTCGACCTCTGTCAAGGTTTTAATCATGACATCGGCGGAAGTACCTGCATTGGCACACATCTGGCGGATTGGTTCTTTACAGGCATCAATGACAATCTGACGCCCAACAAGCTCAGCTTGGGTGAGTGCTGTCGTAGGGTTCGCCTCAACAGTCACAGCAGCCCTTAGAAGAGCCATGCCGCCACCAAGGGTAACACCCTGCTCTTGAGCAGACTTAACCGCCTTAAGGGCATCGTCAGCCCTGTGCAGAGCTTCCATCATTTCGACCTCAGTTGTGCCACCAACCTTGATGATTCCAATCCCGCTGGCGAGTCGATTAATTCGTCTCTGAATCGCTTCACATTCTTTCATTGAAGGAGTTTGTTTGATTTCTTCTTTTAACTCTTCAATTCTTTGCTCAATTGCATCGCCGTCGCCTTTGCCGCCGACGAAGGTTGACCAATTCTTCTTTGCCTCAATTGTGGCGCAAGTTCCCAAGTCACTTAACTTAGTATTTGTCAGTGTAACTCCGTTGGCTGGACCAACGAAGGTCGCTCCAGTCGATAGAGCCAAGTCTGATAGACAGGCTCGGCGCTCCTCTCCGTATCCTGGGGCTTTAATCGCTGCGACCTTCATTGAGCCACGAGAAACATTGGCAATCAAAGCTGCAAGAGCCTGGTCTTTTACATCCTCTGCAACCACGGTCAGCGCTCGACCTTCCCTCGCTACAATCTGAAGAACTGGGAAAATCTCTTCCACTGCTGATATGGTTCCATCGTAAACCAAGACCAATGCATTCTCTTGTCGCATCGTCCACCGCCGCCTATCAGTGACGAAAGTATTTGATAAATATCCAGCATCGAACTGGAACCCTTCGATAAGCTCAAGCGTTGTCTCGTGAGAGTTTGCTGGCTCGATTGTAATCGCACCGTGTTTCCCAACTTGGTCGACCGCTTGAGCGATTAAGCCACCGAGCTTCTGGTCGCCATTGGCAGAAACAACTGCAACATGATTAACTTGCTCAAAAGACTTAAGAGGCGTTGCCTCATCAGAGAGGTGCTCCAGAAGAGATTCTGTAGTCTTGTCAATGCCTCTCTTAATTTCTATAGGGGAGACTCCAGCAATCAAGTGCCTTGTGGCACCCTCGACGATGCCTCTAGCAACCATCGTAGATGTCGTTGTGCCGTCGCCAGCTTCGTCAGCAGTAACCTGTGAGGCTTGCTTGACGACCTGAGCACCAAGGTTCTCAAAGGGGTCTTCAAAGGAAACAAAAGACGCAACAGTTACGCCATCCTTTGTAATGACTGGTCTTTCTCCAGCCTTTTGTAAAATAACATTGCGACCTTTTGGTCCAAGTGTTGCGCCTACATTGTCAGCCAAACTGTTGACACCTGTAGCGATTTTTTTAATTAACGATAGGTTAGAATCATATACCTTGCTCATTTATCCTCCAGTAAGATATTTTAAGTATGTACAATATAACACAAGCTGGGGCGCTTGTAAAGAATTATTTTAATTTAACTGTAAGTTTATCGTTCTGCCCACTGGAGGTATAACCCTTGCCTGCGTCCAGAAGCATCTCTCCATCAAAATTAGGAGGATAGATAATCCTGAAATCATTCATGACGGTAGCTGCCTCTCCAGCTTTGCTGAACTTCCCATAAATCTGAACCATCGTGGAAAAGTTAAACACTGCTTTTCCAAAGGCTGTGAACTTCTTGCCGCCGCCTTGTGCTGATTCTTCTGCGTTAATCTGAGCCGCTACGGCTTTAGCAATACCAGCCACCAAATGATTGGCTGGGCTATAAGTCTTAACAATTTTGCTCTGAGCATCTGAGTCTAAAGATTTAACCTGATTAACTCCAAGCTTCATGCGTCGAAGGGGAGTATGGAAAGAGCTTATTTTTTCCAACTCATCCGAGACATTCACTTCCTGTACACCAATCTTGTTTTTGATTACATCAACGGCTTCTTGTGCGGCTGCTTCTGTCAAAATTCCCAACTTAACGGCTGCCCTTATTGGTCCAAGCTTTGATGAGCTTTCTGTGAGCAGCTTCACTAGGTCAACATAATCTCCGTAACCTGCTTCACGCAATTGCTGTCGCTGCTCCTCGCTGGCTTCATCAAATATCATTGAGTATAAATTCTTGACACTTGGGTTCGCACCCTTACCACTCTTCGAGCTTACTCCTATCTTCCTGTCGCCAAGGTGGAGATAGCTGTCCACCAGTGGGTTCTGGGGAGCTTGTGGGTAGCTGACCGCAGTAGAATCTGCCCAAGTCAAACCAAATGGCTCAAGAAGATTCTTTTGGGCATCCAAGATGACGGCATCGGGCTGGAGTTTATAATTTATCCCCAAGAGCGCTGGTGCCATAATCTCTCCAAAATACTTATTTACAGAAGACAGACTGTTGTCTCTTTGCTCTGACGACTCAAATGCAAGGACTGCATCCCCCGATTTTGAATAAACATTATCAAAGAACACACCTAAAGATTCGGTAAACGGGGCTGGAATTGCAGAGGATGCAGAGGCATTCTTTGCAACGACCGTAGGCAGATTAGTGATGGTAATTTCAGCATCAGTCCCTATCAGAGTCTGTGGACCTAGTGCTAGAATCTCCTTTGAAGATTGAGTGCCCTTCATAGAAAAGCCCGTCGCCTTTTCAAAGTCGACCTCCCTCCACAAAGAACTGCTAGAAGTATATTTTACAAAAGCGAACTTCTTATCACTATCATCGGCGGCGGAGACTAAGATTGCAGCCTTGTGAGAACGGGTTGGCACCTCTGGGTGCTGGTAGAGAACTTCCATTCCTGCTGAAGAGATAATATCTTCAACCTTTCTACCCAGCGCCTCTGCGTCTTCAACCCCGTCTTGACCAATTTGGATGAATGCAAAGTCGGAAAGGACAAGCTTGTCACCCTTTTGATTCACAATTTCCTTGCCCATTTTATCATCATGGGCGACGCCACGCTTCGAAGCCTCATAAAGAGTCGTAGACTCCTTCAAGACCTCAAGCACCAAGTCATCAATCTTATCCAAGGTTAGAATATCTTTCTTGGAAAAATAATTCTCAACCAACAAGTTCCAGTTAGCCATTGTTTAAAATACCTCGTCTGCAATTCCGTACTCTACCGCTTGTTCAGCAGTGAGATAAATATTAACTTTTCTATTAAGCATCTTGCGAACCATAGCCTTTGTCATGTCTGACTCACGAACAAGAGTTTCAATATACCTCTCTTGTATCCAGCGAATTTCATCCATCTCGTTTTCAAGGTTGTGCATCGCACCATGTGTGCCGCCCACGACCGAGTGAATCATTACACGGCAGTTCTTACCGATTCTTCTCTTGCCCTTCGTTCCCGAAGCAAGAATGAGTACGCCTGCGGACATTACCTTGCCTATGCCTACGGTGTGAATCTCACACTCTTCACGCACATTTCGCATCATGTCATGAATGCCAAACATGTCCATTGCTGAGCCGCCGTAAGTGGAAATAATCATTTCCATTGGCTCGCATGTCTCAACGATTTCTGAGTTAGGGTCAGTTGGGTCTTCCAACTCTTGTCGTACACCAGTTTCACGCAAGGTCAACAGACCATAGATGACATCGCTAGCCTTCTCTTCTGTTACATCCCCAATCAACCCGATTGTGCGAATCTTCTTGTCCCTGCCCGAGCCGCCGCCGAGCAAGTCCATAAGAGGTGGCAGCATGATGATGGACTTTTGATTGTCCTCTCTCTCTTCAACTTCTTCTTCAACGCTGTCGTCCTGAGAAGTTGCTACTTCTTCGACTGCTTTTTCTTCGTCTGCTTTCTTCTTCCTAGGCATTTTAGTAAGTCTCCTTTTTAGTATAAGATAATTCGCCATGTTCCCAAGACAACTCTACATTGTCGTCCAGGTACTCATTAATAAGTAGAAGGTATTCCCTCATTGAGTCAATATCAATCTCTTCTGATGATAATTTATTGTATAACCACTTCATTATTCCGTTAACCATAAACAGCTTATCACAATGGACGACATTATCTGCAATATTAATGCAGCGTGGGTCGCCCAAAAGCGTCTTAAGAAACTCCGTTATGGCTGTTAACCGATAATCCGACATCTCATTTTTTCATTTTATTTCTGAGAAGGGCTTCAATCTTCTTTGCGATAACCTCTTCAAGATTTTTCTCGTCAGATGTGCCCAACTTAGATGACATGTTTCGAATGCTCGGGTCTTTTACGCCAAACTTTTCGCCTGCGTTTTTCTTGCCTCGCTGTGTTGAGGCAAGTGCGCCTGATGCACCGCCAAGGTCTGCAAGCTTCTTTGCGGCGGCGATGACAGCCGAGTTTGTAGTTACGCCAGCTTGAACTGCTGGTCCAATCTGCAACATGTTTTGCCCCAGCTTACCGCCCGAATCCTTTACTAAAGCCCTCATGCCCGTCAAGATTGTCTTGCCAGTGGGGTTCTTGGGCTCGGCAGTCATCCAAGCGCTCAAATCTGAGCGGGCTTGGTCGAGCAGAGATTGTGCGTATTCTGCGGTAAACGGCTTTCCATCTTTTGTCTTCATTGCCGCCACATGCTCATCAGTGATGCCACTAAGCTTTTCTCCCGTTCTCAGGTCGAAGAGGTTTGCATAAATATCCCCACCTAGAATGTCTGCGAACTCAAGTCCCGAAAGTAATTCAAAATACTTTCTTTCCTTAACGACTTCTCGCTGGTATTGTGATGAGATGGATTTTGTGGGCTCGCCGACGGTCCTCTTCCTCTTCTGGTCTCTGTCAACAGAAACATCAGTTGGGACATTAACCATGAAGACCGCCACATCGTACCCAACCTTCATTAAAGACTGGATTCTTTGAGTCATCTTCTTGACATTCTCTCCCGTTGTATCAAAGACAATAGGGTTTGCAATCGCAAGCATGTTTGCTGTGTGACCCTGCTCTGCGTTTTGAAGTACCTCTCTTGCGGTCTGCTGTGCCTTAGCAATTGGGCTAGATTCTTTTTCTGAACCTTTTTCGAATGTTCCCTGGCTAAAGTCCATGCTCAAGCCAAATGCGGGGAATACGGATTCGATTCTTTCATCAGGATTTGAAACAACAAAGTCTTTTGGAATCCCAATCTGCTTTGAGAGGAATGATTTACCTGCACCAGCGGGACCGAAGATAAAAATAGCCTTGAAAGGATATTTATTTTTCATAATACTCTTCTCTTCCAAGGGCTCTGGTTCCTCGATAAGAGTCGTGTTATTAATATTAAGCTCTTCTTTAATAAGCTGCTTGAGGCGGTCAATCTTTAGTTCCATTTTATTTTCTCCTAGAAAGATTTTCTTCCGTGACACTCTGCATGGCAGTTCGCCAATCATACCACTGCACAGTGGACTTGAACGGATGTATGTTATAAATAGTCTGGGCTGCTGTCTTTTTCCACTCGGTATGCGTAAATTCCAAACTGTTGATTGTAGAGATGATTTCGTTCTTCTTGTCGGTCTTTTCGCCCGCTATCTTTAACATCGTAAGCGAATGATGATAGTGTTCGCTCGCACGAGAAAGCATAATCAAACAACTTCTCTCCGCTGTCCTTGCCATATTAATTAAAGCGACAGAGAGCATCAACCTATTCCAGAACCCTCGGAGGTTCCAACCTATAAGTGTGCCCACAAGCAGGGAAAGACCCACAACATATCCATATTCCACCATCAATCTCCTTTTAGATAAAAAGAAAGCAGGGGGTTAGCCTGCTTTCTTCAGCCACAAAAGTTTTTAAGTTGCATTACTTGGGAGGTAGTTTAGACTTACTTTTTCTTTGTGATTTGGATAAGTCTTCTCGCAACTCGACGGGAGACTTCTTGTACAATTCTATTCTCAAGAGAAATATCTTCCTCTTCTTCTTCGCCGCCCATTGCCATCTCTGGACCTTCTTCGGCGGGAGCTTCCTCAGCGGGAATCTCTTCGGCAGGAGCTTCAGCGCCTTCTTCAGGGACTCTCTCCAGTGGGACGCCAGTTTCTTGCTCAATACCAGCAAGCACTGCGTCAACGATAGCTTCGATTTTTTCTTGTGGGATGTCTGACGATGGAGCAGCGTCCATGGCAGGAGCTTCTTCCGCACCCATTTCCATTTCAGGCTCTTCAGCAGGGGCTTCAGCAGGGGCTTCATCAGCCATGGCTTCTTCACCCTCCTCTTCACGAGAGTACTTCATGCCACCCTCTTCGATTTCTTCTTCCTCTTCGGAATGAACCTTCTCTTCGAGGTCTTTCTCCTCTTCTTCGGTCTCCTCTTCTGCGAGCTTGGCGTACTTTCCACCAATAAACCCGTCACCAATGGCAGGCATACCAGCCAATTCGAACATTCTTCTAACTTGCGCTTCTTCAAGCATTTTCTTCTTGCTCATTTTTTTTATTTCTCCTTAAAAAAATTCTTTATTTCGCTGTCAGCCAACGATTGAAGAGGGCTGCGCTGTGTCACACTTTATAAATAGTGCGTAGAACGCAAAAGGCACCTCTATAAATTGTTATTACAGGGCATAGTCCTTAAATTGTTTCTTCAATTTGTTGACCATATTCTTTTCTATCTGTGATACCCAGACATGGCTCACCCCAAGTCTTTCTGATACCTCTCTCAAGCTCATCGGGTTTCCGTTGTTGTTGTGGATTGCCACAAAGGTGCAATTTGAATCACCCTCGTGGTCAATCCAATATCGACAGTCTGAATTTTCTTTCGGACAGGAAACATTAAGCTTAAGGCACATTTGGCTACAGGCTCGTAAATCTTCAACATTTGGTTTTTGCATATCACTCATAAGTCAGGGTGCTCCATTTCTATTAAATCAAAAATATCACTTATCTCGTCTTTTTGGAGAAAGTTCTTTTTATTTTCATCAGCTAATTGCTGCTCTTCTTTTATCTTCTTCAAGTGGGTCTTCTTTTGTATACTCTTGCTCTCTTTATAACTTGTCAAGAAGTCCCTAAACAACTCATCCTCGTCTACCATAGCGGTGATGACTGCCCTGAAAAAAGATGATTGAGTCATTCCATGATATTGAAGTCTTATCTTCAGGTCCGCATGACGGGCGTCTGTATCATAGAAAACTATTTTCTTTTTGTTCTCTCCATATGGCACTGTCAATACCCCTTTAAAACATGGGCTCCAGACTCTGCTCTTCCTGCGGGAGTCTGACGAATGAACCGTGCCTTTGAGTGAAGCTCTGGAATGCTCACTGCTCCGCTATAAGACAACCCAGAGCGGATGCCGCCTTCGAGCTTAGAGAGGATTGGAGCGGCTTCACCCTTAAATGGCACAGTAGCCGAGATGCCCTCGATACTGGAGGTTCGACCACGCCAGTCGTTTTGTGCTTCTGGGCTTGCCATGCCTCGATATACCTTTTTACTTTCCCTCTTGCCAGTAACTGGGTTATACTCATGGATTAGTTCTCCACAAGACTCTGTGGTGCCCGCAAGCATAGAGCCCAACATGACCACATCTGCACCTGCTGCATACGCCTTGACGACATCCCCAGATGAGCGCAGCCCACCGTCAGCAATAATCTTTACTCGACCTGCGTTCTCGCTTGAGGCGCACTCGAACAAAGTATGAAGCCCAGGGACACCGTGACCAGTTTGAATGCGAGTCGTGCAGATTGAGCCGCCGCCTATATTACAACGGACGGAGTTTGCGCCCCAAGAAGACAAGGCATCGAAGCCCTCCAGTGTTGCCACATTGCCAGCCATGATGTGAAAGTCTTGACCCGTGGCTTCACGAAGAGTTTTAATTGCTTCCTTGACAAGCACATGGTGACCATGAGCCACATCGACGCATACCACATTTGCGCCAGCGTCCATTGCGCTCAGTGCTCGAAGAAGATAATCACCCGTGACGCCAACTGCAACTCCAACATTCCTTGCACCTTCATCGATTGCTGTTCTGACATTCTCCACCTGCTTTTCCACAGTATTATATCTGTGAAGGATGCCGATGCCGCCAGCGCTATCTAGAACACTGCACATTGCAGGTCCAGAAATGGTATCCATTGGGCTGGCAATCACTGGCAAGTTTAAGACTAGCCCATTGCCCATGTCGGTGGTCAAGCTCACCTGACTACGGCTTTCCACTTCGCTGTACTGAGGCACCAAGAGCACATCATCGTATGCAAGTGCCTCATAAATTCTCTTGTCACGCATTATTCTTTTTCCTTATAAAATTGTTCAACGGCTGATTGCGCTGTAGCCCAACACTCGGGGCAATATAAATTAACTTTCTTTTCTTTCTCTTTTACCACTACGGTCCATGACTGAACCATCTCTTTATCCTGCTTGTCAAAATCTTTTAAGCAGGCACCGCAGTTGTCTGGGAGTCGAGAGAACATACCCATCTTTGTTTTTAATTCTTTTTCCGCTTGCTTCTTTTTGTGTCGGGCGACACTCCTTTTACTAACTGTCATCTGTCGAACCCAGTGCGCCGTCTCCACGGTTGCTGATTGTAATCGGATACCAATTATATAAATCCCCGCTTGTTTCAAGTGGTCGGAAGTGGACCACAGGGGTCAGAACCACTTGAGCAATTTTATCTTTTGCTGCGAGATGGCGGACCTCCGAACTAACATTGTGCAAATTAATAAATACTTCCCCGTCATAGCCCGAATCGATGACACATGCTCCGACAAGAAGACCGTACTTTGCTGCGATACTGGAGCGGTTCTTCACCTCCAACATATAACCATGAGGCACACCAAACTTTAAACCAGTCTGCAAAACAACTGACTGTCCTGGCTCAACACGCATCGCTGTCACTGTAGGGTCCGATGGGTTATAGAACACATCCAAGCCTGCGTCCGAAGGGTTTGCTCGCTCTGGTGGTCGCACATCTGGTCTAACTCTTGAAAATTCAATAATCATCTATCTCTCCTTTATGATAAAACTCTAAAATTACGGCGAAGGCTTCTTGTGCTGAACCCCCACTGTTCACTATATTCTAACTTAGCCATGTACGGTCTGTTAATAAAAAGATTATCAACACCCTTCTTGACTCCCCAGCACTTGATAGAAGCAACGGAACTCGTTGAATCAATTACTTTTACAATCCAATAGTCCTTGCCGTTCTTGGTCTTCTTCTCAATAATCTCTCTCGGAATGAACCAAGCGACGCCCAAGTCAGGGTCGAAGTCACCAAGCGGTGGAATCTGATGCGTCTCAAGCTTATCAAGGACCGCCTCGTCAAGAACCAAGTCGAATGGGAATGTCCCAGTCAAGTCGACCTGATATTGAATCACCTCTTCAACCGTGAAGTCGCCTTCAGGTCGATATAGTTCAATGTTCTCATGAAACTTCTTCTTTGTCTTAGGTCGGTCAACAGCAGTTGATGACCAAAAGTGCTTAAGACCGTCAAACCTATCATCAACCAAGCAATTCAGTGCCTGACACCTAACAAGGACATCGAGAGCTTTCTTGTTAAGTTTTGAGTACACAACATTCTCGTTGAATAAGAAGTCCTCAATCGTATTGAACGGTCTGTTATTCAAAATCTGGTCGATAGCTGCATCTCCTAGACCCTTGATTGAGGAGAACGGCTGAATCAACTTATTGCCATCGATAGTCCAGTCTCTGTCCGATAGATTAATATCAATCTTTTCGATTTCAAACCCAAGCTTCTTAGCAGCATTGATGGCTCGTTCCTTGCGTGATTCAGGCTCCTTGTCCAAGAATGCAGCAATCCACTCTACTGGATAGTAGTGAAACAACCATGCACACTGAAAAGACAGCATCGAATAGGACACGGCGTGAGACTTGTTGAAGCCATAACCAGAGAAGAACTCAAACTTGTCCCAGAGCTTTTCTGCATCTCGAACTGTAATGCTTTTCTCTGAGCACCCTGTGATAAACTTTTCTCTTAGCTGGTCCTTGATGCCGCCTTTACCTGTGCCCTTCTTGGTTAAGACCTTTCTCAGGAGGTTGCCCTCATCGAGTGTTAAGTCACCGAGCTTGTGAGCAAGCAGCGCAATCTGCTCTTGGAAAATAAGGAACCCGTAAGTCTCCTCTGTCAACTCCTTTGCAGTATCGTTCAGGTACTTAACAGCGGCTGGGTTCTCCTTGGCTTCAACATAGTTCCTGTCGACCTTGGCAGATAGTGGACCAGGGCGGAAGATAGAAGTAATCGCTGAAATATCAATGATGCTTCTAGGCTTAGCGTTCACACAGAAGTTTTGAGCGCCCGCCTCAGTAAACTGAAAGATGCCAGCCCAGCGACCCTTATGAAAAACATTTTCGTATACATCTTGGTTGTCGAAGTCCACGACATCAGGGTGCAGGTTTTTATTATAAAAGTCTCTAACATCGTCGAACGATGGCTTGGCATTGTCGAAGTGACGGCGAAGAACATTCCTAATACAATTGTCCATCATCCGTAGTGATGCCAGACCAAGAATATCAAACTTGATGAACCCCATTGGCTCAAGATGCCGAACATTCTGCCCTTCTGACCACGGAGCTTGCTTGACCCCACCACTGGTGATGAGGGGCATATACTTGTCTAGGTCTTCAGCGATGACGACACCACCAGCGTGGCGTGAACAAGAGCGGACCTGACCATAGAGAGCCTCTACATGCGTCTTGACATGTGGATACTTGCGCAAGAAAGACTGAAGGGATTCTGAGAACTCCATTACTTCTTCGAAGGTCGGAGCGTATACGCCAGCAGTAATACCATGCTTACGCTTTGCCTTCGGGGTAGCCTCGTGCAACATCCTGCCAGTAACGGCGTTTACCTCGACAAACGGAATCTGATAGAACTTTGAAATGTCCTTAATCAGGGAACGAAGCTGAAGAGTATTCCAGTTTGAAATCGGAACAACAGTGTTCTCGCCCCACTCCTTAGCCAACTCCTCTTTAAGTTCCATCGGCTCTGCTACATCGTAGTCAATATCAGGATAGTCCGTAGCATCTGAGCGCATGAATCGGCTAAACAGCAGACCATATTTGATTGGGTCGACCTGAGTAATGTCCAATACATAAGAGACCAGTGAGCCAGCGGCAGAGCCTCTTCCTGGTCCTACAAGCTGCTTCTCCACAGCCTTATCTGCGACGGCTCGCATAGTCAGGAAATACTTTGAAAAGCCACGAGAGTCAATAACTTCAAGCTCAGTCTTGAGGCGAGCAATATATTCTTGATTGTCACCAAAGCCTTTAGCCTTCAACCCCTCAATCGACAATGCAACCAGAGCTTGGGTTGCTGTCATACCCTCTGGCACCACAAAGTCTGGAAGGCGGACCTTGGTATCTGGCATGAAATCCTCAATGGACTCCGATGCAATAGTTGCGGTGCGAGTGATTGAGTCCATGACGATATCGTCGTCGTACTGGATTCCCGCTTCCTCAGAATACTGCTTGTAGCTTTCCCACATCTGCTCGCCATTCTTTGGGTAAAGCTCATAGCCTACCTCGTCTAGTCCAGCGGGAAGCTCGGATGGTACCTCATCCTTTCGACCTAGCCAGCCCAGCTTCTTGTAAAGAATGCGGTCCTTCCATGCGTCTGGGTTTGGATAGTGACTGTCAGCGGTGGAGATTAACTTCATGTCAAACTCTTTGGACATCTGAATAATATAATTATTTAAGATGTGTTGTTCTGGAATGTTGTTCCACTGAAGCTCACCATACCAGCGGTTGCCGAAAATCTTTTGCATCTCCCGAGTAGTCTCTCGCATGTCAGCAAGCACAGCCTCTTCGTCAAACCCTGTGCGGTTGCCTTCTTCGTCTGTGACGGCGTTTCGCCACATACAGCCAGCATAGACTCCACCGAGACAGGCAGAAGCCGCTATAACGCCTTCAGAATGCTTTGCAAGCAACTCATAGTCAACACGAGGGAAACGATAGTAGTTGTCGCCCGAGAATGAATCCGAGACCATCTTAAAGATATTGTTCAGACCCGTTTGATTCTGAGCTAGAAGGATAAGGTGGTTGCGGCGATTCACAAGCCCCTTGAAGTTTCGCTGCTCGTCTTCAACTACAGCACCGCCTGTTCCGCCGTCTTTAAGGGCGGAGCGATTCTTCTTTACCTTCTTGGCTTCTTCGTAGTCTTCTTTCCAGCCGTCGATGGAAGGATGAAAGTAAGCTTCGACGCCAAAGATTGGCTTGAAGTCTCGACCCGCATCTTTCATCTTCTTTGCGTGAAGCACTTGATAAGCCAAACCATTACAGTTCCCATGGTCAGTCAGTGCCAGTGCGCTCATGCCGTTGTTATAAGCATACTCCATATGTTCTTGGGGATATCCGAGGGCATCGAACGGTGAGCCCGCAACGGAATGGGCGTGAAGACCAACGAAGGGGATGGATGATGAGTTTCTATTTTCCAAGCTTATACCTCTTTTAGTAAAGTTTCAAGTGATTCTAATGCCTCAACCACAGCGTCACGAGCATATAATACATCATCACGGGGGGGTTTGTCAAGCGATTCTGCAAATAATTCTAAAAAAAGTTCCTGCTCTGATGTCAACATATAATATCTATTTGGTAAGCCAGCGTGTTCTTTTTTGATATAACAAATATCATCATAAATCTGCTCAACTGACCTGCTTCTCCGTCTATTACTCACTTGCGTCTCCCACTCTATTCCATTTCCTTGGTTTAAAAAATTCTGGCTTTTCATAAGTTTCTCCTGAAGATATGAATCTTGTGTAGTTCGCCCAAGAGTCAATCTTGTGGTAGCCACCTATCTCGTGACCACTTTCTTTATTCATTATAACATGTTTAAAAACTTTGTCAAGGGAAAAGAACCTCGCTGACCATCTTTTTTCTGGTGGCAACATTCTGCCCGTTTTCTCATCAGAGCCTGGAGTCCCTTCTTTGCGCAACTCCCTTCTGCAAGTTTTAAAATCTTCTCCATCAAAAGTAAATCCCAAATACTCTCCATTTTTAACAGATTTCCCCTCGCTTGTCAAGAAGAAACTTCTACTGCTGGAAATATTTTTTCTTTGCTTTCGAATCTGAGATGGGTCGTAAACTCCATAGGGGAATGCACAATAATATTTATCTGGAATGACCCACTTAGAAATCTTCCTAGATATATGATAAGCGCTCAGTGCTCCATACAATGCTGACCACCCTAGACAGTCTCTTCTGTCCCTGTCCTTCGGGTGAATGGGTACATAATAAATTGGGAGTCGGCGCTGAACATTGCTTGGATACAATTCTTTTTGCAATAACCAGTTCGGGTCTTGAATCCATTCGCCAAGGCGTTCTTTGATTATCGGCTGCATTTCCCTGTGGCATACGACCCAAATGGTCTCACAGCCAGCCCAGGCACACTCTAGGACTGCCCTTTCCACCGCTAGATAGTTCTTACCAATTGGCATCAAACTGTCGTGCCAAGGGAAGCTAAAGTCCAGCGGCTGGGAGGCGACTGGCACCACTCCCGCTAGATGAAACGCCTGAGTCTTTTGAATACCTGATTCAATCAAAGTTAACCTCACGCATTAAAATATTTAAATAATCATCTGAAGACTTCGAGGACTGTGCGCTAGGTCTAAAGATTAAATTCTCTGGAAGGTCGCTGTAGACTGGGTGTCCCAGTGGATTAATTTCTCGCCTGTCTGATTCAAGCTTTATGGAGAGAAACTTTCCCACGCCATTTCCTGCGCCCCTGATACCGACTGCCTTCATCGCTTCTTGTGTTTTTATCTTAACAACAAGTTCAGAGTGCTCAAATTGATTAACCTCTGTGTCGGTCAAGTAACTCTTTACACAAATATCTTTTAGGTCGTGGTTTCCATCAATTCTGAGAGTCGGGTAAAACAATATAGTCTTCATAAACTGGGAAGAGTTCTCTATCTTATCGTGCTCGTGCTTCATGCCGCTCCTTACATTAATCCAGTCAAGGACTTCAACGACACCTGTGGACATTCTTATTGAGGCGGGCAAGCCAGCAATCTTGGACTCATCAAAAATATAAAATTTATCGATGCCCTCGAAAGTTCTTGTTCTATTATTATAAATAACTTTTAATGAACCAGAATCTGGATTGGCAGTGATTGAAGTGACCATGTTGGCGAAAATAATCTTTCCCGCAAGCGAAAGGCACCAGTATAAGTGGTGCCACTCGCACAGGTCTTCAGAAAGGTGGTGGGGCTTCTTGGGGTCAACATAAAGCAGTGGCAAGCCATGCTCGAAGGCATATCTTAGTGCGTTAATATCTGCCCCCAGAACCACCCTTTGCATTAGTCTACCTTATGTGTGGCTTTGTGGCGACGGATGAGCCGTGAAAGCCTCGCTGCCCTTTCAAGCACCTTCTTGGCGTAACTCATACCATGCTTGTTGGGGCTCTCCCCTTTGCAGCGATACCCAGCATTGTACCCGCAGAGTGCGATTCGATGCTGGGATTTGCTGCACTCTTTGGTTCGGCACTTTGCATACTTGGTTAGCCAATATCGATAGACTCTAGTACCGAGGCGTATCGAAAGCTCTGGATTCGAAGTCAATTGTTTGCAGGTGTATTTCACGCCACCAGTTGCTCCGCCACCAGTGTATTTCGGCATGACCTGAGTTAGACCACAGGCTCCAGCGTGGCTAACCGCTGCTGGGGACCATGCACTTTCAGTTAAGATAAGAGCGTTCATCAATTCTGCTGGAACATTATATTCTTGTGAAGCCTCGACCACTGTATCCATATGTTTACAAGCTGTCTCGGCATTCCACATGTTTGTTGCCATCATTACGGCGCATATAACGCTAGATAAATCCACAATTCGTTTCCCCTTTGCAGCAACTGGTCTTACTTGCTATAACACACAATATAGTTTTCTTGAACAAAACTGTGGGTTGCGCCCTCAGTGTTTACATCAACGAGCATGTTGGTTTGAAAGATGACCGTTGCACCCGTCAGGTCTGAGTGAGTACAATCATCACTAGCCTCAATAACAGTCGCAGTTGTCCACGGATTGTCAATTTTGTAACCATTAGGCAAGACGACACCCGAGTCGTTATCTGACTGGGTGTCGTCCGTAGCCACGGTTACCTTCAAATGTCGGTTTAAAGGCTTCATGGTTCTCCTCTTATGGTTTGATAGTTTTTACAGTATTGTAATAGTCCATCAGTTGTTCTGGGTCCGTATTGTCCTTGACAAGACGAAACGCCTTCACAGCCATGCTGATGTCCTCCTTGGTCAACCAGCCGTTTTCGACATAGTTGCCCTTGAGTGCTCGCTTTTGTTCTTTGAAGGGCTCCATGGCTTCTTCAATCGCAGCGAGCGACTTGATATAATTGACGACCTTTTCTTCAAAAGTGTCCTCGCCATTGTTTTCTGCACCGTTGTTGTTGTCAACCATTGTTTTCTCCTTCATTGTTGGTTGTGACACTAATATAACTCATTTAGAACTGTTTGTCAAGTACTTTTTTATTTTTTTATCCGCACTTCGCATAACCACAGGATGTGCAGGTCACGCAGCCGTCTTGATAAATGAGAGCCTCTGCTCCACACTCCTCACAAGACTTGTCACTGGGAGTTTCGCCATCGCAAATATAAGTCTTCAGAATACGGGACACGCAGCGAGAGAAACTAAACATGTCACTCTCTTTGTCCTTTTGTAACTGCTCAACCATAAACTTAGGCTCTGCTCCGTGACGCAAACTTAGCGAAATCATTCTCGTGAAAGCGGCGTTAGAAGGGTTATCAAATGCCTTCACCACATCTTTCACAGTAATACTATCACCATTGTATCCAAATGTCAAGTCATATCTGTTATTTCTTGTCTTAAATGTCTGCTTCGAGAGTTGACCCTTGTCATAACGCTTGGGTATCTCAATCATGCTGGCTTCTCCAGCCAAGACCTCATAAGGCTTGCCATCCATGAGCCCAACAAGGACGACCCATTTGTCACCCTTAATGGTTGTGTGGTGAATATCGCACTCAAGCTGCTCAGGGCGCTTAGGGGCGCTGTGCTGGGGGAAAGACTCCCCAGTCTGCTTTGCCTCGTCAGCAGTGACCAGTACACCAGAACGGGAGCCATCCACATAAACAGTGATTCCCTTCAAGCCACGACGCCAGCCTTCGAGATATAAGTTGCCAACCACGGACGGTTCGGTCCCAGCGGGCAAGTTAATGGTCGAAGAAATGGCATGGTCAATATTATCCTGAATAGCTTGCTGAATTTCAACTCGACGCTCCCAGTCAATCTGGTCAGACTCGACAAAGAATGCTGGTAATTCAGAATTGGCAACCTTTTGGAGACCTCTCCATTGCTGAACATTGTGGTGGAAGACTTCAAATTCTTTCCACCTGTCGCCTAGGTCATCTACGAAGTCCGCCTGAACATCTAACTCGTCATGTCCCAGCTTTCTCCGTCTAATATAAGAGTTGCGAAAGACTGGCTCCAATCCCGATGAAGTTTGAGAAAGAATCGACACTGAGCCCGTGGGCGCATTTGTCAAGATTGAAATGTTTCTCCTGCCATGGGCAGCAATATCTTCCTTCAAGGACTCGGGCAGGCGCTGGATGAATTCATTATTCTTTTCTTTATTCCACGAGAAGACAGGGAACGAACCTCTTTCTGTTGCAAGGCTCATGCTCTCTCGATATGCCACATCTCTCAAGCAACCATAGATACTTGATACTGCGGCGATGGATTGCTCGGAGTCGTATGCAATACCCAAGCAAGCTAAGGCATCAGCCAAGCCGTGAGTACCAAGACCAGTTCTGCGACCATCTCGGGCAGCGGCAAACAACTTAGACCACAGTTCTTTTTCGTCTACCGTGTCGGATGCTTCAATAATCCTTGCCAACTTTTCAAGCTCAAGGTCAACCAAGTCGTCTGACAATCTCATTGCAGACGATACCACCTCGGTAAACTTAGAATAATTAAATTCTGCATCATCCTGAAAGGGCTTCTCAACAAAGTTCTTAAGATTGATTGAAATCAAGCGGCACGAGTCGTATGCAGATAGTGGAATCTCAGCACAAGGGTTTGTGCAAATCGTAGCAAAGCCATCTTCTGCATATTCATTGGCAGGAAGATTCTTAACAATATTGTCCCACATCAACAATCCTGGCTCGGCAGTCTTTGTTGCAGAATCTACGATTGCTGCCCAGAGTGTCGTCGCTTCCACCTCTTTTGTATACTTCGGTGCATCGGAGCCGATGGGGAAATGTAAATTAAATTTTTCACCAGCCTCGACTGCTCTCATAAAATCATCAGTAATTTTTACTGACACATTTGCACCTGTAACCTTCGTAAGGTCGTGCTTCATGGTAACGAAGCTCTCGATATCGGGGTGTCGAACATCCATGGTAATCATGAGGGCTCCACGGCGACCGTTTTGCCCAATCATCCTACAGACATATGAATAAAAGTCTGCAAACGACCATGCTCCAGTGGTTGTTCCAGCCGAATTGTTAACTGGGGTTCCGTCTGGTCGCAGTTCCGAGAGGTCCAGCCCGACGCCACATCGGCGCTTGAATAGATTCCCCAAGTCTCGTCCAGCATTTACGATAGAAGAGATATTGTCTGCGGGAGATTCAACAACGACACAATTGGACAGCGACACATTAACATAGTCATTTCCAATCCCCATCATTGGTGAGCCCTGCGGAACAATATATTTAAAGTTATCGAAATAACTCATAATCTTTTCTTCTGTAAGGGCACGAGGACCACCATGCTTGGCTTCCATTCGTGCAAACTCACTCGCCATGCGCCTATGCATATCAAGTGGAGTCTTCTCGACGAACTGCCCCTTGGTATCCTTAAGGCAGTATTTGGTCATAAAGACATTTGTGGCGAGTTCGTCGCCGTTGAAGTAGTCTAAGGTCGCTTCACGAACCTGTTCCTCTGTATACATTATTTATTTTCCTTTACCTGTCGTTCTAAAGTTTTTATATTTATCTTTCAGCGTCTGAGCTTGCTGCTTGGTTGTCTGGGATGCTAACTGACCTGGGGTCGTGCCATTGCCACCCATAACTTTAATTTTTACATTTGCAGTATCCATAAAAATAGGATACACGATGCCGTCTGGACCATTTCTATTCTTTGCAATAAAGATGCGACCCTCGTTAGCGACCTTATCTTCAATGGTTCTGGAAAGGGAGAAGATAAAGTCTGCAACAAAGCACTTATTGTAAGCCTCAGAGATTGCTTCCATTGTGATGACCTCTGCGTTCAAGCCACTCCTGTTGGTTTGAGATGCCGTCCAGACTGGGCAGCCATAGATTTGAGACATGCCCCTGAGTTCTTCGTAGATTGACTCCAACTCATTTCTCTTCTCTCGTTGTGCGCTCACTGGTCGGAGTAGGTCAGCATAGTCTACAATGACCATTCCGATATCATGTCCACGGCGAACCAGCTTCTCCAAGTGGTTTTCAATGGTCTTGGTCGTAGCTGACTTTGTAGGATATTCTTTTACTATAAGATGACCCTCAACTTCTTTAATTGCATCGTAAATCTTGTCTTTATTCGCAAATGTATTTGTAAGAGGGATGCCAGTGATGCAACTGTCATATCTGGTCGCAACAACCGTGTCAGCCAACTCCAGAGTATAATGGACGACAGTCTTTCCCTCTTGAATGGCTTGCGCACCCAAGTGGACGAGAGCCATAGACTTTCCTGCTCCAGTTGGAGCGATGCAAACGCCAAGCTCTCCCGAGCCTAGCCCGCCTCGACTAATCGAGTCGACTTGTTGCCACCCTGTGCTAACAGGATTCCTCGACTTAATCTGGAATCTCTTCTCAAAGTCAATAATATAATCATACCCAGCATCGTTGTCGGACCCGAGGTTCAATGCGTCATTGATGGTCTTGCTAATTTCATCAAAGCTCGAATTCTTAATAAGACCAACACACTTCAGCATGGCGCTCTTAAGCTTCTGCTTTCTACAGAAGTCAAGCGACACCTCTTTAATGTGCTCTGCGCCGTCAACATCTGTTGAGCTTGCATATACTCTAGCAAAATAATCTCTTATCTGAGTTCGAGTAACCTCGTTGGCAGTTTCGAACTCGGAGCGCACGATGGTTGCCATCGTATCTCTCGACGGGTGTTTCCCGTATTTATCCCTGTATTGGAAAACCTTAGATACAAACTCTTTTAGATATTTCGATTCTAAAAACTCGTAGTCTAAAACTTCGCTAATCTGGTCGGCAAATACTCTGTCGTCTAAAATTAATTGTGCCAAACCCTCTTGGAATCTCGGACCATAATGTGAAAAGTCACTTCTTTCTTCAGCCATTGCTGCACCCATTTCTACTCCTTTTTATACAGTATATATCAATCTTATTCATTTGTCAAGCACAAAAACGCTGCATTGTTTGAAATAACTCATCCCAGTTCCCATGACCGAATCCATCCGTTATCATCATCTTCCTTATCTCGGTCTTATTGAACTCGTTCTCGAAATTATCAACAGCAGTGTTAATCTTTCTCTTGCCCTGAGCGGGGATTGAAGGACTATAAAGTTGCATGATTTTATAATTTAATTTTACAAGCTCGAAGTTCTCCAAAATGCTTGTGTAAGCTGCCACAGTAGACTCGACATTCTCACAGTATTCCCGAACATAATCAAGCGTATAGGACTTTTCTTCAGACAAGAAAGGCAAGCGATTTGCCACGGTCTTTAAGCCAACCCGACCGACGCCAGGAAGGTTGTCACTCTTATCGCCAGCTATTGCCCGTGCAAGTGCATAATTCACAGGGTGAATGCCATCTCGCTCGGCAATTGCTTTTTTATTTAAAATCTCTTTTTGAATTGGTCGGTAGAGGACTGTCTCGTCGTCGCAAAGTTGAAAGAAGTCTTTGTCGCTGGAGACAATAACTTTCTGCCAACCAGAATAGTGAGGTGCCTGAACAATAAAAGAAATAATATCATCAGCTTCAACGCCGTCTAGCACCAACTGGATGATTGGCATCTCATTTAGATACTCGATGATTCTCTGTTGTTGCCAAATTTTATTTTCTACTTCCTCTGCCTCTGAAAGGTTTCTAATATCACGATTCAGTCGAAGCGGCTTGCGACCAGCCTTGTAGCTCTTCACGACCGACTTTCTTCGCTTTGAGCCACCAGCGCCGTCCCAGCAGATAACCACTTGGTCTGGCTTGGTTTCCCTACACAGCTTCTGTAGCGACTGTAGGAAACCCTTTAGTCCACCGATTGGCTGACCATTGGTGGACAGGCTCGGGTTTACAATATAGTTCCTAAACAACAAGTTTAGAGCATCAATAACCAACAGTCTTTGCATCTTCTTCCTCGATTTTATAAGTGCCCCATTCACCTGGAGCGATTGTGTATACTACTCTTTTGACGCCCACAAATTTCATCACTTCGTGACACATTGAGCAGGGCTTGCTCATTCTCCACTGACCTTTTCTATTTACTCTTGCCACATAAACCGTGGAGCCAGCGGTAGCTTCCCTGTTCATACCAAGGACACAAGATGTCTCTGCATGATGCGTTGCCATGCCTGGGTCTGTTCTAAACCTCTGACCGAAGGAGGTGTGATTCTTGCTGTTTGAGGAAAAGTTCATAACTGAACCTCCCTTTACCAAAACAGCACCATGTTTATACTTTCCATAATCTGATTGTTCTGCAACCTTTGCAGCCATCTTCAAACTTCGATATTCTTTGCACATAAAGAAAAAGCCCCCGCTTGATGATAACAATGTAACATAAGCGGAGGCTGGTGTCAAGGACAAAAAGCACTCAACATACTTATTTATCACCCCCTAGGTCGGTGACATCATAGTAGTCGCTGGCATTACCCTCACGACTGTCGAAACGAAGAATAATCTCTTCGTCCATTAACTCCAAGATTCTAGCTCGAAACTTCTCTTCCTTGATTTTATCAATCCAGTTTGAAGATTGAAACTTTTCAGTAGAACCATCTTTATAAGCTAATGTATACCATGCGCCCCCAGATGTTAGGTGCTCCGAGCCCTTAACAGCCTCTAACCAACTTTCTTCATCTTGCACTCCGATATTATCTCCCCAGAGAATTTTAAACGCACATTGGCGTCCCTGAGTTCCGAAGCGACTCTTCTCAAGCTTTACCTTTACTTCCGAACCGATACGGAAGCCGTGCTCATCCATGATAAATGAAGCCTTTGCTTTTCGACCTGTCAGCCACACACGCAGGCTATAGGTATAGTGCATAGCCTTGCCGCCTGGAGTGAAGTAAGGGGTCGTCATAGCCTCTGCCACATTACTGGTGATGTTTGTCTTTAGCTGATTCAGGACCAGCAATGTAGCTCCCGCATTTGCAATCGGCTGGACAAGCTTAGCCATTCCCTTGGAAAGGATTCTTGGCTTAACCGCCATGGAAGACAGAGGGTTGAAGTCCCCAGCAATGTCTGTCATGCTTGGTGTTAAGGCAAGCGAGTCCCAGATAAACAATAATTTATTTTCTGAAGATGCCAGCAAATCCTCGATAGTCTCTAGGACAAACTCCACTGACTCAGCCTGAACATAAAGCAGCCTCTCCAGGTCGCAGCCAGTCTTCTCAAGGAATGTCGGGTCAATGGCAGACTCTGCGTCAAAGTAGACCACATCGATTCCCATCTTTTGAGCATTCGCAGCAATCTGGGCTGCCATATAAGACTTGCCTGTGGATTCCAAGCCTGCGATTTCAGTAAACTTTCCTACTGGAATTCCTGCGAGTTGTCCACGACAAACGATACTATCCAGCCATCGAGCACCCGTTGGAATCCACTCTTTGACTTCAGTTGGGTTGTCCTGAGTTAGGTCATAGGCAACATCTGAGCCTGCCCTTTTATTAATCATCTTTCGCATATCAGCGATTGATAACTTACCTGCTTTTGTTACTTTCTTTGCTGCCATAGCTTACTCCGTTTTAAATATCGATAATGAGATTGGGACACCCGATAACCCTGTGCCCCCCTGTGGGTAGTAATAATACTAATCTTCGCTCGACTCTGCGTCTGCGTCACCTGTGTCAGATGCCCCGCCTTCGCCTGAATCTGCTGAGTCTCCGCTGTCTCCAGCCTCTCCAGCCTCTCCACTGTCTCCACTGTCTCCAGCCTCTCCGCCTTCACCAGCTTCGCCTGCTTCGCCACTATCAGATACTTCCGCATCTACCTCGACGGCGGTATCATCAGACCCCTTGTCTTCACAAGCAGTCATGAAACTCACGGCACCAAAGCCACACAGCAAAATAAACATAATGTTCTTCATCTTTTCCTCCTTTTCGTATAAAAGTATTTATCTATAAAAGTAAGGCACCTGTAAACCCGTGCCTTCCTGCGGTTTTGATAATTTCTTATCCCTCTTCGGTAGTACCTTCGATGCTGACAAGTTCAATATCGAAGTTCAGCGTCTTGCCCGCCATTGGGTGGTTCATATCAAGAATAATTTCATTTCCCTGAACCTCCTTAATGGTTGCAACAACGGGTGCTCCACCTTCGCCTTGACCCATTACCTGATTTCCAACCGTAAAGCTGAATCCCTCTGGGAATGCATTCTGTGGTACAGTCTGAGTCAACCCTTCCTGCAACGGACCATACGCTTCCTCTGGAGACAAGGTAATATTCTTCGTCTCGCCAATCGCCATACCGTGGACCGCTTGGTCAAACCCAGCAATCAACTGTCCCGAGCCCACCGTGAAGGACATTGCTTCGCCTCGTGCTCGGGAGCTATCAAACTCAGTTCCATCGTTCAATGTACCAACATAGTGCACACTAACCGTATTTCCACTCTTTACCTGACTACTCATAATAATTCAATTCCTTTTTGGTATAATAAAAATTGGGACACCTGATAACCCTGTGCCCCCCTGTGGGTATTTTTATAGTGCGCTTATTACCCGATTAGGTCTTGGAAGGCACTTTCCACGCTACTAGCATTGGTTTGGGAGGTAGTGGTAGTATCACTGCCGTAGCGGGTGGTCTCGGAAGAGAGTTCTTCCGCAGATTCATCATCCGAGAGGTATTCGTCAAGCATACGCTGGACATCCTCTGGAGTCTTTCGGTCGAACACGCTTGTAAAATCTGGAACTGAGTCCAGTAAAGTTGCGCACTCCTCTGAGGTGATGTCCTTGCAGATTTCTGAAGTCCGTCGAGACGGCATAATCTTTGTCTGCGGGAAAGACATCCCTGCTGGCTTGCCATAGTTCAGAACCAAGTCGGTCCCAGCTTCTGGGTCGGTGATATCGCCGTACTCAGGGTTCAACACAAGCTCAAGAAGCTGCGTGTAAACCTGCTTGCCATAGCCCCATAGTCGAACACCCTTCTCTTCCTCTCCACGCACAATGATTGGAGAGAAGAAGCGCTGACGAGCCATAAGATTCTTTGCCATCTTAATGCTGTCCTCGGTGCCTTCGTTGAAGAGTTGTCGAACAAATGCGTCCAACGGGTCATCCTCACCAAAGTTCTTCTTTGGGGACAGGAACCCAGCGTTCTTGCCCACATTGTAATGGAACCAGAACTCCTTGAAGGGGTCGCCGTCTGCTGTCGGAACGATACGGATGTTCTGGTCGCCGTCCGCTGGTCGCCAGAACTGTGAAGTTCGTCCTTGTCCTCGGCTCTGCACCGAGGTCAGTTTGTTTCGCATCTTATCTAGATTAATAGCCATTATGATTCTCCTTTTATAGTTTAAATGGCGGGTAAATTACCCTTTAGTATGTTTGGCAAATCTTCCAAACATCTATTGTTTGTTGTTATAGTTTAACACCGTTTACATCATCTGTAAAGTAAAAAGTATGATTTTCTCCCTCCTGCTCGTATGAACCCGAGATGGTGGATGTCTCACCAATCGCAGTGTTCCAATTATAGACTCGGAATGCATCAGCATCAACATCCCACACTAACTCAAAGCCTTCGCTTAGATTCCTCTGGCGAGCAGTTGCATCATCCCCCTTGACTTTATTGTCAAGGAAGCCTTGAGGCAGGTCTGCCAATTTCACGAACTTCATCGCTCGCTCTTCACCATTGTTCTTCACGAAGGTACCACTATATCCAATCATTGTTTCTCCTTTTCTGATTGTGAATACAATATAACACAACTCTTTGGTCGTGTCAACAACTTTTTTATCTTTTTTTAAAGGGACTTGTAAGTGTCTGGAAATGCTTGCACATTTGAAGACCATGCAACGACATATCCGAAATCAGCCTCATAAGAGGTTTGATGAACTGAGTATGAGGAGGCGACCTCTTCTCCAGAAGCTTCTGAAATGTGCTCTCTGATTGAAGTAAGCAGCGTGTTGTCATTCTCAATCCTTTCCGAAGTTATGCCATAATAATAGTCTTTTATTTGCGGTTTGTCAAGAGGAAAAAGCAACTTTTCTTCTTTTTTTTCTATGTCCACGATGCCGAGTGTACAAATCCTAATGTGAGGTTCCTTGTCAACTGTGGATGAAGAGATTACGGACTCTGTATTTTTAAACACATTTGTCATGTGAAAAATATAAGCAAGGTAGCTGTTCATATTTTCATAATAATTTTTTACAGGCAAGTTGCCCAAAGCTGTCTCGACATGGGGGTTGCTCACCAGCATAATACTTCGGAACACACCAGACCTTGCATACTCCTGCAAGACACGATAACAAATCTTGTCCTGCATTTTAGCAACCTTGGAGAGCGAACTGACATCTGGCTTGATATAGAGAATATCTATTGTTTTTGGATATTTCTTGTGGAACTGCTCAAGCACCTGAAGAGATGCTCCTGAAGTTGCGCCGCCTCCAGCGAAAACAAATACCAAGCTCTTAGACTTAGCCATTCTTGAGATGAACTGGCTTAGCTTCGGAGGGTTCTTTTCGTACTCTTCGTGAGAGGATTGTGCGCTGATGGGGTAAGTGTTCCCCTTCCTCGGCAAGCCCTTGTCAATCTTGTATATATTATATTGGTTATGCTTCTCCAACTGGCTAACAAAAGCACAGCCTGCCCCACCGAATCCAACAATATTCATAATAGCTTCCTTAAATCACCAAAGTTTTTCCCAGCCTTAACACCTACACGGTAGGAGCCAAGCTTTGTATCTGAAAATATATTAACCATTTCTTTTACCATGTCCAAGTCTTCGTTGGCAAGGTCAACAATAACAGAATCGTGTATGAGCATTGCAATTGTGCTCTTCTTCGTGCTTAGCAGCTTGTGCAGGGCAATCGCTCTATCGAGAAAGACATCACTAGTGGTGCTCTGAATAATATAATTTAGTGCATGTTTCTGGTCTGCCTCAATTGTCCTGCCAAAGGGAGTCTTTATGAAAGTGCCGTCCCAATACTTCTCCAAAACCTCGTCTCTCTTGTAGGCTTTGCTTGCCCGCTTGTCTTTCGACTTCGGATTATACAGCCATGCGAATATCTTTTGTTTTGCCTTAGCTCTGTCGTATTTTCCATTATATACATTCTCCACATTCCAGATATGAACATCGTCCGTTGGCTGGTCCTCACCTGCAAGTGAAAGGAGGGTGCGCAACTCTGCTGCGTTAAAGTCTAACTCGACAAACCAGTCGTTTCTGGGCGTGAGAATAGCTCGGTGCTCTTTCGCAAGAGTCAAGATTGGAAAGCTTGTCTTGATGGTTGTCAATCTTCCAGTCTTTGTGCCATAAGGATTATACACGATTCTCCTGCTGATTCCATCAAAGTTCTTCCACAAAGAGCGACCCTTTGCGCTCCCAAGGCAAGATTTTAGTGGTTTCTTGTCAATATTAACCGCTTGACTTGAGATGTCCGAGGTTAGACGAACAACCTCCTTCATAAATTCATAATTTTCTGGTTTTTTATGAGTTTTTATTACATGTTCTGTAATCTCATTTTTAATTTCACAGAACTCAACCAGAAACCGCTCAGGAACAAGGTCAAAGAAGCAGTGTTCGTCTAAAGATATTTTAGCATGAGAAAAAGACTTCAAGAACGCCTTGAGCCTGGATGATATCGATGACCATTCTTCCTCAAGCTCTGCTGGGCAGACCTGCGTAAGGGATTGCCCCAAGCAGTATAGTTGAGCATACTCTACACCGTCCAAATCAGCCAAAAAAGGAGAATACGACCATGTTTTTGTTAGTTGGTCTGACTGGAATGCCTCATCGAGGTGGATTACGCCATCGCAATATACACCATAGCAATCTTTTTTGTTGTCAAGGGCTTGAAATAGCATTCATCACCTAAAATTGGAAGTTCGGTTTCTTATGTATTAATCTATCATAGACTTTCTCGTTTGTCAAGTGAAAGTTCAAACTTTTTTTATAAACCTCTTCGAGGTTGTGACCATATTCCCTCTTAACATAATTCAGTGCTGATGCGGCTCCTTGCCAATGCAAATGCTCGCAAGCTCGTTGTACAGCCTTCTCGAACTCCCTCTGTGTCTGTGGCGACTTTGTTTCCACGGCTCTTAAATATATGATTGCCCGCATCCAGAAGGCATCGGAGTACTTTTCTTCATATTCAGCGAGTGTGATTCTTCGCCTCTCGGTATAACAAATTGATGTTTTTGAATCCTTGCCCTTGAAGGTGGTATTGAGCTTTGTAACATCAGGCTGTTGAGAAATAAATAATTCGTACATTTGAAACAGGAAGCCCTTAATGTTTGCAATCTCGTAACTCATGCTGTCTAGATAATAAAAATTAAATACATCCTTGGTGGTGCTCACGCCTGCTTGCCTCTCGTTCATTTTCTTTCGCATGTAACTTGAATTCACATCTGCTATTATACGCCATGGAGCATTTTTGTCAACTAAAAAACCAAACTTTCTGCAAGCTGTTGTGAAGAAGTCAAAATTAATATCACGGATAAAGCCAATGTACTTTCCATAATCATCATCGTGTTTGCCCTTGATTAGCTCGACCATCAAACCAGAAGAAAGTGGAGATGCGTATCTCGATGTGATAAATGCAGTTCTCGTCACTGGCATATTCCTTGCGACCTTACCGCAATAGCCCATGAAATGTCGGAGGAATGAGTCAAAATCAACAATCTCTTGGTTCATTGGGGAGGAGAGGTGGTCCCCAACGAAAACTCCATACAAGTTCTGCATATGCTCGTTGTATCTCGTATGGACGCTTTCCCATGCCTGCTTTGGCTCCATCTTCTTAAACACTGTATTCTCGACTCTTATAGCTTTTAACCTTATCGCCTTCTGGTGATGAGCCACTAATTCATTCCAAGCATCAGCAACAAAATCAAGAACAAACTTAGTTTCGCCACTTGGTGAAAGAATTTGTTTTAAGTTATCCTCTGCAAGAATGATTGGTGAGCCCGATTCATTGACTCTCCCATACAAGATATTATAATCTGAGTATGTGTCAAGAGGTTCGGGCAATAGCTCTGGATATGCAGTCTCAGCGTAAAGCCCTCTCTGATGGAATGCAGCTAGAGATGTCAAGCTGTTCTCACCTTTCGGGATTAGATTCTCGTCTACTGCTGCATCTTTTTTAATTTGAAATCTTTTCATTATGTTGCATCTCCGACTTTTGGCATCTCGGTGCCAGCAGGCAATCCATCAACTGGCTGCCCAGTAGAGCCGTCATCGCAGTCACTACCCTCGTTACTCTTATCCGTGGGAGCCTTTCCTGAGCCGCTTGATGTCCAAATACACTTAAGGTCTGTCTGGAACTTGCCCGACTCGATGGCGCATTTAACATTTGTAGTTAAGAAATAGCCACCCAGCCCAAGCATTGCTGCAATGCTCTTTATCTGCGAAGGGTCTCCTGCTCCGACTGTTGCGGGGTCGATATAAACATGCATTCCTGGTCTGAAAATGGCGTTTCCAAACATTTCCACATCGGCGTTATATTTTTCTCTAAGGAAGCCGCCACCGAGTTCGCCCTCAAGCTCCATTCTCGCTTCTCGTGCAAAGGGCTGGTCAGACTTCTTAAAATTAATCTTCTTGACAAGTCCGCCATCTGCGCCGATTCTAAAATGGTATGTTCCAAGTTTAGCATCCCTCTTCTCTCTTGAGCCCTCTCCTTCAGACGGTGGACCGAAGCCTTTTGCACCATGTGATGAAACATAAATAAAGAGGTAAGGAAACGACTCAGCTTTTTCTGCCTTTACGGCGCTTGGATAGGGCAAGATTCCCTCAAGGTCTTTAACTCGCTTGCCGCCAATCTTACCTTGAGTGTTTTTCCCGCTAACTCGGCACTGCCCTTTGTCGGTCGCTGGTACTTGCAACATTTGTATGCTCAAGTTCGCTGGTGCTTTGCCGTACTCTTTACCAAAACACTCGGGGTTCATGGCTGCCCCTACAAGGCTTGTTACAGAATCTTTAATAAACTTCTTCAAAGAATACTTTTTAATTTGAGGCTTGACGACCTTATCCATAAACCAAATTTGAAACAGGTTCAAAGAAATTGGAATATCTGCCATATTATAATTATCTTTTAGTGTGTTCGTCTGGGGGTCATAATAAACATACGGACCAGCAATGACTTTTAATCTCTCTAGCTCTGGAGTTCCCGTTTCATACAAACAGCGGAGTGCCACATTCAACAAATCTCCATAATGGAAATAGTGGATATCTAGCTCGTCTGGTCCTGGCGTTGCGTCCCCGTCTTGCTTGAAAGAGCCTGCCGCTTCGTTGGGGTCATCAATAGCCTCCTCAGTCGCATTGCGTAAATCTGATAATGAGCCGCCTTCGGCTTTCTCACGGTTGCTTGTTACCCAAGCCTTATCCTTTGCGGTTCGGCGGGCTGCTGCGGTGTCACCTGTTGCTTGCTGACCGTCTAACATGCCAAGGTCTTCTGCGGTGACCCTGACTTTCCAAATTTTACCCGAATTTTCTAAACCTGACAGGAGAGCGTTATACAAGACTGCTCTATCTTCAGCTTCAGCTTCAGCCTGATTTTCTAAAAGTTCTTTTTCGCCCTCTTTTGCCTCTTTAGACCTATCATCTTCATCTTTGCCGCAATTGGAATCGTTCTCTGCGCTGACAGAAGCAGCGGAGGTTTCTCTTGCTGCCGCTCTTTCAGCTTCTGCCTTATCCATGGCTTCGGTTCTGCCAATCAAGAGGACATCTGCATATTTGCTACTAAGAGCACCTTCTGAGTCTGCAATATACTCTATCTCCAGGTCGACCGCACCGTGCTCCTTGAAATCCAAAGAGTGGGACACCATGTTTAAATTAAAGAATTGTCTTGCATTCTTTACGACCTCTTTTAAGCCTGCGGAATTGGGCTCATCATCCCACAGTGAACCAGTCGGGTCACCGTAGCCGACGGAAACACGAATTCTAAAGTATTTTTCATTATAACTTCTAGAGCCCTCTGAACTCTTCTTGCCAGCGTCGCCACTATCATTGCTAAACTTTGCAGAAGGCTCAACGAGGTTGAGAAAAGATATCTTTTGACCCTCATGTTCACCACGAGGGGCAAGCATGTCCTGCATAGAATTGAAGTGCAATTTAAGCTTTGCTTTAATATTGTTGTCAGATTCTGCGGGGTTTGTTCCCAGCAGTTCCCACTCAAACGACTTAACTCCAGCGCCCAATCCTTTGCTGTAGCCAGATTTGGTCATGTCTTCAATAGAAGATGGGTTCAAGTAATCATCAAAGGGAATTTCAATGGCAACACCCTGAGAGTCTCTAGAAGGATAGTGCACCTTATACAATCGGATTTGAGGCACAAGTGTAGACATCAAGTAAGGCTTGATTGTCATAAGTGCATTAAGGTCTGGAATCGCTAAAAGCTTTTGAACAATCTGCATGGGGTTTCCATGAAGAGGCACAAAGTTGCTAAATGTATTTTCAATGTTAGAATCTGCAAATGCTTCAAAGTTATAAACTAGAAAGCACTGCTCTTGCAGTCGCCTTGCTTGGACAGCCTTATTCTCATCTGTGATGATATCTTTGTTTGGTTCTTCTGCCATTGCATCCTACTCGTATCTCAAATATTCCAAAACCCTATATAAGGGAAGTGGAACTTTAATAACTTCTCCAAGCTCAACATGAGACTCAGTGGGTTTTTTATTATACCATGCAATGACCCACCAGTAAGCTGAATCTCCATAATATTTGTGAGCTAGTTTAAAAAATCTATCTCCAACCTTCCAAACATGACCGACTCGCTCAAGATTGGTTCTCTCAAGGGCGGTTGGATGACGGAGCTTTGCCGTACCAAACTGTCGGACTTTTTTTATTCCACGAGCCTCGAAAGCGTCTTGGTAAATCTCTTCAGAGTTTTCCAGAGGTGCGCTGTTATCATATCTTTTACTCATCATCCACCCCCAGTTGTTTCAATGCCAGCGGTTTCTGCTTCCACGGGGTCAGCGGTGGTTGGCTTGTCACCAGTCTCTGTTCCTGCTGGGGTGCCTGTTTCCCCTGCTTGGTTATAAGGAAAGTTTTTTGTTCTCTTGGTGCCGTTTGCCCAACCCAAGCCGTGGGTGTGGTTTACAGTATAATCACAAGACAATTTAATTGTCTGTGGATATAGCGTACCAATGCCAGCGTCAAAGAAGCCTGAATCGAAGTCTGGTTCGTATGTGAATCCACCTATGGTCCCGACAAGACCATTTGATTCCGCCGAAGAAGCCCCAGAGGCACCAGAGCTTACATCTTGAATTAAGTTTGCAAACTTTAGCCTAAAGATTGGTCCTGCCGCAATGGTTGTTGCGACTGAAGCTCCCGTTTCAGAATATGTTGGGTATAACATTGAAAACAAAGTAGTGCATCGCTCCAAATTTGTGACCGCTTCCTCTTCTGAGGCTGAGATAACCTCCCAGCCCAAAGATATTGTTCTTTTTGTTCCCTTAAAGGTCTGGATTGGGTCCATTCGACCATAAACTTCTTCTGAGTTATACTCGGACTCGAACTTATCCTGATAAGATGTCACAAAAGCCTTGAACTGGACGGATGTTTTTGTTGGAATATGAAAAATATCAATAATCAACCTTTTATCGTTCGCCAACAAGTCCGAGGCGTCGCCTGACATTCCGCTTTTAAATGTAGCCATTTATTTATTCTCTCCCATATACCTAATTAGCTAACGCTCAAGTTTACTCTCTTGTTCAATATAGCTTCAACTGCTCTTCCCAATTCTCTCTCATTGAGAACGAGCACAACATCTTGTCCACCACCACCTGATTCTGCGGAAGCCTTGTCTGCGTCGGCTCTCGCCTGTGAAGCTTTTGCAGATGCAGTGACCATTTGAGCAAAGGCGTCGTCCTTGGTGGATTTCATATTCGCTTGAACCTCGACATATCTTTCGGCTTCGTCAACCAAGTTTCCTGCTGACATTGCAACTTCAGGTGTCATGTTCTTAGCAAACTCACCCATCGGTGCCATGCCCTTCTCGAAGACAACCCCCATTTTGACCATGGCTTCTTCTGGCATTTTATTCAATGCTATCGATAGCCACATGAGCCCCATGGAGAGGTCATAGAGTGCATCGCCGATACCTTCAAGGTCGGTCATAGCTGCAAGTCCACCAAATATCTGACCGAGTGCGATAGCCTTCTCTGTTGGTATTCCACTTACTGCATCCGCAAAGATATAAAGTGCCGATGACATAACATCAAGACCAGTTCCGACAAAGGGCAGAGAAGCAAAGAGTCCCAAGAGGAACAACCCAAAGCCAAAGACTGGCAATGCGAACCCTAATACAACAAGCGCTGCTGCAATTGCAAACAACTGAGGTACAATGGGTGCCATCATCAGCATCGTCATCGTGAATTGGCGGAGAGGCTCATTTAATATTGACATTCCGAATGCAATAAAAACGGCTGCGAATAAAAACATTGGCGCTGCAATAGCCAACAACATTGAGGCAAAGAAGAACCATATACTCGCAACAAATAAGATAGGTGAGGCTGCCATCAACCCCAATGCTATTTCCATCAAAAACGGCATTGCCAGAGCCAATTGCTCACTGACTATCAAGACCTGTTCTGCTGGAATCATCGACATCACCATCATGCCGAGCGTTATTCCAATCGCACCCATCAGGAATGGTAAGGCTGCTGCGCCAAGCATCAGACCTGCTGCCATCAGCCCTGGGGCTGCAAGCAAGAGACCCGCTGCGAACTCTGGCAAGTTCTTCCCTAGAGTTTTCATACTTCTTCGGTGCTTCACCATCATTCCGATACCTGTGCCCAACGCCATTAGCGCTACGCCCAAGATTAGTGCTGCTGGTGCAAAGAAGATTGCCGCTAAGAACATCCTCCACGAAGCACCACGGAGACCAACTGCGAATACTCTTAGGTTCTCGCCCATTGTTGGCAGGCTGGAAGAATACTTCGACAAAAGACTTACTCCTATGCCCAAGAACATAAGTGCTGTGCCGATTACAAGTGCTGATGGTCCAAATAGCAGCGCTGCCAAGAACATTGCTGGTGCGGCTGCAAGAAGTGAGAATGCAAACGGAATCATCGCTAAACCAAGGGACGCCAATGCAACTGCTGCTCCGCCTGGAAGCAAACTTAGAGCCATTGCGAAGATTGCAAACGAGCCTGCTAACAGAAGCATCGGAACAGATAAAAACATCATACCAATGCCCAGCATAATCATTGCTGCCATCGCCATCGGTGCTATTGGAAGAAGTGCTGCGAATATCATAGCTAAGCCTGCAACGGCTACGCCCATGACTATAAAGGCACCTGCTGCTTGAACTGCTGCCATAGGAGCTTCCATGAACATTCCAATTAAGGTAACGAATGCCCATACGATTCCTGCAATCGAACCAGCAATTAATCCGATACCCAGTGCCAACATACCCAAGCCCAAAGCCAATGCTGCGACGCCTGGGGCTGCTGCCATTGATGCTCCGCCGATTGCTGTCGTTCCTGCTGCTGCTGGGATTGATGTTGCGGCAACTGTGGTCTGTGCTGCTGCCTGACCGCCCTGCGCTGCTGCAAGTCCCACTGTTGCACCTGCCAGCACACCCTTGCGCATAGCCATTGCCGTCATGATGGCGTTGTAGGTTCCGAGCGCCTTTGAGCCAACAATAAATATGGCGACAAGTGCCCCTATGGTGGGAACTAGCCAGCCGCCCGTTGCGTCGTTCACGGCAAGAAGGACATTCATCATACCGTGAGCTACACTAACGACGGGAGCCATTGCTGCCGTCATCTTGTCGAACATTAAACTTAGCTTTTCTGTTACTGAAACTGAAGCTGCTTTTGCGGCTGCTAACTCTTTTTCGGTTTTGGCATTTTCTGCCATCTTGGATTGTGCGTCATCGAAGGCTCCAAGACCTCCGCCGAATAATTTATTTGCCTCTGCCATGTCTGTGATGCCAGCAGCGTTGGCGAGGGCTTTTCTCTCGAACTTACCCATGGCAGACCAAGATTTACCAGACGCCTCAACACCTTCAAGAATCATTCTAATTCTCTGGTCCTCGGTTGCGTTAAGCATATCCATTGAGTTGAGCAAGTCACCACCCAGTATGGCATTCAAACTACCTGCTGCTGATGCTGCACCCTCGAAAGTATCAAATTGTTCGGTCAACCCAAGGAGGGTGCCCATTTCGATGCCCAACCCCTTTGATGCCGCTGCCATGTTTTTAAATACCTTAATACCCTCTTTGCCATAAGCAGAAAGCTGCGGTGCGGCTTTTCCAAACTCTTGAGCGAGTTGGGCAGGAGGCATACCAATTGCCATCGCAGTCTTTGCCATCTCATCTTGCAATTGCGTGGCTTCTCCGACACCCATTCCAAATGCATTCGTGGCTAAGTCGATATTTTGTGCGGTTGTTGCCGAAGCAACACCAAGGTTTTCCAATGACGCAGTTGTCTGAATCATGTCTGTCTGAAGTTCAGCATTGGCGCTGGAGAACTGATTAAACTGTTGATAAAGCTCTGATGCAGAAGCGGCTGCCATCTCAGTGCTGACACCTACGGAACTCATACCGCCAGCAGCATTAAGAATGACATCATTCATGGCACCCGTTGTGCCTGTTAATTTATTAAATTCTGTTGTCAGCTTGTCTGCGTTCGCAAAACCTTTCAGGGCTGCTGCCGACCAAGATATCATGAAATCGCCGAGCAATTCTTTGCCCAATGCACTGGCTTTGTCTGCCAAGGAACCCATGATGTCTTCGCCATCGGCAATGGACTGGATGAAGCTGCGCATGGATGTGAAGCCTGAATTTATTGCTACATTTAGTTCTTCTTGGGCTTTCTTCTGTGCAAGATGGTCCTTGATGGCTTGCTTGCGACCCGCTTCGCCGCCCGCCACAAGGTCATTGCGCTGAGATTCAAGCTCTGTCAGGCGCTCGCCGATGGCGGTGCCCTCATCTTGAGTTGCGTTTAACTGAGATAGTTTTGCAATCTTCTGGTCAATCAAGTTAATTTGATTTGCCAGTTCAAGACCAGCTTCTTTCAATGCTTCGGCGTACTGCTGCGCATTGACTTCACCGTCACGAAGCTTTTGATTTAGCTGGTCTGCTGCCGCTAATTGTTCTGGTGTTATCTTATCAGCCATCTAGCTAGAGTCTCCCTACAGGACAGGCAAGGCTCAGCCCTTGAATGGCCATTTTATGCCTGTTGCTCTCTCAAATTTTGATGTAGCTTTTCTTAAAGAATATTTATCCTTATAAGTCTTTGGGTTATTTAGCCCATATTTGGCAGCACTCTTCATATATTTCTTTTCTTTGCCGATTGCCTTGGCAAAAGCAGAGATTTCTTTTTTATTGCCCTTGACTTTGACAGGAATGGCGGTATCATCCCCAAACATTCTTCTGAGTAGCATCTTAATGGCTCCGCCCATCATCCGCAAGACGAACTCATTCAGTTCTCCTCTTCGGCTGGCTCCAAGGTCAAGTACCATTTCTCGTTGGTTTTCTCTTTCATTCTCATTCATCAGACAATCTCCGTCTATAGTGCTGTAGCTTCATTATAAATAGTTTGGAAAGGGAAATTAGCTACCTCAATCTAACTTCTTCCACTTTACTGGCTTGACCTCAATCCCCTGCTCTTCTAGTTCTTCTTTTTTCCAAATTCTGCTGGTATTCGGTCTGGAAGCTTTTTTATTATTCATTATACTAATAAGAGTCTCCGCAATACGGTCCAACTCAGCTTCATCCTCAACATTCATTTTTTTCTTAAGATATTCCTTAAGCTCTTCTTTTGATTTTATCACCCATAAACCCCCCTTGTTAATAACATAAATAACCAACCACTAGGGCGCTAGCAGTTACAAGAAAGCAAATTGATATTTTCTTAAGAAGTCTTCTTCTAGCTATCCTTGCCAGTTCTTCCAATCTTCTTCTCTCTTCAGCTTTCTTTATTCTCATTCTGAGGAGAACAAGTTTTCTTTTTGACTGTACATATCGGTCCATCTTCTTGTTCCCCCATAATACTATTCTCGTCTCCTTTGACAGATAAATTTAAATAATTAGCACGAACAAACATTATATTCATGCTCCCGTATCAGTCTCTTCATAATATCTATACCCAACTTCAACCAACTTGTCTCCCTCGGGTATGATATCAAAGTATACTGTGTTTTCGAAATCCACATAATGCCAATCTTCATAAAGTTCACCATCGACAAAGACTCTCACAGAATCAGGTATAGCCTGATAAGTTAGCTCTATCGATTTATAGGGCTCCACTTGCGCTGAGGCGTCCGTTACGCCGCTAGACCAGTCCTCGGCACAGATATCGACCTTGATGCCTGCAAAGTGGTCTGTAGCCTCGATATACCTATCTCCAACATCAATTATGCTGGGAGGTCTATCACAGACTGAATCTGGCTCTGCAAAGTTTATAATACTGGATATAAACACTGAACCTCCACGCAAAGAAGAATACCAATTAATAAAATCTTGCACCACTGGGAAATAAGTTTCTGACTGTTCTTCCTCGTCGGAAACGAATACCACAAGCAATGCAGCATCAGACCTCATCCATGTAGCGGAATAAGGATTGTTCATAATATATTCATATACCGAATCGAACCCTTGTTCGAAGTGTCCTCGGCTCATTGCAGCATACATTGCCATTGCTTCTGCTATCCCATCACCTGGGACAAGCGGGAATTGACTCTCAGACCCTGCATCGTCGGGGTCAGCAGCCATCATAGCCAACCTCCACCCTGATGGCGGCAGTGCAAGAAGCATTGCTTCGAGCCCACTCATCAAAGCTGCATCATATGAGTTCATTGAACCTGAAGTATCAATAACCCACAATATGTCCACACCTTCCACTGACTTGGGTTGAACAAAAGAGTCCACCCATATTAAACCTGCGTCTTGGGGGACTTCTGTCTCAATATAGACTGGCACCTCCACTTCCACATAAACTGTTTCTGTCTCTGTTTTGCCGCCACCTATAATAGAGTAATCTGGACTACACCCTCCCAATAGAGCGGCAAAGAGAGCACAAACTATATAATTTAGTTGCATTCATCTCTACCTCCTATTATTAACTATGGAGGAATAAAGCCAAATCTTCGTTTACTGTCAAAATAAAGAAAAAAACCACGGATTTCTCCGTGGCTTTTAGTGCCTTCTACGGCTTTCTCATCGAAGGCATAGAAGGTCTTGATGGCATGGAAGGTTTAGATGGTGTTGAACCACCCTTTCCATTCATTGAGTCTGACTCTTTCTTAAGCTGTTGTGATAACCGCTCTGCAAACCATTTTCTCAACCCGACTGGTAAATTATAAGCTTCAAAGAAACTCCAGCCGCCGTAGTATTTTAAAAAGAAGAACACCTCATAGACGCTCTCCATATACTCAGGACTTAGGCCAAAAAAAGTCGCTTGTGAGCGGCACCTCCATTTCAGATGTCGTCAGACACTCAACACAGGTTACCTCTTGCTTTAGGTCAACATTAGGAATAACCTTTGAATAGACATCACGAATCATTCGTGAATGCTTACCAGTCATGTGCTGGATTGCCTTATTAATGGTACTCCTATCGGTGTGCCCAGAAACAGATACAATCATTTGACGCAACTGTTCTTGAATGCTAGACTCACTCATACCAGCCTTAGTTCGCTGCTGAATAGCCTTTGACATTCTCTTCTCGTCATGCCCGTTGAGCGCTCTTACTTCTACTTCCCAACCATTATCGATTGAAATAATAAAAGTATTGCGGTCAGTTGCAGCTACACCATTAATCTCATCTACATTTAAGCCCTCGACTATTTGATGGTCAAAGAGGTCAAATGTATGTTTGATTCTGGCGGAACATGCTGGACATTGTACTTGAGTGGTATACTCAGCACCATATCCGTCAACACGAGCCTGGACGATAAGCGCAGACTTGTCACCTAGTAACAAATCGTTAGGGTCAACATCAAGCGTGATAAGTCTTTCAAGAAACTTATCAATCGCAGTACCCTTGCGCAATAGAACACGGCTTGTAAGAATATCTTCTTCGGCTGTCGTCATGTGACGAACTTCAACCTCGGAAACGCCGTGTAGTGGATGCCCTTCTGGATAGAATCGTCCGCCAGATGGCAGGGAGACTAGCGATGTTGGTCGAACAAATTCCAAAGGGGCAGGGGACGATGCAGATGCGCTAGCAACTGCTGCGGTTGGCGAAGTATTACTAACTTTACTTCCTCCAAGCCGCTCTTCATTTCTACTCATTTTTCACCTCTTTTCGTAAGTAGTTTAGTGAACAAAACATACAATCACCACATTATTTCTAACATGGTGATTATACTATACATCATTTTATGATAAGTGTAAAGAGTTTTTTACTTTTTTATTAAGAACCGCTACCTGGAGCCCAGAATTTCTTCCCTCCACCAGCAGCCGAATCTTCAGCGGTTTCGAGGTAAGCCCAGTCATAACGAAGCTCGATTTCAATATCAGTCAAGTCATCACCATCATAATCGAGGTCACCGAACTTAACATCCTTAATCCAAGCGTTCCAAAGAACCCAAGTTTCTACGGCGTTGCCATCGGCGTCAAGCTGCTGAATCTCAATACGACCCAATGCAGTGGTTGCCTTTGACTTCGACATGGTTGTCAAGTCGTTTGCGCTCGTGGCTGGAGTGTAACCACCTTGCTTAATAATGTCAACCATTGTAGCTGCCCCATCAGGGTCAACTGCATCAGCAAGTGTCATGGAAATGGTATTCCACTCTACACGACCTGGGTAGTAATAAGTGTGATTAATATATTTATGTGTTGATTCCTGCACAGTAAAGCTGGGCTTTGAAACCTTCTTTAGCGTGAAGACAGGAATATGATTGTTGCGTAAAACCCAACGGAACTGTCTCTTAGGGTCTCGAACCCCTTCTCTTGCGTCTGACCAAAATGCCATTTTATTTTCTCCCTTAAAAATAGTTCGCCTTGTGTTTAGGCTTTCCTTTTATTAAATAGTTTCAGGGGAGAAATAATCTCCCCCTCAACCCATTTTCAATTAATCGTCGAACGACGCTCCGCTGTCAGTAATCACGAAGTCAATCGCAATGTACTCGATGGCTCTTGTAGGCTTAAGAAGAATCTTAGCGTACATGATATTTCTATCAACAAGCTCGGCAGTGGTGGTTGTCTTATCGAGAATAATTCTATACTCGCTCAGACCAAATCGTGACTTGACAGAAGCCAAGAACGGGTCAGCCTGTGAAGTGAATCTCGACCAAGTGCTTTCGACATTCTGGTCAAACAGAACGGTCTTTGCCATGCGAGAGATTGACTTCTTCAAGAAAATCATCAGGCGGCGAACATTAATTCTGTCCAGTGCCGATGGAGTGACTTGAAGTGTTTTCTGTCCGAAGATAACAATTCCTTCTGCTGGGAATTGAGCAATCGGGTTAATGTTTGCTTCATAGAGCTTGTCTCTTTCCTTAGAGTTAAGGCGGAGACGAACCGATGATACTGGAACACCTGCTGCGCCGTCAGTAAGACCACCACGGGTGAATCCTGCTGGAGCGAACCAAAGCTCTGACTTTCTCGATGAGGAAGCCATTGTTCCGAGTGCAGCAATTGAAGGAGGTGCCCAAAGAACACGACCTGACATTGTATCTGCAATCTGTACCCATGGGAAGAAAGCACAACCATAACTTGAGTTGAGCGAGCGCTCTCTCAGTGAGGTAATTGCTTGGTCCACATTTGGCATTCTATCAGCCTCAGACTTTGACACATCCATGCCCGTTGGCATGTAATCGTTGTCAAGGTCAATAACAGCCAAGGCATCACCACGACTCTCACAAACAGAAACCATATGGTTCGTGATTGAAGGGTGGGTCATTCCAGGTGCTGCCAAGAGGTTCATGTCCACAACTTCAGGGTCTGCAACTGTATCCACTGCTTTCTTAAGCGAGTTAAGAGCATAGTGGCTTAGTGCAGAACTATCAGCCGAGGCAAGAGCAGTATTTGAGCTTGCGCTTGCGTGATAACTGAATGGTTGAACTTGGAAAACATCAATGCCGTCGTGACCGCCAAGAAGAGGCAGTGTGAAGCTTTGAATTCCCTTGTCGAGAATAGCTTCGAATCCACCTGGGATTCCTGAAGCTGGAGTGTATCCAGTAATCGAAGCAACGCTGTGGGCACCTGCGGATGCTCTGGAGCCTGCTTCCCAAATAAAGTTCTTAGGCTTCGAGGTCACAGCAGGAGCATTGGCATCGGTGTTGCCTCCGCCCTCGGCGATGGTATACGGATAACGAATATCATCAAGAGTGAAGATAAACTGATGTTCATCGTTAGCTCCAACTGCGGTTGCGTCGTCGCCACCAACTGGCGTACCAAAACCGCAGTAGCCTGCAAGGTCCATGTAAGATTCATCAAAGATAGAATCGCTGCCTCGTTCAGAAGTCGTAATACCAAAGTTTGCATCTCTCGGTGAAGAAAGAGTTGAATCAGCGGAAGTTGTTCTCAGTGCCATTGAAGGAAACTTAAGAGTTACCGAGAAATCCGCAGTACTCCTAGTTGTGGCTCCATCGGTGGCTGGTCCGATTACAATCTTTTCATCAGCGGCAGCCCATGCGCTACCAGCGCTAGAAGCCGAGGCACTGTGAAACTTAAGCTCACTATCTTCTGCATCCATAAGGAAGTCGGTGGCTACACCGCCGATTTCGAGTGTTGGGGTCGCAGCGTTGGTGAAAACGATATCTTTCTTTTTCTTTGGTCCAAGGAAGCCGAATGGAAGCATTCTGGCATCCGCTAGTCCCGACTCAACCGAGCTTGATACCTCAACACGCAAGAAGCGTGATTGGTTCTCGAACTGACCGTGAGCCTGATATCTTCTTTCATCGTCGTCCCAAACCATGTGCATGTCACCAATCTTCTTACCAACATAGTCGGCTGAAGCTGGGTTCAAGTTACATGAGGAGAATCTTTCTACGATAGTTGGTGCAGCGTCCGAGTCTTCTACTCTTCGAACTACAACCGAGAAGGTTCCATATGGGTTAAATTTATCTGAAGGTGCCTTGATGTCTTCAATCGCAACTTTAAGATTTTTTCTTTCCCACTGTCCAGCGTAAAGAGAATGAAGTCTCATAAGCTTTTCAATACCCTTGGATTCTACACTTCCATCATTAAGAAGTGCTGAAGAGGTGGTATCAAGCTCTGCGGGGTTACCATTGTGTTGCGAAATAATCCAAGGAGTCTTTGCGGGGGACGCATTTGACTCATGATTACCTGCTCCCTTGATGGGTAACAAACAAGCGTACTGTGCGCCCTTAGCCGTTGAGATACCAGCTTGTACATCTGCCAAGTGGCGGTCAAAGGTTTCTCCGAGGAAATATGCCTTAAGCTTTCCTGTGCCCGAAACATTCGCATCACAAAGCGTTGGGTTCGTGTTAAGCACATTTCGGACATAAAGTCTTGAGTTCTTGTTAAAGTTGAACGAGATATCTTCTTTGTTGCTGATATCCGACTTGCTTCCAGCGGTGTTTTGAACACGAAGCTTGAATTGGTTGTTTGCTCCGTCTGAGCGCATCCACACACCAACACCAGATACGGTTGGCGTGGCAAATAGTGCCGAGCTACCCATAAGCGAAATTGCACCACTCTTAGCATAAAGAATCGCTGCAAGTGCACCTGTTTGACCAGTAAGAGAGGAAGCTGAGCCAGAAGTGCCTGTACCTGTACCTACAACAGTTCCGACGCTGCCTGCAATTGCTTTTGAATTTCCTGCTGTGCCTTCAGCGGTAGAAGTGACTACTACCTTTGTGGTGTCAGTACCGTCAACGGCAAGAGTGTTGGCTCCGAATGAGCCGAGGGCAGCAAACTGAGTTGCCAACTGGGCATCAACCGACGCTGCCCCTGTGAATGAATGGAATGGTGAAATGCCTGCTGACTCCATCGCCTTGGCTAATGAAATCGTGCTGGCTCCAGTCTCCGCAACGCCAGCATAGGCACCTGCTGAGAAAACCTGTGCAGCGACGCCGCCTGAGAAGTTACAAAATGCAGATGAAGAACCTTCCACAACTGTTAGGTTGTTTGCGCCTGCAATAAATGCAACATTGACTGAGCCTGCGCCTGCAACCTTGACCCTTGCCTTTTCACGAACATAAAGCTTTGAAACATCAACGCTATCACCGATTGCTTCAAGCTCTGGGAAAGTTGTATTAATATAAGAGACAAGATTGTTTCTTTGGTCTGCTACAGCAGCAGCACCACCGACAACCTGCTTACCAGCACCGTCACCCAAAACAAGCGAGCTTGTGTCACCGTCGAAGTGCGTCATAGTTAGCGTGTCATTACCAGCATTGTTGCTTGAAACATCGATTGAGAATGCTGGGTGTGTACCACTTGCCTCTGTGACAGCAGAACCGCCATCGTAGGTAACATTGAAGCCTGCATTGGCAATAACAACAGTGTTGAACTCAACAGAGCCCTTGGCAGCCACGGCTGCGGAACCACCGTTCGAGATGAATAGACCGTATGCACCAGCAGCACCGTCGCCTGCGGCGTCGAATGCAGTAGATGGGTCTGTGATGCTCCAACCAGCCTTGTCGCTGCCGTCAGGATGAGCTTCACCCAAAAGACGAACGAAAGTAACAGGGGAAGCATTACGCAAATAAGCTTGTGCAGCATATGCAGCATAGGTAGGCGCTAGCTTGTTCCCTTCTCTCCAGACATCGGAACCTTCGCTACCCGAAAGGGGCTCACCGAAAGTTTCTACGAAGTCAGAGAATGACTCGATTCTTGTTGGAACCATTGATGGTCCTCTTAGCGCTGTACCAATAATTACTGGTCCAATATCGTCACCTTGTTTTGTTAGTTGGGAATTATCGATTTCATTAACGAAAACCCCTGGTGATACGAACTTAAATTTCTTAACGGACATTGTTGTTTCTCCTTAAAGCATATATACATTTGCGGCTTGAACGCCTAAAAGCCTTGTGGCATTTCTCTAATAAATAGTAGAGGATTTCCTCAAAAGATAAAATTACTCACGATATTTTTTATCTTCGGCGAATTGAGCTTCGTCGCCCATCATCACTCTTTCTCTCATCAGTTTTACATCTACAATTGTCTCTCGAATTGCCCTCTTTGGTTTCTCTTGATTTGGTCCATCGCCTATCAAGGCACCAAGGACTTTAATTTCGATAGTTGTGATGTAATTCCTTTCGCCGTCGCCAATATCGGATACAGTATTCTCGAATGAAAAGTCCTGACCGATGAAAGCTTCATAGCGGTGTTTATTATGTTTGATTATTGTGTGATTTGGTCCTCCAGTTCTCGTCATGAATGGTTGAATTAGATTATTCATCTGTTCTTGGTATTCAGTACGCAATATTACCACATAAGTAGCCTCTATGTAAACTGGATTTGGAATATTTATTACTTCATATACAACTCGGTCATTCTTTGCTGTCCGAAAGTTGATTGGAGGTTTCTTTGCCGCTGCTGCGTTGGCAAAGGTCGCTGTTTTGTCTTGTTTAATTCTTTTTGCGATTGTAAGGGCTCCACCCTTGTTATCATTATTGTTTGGAACATTGGCTGCCGCTGTACCTCTTCTAGTAGGGTCTTTAGCGACGCCTGTACGCTCCACAGTCGTCAAGGGAAGGATTAAGGCACCTGAAGAGTCACGCAAGTCTGGATTTTTCTTTGCTTGGTGAACTTTCTCGCCTGCAACCCAAATAACAGGAACCTTTTTCCAGCCTTTATTTGTTCTTGCATGAAGGTCGAGCGTTTCGTTAAGCCAATTAAAGACTGCATAGTCAAAATCTTCTAACGATGAGTCGCCAAGCTGCTTTTCGTAACCTGCTTCTTTATTTTCCATCGAACACTCCCTCTCTCGCCTTTCTACATGACGCTCTTATCTCGAATCGTTGATTATCTTGTCCAAACAAGTATCTTGGTTGGCTTAAGTCTGCTATCTCGTACAACTGACCGTCATACTGGATAAAATCTCCTTCTCTCACCCAAAGGTCTTGGTCTTCCGTCAACCTTCTCTTGTGAAAGTAGATAGTAATGTTGCTAACCTTGTCAATACCATAGTTTGTATAGGTCGTATCAGTCTCTTCTTTCTCGATAAGAGCATGAACACGGATTGGAGGCAAGAAAGTTTTATCAATTGCCTCTCCATAGAGCGGATGGAACTCTGAAGTCTCTAAATCGATTGGATAATATAATACTGTCTGACCGATGACACGCTCGATAAGCTCATCGTTGACTTGTTTGACCAAATCACGCTCTTTTTTGCCTGCAAATAATGGAGGTGGTGGAGCGTCTGGTTGTTCCCATTTGTTATCAGCCATTTACTACTCCTCTACCCTCTATAAATTAAAGTCGGTACCTTTGAAATAACTTTGTTTGAGTTCTCGACAGATTCTGCGTCGCCCTCAAGCATCTTACCGTAGGTCAATTCATCTAGAATTTCCTTAAGCTCATCTCTAAGGGCTGTTTGCTCTTCTTTTCCTGATGAAATAAGAGCGTCGCCATTCATTGAGATATCGTTGCCTGGAATTGGTATCGAAGAGAACTTCGAACGGACAAGACCGAGCATTTCCTTTGAAAGTGCAAGAGCGAATCTTCGAATCCACTGTTTACCAATCGAGTTAATGTTTTTATAAGGAACATTTTGCAAAGGAATTGTGTTCATGTTGTTCACGCCACTAATCCCATCGTTGATACCACTGGATTCATCCCATGTATCCGAAGGAACCAGGAACTCAATCCACATCTTCGCTGGGGTTGTGTCACCTGGGGTGGGGAAGATTCTTAATCTGTTGTTTTTAAGCTCGTAAGACGAATGGGACGCTCTTACATAAAGAGATTCTTCAAACGCCTTGGCTTGCATCTTGTTTTGCCAAGCTGGAACCAACTCGTAAGTTGAATCATCGGAAAACTGTCCATAAGTAGACAAGTTGCCCATTACATTAACGCCGCCGTAGTAGCCATAATAATTCCACATGGACTTGGGTGTTTGGTAATATACTTTTTTAATTAATATTTTGTTTTGTGGTGTACCGACAATCGCTGTAAAGTCTGAGTCGGCTGCAACAATAGCTTGCAAGTCATAATCTTGTTGGTCTGATACGATGCTGAAGGACGCTGAATAAATTCTTGATGAGCCTCCAACATTTGCCTCTTCTGAAATACCGTCAGTAACTCTTCGAGCATAAGCAAAGTCGAAGCGTGGATATTTAAGTGAAAGGTGTCTTGTTTTATCAATAGTCTTGTCGGCACCAAACGCATCTGTAATCATGCCATCTTCATTAAACGAACCAGTGGTTCCACCAAGAACATTTGACAAAACATTCTTTGATTGGTGAATGTTTATAAGATATGAATACTCTAAACAAGCTTCTTCATATGCTGAGAAGACTTGTTCTTTTGTTAGTTCAATATCAAGGACATCTCCGCCGAGCTTCCTATAAGTAAAAGCTACTTGGTCTGCTGCGCCAAGCAAGAATGGGCGGACCTGCGCATATTCTGTTGCAGGCGTCGCTTGATTATCAAACCAGTAATTTTCATTAGCATAAGTTCCAAAAGGAAAAGAGGCGACAAGTGTGTCATGGTCCGCAGAGCCAGAGGCAGGCACAGTATAGCTTTTAGGCAAAACCACCGTAGATTGCGTTTGCGCTGGGGTCAGTGTGGGTAATGACATGTTTAATCCTCCCGAGAATCTCTCTCTCGTACTAACTAGTTTCAAAAAAAACAAAACCCCACCCTAACCGAAGTCAAGGTGGGGCATGTTTAGCTTACGCTATGTTGTTTATCGATTACCCTTCGAGGTCACGAACAACAACAAGACCGTACATGTCAGGACGGACCAGCTTCTTGCCGTAGCGAGTCATCACTGCCTTGCGGGGAGTGAAGTCATCTGCGTGGAAGATGGTTGGTGTCGTCTGGAGAGGTACATAAGGAGCGTAGACATATCCACTTTCGAGGAATGAGCTACCCTTACGCCCGACAAGGACGATGTTACGAGGGAAGTATGGGTCAACATACAAGTCCCACTTCTTAGAAATGGAACCAACTTGCTGAGCACCAACTGAACCGCTGTCGTCATCATGAGTTACAGAAGCTCGGAAGCCACTGGTGAACTCAAGGATGTTTGCAACCTCTGGTCCACAGACCAAGAAGTTAGCGCCACCACGAAGAGTCTTGCGGTGAATGTCAGCCGAAACATCGTTGATAGTTTCAACGAGAGTCTCGTACCATTCGCTTACTGAACCTGTGAAATCAGGTGGAGCAGCCAATGAAGTCGCATCGGCACCCGTCTTACGGTTGACGAAGAGACCTGGACGGCGTGACCAGTAAAGGCTTGAAGCCTTTGCACCAGCAATAAGGTCAGCAAGAATTTCTTGGTCAATTTCAAGAGCAATCTGCTCCGAAAGAATACCAGTCAACTCGACCTCTGCGTCAAGGTTATGATAAGCGTTCAAGTCTTGAGCAAGCTCAGGTGACCATGAAGCCTTCAGCTTACGGGTGACCGAAGTCACTGCAACTGAATCAACCTTGATTGAGATTTCTGGCAGGTCTACTGAACCTTCCATTTCCCATGCAGTCTGACCAACAAGGGCACCGAGAGTGTCTGGGTTTGGAGAGGTTGCACCAGTTGCTTCAGCAATGTTGTCGGCAAGAGCGAACTCAAGTCCGAGACCGTCCATTGCTTCGTTACCCTGATTACAAGCAGTAACCGTCGAGAAGGCTGAGCCGTCTGCGTCGGCGATACCAACAATCACGAACTCAACATATTCTACACCAGCGTCGTTCATGTGTGAGTAAACTCGGGTTGAACCATCACCAGTCACAAGGCGAGTCAAGCGACGAACCTGTGCAACATTGTCTCCAGCAGCAGCAGCAACATCGGAAACGCCACGAAGGGTTGAGCCGTCAGCAGCCTGAACCGCCAAGTGACGAATATCTGGACCTGACATTCTTGCACCGCAAGTTGCCTGACCAGTTCCGCCAGTTCCTGCGGGCATGGCGTTGAAGTTTGTTCTTGTAATACGAACAATACGAACACGCTCGCTGCCAGAACGAGCCATTAAGTCTGGGTCGAACTGAACAGCCTGAGCTTCTTCGTCTGACAATGAACCGTCAAGAACGATTTCATCACGGGCAAGGACACACTCGCCAGCAGTTGGAGCGCCTTGAGCACGAGCGGTTGAGAAACCTTGAATCAAGTCTTGAAACTGAGGTGTTGGGGCTTGGTTGCCTGCACCTACAGCACCACGGGCTTCAGGGTCAAGCTCTGCACCAGAGGTGAGAATCCCACGACCTTTAACCTGACCACCGTAAACCGAAGGCTCTGAAGCTGTGGCAGTGTCGTTTTGCACATTCATCTCACCACGCTGCTGGTTATTTGGAGCACCATTGTAGTCTGAGCCTGTTGTGGCTGCGTTTGGTCCTTGCTTCACGAAGTCCATGAAGAAGATAAGACCACTTGGAAGGCTCATTGGCTGAACCGATACAAGCTTCTGTGCCAAAAGACCACCGAATACACGACGAACGATTGGGAATGCAACTGCTGCGAAGCCTTCGACATCGCCACCCTGCATTGTGTTGGACTCACGAAGGAGTTCCTTTGCTTGGTTCTCTAAAAGAACCGACATTGTGTTTCTTGAGTAATCGTCAAGACCCTCAAGAAGACCTGTTTTCTCCCACTTATTGAGGAGAGCATCGCCATCACGAGAAAGGTCACGATTGACGATACCTTCTGTTAGTTTGTTAAGAATAGACATTTTTTTTATATTCCTCCTAGAATGTTTTATTTATTGATGCCTGCTAATCTCCGCATTCTATCTGAGAATGCATCGTTTAACTTTTGTGGCTCACTTTCGTTGCCACGGATTGCGTAAGGTGAAGAATTTCTTCTAACGGCTTCGCTAAGTGAGTTTGCAGTTCTGCTTTTTGCAACAGAGCCGACGCTCACAGCATTTTGAAGTGTTTCAAAGATAGTCTTTGCCTCAACCACGGATACGGCACTTTCAATAGATTCGACAATTTTATTCTTTTGTCGCTCATTCAGGGAGGTATTGTTAAGAACCCGATTCGTATATAGTAACTTGGCGTTGGACAAATTGACCTCAGCCAGTCTACCAGTCATTTTTTCTACGACTGATTTGTATTCTTTTGTTTTGCTCATTTGAGCTTTTAATCTTTCTGCTAATTCAGCGATAGTGTTCTGAAGGTGTTCTTCCTTCTTCTGGAAGCCAGACTCAAGAGCATCGACATCTACGCCAGCTTCTTCTTCTACTTCTTCCTCATCACTATCTTCATCTTCTTCTTCGTTCACCATGTCTTTCATGACATCGAGAACAACATCTTCATTAAAGATGTCTGAGAGAATTGCTTTTTCTTCGAGAGTGAGTTCTTCTTCGTCCTCTTCCTCTCCACCTAGTCCAAGGTCTTCTTCTCCGCCAAGACCTTCTTCATCGCCAAGTGAGAATTCTTCTTCTCCGCCAAGACCTGAGCCAATTGACTCTCCTTCGTCTTCGGCTTCTTCAGCTTGTGTTCTTAGTTGTGAAAAGTCAACGACGAACTCTTCCTCATCTTCAGGGCAAGGACAAAGGTTCTCGCCACCAGCAAATGAGGGAGGTGCTTCTGATGGCATTGCTGCATCAGCGCCCATTGATAAATCAGCCTCAACTTCCAATAGGGAAGTGACAGCTTCTTTCATTTCTTCTGAGTATTTTTGGAGTAATTCCGTTTCTGCGCTTTTAATGGCAGCTTCCTTGAGTGCTTTCGCATCGACGATAGCTTGTTCTAGCATACTAGACATTGAAGATTCTCCTTGTGTGTATCTATAAATATTTATATATTGAACACAATTGAAGGTCCAATTTCTCTAATAAATAGTGTCACAAAGATTAAAAACCCAATTTTGAATAAAAAGAAAGCGGCAGACCCCGAAGAGCCTGCCGCCGAAATGTTTATCCTAAGATAAGATTTCTATTTTATTTTATTAGCCTCAGCTATTAGCTGCTCATCAATGGAGCACCGATTTGATTAAAGGCAATCCTAATCTTTTTGATGTCGGTTGCTGCCGCACCGTCAAGGTCAAAGTAAGCTTCACACGGACCAGCACTATAAGTGCCAGTAGCGCTTGGCGATTCGCCATCAACTACCATGTTCGTGCCAGCAAGTTCTTGAACCTGACCGTTGTCGCTGACGACAAAGACCTGAGCCATGAAGTTTGGTGGACCGAAAAGGTTGGTTCCGTTGCCGAAGATATCAGCAAGGTCAACCTTGAACATACCTGCGTAGTCACCCGAAGCTTCCTTGGAAACCCAACCTGGCTTGGTGTAATCTGTGGCTGATGCGTAAGCACCATTGACAATGGAGCCCTCACCTACACCAGGAATCGAAGCGTCGCCTGCGGAAGAATACGAAACTTGGAACTCAACCATTTGCGTAGGAATGGTGTGACCCCATGCCGACCCATTATGAGCAAGAATTGCACCCTGCGCTGATGCCCCCAGGGTAAGACCATTGTCAAGAACACCCTGACGAAGGTTCG